>Ga0268277_1000110_pt1 | contig 63617 bp, 59 predicted proteins | sample saktaG_5_FD_190132 | JGI IMG/M metagenome (GOLD analysis project Ga0268277, IMG submission 190132) | Saline water microbial communities from Sakinaw Lake, British Columbia, Canada - sak_2010_1_5_50m | ecosystem: Environmental > Aquatic > Non-marine Saline and Alkaline > Saline ... | reverse complement strand
TGGAGTGACAAAATATTATAATTATAATAAAACTGATTTTTTCAGGTCTATTTGTGTTAGTGGAAGTAAAGAAGAATTAGGAAATGAATGCTCTACAAATAGTGATTGTGGTTCTGCTGGACAATGTGCGGCCGTTAACAAGGTTAGTAATTTTGTGGGTATAAGAGGCTGGTGTTTAGAAAAAGACGAATCTCAACTCGCAGGAATTGGCGCTTGTTTGACTTGGTGGCCAGGACCGGGTATTGGCGACCCGGATATTTCGCAACAAGATTCTGACGCGGGACAGAATCTATCTGACGATACTTATTATTGTCTTGAAACAAAAAACAGAAAAATTAACAAAGACCGCTTTTTTTGCGAAGAAGCAGATGGAGAAGGAAATTGTTTGACCATTATTCAAGTTCCCAAGGACAGCGAAATGATTTCCCAAAATGAAAATTCACCAGCTTTGATAAATTATAAAGAGGAAGGGATTGGAGAATATGAAATAAATCCCCAGACTTCAGTTAATGGAATTAATTTGTCATCTAATATGAGAGCCATTTTAAATTCAGGAGTAAAGTTTTTAAAAAGTAGTTTTAATCCTACTGGAATGGGTGGCGGAAAAGTTGGTATAGATTCTTTAAAAAAGTCTTATATTCTCCCGCCTGGAAAATTTATGATCAAATATCAATGGGATGCTCGAACAGCCAAAACAGTAGTAAAAAGTAGAAATTGGTGTGGCAATAATAACAAATGCGGAAAATGGCGAGCTGATTCAGTTGATTATGACTGGGTGGATTCTTGTAATCGCGAATTTCCTGGTTGGCACAATATTGATTATGCTTGTTGTTGGGAAGGAACACCTAATTTTGATGGAGACAATAATGATGATAATGACGATGATAAGGACGTTCCGACTTGTTCAGGGACAAATACATCTCAATGCGGCAGCGCGAGTCTTTCTAAAGAGCGGCGAGCAAAAATATGGTGCAATCCAGGAACAGAATCTTATTATGTTACTTCAGTTTATGCTAATATAGAATTTGATACAGGGTTGGGCGTAGTAGGTATAATAAGGGGCGTTATCACAGAAACAACTAATTCCGATTTTTATGTTAATGATTATCAAATTTCTAAAAAATATGACTCAGATTTAAATTATTATCTTTCTTGCGATCAAGCCGTAAATAATAACAAGGGGTGTTTGCAATATTGTGATAAATTGGCCATGGCGCCAAAAGATGGAGTCTTAGCGACAGATGAATATTATCAGTGGCAAAAAAGTCCTCAAACAAAACCGCTTAGTGAATTGTTAAAATTAGAATGTTTTAGCGCTAATAATCCGCAAGAATTAGGCAAAAAATATTGGACTGGTAAAAATATTCTTTTTGAGCTCCCAGATAGCGCTTCCTCAATAAGAGGTGTGGCTAATCCTTTTTCAGCTATTCGTTTGAGTGATAATAATCTTAATGAACAAGTTTCAGTTGGGTCAGTTGAAAATTATCCTCTTAATATGGCAGGCGCCAATGAGTTTTATGGTTGTGCGGGAGATTGCGGGGAGAATAGAGAGGGGTCCATAGCTGAAACAGAAGCAAAAAGAAGGTTAGATGATTTATTTAAAAAATTTGAAGTTTGGAAGTGGAATGAAACTTCTTATACTAAATTAAGTGATTATGATGCGACAAATATTTCAAGATTTGAAGTTTGGAAGTGGAATAAAACTTCTTATACTAAATTAGATGATTATGATGTGCCAAATATTTCAAGAAATGAGGTTAGCGCTGTTAACAAATATCCGAAAATCGGGTCAGTCTCTTGTACTCAACAGGGGATTTGTTCTTTAATAAATGAGGGACGATTTACTATTGGTGAAAAAGATGAAGGAAATATAATTCGTTCTCGCGATTACCCGGCTATTATAAAATTCTATGCTTGGGCAGATAAAGATCATATGCCCTTAAGAGAAATTTCTATTGATTGGTCTGGAAAAGGAGAGTTAAATATGACTTCCCAGTATCAAGTAAAAATTAAAAATCATAAAGATGAATGTGTCGGTGATGATTTTGGCAATAGTGTTAATGGTTGTAAACAAGGTTATTTTCAATTTACTTACATTTATACTTGTGGCGGACAAGGTAGTCCTGGTTGGAATAATAATTGCCCAATAGGAGTTATAAACGCTTGTTGTTTTAAACCAATAGTTTATTTAAAAGATAATTGGGGTTGGTGTAATGGTAATAATACTTATGCGGGAGACGGAAGTTGTAGCGCCCTCTCAAATGGGATTGGAGGAAATGATTATAATGGGGTAATTGTTATTTATCCTTAATATAAAATACATTTAATTTAATTTTAAATAATAGAAATGTTTAAATTTAAAAATTTAAACAAAAAAAATTTCGTTTTTTTGATCGGTTCTACTTGTATTGCCGCGGTTGCTTTTTTAATTCCCAAACCAGCTTTAGCTGATGTTTGGGGCTCAGTCGCCAGCGTTTTAGGCGCGATTTTGTTGCCAATTATTAATCTTTTTGGAAAATTGATGTCGGTAATGATTCGTCTTTTAATAACGGTGGCGCAATACAATGATTTTATTAATTCACCGGCAGTATCCAAGGGCTGGATTATTATTAGAGACCTTTTTAATATGCTGTTTGTGGTGGTTCTTTTAGTAATTGCTTTTGCCACTGTTTTAAAGATTGAAAAATATCATTATAAAAAACTTTTAGGCGGTTTTTTCTTGGCCGCTGTTTTGGTTAATTTTTCCAAATTGATTTGTGGCATTATTATTGATGTGTCTCAAATATTAATGCTTACTTTTGTAAGCGCTTTTAAAGCGGTTGGGGAAGGGAATATGGCGGAAATGCTTGGTTTGAAAAGTATTCTAAGTTTCAGTTCAACCGCGACCGGGAGTATTGGCGCGGAAAAATTGGGAGCGGTTATCTTGGGGCTGATAATGGTGGTTATTGGATTAGTGGTGGTGACGGTAATAACTATTATTCTTGTTTTTAGAATTGTAATGCTTTGGTTTTTGGTTCTTTTATCGCCTTTTGCTTTTTTTGCCAATGTTTTACCTTCATATCAAAAGTATTCCAATCAATGGTGGAGTAAATTTACCAATCAGGTGATTGTTGGTCCTGTTTTGGCTTTTTTCCTTTGGCTTTCTTTGGCAGTGGTTCAAGAGCCTTCTTTGCAGGAAGGAGGATTATATAAAACAATTACTCCCGCCGGAAGTCCGGGCGCGGAAAGTTTGTTTATTGATGAGGATTTTGCTGCCACCATTTCTGAAGCTGGCAAGCCCCAATACATTTTAAATTTTATTATTGGAATAGCGATGTTGGTTGGTTCTTTAATGGTTGCCCAGCAATTAGGGGTGGCTGGAGGACAGATGGCTGGAAAAGTTTCTGGAAAAATTCATTCTATTGCTACTGGCGCCGCTAAATTTCCCTTTTCAATTCCACAAAAGGCTGCTAAAGGGGCGTGGAAAATGGCTGGAGGTCCAGAAAAGGTTAAATCATTCAGGGAAGGATTGGCTGATGGAACTTATGGAAAAATGGGGAGATTTTATCATCGTCAGTTTACTAAAGAAGGAAAAAAAGAAGTTTCTGACGAACGATTAATGAGTTATCGTTTGGCAAGAGGCGGAATGGATTATCAAGAAATTAAAAGTAGAATGGATGCGTTTAAAGCGGCAAAATCTAAAAAGCAGATGGAAGAACGCGGATTAATAGGAACTAAACAAGACAGGAAAGACGAGTTTGAAAAAAATAAAGGGCAAGGAAAATTATACACAGAAGAAGGATTGGCAGTCGCTAGGGCAATGGCGGAAAATGGAGAGCTTGGGGAAAAATATTATAAAGATTATGGCCAGAAAATGGGTTCTTATGTAGAGAAAGGATTAAGGGGATTAGTTTCTTCCAAGGACAAGATATTGGGTATAGAAAGAAAAGACAATAAAGTGGAAATGATTGATTCTTTTGAAAAGAAAATCGCCGGGATGAGCCAAAACGATTTATCAGGATTAGTGGCTAACCTGGATTGTAATTTAGAAAAAGATGATAAAGGCGAAATGGAAGCGGCTAGTGAAAGAGCGCCTTTAGTGCTCACCGCTTTTTCTAAAGAAAAATTTAAAGAGCTTAAATTAGGGGCAAAAAAAGATTTTATGAATAAAATGGGATTATTATTGGCTAATGGAAAAAGTACTAATGGCGGAATTTACGGAATTAGCGCGGAAGAATATAAAAAATTAGAACAGAAATATTCGGACTTTAAAACAATAACAGACAAAGATGAAATTGATATAGAAGACCCAGGGGAATTGAAAATAGAACATGATGCAAAATTAAATAAAATGCCTTATATTAAAAAGGGGCAAGGAAATAAAGATAAACCATTACTCGAAATTTTAAAAAGGCTTGATAATGAAAAATCGCAAGAGTTTATTAAAAAAACCGAAGATTTGGAAAAAAGTTCAGACATATCTAAACTAAAGAGCAATTTGAATGATTTAAAAAGTAAATATTTGGAAGTGGCAACTGATAAATTATCCGGGTTTTTTAAGGGCGAAAAAGAATTAAATGAAAGAGAATTGATAGAGGAGGTGATGAGTGGATTAGAAACAGAGCTTACTGGTAATTTAAACAAAAATGAGACATTGAAAGTTAATCCTTCATTTGCTAACTTGATTGCTAAATTGAAAAAATCGACCCAGACCGTTAATCCCGATAAATATCTTAATTATTTATCAGAATTGAGTCGGAAAGTTAAAGGGGTTCCAATTTTAGAGAATAGAGAGGCGGGGATTGGCGATGTTAAAGAATATTTTGAAAAATATTTAAAAAATAAAGAAATTATAAATATGCCGGACCAAGTTAAAAAAATGTTGGAGAAAAAGCAAAGAGAATTCGCCACTCAGTTAGAAATAATAAAAAGGGAAAAAGATTATTCGAAATATTCTGAACTAATAAATATATTAGATGAGACTGAGATAGAAATTAATAAAACAACAAAAAAATAGAGATGGATTTTTTAATAAAAAAAAAGGAATTAACCGACTTGGTAAAAAAAGAAAACTTGATTAGTTTAAGCAAGGAATTGAAAGAAATTTTCAGAAAAATATTTTTAGAAAACAGCATTGAAGAAGAAATAGATATTTTTCTAATAAAAAACGGAAAATTTTCATTAGAAGATGCTTGCCGAATTGGTTTGGAAATTTCTAAAATAATTATCAGGCCGGTTAAAGAATGTTTAAATAAATATCAATCCGATTTAATAGAAGAAATAATTAGCGACTATCATATAGAAGTTTCAGATGAATTGGAAAATAATTTATTAAAAATTATAGATTCTTTTATTTTAAATAATTACAGCGTCAAACAGTTATTTGACTTATTAATGCGACCTCAAAAGATCGGTGGAGCCGGTTTTAATCTATACCAAGCGGAAAGGGTTTCAAATTTTTTAAAAAGCAAATTTGAAGAATTACTTCAAAACGCGGAGAGCGCATTTAAAAATATAGAAATTTTATTAAAGGAAGAAAAAATATCGCTTAATGAAGCAGTAAAGAACGTTATTGACGGTTCGCAATTGGAACTTTCTCAGGAAGATTTGCAACGTCGTTACGAAAATATTGTTACGACCTTTTTTAAAGGAGTTAGAACTGAAGTAGAGACGAAAATTGTTTTAAAACGGCTCAAAGAAATCGGCGGTTTAGAATTGGAGGAAAATAAAGCCGAAGAAATTATAACCCTTTTAAAGAATGAGAAATTAAGAATTGACGAAAAGTTTTTTATTTCCACTAAATCAATTAATCAACAAAAAAAGAATGACTCTTTAAAAGAAATTAAATTTTCTGACCAGACGGATAAGATAATTAGATTGGGAACAAAAATAAAGAAAATAGTCCCTCAAAAATCATTTTTAAGTAAAGAAAAAAAAATGGTTTTATCTGAAGCCCCAATAGTTTCTCCGATAGGCTCCTCCAAAAATGATTTAATTAAACCGGCGCGCGTTGAAATTGAAAAAATCAATCTGGAAGCTGCACCCTTAAAACAAGAAGAAAAAAATAATATAGAAATTAAATCAAAAAAAGATAATCCAATTATAGATGCGCCAATTCAACGGGTTAAAGAATTTATTGAAGAAAAGCCATTTATCCAACCAATCGCCCCCTTAAAACAAGAAAAAATAGAACAACTTTCTTTTGATAAAGAAGAAAATCAAAGCAATTTGAAACCGGTTTTGGAAAAACAAAAAATAGAAGAGCCAAATTCAATTCCTGAAATTAAAAAAGAAATAGAACCTTTTATTGAAATTAAAAAACCGATTGAAGAAAATATTTTTAAAACAGAAGAAACTAAAAAGAAAGAACCAATTATCCAAGAAAAAATTTCGATTCATCGACCGGATATTTCTTCTCAACCAGACCAAAATATTATGCGCGGAATAAATACCAAGCCTCGCGCTTATGGACCCATTGAAGAACTTAATAGCTTAACTTTGGTTGATTGGCGAAGATGGGGGAACACTCAAGAAGCCATTAAAAAAATAAAGGATAAAATAAATATTTTAGCCGAAGAGTCATTAGTGAAAAAAGCGGAAGGCATTAAAGCCTGGAAGAGTTCAGAGATAAATCAGCTATATTTGGATGTTGGAGCGGAATCTATTGACCAGGGAAAACCGATTCTTGAAATAATTAGCCAAAGAGAACAAAAAAATCAGCCAGCTTTGACGGAACAAGAATTTAATGCTATTGTTGAGTTAAACCAGGAATTAAGGTTTTAATTATTAATTAAAATAATGCAATTTGTCGTCCCTCAATTTATTGATATTGAAACTAAAATTATCGGGCCGGTTACTCCCCGCCAATTTATTATTTTGATTATTATGTTCGGTTTTATTGCATTGTCTTATAAATTAGCAGATTTTACTTTATTTCTTATTGAAGGTGTAATAATTTTTTTATTGGGAATTACAATTGCTTTTATTAAAGTAAATGGTCAGCCGGTTTATTACTTTTTTTTAAGTTTAATAAGTGTTTTAAGAAAACCGTCAATCAGAGTTTGGCGACGGGAACCGAGTTTGCCGGAAAAGGAATTAAGAATAAAACAAAAAAACGAATCGGAAAAAATAAAGATAATTCGTCCGCCCCTTTCTTATTCGCGGCTTAATCAGATTTCCTTATTAATTGATACGGGTGGAGAATATCAAGGGGAAGATTTATAATTAATGAATTAATAGATTATTAAATTTTATGGCAAAAATTCCCTCCACTCAAAAATATCTTGATATTTCTGAAATAAAAAACGATTGCTTGGTATTAAACAATGGAAATTTATGTGGCATTCTTTTGGCTTCTTCTGTTAATTTTGCTCTAAAGTCAGATGAGGAACAAAGAGCGGTTATTCAGGCTTACGTTAATTTTTTAAATTCCTTAGAATATCCTTTAGAGATTCTAATTCAATCAAGGCCATTTAATATCAAGCCATATTTGTCTTATTTAGACAATTTAAAAAAAGAACAATATAATGAGCTTTTAAAAAGTCAAATGGCCGACTATATAGATTTCGTCAGGGAATTAGTCGATTTGGGGGAAATAATGACCCGCCGGTTTTATTTAGTGGTTCCCTATAATCCTTTAGGAGATAAAAAAAGAAATTTTTTTGCTAGACTTTCTGATGTTTTCAGCGCCGTGGCGATTGTTAAACATCGAAGGGAAAAATTTGAAAAATACCGCGAATCCCTTTTTCAAAGAATGGATAACATTATTTCAGCATTAAGCAGTATGGGGATAAAATCTCAACCATTAGATACTCAAAGTTTGATTGAGCTTTTTTATAATACTTATAGTCCGGCTGAATCAGAAAATCAGCCTTTAAATGAATTAGATAAATTGAGAATTAATAAATAAATAGTTTATGGCAATCAATCCATCGACTCTTAATGAGTTTAAACAAAAAGAAAAGGCTGATAAAAAGGATGAAAAACAGATTTTAAAAAAAGAAGAAATAAAAAAGTCAACTGAAGTAATTGAAACCGAAGAAGCATATCGGCGAGGTTTAGTTTCTGTTAGGGATTTAATTTCCCCTTCTTCGCTTCAAGTGACCCCTCAGTTTTTAAGATTGGGCAATAAATATTTAAGAACTCTTTTTTTAACCACCCTTCCAAGATATATTTCCGTGGGTTGGTTTACGCCAATTATTAATTTTAACGCTTATACCGATATTTCAATGTTTTTTTATCCAGTCAAAGCTGGGATTGTTTTAAAACAACTGCAAAAACAAGTGGGAAATTTAGAGGCGGAAATTTCCACTGAACGGGAGAAGGGAATGCCCCGTGACCCGATTAAAGAAACAGCAGTGCAGGATATTGAAAAATTAAGAGATGACTTAACAACTGGAGTGGAACATTTTTTTCAATACGCTCTTTATGTGACGATTTATGCGGAAGATGAAAAAGGTTTAGATGATTTAACAGAAAAAATGGAAAGCTTGTTTGCCGCCAAATTAGTTAATGTTCGTCGGGCTTTTTATCAATCGGAACAAGGATTTAAATCTACTTTACCATTGGCATTAGATGAACTAATGGTAGCGGTTAATATAAATTCATCTCCTTGCGCTTCCAGTTTTCCCTTCATTTCTTCTGATTTAACTTCTGATAGAGGGGTTCTTTATGGAATCAATCGTCACAATAACAGTTTAGTTCTTTTTGACCGTTTTTCTATGCCCAATGCTAATTTTGTTGTTTTTGCCACATCTGGTTCTGGTAAAAGTTATTTTTGTAAGTTAGAAGTATTGCGTTCCTTAATGCAGGGAACAGAAGTAATTGTTATTGACCCGGAAAAAGAATATAAACATCTTTCAGATGCAGTGGGGGGAACCTATATTAATATTTCCTTATCTTCTAAAAGTAAACTTAATCCTTTTGATTTACCAAGAGTGGAATCAAAAGACATTTCTACTGCCGACATTATTCGTTCAGGAGTAATTTCCATTAAAGGTTTATTGCGGATTATGATAGGCCAGCTTCAAGAAGATGGGAGTCGGGGTTTTACCCCCCACGAAGACTCTTTAATGGACAGGGCTTTATTGGAAACCTATGCTAAGCGAGATATTATTCCCGGTTGCGATTTAAGCAAAGTGGAAATTCCCACCTTGAGCGATTTACAAGATGTTTTATCAGGGATGGATGGGGCGAATAATCTTTCTGAAAGATTAAGAAAATATACTGAAGGAACATTTTCCGGATTTTTAAATCATCCTACTAATGTTAAAACCGATAATCAATTAGTTGTTTTCTCTGTTCGTGATTTAGAGGACGAATTAAGGCCTTTGGCAATTTATACTATTATTAGTTATATTTGGAATGTGGTAAGGTCGGAATTAAAAAAGAGGATTCTTTTAATTGATGAGGCTTGGTGGTTGATGCAACACGAAGATTCAGCAAAATTTATTTTTGCTTTGGTGAAACGTTGCCGTAAATATTATTTAGGTATTACCACTATTACTCAAGACGTAAGTGATTTTTTAAATTCCCCTTATGGCCGGGCAATTGTTACTAATTCAGCGCTTCAATTATTATTAAAACAATCTCCGGCGGCAATTGACCATGTTGCTAAAACTTTTATGTTGACAGAAGGGGAAAAATATCTTCTTTTGGAATGCGGAGTGGGAGAAGGAATATTCTTTGCCGGCTCAAAGCATGTAGCGATTAAAGTTGTGGCTTCCTATTCCGAAGATCAGTTAATTACTTCTGACCCGCGTCAAATGTTAGAGATAGAAGAATCTAAAAAAGAATTTGCCAAAAGTTTAAAACAAGAAGAAATTTAGAATTAACGTGAATTCTAATTAGGCATTAATAAAAATTTATGGATAAAATTTTTAGTAAAGTGAAGATAATACTTATTGTCGTTATTATTATTGTTTTGATTGGGGTCGCGATTATTTTATTTTCAAAAGATGAAACACCATCAACAGATGTGAAATCGGAAGAAAATAGTCAAACGAAACAAGTTTTGGAAAATTTAAATGAAATAAAATCGGAAGGAGATTTAGAAATAAAACAAGAAATAATTTCCGATGAGTTGATAAAATCGCAGTTAATTGTCCAAGCGCGTTCTTTTGTGGAAAGATATGGAACTTATTCTTTGGATAATGGATTTAATAATTTAAAATATCTTCGTCCAATGGTTTCTCAAAAATTAAATAAAGAATTTGAGGATAAGATTAATCAGGGGTTTTCTTCGGATTTAAATCGCTTTAATCAGATTACTGAAGTGACTGGAATAGAAATAAAGAGCTTTGAAAATGAAAAAGCAATTATTTTGGTTAATGCTCAAGAAAAAAAAGATACGAATTTGGAATCAACTTTTAAACAAAGGACAGTAGAGATAATTTTTATTAAAGAAAACAATTTTTGGCGGGTAGATGAAATAAATTATCAAAATTAAAAATGGAAGATAATTTTCAAATTAAAGAAAATATCCAAAAAAGAAAGTTATATCAAGAAAAGCAATCCGCCAGACTGAAAAATGAGTCGCTTAAAGTGTCTAATTTTAAAGAAGGAAGCGATTTGGTTAATGAACAAGAAGACAACAACAGAGAAGATTCGGGTTTCTCAAGCCAAACAACAGAAACTTCTAAAAGTTTCCGCGCCATTGCCAATCGTTTAAATCAGGAACAGAAAAAAGAAAGAGAACAAAATCAATTAAAAAATAGAGGGGAAGAAATCTCGCCATCATTAATTCAAAATCAATCTTTAAAAAGGCTCCAAACAATTTATCGGATTGTTAACGGCGCCAGCGCCATTACTTTAGTGGGTTTGATTTTCACTTTCTTAATAATGAATGCGCAGTTTTTAATGGGGAATTTGTTTAAAACGGGCTTATTGCCGAGTTTGGACAAAAAAGATTTAAGCGCCCTTTTTATACTTTATGCTTTATTTTTTATTTCATTTCTTATCGCTGCGGTTTTTATCTACATTATAGTAACTGCCATTACTGACCCCCTTGGGTTAATTAAGCAATTAGGCGGAATTGATTGGGACCTATTCAAAAGTTTATTTAAATAATTTTATGGAAAATAAAAGAAAAAATAAGTTTTTATTTTTGTTAATATTTTGTCTTTTTATATTTTTTATTTTTTTCCCCAATTTAATTCAAGCTAAAGAAATTCCTAATCCTAAGTTTGAACCCCAAGTGGCAATTCCCGAAGCGACAATTAACGGACAAAAAATTGAGCCGGGAGTAGAAATAGAAATTACCCCCCAAACCTTCGCTTATTATTTATTAGAGGTTTATAAATGGGGTTTGAGAGTTTTGGCTTTATTGGCGATTGTTATGATTATGATAGCCGGCGGACGTTGGATAATCGCCGGAGGGAATGCTTCTACTATTAAACAAGCAAAGGATCAAATTATCGGAGCTTTAATTGGTTTGTTAATTGGTTTTGGTTCTTACGCCATTCTTAATTTTATCAATCCATCTTTAGTAAATTTAAATAGTTTAAACTTGGAGATAATTAACCCCAAAACTATTTCTACTTGCTCTGATTGTGCTATTGATGAAATTTGTTTTTATAATCCAGGACAGAGCGAGTTATTTGGTGAAGATTGGCTTGAGGATGTAAGGCAGGGTGTTTGTTTGGATAGTATTAAAATTTGGGCAAAAACGGCTTTTTTAGGAGGAAAAGGCGAGATAAATTTTAAAGTTTCGAGTAGTAAGAGATGCGGAGAAATGTTAATAGGGGCAGTTGCGTTTGAGAGTCGTTTTTATAGCGGTTGCCCAGCTAATTCTATTTGCGTGGTGCCTAGTTTAAAGTATTCAGAAAATAATCCGGCTAACTTACAAATGGCTTGGAATGGTTATAAAGATGCCGAATGCTTAGCCCAAAATCAGATTGTTTTTTGTTCTGATTTTGGAGATGAGGAGAGTTGTCTTAGTTCGCAAGGAAAATACGATTTAAAGTGTGATTGGATAGAAAAAGAAAAAAGATGCGGTTTTAAACCAACTCCTTTTTCGCCACCAGAATCATAGAGAATGTATTAAATTTTTATAAAAGATATTTGGGTGTTTAAATTTAATTAATATGTCTGAAAAAACAAAAAAAATTTTAATTATAGTTTTGTTTATCTTAATTATTTTGATTTTGGTTTTTTTAATATATTATGTTTTTTTTAAAAAACCCATAGTTGAAGAAATTGAACCAGTAGTTATCACTCCTGAAGCGGAAATTCAAGTCAAATTGCCCGTCACTAAGAATAGCTGGGAAAAAATGACCATTAGGGAAAGATTAGACCAGGGTTTACCGACTTTGGAATGGCCAAGTGACGCGCCAGAGGAAATTACTGAACCGATTAAAGTGGTAATTCCAGAAATAGACGAAATAGCTCAAGGAGGGAAAACTTGGATTACTCCGGTTTCTAGCGATCCGGTTAAGGGCGCTACTATTTCTGCAGATGGGAAAAATAGTATCTATTATGACATCAATTCAGGACATTTTTATCAAACTGATAATCTTGGCAACAAACAACTTTTAACCGACCAAGTTTTTTATAATATTGAGAATATTAATTGGTCACCCAATAAGGATAAAGCAATTATTGAATATCCCGATGGATTTAAAGTTGTTTATGATTTTAATAAAAAAGAACAATATACTTTGCCTAAAAATTGGCAAGATTTTTTCTGGAATAAGGCGGGAACACAAATTGTTTTCAAGTCAACGAGTCAATATCCGGAGAATAATTGGCTGGCAGTTGCTAATCCAGACGCTAGTCAATCAAAACCCATTGAGCATTTAGGAGAGAATGCTGATAAGGTTACTATTTCTTGGTCCCCAAATAATCAAGTAATTGCTTTTTCCGCCACCGGCGACCCGAGAGGGACTTGGGAACAGGAAATTCTTTTAATTGGTCAAAATCAGGAAAATTTTAGGTCATTAATTATTGATGGTCGAGGTTTTGAGCCAAAATGGAATCCAAAGGGAGACCAAATTGTTTATAGTGTTTATAGTTCAGAGACGGGCTATCAACCGCGTTTATATCTCGTTAAAGCGCAAGGAGATGAAATTGGTAATAAAAAAATAGACCTTGGTTTGGCGACTTGGGCTCATAAATGCGTTTTTTCTCAACAAAACGATTTTTTATATTGCGCTGTTCCGCAAGAATTGCCAGAAGGGGCGGGATTGGTTCTTGAATTGGCGGAAGATAGCCGGGATGATTTTTATAAAATAAATTCCCTGACCGGAGAAATTTCATTTTTAGCAGAAGGGGCGGTTGGCGGATATAATGTGGAGGATATTTATTTATCAGGGGAAGAAGATTATCTTTATTTTACTGATAAAAATGCCAATAAATTAAGATATATTCGTCTTAAATAATTCAACCTAATTTTATTCTGAAATCGTTTTAATTTTGATTTTCTTGTAACTATGTCAATTTTTGTTTGTGAAAAATGTGGCAGCCAGTTTCCTAAATGGCTGGGACAATGTGCTCAGTGCGGGTCATGGGGGACAGTCATAGAAGAAGCAAATTCTGCCTCTAATAAAAATATTTCAAATTCAAGAAGCCAAGGGGCTTCTGTTTTGGATTTTGAGACGATTAAACAAGATAATGTTTCAAGAATAAAGACTAATTTAAATGAAGTGGATCGAGTTTTAGGTGGCGGGGTTGTACCTTTTTGTTTAATTCTTTTAGGTGGACAACCAGGGATTGGAAAATCAACTTTAATTTTACAGATTGCCGGAGGAATAAAAAATAAAAGCATTCTTTATGTTAGCGGAGAAGAATCAGCTCAACAGATAAAAATGCGTTTTGATCGTTTAAACTTAGTTTCCCAAAATTGGAAATTTTTAGGGGAGACTGATATTGATTTAATTGAAAATAATTTAAAAAAGCATCGACCGGATTTTATTATTATTGATTCTATTCAAACTTTATTTTGTCCTCAAATTGATTCTGAAGCAGGAAGTATTAATCAAGTAAGGGCCTGTACTTCTCGGTTAAGAAATTTAGCCAAAGAAACGGGAATGACGGTTTTTATTATCGGCCACGTTACTAAAGAAGGTGTCATGGCAGGACCCAGAACCTTGGAACATTTAGTTGATGTGGTTTTATATTTAGAAGGTGATCCGGCGCATCATTTTCGTTTTTTAAGAGCAGTTAAAAATCGTTTTGGATCAACTAATGAAGTGGGGGTTTTTGATATGAAAGAACAGGGCTTGATTGAAGTGGCAAATCCTTCGGAAATATTTTTATCAGATCGGGATTTAAATGTAAGCGGTTCCTTGGTTGTGCCAGTGGTGGAGGGAAGCAGATCATTTTTAGTAGAAGTGCAAGCATTAGTTTCTAGAACTTCTTTTGGATACCCCCAAAGAAAGTCAAATGGATTTGATTTAAACCGTTTAAGCCTTTTAATCGCGGTTTTAATGAAACGCTGTCGAATAAATTTAAATAATCAGGATATTCATATTAACGTTGTCGGCGGACTTCAAGTAAAAGAACCGGCGGTTGATTTGGGAATTAGTTTAGCGATTGTTTCCGCTTTTAAAAATAAGCCATTTAATCCTTTAACTGTGGCTTTCGGTGAAGTTGGTTTGGGAGGAGAGGTTAGAGGAGTTAAAGGAACGGAAAAAAGAATTAAAGAATCCCTTAAAATGGGTTTCAAAGAAATAATTTGTCCTGATAGTAAAAATTCCTCAACCAAGGATTTAGGTTCAGGAATTAAAATTATTCAAGTAAAAAATTTGAGTGAAGTAATTTCAAAAATTTTTTAACTTTTAAAAATCGTTTATTCTAAATGGTCTATTAAAAATAGGTCATTTATTTTTTTATCAAGCAAAGGATAGTTTTCAATATTAAAATCAATTTTAAACATTTCCTCAGCTGCCTGTTTTGTTTCTTTAATAATTTTAAAATCGGACAATCTGGCAATTTTTAAATCAGTGGAGATTCCAGCTTGTTTTGTGTTAAACATTTCTCCTGGGCCGCGGAGGGTAAGGTCCTTTTCCGCTAATTCAAAACCGTTTTTTGCCTCCAATAAAGCTTTTAATCTTTGCTGAACTATGTTTTTTTTAGAAAAATCATCATTATCATCCATTAAAAAACAATATGACTGGTGATTGCTTCTTCCAATTCTGCCCCGCAACTGATAAAGCTGAGCCAACCCAAAACGTTCGGCGCCCTCAATAATCATTACTGAGGCATTTGGAATATCAACCCCCACTTCTACCACGGTGGTGGAAACAAGAATATTTATTTCATTAGCCAAAAATTTTTTCATAATTTCTTCTTTTTCTTTGGCTTTCATTTTTCCATGAAGAATAGCAATCGTAAATTTTGGGAAGACATTTTGGGAAAGTTTTTGAAATTCTTCTTTAACTGATTTTACTCCCAATTTATCAGATGGATCAATTAAAGGGCAAATAACAAAAACTTGACGACCCTTTTTTATTTCGTTTTTAACAAAATTGTAAGTGAGCGAAGATTTTTTTGCATCAATAATTTTTGTAATGATTTTTTTTCTTCCAATTGGCAATTGGTCAATGATTGAGATATCAAGGTCGCCGTATAGACTTAAAGCTAAGGAGCGGGGAATCGGGGTCGCTGTCATTGATAAAAAATGAGGTAGGTAATTATTTTCTAAATTTGACTTTTTTCCCAAATCAGCTCTTTGTTTTACGCCAAAACGATGTTGTTCATCAATTATTACTAAGCCCAATTTTTTGAATTTAACATTTTCTTGAATTAAAGAATGCGTTCCGATAACTAAATCAATTTTTCCTGAGATAATTAATTTTATCATCTCTGCCTTGCTGATTTTTTTTCCGTCTTTTTCATTTTTAACATTTATCTTTTTAATTCCTCTGGTAAATAGAGCTATTTTAAAAGGACGTTTTTTAAATAATTTAACGATATTATTAAAATGTTGTTCTGCTAAAATTTCCGTCGGTGCCATGTAAGCGCTCTGATATTTATTTAAAATAACATTTAAAATAGCGATTAACGCCACGACTGTTTTTCCACTTCCCACCTCTCCCTCTAAAAGGCGATTCATCGGCGTTCCTTTTCCTAAGTCATTGATAATTTCCCAAGCTGATTTTCTTTGCGCGTTAGTTAATTTAAATGGCAATTGGTCAACGAATTTTTTGGTTTCTTTTTCTTGGAATTTAATTACCAAACTTTCCTTTTGCTTCATTTTTTTTCTGACAATTTGATTCCTAGCTTGAATTAAAAAAAGTTCATCAAATTTTAATCGATGAACTGCTCTTTGTAACCAATTTTTATCGCTTGGAAAATGAATTTGCTCTAAAGCAAAGCTTAGGTCGGTTAAATTATATTTAGTTTTAATTTTTCTCGGCAGCCAATCTTCAATCAGATGAGTAACTGGGATAATTTGTCTAATTAAGAACCTAATTTGTTTTTGAGTTAATTTTGCCGTGCTGGGATAAATTGGCACCAATCGCCCGGTATGGGTTAAATCATCGCTAACGGTTTCATAAGAAGGATTTGTCATTTGAAGCCCGTATTGATTATCCTCGCTAATTTTTCCAGCTAAATAAATTGTTTGCCCAGTTTTTAAATTTTTAGCTAAAAATGGTTGGTTAAACCAAACCACCCTAAGAGAATCTGTTTCATCAGAGACAATTGCTTCAGTAATAATCATGTTTTTTTTAAAAGAGCGATGATTGGCAATCAAATTTATTTTTGTTTTAATTGTCCCGTTCTTTTTATTTTTAAAATCCTCAATGCTTAAAATTTCGCTATAATCATCATAACGCGATGGATAATGGGTTATTAAATCGTCCACGGTTTCAATACCCAGTTTTTTAATTTGCTGGGCAATATTTTTTCCTACTCGGTTTAATTTAATTACCGGCGTTTTGAGCTCAAACATAAGTTTAAAATGATATTTTAATCTATTTTTTAGGAAAAATCAAGGTTTCTTGACTTTTAAAGATTTTATCAATATAATATAATTAATTAAAAAGGAGAGGTGACTGAGTGTCGCCCAAATGGCGACCCGCCGTTTTAGGCGGGGTCAAGTGAAGATTTAAAAACATTGTATTTATAATTACAATTATGTTATTAAAAAGGAGAGGTGACTGAGTGGTCTAAAGTGACAGTTTGCTAAACTGTTGTACGGTTTATCCCGTACCGAGGGTTCGAATCCCTCCCTCTCCGCCATTAAAATACGCTAACTCTTCGCTTAATCTATTAAACTTCGCTAAACGAAGAAATTACATGTGATATGGAAGAAGGAATAGAATTATTTCGCAAAAATAAAAAATATTTATTTTCTGTTAATCTAAAAAAATGTTAAATAATCACGAAAATTTAAAGAATAATTCTTTCTTCAGTAATAGACTTGAAAAAGAAAAAGAACCACGAAAGGTAATTGTTTTTATTAGACATCCAGAACAAGACTTTAAGGTTAAACAATCAATGCGATTAGCCAAAGATGGAGAAGATATAAATACTTATTCCCTAATTACTGCAAATGGATTAAAGCAACTTAGACAACTTTCAGAATATCTAGAAAAAGATTTTCCATGGAAAATCTCAGATAGGGAATATTCAATCTATTCAAGTCCAATAAAAAGAGCTCAAAGAGGAGCTGATATTCTTGAGACAAATATTAGACTTAAGATAGCAGATGGCATTAAAATTCCTATTCCGGTAAATAATAACAGAAATATACTTGAGTGTTTTTCTGAAATAATATTCGCAACCGACATTGCTACAGACGAAGATATAATTAGAAGAGCGAAGATGAGAAAAATAAAAGTTGTAGACGCTTGGTTAGATATGGAGGGGGAAAATTTATTACCTAGGTTTCAAAATAAACTTAATGACATAAGAGAAGGGTTTTTTTATTTAGAACAACAGCCAACAAAACTTGATATTGTTTTGAGTCACGGATTAACGATTGCTACTATCATTTGGACCGCCCAAAACCCTGAAAAATTTAAAAATATAGAATATAAATTGACAATGAATGATTTAAAAGAAATAGTCAATTATTCAAAGAACATTCCTTGTACATCAATTACTGAGTTCAGTATTGATGATAATGGTATAAGTTTAGATAAAATCGGAGAAACGCCACACCTAAAGAAGGAAAACAATGAAACAATAATATGAATAAAATAATTTTAATTGGTGGAGCGCCAACAATAGGAAAGACTTATTTGGCTAATAAACTTTCAAGAGATATCAAATTACCATGGATTTCTACGGATATTATTAGGGGGTTAATGCAAAAAGTAGTTAGAAAGGAAGATTATCCAGCTTTATTTTATCCCCCCATGTCAATAGCAAAAGAGTATTTAGAAAAACATACTCCAAAAGAAATCATGAATGATCAAAACAAAGAAAGTATTGTAGTTTGGCGAGGGGTTCAAGGAATTTTAGATGATGGATATCCTTGGGAGAGTTATATTGTTGAAGGAGTCGCGATTCTACCTGGTTTCGTTTATAAAGCTATGGATAAATCGAAATGTATTTTACCAATTTTTCTATACGAAGATAGGGAGGACAGAATTAGAGAAGTAATATTTAAAAGAGGTCTTTGGGACGACGCAGATAAATATTCAGATAAATTAAAAGAGAAAGAGGTTTCTTGGGTTGCTTTATTTAATAAATTTATTAAAAGAGAAACTTCTAAATATGGTCTTCCAATAGTAAGATACAGAGATGATGGGTCTCATTTTAAGGAAATAAAATTATTATGCGGTTTTTAATTTAATATTCTTTAAAACAAACAAACTTTGGAGGCGTGGCTGAGCGGTCGAAAGCGACAGTCTTGAAAACTGTTATACCTGAAAAGGTATCAGAGGTTCGAATCCTCTCGCCTCCGCCAATGTATTTTAATAAAAAAGATTAAATATATTTAAAAAATTTTTATTAAATTATTATGTCTGATGAAAATTTAAAACACGATTCAGAATACGGAAAATTACTTTTAAAATGGAATTTTCCCGAGTATGAATCGCCAGTAAGGAATAAATCGTGGTATTTTGTCAGTAGTATAGTTTTTATTATTATTCTGATTTATTCTTTAGTTACCCGGAATTTTATTTTTACTATTTTCTTAATTCTTTTTGGTTTGATAATTTTTCTTCATTTAAAAAATTCTCCTTTAGAAGTAGAATTTAAAATTTATGAAGACGGTCTAGTTTTGGGAAATCGTTTTTATGAATGGACTGAATTAAAGAGTTTCCGCCTAGTTTATAAACCACCTTATGTTAAAAGACTTTATTTTGATACGAAAAATAATTTAACCCCGGAAGTTTCTATAAATTTAGAAAAGCAAAATCCTTTGGAAATAAGGAAAATATTAAAAAATTATTTAAAAGAAGATTTAGATAAAGAAGAAGAGATTTTATTTGATAAAATAAACCGCTGGTTAAAGATTTAAGAGCTCCCATAGCTCAAAGGATAGAGTACCGGCTTGCGGAGCCTGTGATGGAGGTTCGATTCCTCCTGGGAGCATTTTAAAAAGGGGACTGTCCCCTTTTTTCTCTTCTCGTTTGCCCGCTCCCAGCCTAAGTTTTTGAGCTAATTTTTCAAAATTAGTCGAATATAGACTAGTTTTTAATTAAAATATAAAAACCCTACAAACAGGGTTTTTTGAATTGAATTTTTGAAAAGAATGGCGGGGTTTACGGGACGATTTCAGAACTATGGATTGGGAGGAAGTGACAATAAATCTTAGCGTATTTAAAATAAAATAATATTTGGATATATTTGAAGTGATTTTTAAAAATTGAATAATTATTTTTTATTCTCAAGTTTTTCTAATGCTATAAACATAGCCATTTGAGAAACGCCAAAAATAATTGATAACTGCGAAGCCAATAATTGCTTCAATGTTTCTTTTGATATAGATTTTATTTTAGATAATAATTTTGTATCAAATGATTCTAATATTTGATTTTTTTCCAACTTCAATCTGTCTTCTGGTATAAGAAGGTATCCTGCAAAAATATCAGCTTGCTTGTCAATTCTTCTAATATTTTCCCTATAAGGTTTTTTTTCTTGAATTTCGCGAAAATCATCCCAGTTTTTTATTCCAAAATTTTTATAAATATTTTTATGTAAAACAAAGTGTCCAATTTCGTGAGCGTAAGAAAATCTTAATCTATTTTTTTGAGTATCATCAGAATAAATTTTTTCATCCACATAGATAGATTTAAAATTAGACATTATTATCATATCTATTCCGCGAAGATATTTTAGTCCTGGTGATAAGGCGATAGTCATTTTTAGTTTCAGTTCTATAATGTCTTCCATTTCTACGGGAATGGAATTGTCTGAATATTTGGTTCTGAAATTATTCGCTATATTTTTAATTTTTTCGTTACTGAGATACAGAATTTCCATTTAACTTTTTTTTATTAATTTTATTAATTCTTCTATATCTTTTTTGGTCATCTTTTCTTTTTTTATTGATCTAAAAAATGCCGGAAGATAGTTTGTAATATTTTCTTCTTTCATAATATCGGATGGGATTAAGCCCTGCGCTACTTGCGCATCGCTTATAAAATTTTTAATTTCTATAGCATTTGTTAATCCTAACGCTTCAGCCCATTTGTTTAATATTTTATTATTAGATGGGGGAGAGATTCTGCCTCTTTCTATTTTACTCCAATTACTGGGGTCGTAATCAACCCTTTTACACATTTTTCTAAGAGTTAAACCTTTATTAATTCGCAATTCTTTTAATTTTTGACCAAATTTTTGTAAATTTTTATTCGCCATAGTTCTTTTTTTATTTTTATTAATATATTGACCTCTGTGGTATAATAATACCACAAAGACAAGAAATTACAACGTTTAACCTGTGTATAACTTTTGATGAAAAAATAAACAAAAAAATAGAGTGAATAACTCTATTTTAGGATAGTGGCGGTCCGGACGGGACTCGAACCCGCAACCTTCTGCGTGACAGGCAGATGATCTAACCAATTGATCTACCGAACCTTTTCGATAATTTGAGAGAATATTTGAGGATGATTTTCCGCTAATTGAGCTAAAATTTTTCTATCAATTTCGATATGATTAGTTTTCAAAGCAGCAATGAATTTTGAATAGGATAAATCATGATTATGACAAGCAGCATTTATTTTAATTTGCCAAAGAGCCCTAAATACTCTTTTTTTATTTCTTCGGTCACGATAAGCATAAACACCAGCTTTTCTAACAGCTGTTTTGGCCAGTTTGATTTTGCTTTTTCTTCCCCCGCGATATCCTTTTGTCAGTTTGAGTAGATTTGTCCTTTTTTTTAAGTGACCCTTTCCCCTTTTTACTCTTGGCATATTTTTAATTTAAATAATTTATTGGTTAAAATTAGATTTTTTTTGATTATAATTATTTTTTTAAGACTAACCCAAATATTGCCGAACAGTTTTTCTTAAACTTTTGGATAAAGTCTTTAACTGGCGTTTATTTTTGGTAGTGGCGCCGGATTCACTGCTATTATAATGGTTTTGGCCGCAAGTTCGGTGTAAAATTTTTCCGTTTTTTGTCATAGTGAGCCTTTTGGTGATTAATTTTCGATTTTTCAACATATAATTAAAAAGAAATAATAGTAATTAAAGAATTTCCTTGCCTGGTTGAATTTTGTTCTATTTTTATTTTTTTTCCAAGGGTTTCAATGAATTTATTCATTTTTTGTTCTGCCAAATCAAAGTGAGCTTTTTCTCTTCCCTTAAGAATCATTTCAATTTTGACTTTATATCCCTTAGTTAAAAAATCTTCCGCCTTTTTAGCTCGAAGCATTAAATCATGTTCGCTTATTCTTGGCGTTAAACGAATGCCTTTAAGACTAGTACTTTTTTGTTGCTTTTTTTGTTGTCGGTCTTTCTTTTTTAAATCGTATTTAAATTGGCCAAAATTAATAATTTTAGCTACCGGCGGATTAGCCTTCGGCCCGATTTCAACTAAATCCAAGCCCTTTTCTCTAGCAAGCGCCAAAGCTTTTTCTGTTTCAATATCTCCTATGTGTTTGTTTTCTTCATCAATTAGACAAACTTTAGGACAAATAATTTTGTTATTAAGGCGATAATATTTCACTAAAAATATTATTTTTTTTATTAAATTTTAATAGAGTAGGAGTTTTCTTTGCGCTGATAAAATCTTAGAACACCTTTTATTCTTGTTTATTTGTCTGTAAATCTATCACTCCAAAATTTTTGGCTCGGGATAATGATGGTGGAGGTGGGGAGAATCGAACTCCCGTCTAAAAAGTATTATTAAAAGTTTCTACTCTTGTAGTTTAGTTTGGTGTCGGGTTTATGATAAAAACTAAACAAAAATGCTTAAACCCCTATCCCCATTTTTCTAAGCTTTTAACTTGGGCGGTTAAATGCCGATCCTGCTGATTTGACGCCAAATTTCGGATAGCAGGAATCTCTGAATTTGACGGCAATAGGTTATTACGCTACTGCTAAAGCTAAATTTTCGTTGACAATTATTTTTTTGAGAAATTTTTTGTCTTTCTCAAGACAAAGAGCCGCTTTTAATATTTGACTTTTCATCGAATCCAATCACCCCCGGCAATTGGCGTATTTTATAAAATCGTTATTTTATTTTTTTCCATTTTCCCCCACGATTTTTTCCTGGATACTTTGGGGAACTTGTCCATAATGAGAAAATTCCATATTTGAATTTCCTCGTCCTTCAGTTAAAGATCTAAGGTTGGTGGTATAGCCGAACATTTCAGACAAAGGAGATAAAGCTTTGACTACTTTAATTTGTCCGCGAGTTTCTGTTTCTTGAATTTGCGACCTTCGAGAACTTAGATCGCCGATTACATCTCCTAAAAACTTTTCTGCCACCATAACTTCTACTTTCATAATTGGTTCCAAGATAATCGGTTTAGCTCTTTGGACTCCTTCTCTTACTGCTCGGTTAGCAGCCATTTTAAAAGCCGCTTCTGAAGAATCAACTTCATGAAATGACCCGTCGTAAACCGCAACTCTCATATCAATTACGGGGTATCCAGCTAAGACACCGCTATCCATGGTCTCAATTACGCCCTTTTTAATAGCTGGGATATATTCTCTTGGAATAACACCGCCTTTTACTTCATCCACGAATTCAAATCCTTTATTTCTTTCCATAGGTTCTAATCTTAACCAGCAATGGCCATATTGGCCACGGCCTCCGGATTGATGAATATATTTCCCTTCGCTTTCTATTGTAGCGGTAATTGTTTCTTTATAAGCGACTCGCGGTTGTCCTACATTGGCTTCAACATTAAATTCCCTTTTCATACGGTCAACAATAATTTCCAAATGAAGTTCTCCCATTCCAGAAATAATTGTTTGACCCGTTTCTTCATCGGTTTTAACTTTAAAAGTGGGGTCTTCTTCTGCCAGTTTTGCGATCGCCAGCCCCATTTTTTCTTGGTCTGGTTTGCTTTTTGGCTCAATAGCGATAGAAATAACAGGTTCCGGAAAATCAATTGATTCAAGACGAATTGGCTTATTGGGGTCGCAAAGAGTATCTCCTGTTGTGGTATTCTTTAAACCAACAATAGCGGCAATATCTCCTGCAAAAACATCTTTAATTTCTTTTCTTTGGTTAGCGTGCATTTGAACAATTCTTCCTACCCGTTCTTTATTATTGGTACTAGCATTTAAAATATATGAACCAGCTGTTAAAGAACCGGAATAAACTCTAAAATAGCATAGCCGGCCGACAAAAGGGTCGGTGGCGATTTTGAAAGCCAAGGCGGCAAAGGGTTCCTTTTCGTTGGTTTTTCTAGTTTCTTTTTCTCCAGATAAATTATTTCCCTCTATAGGGGGAACGTCTAAAGGAGATGGTAAATAATCACAAACAGCATTGATTAAAAATTGAACCCCTTTATTTTTTAAAGCAGACCCACAAAAAACAGGCATAATTTTATTTGTTATTACAGCTTGTCTTAAAGTGGCTTTTAATTCCTCCAATTTTATTTCTTCTTCGGCTAAATATTTTTCCATTAATTTTTCATCATTTTCTACAATTGCTTCAATTAATTCATGACGGTATTCTTTAGTCTTTTCTTTCAAATCATTGGGAATATCTTCTTCCTTCATTTCTTTTCCCATTTCATCTTGATAAATAGTGGCTTTTTGAGTTAATAAATCAACAAAGCCTTTAAAATTTGCTTCAGTGCCAATAGGAAGCTGCATGGCATAAGCGCGAGGAGTAAGACGATCTCTAATTGATTTTAAATCGGCATAAAAATCAGCGCCGGTGCGGTCTAATTTATTAACAAAAGCGATTAAAGGAATTTTAAATTTTTCTGCTTGGTGGTAAACCGTTTCTGATTGTGGTTCTACTCCGGCTACGCCGTCAAAAACAACCACCCCGCCGTCTAAAACTCTTAAAGACCTTTGAACTTCAGCGGTAAAATCAATGTGCCCCGGAGTATCAATAAGGTTTATTCTTATTTCTTCTCCTTGGGGAGGGGTCCAAAAAACTGTAGTAGCGGCGGAAGTAATAGTAACGCCTCGTTCTTTTTCTTGTTCCATCCAATCCATTTCTGCTTGACCCTCATGAACTTCTCCAATTTTATGTTTTTTGCCGGTATAAAATAGAATCCTTTCACTCACAGTTGTTTTTCCGGCATCAATGTGAGCAATGATACCAATATTTCTAGTTTTTTTTAAGGAAAATTCAGAATTCATAATTTTAAAGATTAATATCTCGCAAAATGGGCAAAGGCCTTATTTGCTTCTGCCATTCTATGCGCGTCATCGCGTTTTCTAATTGCGGTGCCTTGTTTTTCCATTGCATCTAAAAATTCTTGAGCAATTTTTTCTGCCATAGATTTTCCTTTTCTTGCCTTAGCTGCTTCAATAATCCAACGAGAAGCTAAAACGAATCGACGGTTTTCATTAGTTGGAAAAGGGATTTGATAATTTGTTCCGCCAATGCGTCGCGACCGAACTTCAATTAAAGGGGCAATATTTTCCATCGCTTCTTGAAAAACATCAAGAGGATTTTTTTTGGTTTTTTCTTTAATAATATCAAAAGACTGATAAATTATTTTAGTAGCAGCATTCTTTTTTCCCCGACGCATAATGTAATTAATAAATTTACTTAATTGCAGGGATTGATATTTTGGATCAGGTTTAATTTTTCTTTTAGGGGCTTGTTTTCCTCTCATAATAGTTTTTTATTTTATTATTTTTTTGTTTCTTTTGGTTTTTTAGTTCCATAAAGACTTCGGCCTTGTTTCCTTCCCTCTACGCCACTTGTATCATAAACCCCTCGGACAATGTGGTAACGAACACCTGGTAAATCTTTGACTCGCCCCCCTCTTAAAAGAACGACAGAATGTTCTTGAAGGTTATGGCCGATTCCTGGAATATAAGCGGTTACTTCCATTCCATTAGAAAGTCTTACTCTGGCGATTTTTCGCAAAGCAGAGTTAGGTTTTTTAGGGGTTTGGGTAGTAACTTTTAAGCAAACGCCTCTTAAAAAGGGATGACCCTTAGGCATTTCCTTTTTTCTTCTTTTTAAAGTATTAAAACTAATCTGCAAAGCGGGAGTTTTTGATTTTCTTTTTGATTTTTTTCTTCCTTGATGGACTAATTGATTAATTGTGGGCATAAGAATATTAGTAATTAATTAAGAATTAATTTTATAACTTTATTTTAGTTTTAGTATTTTACTTTATTTTTTAAAAACTGTCAAGTTTTTCGAATAATAAAATTAAGAATTTTTTAAAAAAGAAAACTTTGACCAATAATTAAATTAAATAAAAAATTAGCTAAAGGTGAAAGAAAAAAATAAGCAATAAAAAAGGCGAGGAAAATGCCGATTGGGCCCAATTGAGCTAAATAATTCCATTGGCGGGGAAATAGGCTAGCAAATATTTTAGAACCGTCCAATGGTGGAAATGGAATAAGGTTAAATAAGGCTAAAAAAATATTGACATAAACAACCAACCCGATAAATCCTGGTAAGGAAGCATTATACTTTATTATCCAAACAGAAAAAAATCTTAGAATCAATCCCAAGAAAAGAGCGATTAAAATATTGACTCCCGGACCAGCTGCTGCCACTTTTAATGTGCCATATTTTTTATCTTTTAGATTGTAAGGATTATAGGGGACGGGCTTTGCCCAGCCAAAAAAAGCGCCGGAAGTAAATAAAAGTAATAAGGGAATTATTACTGTTCCAAATAAATCCAAATGAGCAAAAGGATTTAAAGTTAATCGCCCCTGATCTTTAGCAGTAGAATCTCCCAGTTGATAAGCCGCCCAACCATGGGCATATTCGTGGAAAACGGCAGAAAGGACAATTACGAGATAGAGAAATATTTTTGTCATAAATATATTTTAGCAGTTTTTTAAAAAATAAAAAAGGATTGTCTTTAATTGATAAATTTGTTAGTATATTGATACTGAATTTATGTTAATTTGTTTAAAGATTTTTTATGGCAAAACGTTGTGATTTATGCGGTCGGGGTCCGCAAACAAGCATTTCTCGTTCTCATTCAAATGTGGCGACTAAAAGGCGACAATATATTAATTTACAGACAAAAAATATATCTGGTAATAAAATAAAGATTTGTACTCGTTGCTTGAAGTCTTTGAAGAGAAACTTAAGTGTGGAAACAGAAAAAGTAATTTCTACTAAAAAACCGAATAAGAAAAAATAAATATCAATTTGATATTTATTTTATTACCGGGGTGTCGTATAAAGGCTATTATGCACGCATGGGGTGCGTGTGATCCGGGTTCAATTCCCGGCACCCCGACCAGAAATATGCTTCAGGCATATTTTATTTTTGGTTGTTTGATTTCTTCAAATTTGGTATTATTATAATTTATAATATTGTAATTATCATCGAGTTATAAAAAATGAATAAAAAATTTTATATCACAATCAACCGTAAAAAGATTTTGGCCTCACAAAGTGAAACTATTTTGAAAATTGCTCAAAAAAACGGTTTTGAAATTCCCAGTTTATGTTACCATTCTGATTTAACTCCAAAACAAAGTTGTGGCTTGTGTTTAGTAAAGATAAAAGGGATTAAGGATTTACAAAAGGCTTGTGTTACAGAGGTAAAGCCGGATATGGAAATTACAACGGATTCGTTGGCGATAAAAAAAGCGCGGCAAAAAAATTTGGAAAAAATATTTAATAGTCATGCTGAAGAATGTTATGATTGTGTTTGGAATTATCATTGCCAGCTTTTGGAATTGGTTAAAAAAATAGGCAAGAAAAAAGAAGGATTTATTAAAAAAGAAAAAAAACAACCGGTTTATCAATTTGGTCCAGCGCTTATTTATGACTCTCAAAAATGTTTTGGATGCGAAAATTGTGTTGAGGTTTGCGAAAATCAAAGCATTGGTTTTTTAGAAAAAAAGGTAGAAAAAGATAAAATTAAAATAGTCCCCAGTCAGGATCCCCGAAAACAATGTGTTTATTGCGGTCAGTGTTTAATCCATTGTCCAGCTGGCGCTTTTGAAGGAGTGGGGGAATTTGAAGATGTTGAAAAACCCTTGAGTCAAAAAAATAAAATAGTGGTCTTTCAAATCGCGCCTGCTGTTAGAACCGCTTTGGGGGAAGAATTTGATTTGCCTTTGGGAATTTCCGTTTTAGATAAGATAGTAGACGGTCTTAAAAAATTAGGCGCAGATAAAGTTTTTGATGTGAGCGTTGGCGCTGATTTTACTACCCTTGAAGCAGAAAATGATTTAAATAAAAAATTAAAGGACAGTCAAAATTTTTGTATTTTTAGTTCTTGTTGTCCTTCTTGGGTAAGGTTTGTGGAATTATATTTTCCTGAATATATTTCAAATTTAGCTCAAATTCGTTCCCCGCAAATAATTTTAGGCGGGTTGATTAAAACTTATTGGGCAAAAAAGCAAAAAATAAATTCTAAAGATATTTTTGTGGTTTCGGTTATGCCCTGCGTGGCTAAAAAATATGAAATTACTAGACCAGAAATAATGGTTAATGGTTTTAAACCAGTAGATTATGTTTTAACTACTAGAGGATTAGCGCAACTTTTTAAAAAAAATAAAATTGATTTAAAAAATCTTAAAGGAGAAGAATTGGACAATCCCTTTAATGCGCCATCTGGAGCAGGAATTATTTATGGTATTAGCGGTGGAGTGACTGAAGCAATGGTTAGAATAAACACTCATTTAAAGGGAGAAAAAAAAGATTTTTTAAAAATAAAAAAAATAAATTCCCATCGGAAGGAAATTGAATTTAATGTTAACAAACGAATTTTGAAAATGGCAATCATTGACGGTTTGGGAGAAGCAAGAAAGGTTTTACAAGAAATGAAAAAAGAACCAGGGAAATATCAATGTTTAGAAGTAATGGCTTGTTCAGGAGGTTGTTTGGGGGGAGGTGGACAACCGCTGCCAACTAACGAATTAGTTAGAGAAAAAAGGAAAAAGGGTCTTTTGGGAATTGACCGACGAAGTAATAATAAAAAAGCAACTCAAAATAAGATAGTAAAAATTATTAATCAAGAATTTTTAAAAAATTTAAATCTTAGAAAAAAAGTTTTTAGGGTTGATTATTTTTCTAAAAGAAAAAATAAATAATATTTCAACAAGAATTAAAAATTATTTTTTAATTCTTGTTGAATCTTTTTTTTAATATCCTTTTGCTTAATATCTTCGCGCTTATCCCATTTCTTTTTTCCCTTAGCTAAACCGATTTCTAGCTTTATTATTCTATTTTTTATATAAACTTTTAAAGGAATTAAAGAAAAGCCCTTTACTTTAAGTTTACCAATCAAAAAATTTATTTCCTTTTTATTAAGGAGTAGTTTTCTATTTTGAGTCGGATTGTAATCTTTTTGAACTTGACTGGCTAGTGGATATGGGCTTACATGAACATTAATTAGCTGGGGGTTTTTCCTGGCGTTTATACTAACATAACCGCCTTTTAAGTTAATTCGGCCATTTTTTATTGATTTAACTTCCGGACCAGAGAGAACAATTCCCGCTTCAATGGTTTCTATGATTTCATAATCAAAAAAAGCTTTTTTATTAGTGGTGATTATCATATTTTATATTATAGCACAATAAAGTTTATTTTATAGATATTAACCCAAAACGTGTTCTTGCCAATTGTTTTTATATTTGTTATTATTACAATATAGCAATAGGAAATAAAGACATAATCTATTTTATTTTTATATGAAAATAGGTATTGATTGTCGGACAATTTTAAATCCGGAAAAGGGAGAAGCGGCTGGAATTGGCCATTATACTTACCAACTTGTAAGGCATCTTTTAGAAATAGACAAAAAAAATCATTATTATCTTTTTTTTGACCGTTCGGTGGATAAAAAAAGGTTGGCAAAATTTAGCCAAAATAATGTTTTTATCAGATTTTTTCCTTTTAACCAATATAAAAAGTTAATATCTTCCCGTTACCAAAATTTTTTAGTAAACGCGATTATTGCAAAAGAAAATTTAGACGTGATTCATTTTCCAAGTATTACTTTTTCTAGTTCTTACCAAGGTCCTAGCGTAGTAACGGTTCACGATTTAACTTTTTATAAATTTTCTGAATTAATTCCCTCAAAAGACGCTCAATTATTAAAGAAAATTATTCCAGAAACTTTAAAAAATTCTAGAAAAATTATTGCGGTTTCCAAATCAACCGCGCAAGACATTAGAAAAATCTTTACTTTAAAAGAAGATAAAATAGAAGTGGTTTATCACGGATTTGATAAAAGGTTTTTTACAAAAAGAACAAAAAAAGAAATAGAAGTAATTAAAAGAAAATTTAAAATCAGGAAAAAATATTTTCTTTTTTTAGGAACATTAGACCGAAGAAAAAATATTATTAGATTAGTTGAATCTTATGAACGCTTAAGACAAGGAATTAGCTTGGGAAAGGGAAAAATTGATTATAGAAAATTTCAGTTGGTTTTGGCTGGCGCGCCCGGCCAAAGTTTCAGTAGAATAAAAAATAAAATTTTAAAATCAGAATATAAAGAAGATATTATTATTCCCGGATATATTAAAGCAGACGACCTTGGCTTGTTATTTAGCGGGGCAAGTTTATTTGTTTTTCCTTCTCTTTATGAAGGATTCGGATCGCCGATTCTTGAAGCAATGGCAAAAAATGTTCCGGTTATTACCAGTAACCACTCTTCTATGGCTGAAATTTCTTCTAAAGCGGCATTATTAGTTAATCCTTATGATGTCGGCGATATTTCTCGGGCAATAGACTCTTTATTAAAGGATAAGGGTTTGGCAAAAGAAAATAAAATAAAAGGAAACAGGGTCGCTCGAAATTTTTCTTGGGAAAAGTGCGCCAAAAAGACTTTAGTTGTTTACAAAAAGGCGGCAAAGAAGTAAAATATACATTATAATTTTTATTTTTACTAATAAATATCAATTTAATTAATTAATCTATGGAAAACAAAGAAAGTATGAACAATGGAAAAAGGGGTTTAACCCTGCTAATTTTTAGCATCATCATTTTAGTTGCGATTATTGTCTTTCTCATTTTCACTATTTTTGTTTCGCCGGTGAAAGGGAGCGACATGTACGCGGTTTTTTTGAGTAATGGTCGCAGTTATTTTGGCCAAATTGCCAAGCAAAATTCTCAAACGGTTGTTTTAAGGAATGTGTTTTATCTTCAGGTACAACAGATTCCCGCGACTGAAGAAAATGCGGAGCCTCAACCACAACTTTCTTTAATTAATGTAAGTGACGAAATTCATGGACCGGAGAGTGAAATGCAAATTAGTCGTAATCATATCCTATTCTTACAAAAGTTAAGGAAAGATTCTCAAGTTTTAAAAAGTATTGAAGAACAAGCTGGAGAATAGTTCTAAAAAATAAAAGGTATGAATAAATTTCAGCCAAAAAGCAAAAAAGGCGGTTTTTGGGGCGCAATTTTTGTTTTAGTGGTTTTATTTGGTTTGAGTTTATTCAGCCTTTTTTATTTTAATCAGGATTCATTGGAAAATGATGGTCGAGAAGTAAAATTTTGGCTTTATCGGAGGGAAAATCAGTTAATTGGACAAGAAGGAACCTTTTTTATTTTTATCAAAAATCAGGAAACGGCTGACCTTAAAGATGTGGAAATAACAATAAATTTCCCAGAGTCTTTTCAAATGACTTATAGTTTTCCTGAATGCCGTGAAAAACTTGTTCAAGGGGGTATTTGGGAATTTGAAAAGATAAAAAGAAACCAATTGCAGGAAATAGAAATAAAGGGAAAGTTTTTGGGAGCGGCTGATCAGATCCAAAATTTTGTCGGTCGGGCAGACTTTCTTTTAACTGGATTTTCTTCACTTTTCCAAAAGAATTTTTCTTCCGCCGTAGTTTTAGATCCAGCCTTATCATTAATTTGGGAGGCCCCAGAGCAGTCTTATTTTGGGCAAGTAATTAAATCTTTTATCTCTTTAGAAAATGTCAGTGATGATTTAATCATTGATTCGGAGGTGATTCTAAATTATCCCCAAGAATTCGTTATCGAATCAGCTGAATTAACGGATTCAATCGAGGGGGTGGAAATCAATTCAAGCCAAAGTCAGGTAAAATGGAGAATAAAAAATTTAAATTCTAAAGAAAAAAGGAAGATTGAATTTACTGGTTTTGTTCAAGATTCTAATATTTCTGAAATAAATTTTGATTTAAAAACGGGAATTTTATATCAAGGGAATTTTTATCTACAAGAAAAAAAAGAAAAAAAAGTTTTTTATGAAAAAGTAAATTTTCCTTTAACTTTAGAAATTAATAATTCTGTTCGCCAAAATCAAAGCGCTGATTGGGGAGATAATGTTTTTGCGACATTTTCTTATAAGAATGAAACAAACGAGATAATTAAAGATTTTTCTTTAAAATTTAAAACTGAAGGAGATGAATATCTTGACATTAATAAGCTTTATCAAACGGATTGGCGTTATTACAAAACCTCATCAATCACAAGCCAACCAGCTTATATCTTTGGCAAACTTACTTCGGAATTAATTACCCGGGGCTGGTCAGCTGATTTAATTCCAGAATTTAATGAAATTATGCCCCAGGAACAAGGAACAATTGTTTTTGAAATACCAATTAAACAAGCGTTTCAATTTGATAACAAGGGTTTAATTTCTCCTAAAATTACCTTTAATTTAGTTGCGCTTGGGAAATTGGGACAGCAAGAGATTAATTGGGAGATTTCAGCAAATAAAATATATCTTTTTTTAAACACAGAAGCTATTTTAAAAGCAGATGCCCGTTATTATAATGATGAAAAAATTCCTTTAGGTAGCGGACCATTACCATTAGAAAAAGATAAAGAAACTTTTTTATGGATTTTTTGGGAAATTAAAAATACCAATAATCCCATTAAAAATGTTTTAGTGACAAGCAAGCTTCCTATAGGAATAGAATGGACCGGAAAAACCAAAGCTAGCCAAGGAATCATTCTTTATCAAACCGATAAAAATGAAGTTAATTGGAAAATTGATGAATTGGAGGCTTATCAAGGGGGACCATATTCTTTAGTTGAAGGAGCTTTTGAAGTGAAAATTAAGCCAAATCAAGAACAATTAAAGTCATTTGTTCCATTAACTGAGGAAATATTTTTTACTGCGCAAGATAAAACTACCAATAATCCAATTTTTCAAAATATTCAACCTTTGGATTCGTCTCTAAAAGATGATTCCTGGTTTCAAGAAATTAATTCAAATAACAAAACCGATAAATAGATTATTATGAGCGCAACAAATCGTTTATTGGGAATTGTTTTAAATAAAATCAATTATTTGGAGAACGACCAGATAATTGATTTTTATACATTGGAGAGGGGGAAAGTGGAGATTTTAGTGAGGGGAGCTAGAAAAATTAATTCCAAATTAGCGCCGATTATTTCCGAACCCTTTACTTTATTGATTTTAACCGTGGCGGATGGCAAAAATTATTTTCATTTAATCGGTGGAGAAAAAAAACAGAGATTTTTAGGAATTTTAAAAAGAAAATCACAAAGTTTTAAATTGTACTCTTTATTTAAAAAAATCGATCAGTTAATAAAATCAGAGCCGGACAAAAAAGTTTTTTCTTTAATAATAAGGTTTTTAGAAACTATTGATGAATCTCCTGAAATGAACTTTTTGGCTGTATATAACGCTTTTTTAATTAAATTTCTTTCTTTTTTGGGTTATCGGCCAGAAATAAGAAAATGTCTTATTTGTCAAAAGGAAATTAAACAGGATAAAATGTTTTTTAATTTTAAAAAAGGAGGGATAGTCTGCTCGCATCATCCTTTTGAAAAAGATTTTGAAAAAGCAGAAGTAATTATTATAAATCAGGCGCTTTTAACCGTTTTACAAAAACTTCTTTATCAAAATTTTAATTTTATTATTAAGGGCGGTTTTCAAGAAACGGATTTGAAAAAATCCGGCAATTTAATTAAAAAATTTTTTCTTTGGCATTTAAATTAAAATTCAAATGTTTAAAATAATAAAAAAATCAAAAATATCCCAAGCGAGATTGGGAAAGATTGTTACTAAAAGAGGAGCATTATTAACACCGTTTTTTATGCCGATTGCCACGCGTGGCACAGTTAAAAATTTATCACCCCAGGATTTAGAAGATTTAAATACGGAAATTATTTTATCAAATACTTATCATTTATTTTTAAAACCTGGACTTAAAGTTATAAAACATTCAGGCGGATTAAATAATTTTATTGGTTGGAATAAGCCGATTTTAACTGACAGTGGCGGTTATCAAGTTTTTTCTTTAGCTAGAAAAAGAAAAATTAAAGAAAATGGTGTGGAATTCCAATCAGAAATAAATGGAGAAAGAATATTTTTAACACCTGAAAAAGCAATCAAAATCCAGCGAATTATTGATTCTGATTTAATGATGGTTTTAGACGAGTGTTTAGGATACCCAACTGATTATAAAAAAGCGGCGGTCAGTGTGAGGAGAACGACAAAATGGGCAATTAAAAGTCAAAAAGAATATTTAAAGAAAAAGAATAATCAGTTGCTTTTCGGGATTGTTCAGGGGTCTATTTATCTTGATTTAAGAATAAAAAGTGCTCAAGATCTGATTAGACAAAATTTTGATGGTTATGCTATTGGCGGAATTTTTTTAGGAGAACCAATAAGAAAAAGTTATGCCATCATAAAAAAAACCGCCGAAATATTGCCTTTTAAAAAACCTCGTTATTTAATGGGCGCTGGTAAACCGGAGCAAATTTTGAAAGCGGTTAAATTGGGGGTTGATATGTTTGATTGCGTTATTCCCACCAGAAATGCTCGCCACGGCCTTTTATATACGAATTTAAGTTTAAATAATTCAAAACTTTCGTATAAAAAAGTTCATATTACCAACGCAAAATATAAAAATAACATTTCTCCTTTGGATAAAAAATGCAATTGTTATACTTGTCGAAATTTTTCTCAATCATATTTGAGACACCTTTTTATTGTTAATGAAAATTTTGGTCAACGATTGGCTACAATTCATAATTTGGCTTTTTATTTTAACTTAATAAGAGAAATTAGAAATCAGATTAAAATAGGGAAATTATAAAATTTTAAGTTAAGGATTTGTTTTTTAAATTAAATCTGTTAATATTTAACCAATATGATTAAATCAATGGAAAAAATAATTTCTTTGGCAAAGCGCCGCGGTTTTATTTTTCCTTCTTCGGAAATTTACGGTGGCCTATCTTCTTGTTATGATTACGGTCCTTTGGGGGTGGAATTAAAAAATAATATTAAAAGAGCCTGGTGGAAGAAAATAGTTCAAGAAAATGAAAAAGTGGTTGGCTTGGACGCTTCAATTTTAATGAATCCAAAAGTTTGGGAAGCATCTGGTCATTTAAAGGGTTTTGTTGATCCGTTAGTGGAATGTAAAAAATGTCATAAACGTTTTCGTCAAGACGATTTAAAAGAAAATAAATGCCCTGATTGTGGCGGAGAATTAACGGAAAAGAAAAATTTTAATCTTCTTTTTAAAACTTTTATGGGGCCGACTGAGGACCAGTCCTCAGAAATCTATCTTCGGCCGGAAACAGCGCAGGGCATTTTTGTTAATTTTAAAAATGTGGTCCAATCAAGCAGAATGAAAATTCCTTTTGGAATTGCTCAAATTGGCAAATCTTTTCGTAATGAAATTACCCCTGGCAATTTCATTTTTCGAACTAGAGAGTTTGAACAAATGGAATTGGAATTTTTTACTTATCCCAAGGAAGCAGAAAAATGGTATCAATATTGGAAAGAACAAAGGTTTAATTGGTATTTGGATTTAGGAATCAAAAAAGAGAATTTGCGTTTAAGAGAGCATAAAAGCAATGAATTAGCACATTACGCCAAAGGCTGTTCTGATATTGAATATTCTTTTCCATTTTCCACCAAATCAGGAGAAAAAGAGGATAAAATTTGGTCAGAATTGGAAGGAATTGCTTATCGAGGCGATTTTGATTTGATTCAACATCAAACTTTTTCTCATGAAGAGTTGGCTATTTTAGATGAAAATGGTGAAAAATTTATTCCCCATGTGATTGAACCTTCTGCCGGAGTAGAGAGGCCGTTGTTGGCTTTTCTAATTGATGCTTATGAAGAAGTGGAGGGAGGAAGAAGTATCACTACGGAATCCAATAAAAGTGAAGAGGTAGTTTTACGTTTACATAAAGATTTAGCCCCAATTAAAGTAGCAATTTTACCATTATCTAAAAAAGAGCCGTTAATTGAATTAGCAAGGTCAATTGAAACTGATTTAAGAAAATATTGGATGGTCCAATATGATGAAATTTCCTCTATTGGTCGTCGATATCGTCGTCAGGATGAAATTGGAACTTTATATTGTTTAACTGTTGATTTTGAAAGTTTAGATGATAAAAAAATAACCATTAGGGATAGGGATACAATGAAACAAGAAAGAATTTCCATTATGGAAATAGTGCCTTATTTAAAAGAAAAATTAGATTAATTGGATTTTAAGATGTATTTTCAAACGACTTTATCAAATAAAATTAAATTAGTTACCGTTCCGATTAAAAACATTGATACAGCAACGGTTTTATTTTTATTTCCCATTGGTTCGCGTCATGAAAGCCAAAATTTACATGGAGGGTCTCATTTTATTGAGCATATGATGTTTAAGGGAACTAAAAAAAGGCCGAATAGTTTGGCTATTAGTAAAGAATTGGATAAAATCGGCGCCTATTTTAACGCTTTTACTGGAAAGGACCACACGGGATATTTTATTAAAACAGTTAATAAAAAAATAGAATTGGCAATAGATGTTTTAAGCGATATGGTTTTTAATTCAATTTTTGAAAAGCAGGAGTTTGAAAGGGAAAAAGGGGTTATTATTGAAGAAATAAAAATGGACCAAGAAAATCCTCTTCTTTTTTCCGACGATTTTTTTGAACAGAATCTTTATCAAAATCATTCTTTGGGGGATTTGATTATTGGAAATATTAGTAGTATTAAAAAAATGAATAGAATGGATTTAATAGATTACCGAGATAGGTTTTATCAATCTGGACAAATGATTATTGCGGTTGCCGGAGGAGTTAAAACACAGGAAATTATAAAAAATATAGAAAAATGTCTTAAATTAAAAAACAGTAAAAAAATAGAAAATAAAATAGAAAGATTTTCTTTAAAAGAAAAGAAATTAAATCATCAGGTAAATATTTCGTTTAAAAAATTATCTCAAGCGCATGTTGTTTTAGGCGGGTTTGGCTTTTCTTACGGTCATCCGAAATTAAACGCATTAAAAATATTATCTGTTATTTTAGGCGGAAACATGAGTTCTCGTTTATTTTTGGAAATCAGGGAAAAAAGAGGTTTAGCTTACTCTGTTAATATGCAAAATCATTCATATCAAGATATCGGCCATTATTTGATTTCTGCCGGAGTGGATAAAAGTAAAGCCGTGGAAACAGTAAAAGTAATTATTAACGAATTATTTAAAATAAAAGAAAAAGGGATTACTTTAAGTGAACTTAAAATGGCTAAAGATTATTTAATTGGTTCAACTAAATTAGGGCTAGAAGATTCCTTTAAATATGCTTATGGTTATGGAAAACAACTTTTATTAACCGGGAAAATTGAGAGTTTTGATCAACGGTTAGCTAATTTAAAAAAAGTGACCAAAAAAGAAGTCAATTCTTTAGCTAATGAAGTTTTTAATAATTTTAGCCTTTCCTTAATTGGTCCCTTTAAAGATAAAGCGGTATTCTTGCGGATTTTAAAAAATGTAATATAATAAAAAGATAATATAGTTTATTAATATTTTAATGAATAATTATGGAAAATGATAACCATAATCATAAAGAAAACATCACTTTGATTAAATTAGATATTTGGTCAATTCTAAAAATAGTTTTAATAATGCTTGGTTTATGGATCTTATATTTTTTAAGAGATGTTATTTTAATTGTTTTAATTGCTGGTCTATTAGCGGCAATTATTAATCCGATTGTCAATTTCTTTGAAAAGAAAAAAATTCCCCGTTTATTAGGAGCAGCTTTTGTTTATTTGGGCGTTTTATCGATTTTAATTTTGGTTGCTTTAGCTATTATTCCGGCCGTAGCAGAACAGGGGCAGCTTTTCGTTGACCAAATACCAAATCTTTTGAAGACAATTTTTAATAAAGTGGAACCTGGTCTTCAAGCTAATTCCGGAAAAGAATTTTCAGATTTACTTACCAATTGGTTTGAGCTTTCTTCTTTTAATACAAGTTCTTTTTTATCAGTGGTAGGGGGAGTAGCTGGACAAGTTGTTTCATTCTTTATGGTTTTTATTTTAGCTTTTTATATGTCAGTAAGAAAAAAGTGTTTGACCGGCTTTGTTGAATCAATTACTCCTCAAAAGTATAAGGATTTTTTAAAAAATTTTATGGAATCAGTCCAAAGCGAAATCGGCGCTTGGGCAAGAGGGCTTTTACTTCTTTGTCTTTTTGTTGGCAGTTTAGCTTATTTGGGATTGTTGATTCTGGGAGTAAAATTTTCTTTGACTTTAGCAATGATTGCCGGCTTAACAGAAGTAATTCCCTATCTTGGTCCTTGGTTAGGAGCAATTCCCGCGGTTTTAATCGCTTTTACTCAATCACCCACTTTGGGTTTATTAACTATGCTTTTATATTTGATTATTCAACAAGTGGAAAATGCTTTTATTTCTCCTTATGTTATGCATCGCGCGGTAGGACTTGATCCTTTAGTTATTGTTTTAGCCTTAATTGTTGGCGGGAAAATTGCTGGTCCAATTGGTATGATTTTAGCCGTTCCAGCCGCTACAATTATAAGTATTTTAAATAGGTATTATTGTAAGTATAAACAAAAAGTGGTGGTAAATTAATTGAAAGTTTTTAAAGAAATTTATTTATTATGTTTACAAAAAAAATTGGAATTGATTTGGGAACAACCAATATTTTAGTTTATTTGCCAGATAAAGGGATTGTTACTAATGAGCCTTCAGTAGTAGCGATTTCCACTATTGATAAAAGTATTTTAGCAGTCGGAGATGAGGCAAAAGAAATGATTGGACGGACCCCGGATACGATTATTGCTCGTCGGCCATTAAAAGACGGCGTAATTGCTGATTATAAAACCACAGAGGCAATGTTAAAATATTTTATTGGCAAAGTAGTTGGCCGTTTTAATATTTTTCGTCCAGAAGTAATGGTCGCGGTTCCAGGCGGGATAACTTCTTCAGAAAGAAGGGCGGTTGTTGATGCCACGATGAGGTCGGGAGCTAAGGCGGCTTATATTATTAAAGAACCAATTGCGGCGGCCATCGGTTCCAACATTCCCATCGGTTCGGCTTCTGGCCACATGATTATTGATATTGGAGGAGGAACAACTGAAGCAGCGGTAATTTCATTGGGAGGAATTGTTACTTGCACTTCTGTTCGGGTGGCGGGAAATAAATTTGACGCCGCGATCGCTAATTTTATTAAAAAAAAATATAATTTAGCAGTTGGAGAGAGAACTGCCGAAGAAATAAAAATTAAAATCGGCTCAGCCCTGCCCTTGGAAAAGAAATTAACTTTAGATATTAAGGGAAGAGATATGATTTTGGGTCTTCCGCGAATAATAAATATTAATTCAGATGATGTTACAGAGGCAATTCAAGAAGAATTAAAAGCGATTGTTTTGGCGGTTAAATCGGTTCTTTATGAAACTCCTCCGGAACTTTCCGCTGATGTTATGGAAAAAGGAATGGTGTTGTCAGGAGGAAGCTCTTTATTAAGAAATTTAGATAAATTATTAACTAATGCAATCGGTGTTCCAGCTTATTTAGCCGACGAACCATTGCTTTCTGTAGCGCGGGGAACCGGAATGGCTTTAGATAATTTGGAATCTTATAAGAGAAGCATCTTGGCCATGAAATAGAAATTATTAACGTCAAAAGGCCGGATTAATAAGAAAACATTTTTGGCGGATAGATTAATTTTTAATAAATGATTATTGGCATTGACGCCTCTCAAGCAAATAAGAATAAAAAAACTGGAGTTGAATGGTGTTCTTATTATCTTATTCAAGAATTAAAAAAAATTCCCCTTAAATCGGGGGATAAATTTGTTTTATATTCCCAAGACAGTTTGTCAAAAGATTTAAATCAATTACCTGATAATTGGAAAAGTAGGGTTTTAAAATGGCCGAAAGGTTTTTTTTGGACCCAGATACGGTTATTTTGGGAATTAAAAAATAACCCCCCAGATATCTTTTTTACTCCGGGTTATTATCCACCCCTTTTAAATCGAACTAAAAGTGTTTTTATAATCCACGACTTAGGTTTAATTTTTTTTAAAAAAAAGCATTCTTTAAAAGAAAAATGGATTGATATTTTATTGCAAAAGAGAGCAATTAAAAAAGCGGCAAAAATTATTGTTCCTTCTTATTTTGTTAAGAAAACTATTTTAGAAAATTTTTCTATTTCAAAAGAAAAGATTAAAGTGATTTTTGAAGGTTATGACCAGCAGAGATTTAATTTAGAAAAAGACTCTAAAAATATAGAAAATATTTTGCAAAAATATCAAATTAAAAAGCCTTATTTCCTTTTTGTTGGACGGTTAACAAAAAGAAAAAATTTGGTAAATTTGATAAAAGCCCACAGTCTTTTAAATAAAATAAATTCTAAAAAACCAGATTTGCTTTTAGTTGGAAAACCCGGTTATGGTTATCAAGAAATTAAAAAGGAAATTTTAAAGAATAAAGGAATAAAAGAAATTGGTTATATTCCCGAATTAGAGTTAAAAACCATTTATCAAGAAGCCTTGGCTTTCATTTTCCCTTCTCTTTATGAAGGATTTGGTTTGCCGATTTTTGAAGCAATGGCTTGTGGTGTTCCGGTTCTTGCCAGTAAAATAGAACCTTTTATTGAGATAGGAGAAAAAGAAATTTTATTTTTTAACCAAAATAAAATTCAGGAAATTACTGAAAAAATGGATTTAATCATTCAAGACAAAGAATTAAGATTTCATTTAATTAAAGCGGGTTTAAAAAGGATAAAATATTTTTCTTGGCAAAAAACAGCGGAACAATTAATGGATATATTTTTAAATCTCTAATAATTTTTGTTTAATTATCCAAATTATGGAAATTATCGGTCATCAAAAAAATATTGATTTTTTAAACAAAAGTTTAATTAACGAAAAGATTGCCCATGCTTATCTTTTTTATGGTCCGGAGAAAATAGGGAAGACTAAGGTGGCGGAATATTTTATTACTAAGTTATTCTGTTCTGGAAAAAAAGATTTAAATTCTGAACCATGTGGCCGTTGTGACCATTGTCGCCAGATTTCAAAACACATTCATCCAGATATTTTTTGGTTATCAACCGAACCAGGGGAGACAATTGGAGTGGAACAGGGGAGAATAATCAAAGAATTTATTTTTTCAACACCCTTTTCTGCAACTCACAAAGCTGTTATAATAGAAAAGGCTGATTGTCTTACTTTAGCGGCGGCTAATTCTCTTTTAAAGTTTTTAGAAGAACCGCCCTTGGATTCAGTAATTATTTTAATTAATAGAGATTTTAATCATTTGCCCCCAACAATTAGATCAAGGTGTCAAATTTTGAGATTTACCGCACCCTTTAAGAAAGAAATTGAAAATTTCTTTAAAAATAATTTTAGTTTAAAGGGCAATCAATTAGAAGAAATTCTAGATCTTTCTCATAATTTGCCGGGATTGGCAATTGAGTTTGCAAAAAATCTGGAGAAATTGGAGCAAAAAAGAAAAATGATTGAAGAAATAATTTTTCTTTTAGCAAAAAAAGATTTAGAAAGTAAATTAAAATTAGCCAGTTTAATGTTAGAAATAGAAACTAATCCGGAAAAAAATCTTGATTGTTTATTAATCGTTCTTAGGGAACTAATTTTGTTTAAAAATGGCCTTAATTTTCAAAGAAAAACATTTAATTTTTTGGAAAAAACTAAAGAAATATATTCTTTAATTGATTTAGAAAACTTCATTAATCAAATTTTTAAAACAAAAGTTTTAATTAGAGCCAATGTTAATAAAAAAATGGCTTTAGAAAATTTATTCATTAATTTAAATTAAATTTAGAAGAATTATGAGAAAAAAAATAAGTATTTTAATTGTTTTTGTATTAATTGTTATTTTAACTAGCGGGTGTCTTAGGGTAAATCGCGAAGTTTATCAGGGAGGCATTTATAAATCAATTACTAAGGCGGATTCCTGGGAACAAAAAGTTGCTTTACTTGGTTTACCTGGTCAAATGAATTTTATTGACAATCTTGAAGTTAACATCTTAGTTTTTGATCCTCAGGATAGCAACACAATTTATTTAGGGACAAAAGATAACGGTTTATTTGTTACTTATAATACTGGGGACGCTTGGCAAAAAATTACTAGACTTAATCAAAACAAAATTAATGCGGTAGCGATTGACCCGAGAGCTAAACATATTGTTTATGTTGCGACTGCTAATCAGATTTTTAAAACTAGAGACGCCAATCGAACTTGGCAGGGAGTTTATCTTGACGCTGTTCCAGGAGTGGAAATAATGTCTTTGGCAATCAGTCCGTTCTTGTCAAATTTGATTTTCGCTGGCACTTCAGATGGGCGTTTTATTATGAGCGAGGATGGAGGAATTAGTTGGAAAAATATTCAAAATTTTGACGGAAAAATAAAAGAAATTCTTATTAATCCCAATAATTCGAAAATAATTTATTTAAATATAGAATCTAAAGGAATTTATTATTCTGAGAATCAAGGAGAAGATTGGATTTCTTTGAAAGAAGATTGTCAGGGTTTTTCTAATCCCAGCAATATTGATCAGATAATCTTTGACCCGAATTTCCCAGATACTTTATTTAGTGTTTGTCAGGGAGATATTTTTAAAACTCAGAATCAGGGGAAAACTTGGCAACAATATCAGCTTTTAGTTTCTAATAATAAGTTAAAAATAAATAATTTAGCGATTAACCCCCAGGATTCAAATTTTATATATTATCTTACCAATAAAGCTTTATATAAATCAGTTGATGGGGGGGAAAATTGGATTACCAAGCCATTACCAACAAGAAGAATCCCGGCTAAAATAATTATTGATCCAGTTAATCCAGATATTGTCTATTTGGGAGTCGGCGGAATAATAAAATAAATATTTTTAATTGATTAAATTTTTAATTAAAAAATAACAAATTTTTTTATGGAACAAATTATTAGCGATCATCAGGAAGATTTTGAACACGCGATAGAATTTTTTAAAAAAGACATCCAGAGTTTAAGGACCAATCGAGCTAATCCGGAATTAGTTGCCCATATTTTAATTGAAGTTTATGGAACAAAAACTCCTTTGGAACAATTAGCAACATTAAATAATCCTGAACCAAGAACGATTGTTATTCAGCCCTGGGATAAGAGTATTTTAAAACAGATAGAACAAGCTTTAAATAAAATTGATTTGGGAGCTAGCCCGGTTATTAATGAAGGATTAATCCGTTTATCCTTCCCGACTTTAAACGAAGAAAGAAGGAAGAGTTTAATTAAGGTTTTACACGAAAAAATGGAAAATGCTAAAAAATCATTAAGAATTGTAAGAGATAAAATTAGAGATGAAATTGTTAAAGCAGAAAGAGGAAAAGAAATTTCCGAAGATGAGAAATATCGCCTTTTTAGTGAATTGGATAAAATTGCTGTTGAATTTCAAGAAAAAATAAAAATGGTTGGAGAAAAAAAAGAGCAGGAAATATCTGTTATTTAAATGATTGTTTAAAATTATTTTTTTATGTTTGTTATTTTTGCTATTATTGGATTGAGTATTTTGATTTTTTTTCACGAATTTGGACATTTTATCACCGCTAAGATTTTTAAAATAAAAGTAGAAGAATTCGGTTTAGGTTACCCCCCCCGTTTAGGCGGTTTTATTTTTAAAAAATCGCTGATGAAATTAAAATTCTTTTTCGGGAGAAATCAACCCAGGGATTTGGAAAATCAAACAATTTATTCTTTAAATTGGATTCCTTTTGGCGGTTTTAATAGATTAAAAGGGGAAATGGGTGATGAAGATAATTCTCCCGATAGTTTTTTTGCTCAAATTTGGTGGAAAAAAGCAATTGTCGCTTTAGGAGGGGCGGGTATGAATATTATTTTAGCTTTTTTAATCTTTGTTTTATGTTATACGGTCGGTTTGCCCCAGGAAATTGATGATTTAAGAAATGGAAAGATTTTAGAACCAATTGGCATCCAAATTGGGATGATCTACCCGAATTCTCCAGCGGAGATAAATGGGCTTAAAATAGGAGATATTATTATCGCCTTGAATGGAGAAGAAGCAAAATCAGTTGAACAGGTTCAAGCAAAAATAAAAGAAAATTGGAATGCCAAATTGATGTTTAAAATTAAGAGACAAGAAAAAATAATGGAAAAAGAGATTGAAGTAATTTCCGCTCAAGATATTTTTTCCGATTGGCCGGTTTCCGAACAAGGAGCAATCGGTATTGCTTTATCAGAAGTGGCTTTAATTTCATATCCTTTCCCCCAAGCGATTAAATTGGGTTTTAAAACAACAGTTTCTTTAATGTCGCAAATTACTTCCGGTTTGGGTTTAATTTTTAAAAATCTTTTTTTTCACGGAAAAATGGTAGGTAAATTTTTAGGACCAGTGGGTATTACTAATATGGCAGCTCAAATGGCCCAAGTAGGAATTATTTATTTACTCCAATTTGTTGGATTGCTTTCAGTAGCCATTGGTATTTTCCAAATAATTCCTTTTCCAGCTTTGGATGGATCAAGGGTTTTATTGTCTTTAATAGAGGGAATAAGGGGAAAGTCTTTAAAAAGAAAAACAGAAAATATTTTATTTAGCCTCGGATTTTATTTGCTTTTATTACTTCTAATATTTATTACTTTAAAGGAAGTATTCAATTTATTTTAAAGTTATATGAATGAAAAAAAATTTTTTGCTAAAAAAAATTTAACTAAAAAAACGGAAAATATTTCTCAATGGTATAATGAAATTGTTTATTTAGCGGAATTTGCTGGTAAAACAGAAGTTAAAGGATGTATGGTTATTAGAGAAAATGGCTACGCCCTTTGGGAAAAAGTCCAGAAAATTCTTGATCAAAAATTTAAACAGGATGGAGTTAAGAATTATTATTTTCCTTTATTAATTCCTTATCATCTTCTGGAAAAAGAAAAAGAACATTTAAAGGGATTTTCTCCTGAATTGGCAGTAGTTACCCATGCTGGCGGAGAGAAACTTTCCGAGTCTTATGTTTTAAGGCCAACTTCAGAAACAATTATGTATAAAACATTTGTTGATTGGATTCATAGTTATCGAGATTTGCCATTAAAAATAAATCAATGGTGTAATGTAATCCGTTGGGAAAAAAGAACTTATCCTTTTCTTCGCACGACCGAATTTTTATGGCAAGAAGGTCATACGGTCCACGAAACCGAAAATGAGGCGGTAGAAATGGCCTTAAAGGCTTTAAAGTGGTATCAAGATTTTTATCAGGATTATTTTGCCATTTCTCCTTATCTTGGAATTAAAAGTGAACAGGAAAAATTTGCTGGAGCAAAAACTACTTATTCTGTGGAATTGGTTATTCCCAATGGTAAATCGCTTCAAGCCGCGACTTCTCATAATTTGAGTGATAATTTTTCTAAGGTTTTTGAAATTACTTTTTTAAACAACCAAAAAGAAAAATGTTATCCCTACCAAACTTCTTGGGGGTTATCGACTCGATCAATCGGCGGTTTGATTTTAATTCATGGCGATGATTCAGGATTAATTGTGCCACCCAAAGTAGCTGATCCGCAAATTATTATTTTAATCGCGCCAATAAAAGAAGAAAATAAAAAGGAATTAATTTTAAAATATGCGAATAAAATAAAAGAAGATTTAATTCAAAATGGTTTTAGAGTTGTTTTAGATATAGATTTAAAATCTTCATTGGGTTATCGAATCAATGAATGGGAAATTAAGGGGGTACCATTAAGAATCGAGATTGGAGAGAGGGAATTTGAAGAAAACAAAGTTAAATTCGCGCGACGCGATAATTTTGAAAAAGGCTTTTTTAAAACGGAAGATTTGATTTCAGCTACTGATGATTTATTAAATAAAGTCCAGAATAATTTATTGGAAAAATCAATTAAAATAAAAAATGATTTAACCATAGAAGTGAATGATTATCAAGAATTTAAAAAACAAAGCCGGGAAAAGAAATTTATTCGCGCTTTCTGGTGTGAGAATAAAGAATGTGAAGAAAAAATAAAAAATGAGACTAAATTAAGCACCCGAGTATTAGAAATTGAGAGATTGGAAGAAAAATGTCAAGGAAAATGTGTTTGTTGTGGTAAACCAGCTTTCCGGAAATGGCTTTTTGCTCAAAGTTATTAAAACGTATTTTATTTGTAAATAATAAATAATAAATCTTAAATTTCAAACAAAACTCAATAACTAAAATTAAAGATTTTAAAATCTTGAATTTATTTATTGTTTGGTTCTTGTATTTTGGGATTTAGAAAGAGGTAAATATTATGTTCAAAAACTTTTTTGGTTTATTTTCGAAAGATATTGGATTGGATCTGGGAACAACTAATGTAAGGGTTTATGTAAGGGGAAAGGGATTAGTAATTGATGAACCATCAGTTGTGGCAATCAATATGAGAAATGAACAAATTATTGCTATTGGTACGAATGCTTTGAAAATGATCGGTAAATCCCCTAGTCATATTTCTGTAATTAGACCACTTGTCCATGGAATAATTTCTGATTTTGAGGTAACGGAAAAGATGTTGAAGTCAATTTTTGATAAAGTTCATCGTGATACTTTTACTCTAATTCCCAGACCAAGAGTGGTTGCTTCTATTCCTCTTGAGCTTACAGAAGTAGAAAAAAAATCTTTAGAAGATGCTGTTTTACAGGCAGGAGCGAGAGAGGTTTTTTTAGTAGAAAGACCGATGGCGGCGGCAATTGGCGTTCGACTTCCCATTCAAGATTCAATTGGTAATTTAATTGTGGAATTAGGAGGTGGACTTTCCGAAGTGGCAGTAATTTCTTTAAATGGGATTGTTTCTAAAAAATCAATGAAAATTGGTGGAGAGACATTAAATAAAAATATTATCAATTATGCTCGAGAAAAATTTGGTATTCTTTTGGGGGAACAAACTAGCGAGGAGATTAAATTAAAAATTGGTTCGGCTTTTAACAGTAAAAATCAGGAAATAAAAGCAAAGGGAAGAGATTTAGCCAAAGGATTGCCGAAGGAGATTAGCATTAATGAAGAACAGATTAGGGAGTCAATTATGCCGCTTCTTAAAACGATTATAGATGGAATCCACGAAACTATTGAAGCTACCCCCCCTGAATTAGTGGCGGATATTTACGAACGAGGAATTATTTTATCTGGTGGAGGAGCCCAATTAAGAGGATTTGATAAATTACTTCAAAAAAGAATTAATATTCCTATTATTGTTACTGATGACTCCGCTACGGCGGTTATCAGGGGAACCGGTTTAATTTTAGAAGATTTCAATAATTTAAAGCAAGTTTTTATTCCTTCTGCTAGAGATTAAAAGAAGTTATATTTAAAAAAGACTTTGTTATTATATTGCAAAGTCTTTTTTAAATGATGTAAATAAGATTTATTTTGCTAATTTTAAAGAAACTAATTTTGAAATTCCTTCTCCTCCCATAGTAATACCATATAAAATATCAGCTGTTTCCACTGTTTCTTGATTGTGAGTTATAACGATAAATTGCGAATTTTTTCTTAATTCTGAAAGAATTTTGGCAAACCGATAAGAATTTTCTTGATCTAAAGCGGCATCTACTTCATCTAAAACAACAAATGGAGGTCGGTTGATGGATATAATGGCGCAAATAAGGGCTAAGGAAGTTAAAGCTTTTTCTCCGCCAGAGAGCATTTCAATGTTTTTTATTTTTTTACCCGGTGGCGTGGCTAAAATTTCTATTTCTTCAGAAAAAACATCTTCAATTTCTTGTTTTTCTTGAAGAGATACTTTAGCATTCCCTCCCCCAAAAATAATTTTAAAATAACGGTCAAACTCTTGATTTATTTGATAAAAATTATTTTTAAATTGATTTTTTACTTTATCTTCTAATTCTTTTATTATTTTATTAAGTGATTTTAGTCCCAAAATTAAGTCATTGCTTTGAGAATTTAAAAATTCGTGTCTTTGATGAACAATTGGATATTCTTTAATAATCTCCGGATCAATACCGCCGATTAATTCAAGTTGATATTTTAATTTTCTAATTATTTCAACATCCTGATCATATTCAATTTTATTTTCAAATTCATAGTTTGATAGATTTAGTATTTCATCACTTTTTGATTTTAACTCCTCTTTTATCTCCTTTTCTAAAATTTCTTTTTTTGTTTCTACTCTTGCCAAATTAATTCGAATTTCATTTATTTGATAATTAATTTCATTGAAATTTGATTGTTCTCTTTGGATTTCTTTTTGCGCGTCAAGCATTTTTTCCCTTTTTTTCTGTTCTTGGTTATTTGATTGATTTATTTCTTCATTTATTTGATTTAATTTAAAGTCAGATTCTTTAATTTTCTCTTCTAATTCTTTTTTTGATTTTTCCAATTTTTTAATCAATTCAAGTGAAAAAACGTTTGTTTCTACTTTCTCTTGAATGATATGAAAATTATTTAGACAATTTTTTATCCTTTTTAGAATGTTTTCAGCAATTTGTTTAATTTTTTCTAAATTTTGTAAACGAGAAAAATCATTAATTTGTTTTAATAAAATTTCTTGTTCTTGAGAAATTGTTTTTAATTCTAAAAAAATTTTTTCTGGATTTTCAACATTTATTTCAGGTTTTTCTTTTTCTTTTTGTTCTTTTTCTTTTTCTAAGATTATCTTGCTTTCTAAAACCGATTTTTCCGTAAAATAACGGTTTTTTTGTAATAAAATTTGTTGTAAATCATTTTGAAATTTTTGATATTGATTGTCAATTTTTTCATAAGCGATTGTTTCCGATTCTTTCTGGTTTTTTTCAAGCTTTTCTTTAATTATTTTTTTCTTTTCTTCTTCTTTAATTATTTTTTTTTGATAATGAGAAAATTGTTCTTTTAAATCTTGCCAAGATTGAGAATAATATCTTTTTTGTTTTTGATAAAGTTCATTTTCTATCTCTTGCCTTTTTTCCAATTTATTAATTTGCTTAGTTAGCGAACTAAGTCGAGGAGTTATTTCTGATAAGGCAATTTTGATTTGATTAAGATTTTCTTCGCTTTTATCAATTTTTCTAATTGCTTCTTCTTTTTTTATTTGATATTGGCGAATTCCGGTTGCTTCATCAAAAAATTTTTTTCTTTCTAAAGGGGAGGATTGGAGAATTTGATCCACTAATCCTTGACTCACAATACTATAGCTTTTTTGTCCAAAGTTGCACTTAGCTAAAAGAATTAAAATATCTTGAAGACGGACCTTACTTTTATTAATTAAATAGTCGCTTTCCCCATTTCTAAATATTCGGCGAGTGATAATAAATTCTTTATAATCAATTGCGGCCGAGCAGTCTTCGTTATTAAAAAGTAAGCTTACTTCGGCTAAATTTAAACGGGTTTTTTGAAATGATCCTGAGAAAATAATATCTTGCGCCTTTTTCCCACGAAGAGATTTAACGCTTTGTTCACCCAATGCCCAACGAATTGCTTCTACTAAATTTGATTTTCCAGAGCCATTTGGTCCAACAATTGAAGTAATGCTAAAATCTCCCTTTTCCGGTTTTGGAAATTCTAAAATCGTCCGAGAAGCAAATGATTTAAAGCCGATTATTTCTAGTCTTTTTAAATACATATTAAATAAAAAAAAGGGTCTTGTAATATTAAAATCCTGATAATTAAAAAGATTTTTTATTTAGCGCTTTTTCTGCCGCTTGAATTTCCGCATCATGTTTACTTTTTCCCCTTCCCTGAGTAATTAATTTTTTATTTAAAAAAAGCCCGACCACAAAAATTTTAGCATGATCGGGTCCAGATTCTTTAATAATATCATAATGGGGAGTAATTTTGAATTTATCTTGGACAAATTCTTGAAATCCGCTTTTCGGATCTTTATAAGTTTTATTTTTTAAAATATTTTTTAATTCAGGTATTAAATTTTTTTTGATAAATTCTTCCGCTTTTTTAAATCCTTGGTCAAAATAAATTGCTCCAATTAAAGCTTCAAAAGTGTTAGCTAAAATAGCTTCCCGCGCTCGGCCAAGAGACTTTATTTCCCCTTTGCTAAGAAAAAGATAGTCGTCTATTTTTATTTTTTTAGCAATTTTAGCTAAGGTTTTTGTATTAACTAAACTGGAACGAAAAGAGGTTAAGTCTCCCTCTGGATTTTCAAAATTATAATATAAAAATTTAGTGATAATTAATTCTATCACGGCGTCACCTAGAAATTCCAGCCGTTCATTGTGGTTTAAATTGAACTCGGGGTGTTCATTAAGATAAGAGCGATGAACCAAAGATTGTTTAAAAATATCTTTATCTTTGAATTTTAGGCCAAGATTTTTTTCAAATAATGGTAACTTATTTTTTTTCATTTTTCAGTTTCTTTTTTTAGATCTTCGTAAATAGCTCCTAAGACCCCATTAACAAAGCGGCCGGAAGTTTGTCCCCCAAAAGATTTAGCAATTTCAATTGCTTCATTAATTGCCACTTTTGGTGGAGTTTTTTTTAAAAAGACTAATTCTAGAATTCCCAAGCGAATAATATTTCTATCAATTAAGGTAATTTGTTCTAAAGGCCACTGAGGAGCGTATTTTTTTATATAATCATTTATCTCGGATAGATTTTTTTCCACTCCATTGGCAAGTTCTTGGGTAAATTCCCGACCCTCGAAATCATTTGGAGTTAATTTTGAAAGATAGCGAATAATAACTTCTTTTAAGTTAGAGCTCTTTTTAGCGGGAATAGATTTATTAAAATCCCATTCAGTAAGAGATTGTAAAGCAATGGTTCGTGATAAATGTCTTTGAGACATAAAAAATAATTAAAAAAAACGGATTAGACCTATATTTTTTAATTTTATTTTAAACAGTTTCTTGTTTTTTGCCATCTTTTGCTTTTTCTTGTTTTTTAGCTCCTTTTGTTTTAATAACTTCTCTTCCCTTATAAGTTCCGCAAAATGAACAAACGTGATGAGAGCGGATTGGTTTTTTACATTGAGGGCAAATAGATAAAAAAATATTTTTTAAACGATTTTTATATTGTCTTTTCCTAGTTTTACTTTTTGGAGTTTTTTGTTTTGGTACAGACATATTAATGAATTTTTATTATAATTATATTTATGCTATAATTATAGCAAATATTTGTTAAAAGGCAAGATTATATTTAAAAATAGAATAAAAGATTATTAACATTTTTTCCCCACGTTATTAACTAAAATAATTTTGTTTTTTCCGAAAAGATTGGTATGATGTATTCAAGATTAATTGATTATATTAAAACTGTAAATCTTAATTTAATAAAAGTTAATAATATTTTTTGATAAATTTATGACTGAAATGGATAAAAAAGAACTTTGGAATGTTGTTTTATCAGAGTTAGAGCTTTCTATTTCAAAAGCCAATTTTAGAACTTGGTTTCAAAATACCTCTATTATTGATCTTCAGGATGATGATGAAACGGTCCTTGTGGGAGTCCCAAATAACTTTTCTAAAAGTTGGTTGGAGAAAAAATATCATCGTTCTATTCTTGAAGCCCTGCAAAGGGCCAGTGATAATAAAGTAAAAAAGATTTTTTATAAAGTTGACTCATCTCCGGTTCAGACAAAATCACTTCAACCTATAAAAATTAATTTGGATAATCTATTAATAAAAGAAAAACCAGTTTCAACAAATTGCCAAGGTTTAAATAATAATTATACCTTTGAAAATTTTGTCGTTGGGAAAGGATCGGAATTGGCTCATGCCGCTTGTCAAGCGGTTGTTAAACAACCTGGAGAAAAATATAATCCTTTGTTTATTTATGGCGGAGTGGGTTTAGGTAAAACTCATTTATTGCAGGCAGTGGGTCATGCAGTTTTAAAGAAAAAACCAAAAGCCAAGGTCCTTTGTACTAATGCAGAAAAATTTACTAATGAATTCATTAGGGCAATTGGCGACGGAACAATTGATAAGTTTAAAAAATTTTATCGAGGAGTGGATTTACTTTTAATCGATGATATTCAGTTTATGGCCGGAAAAGAACGGACCCAAGAGGAATTTTTTCATACTTTTAATAGTCTTTATCAAGAAGAAAGACAAATTATTATTACATCTGATCGAACCCCCAAAGATATTCCAGCTTTAGAAGATCGGTTGATTTCTCGCTTGGAGTGGGGGTTAATTGTTGATATTAATCCTCCTGATTTAGAAACCAGAATGGCGATATTAAAAGCTAAATGTGAAAAAAGGAAAGTGGTTTTTAATCAAGAAGTTATTCGATATTTGGCCACTCATATTCAAAGAAATATTAGAGAATTAGAAGGAGCGCTTAATAAATTAATCGCTTATCAGGAACTTCATCAAGTTGATTTAAATATTGATTTGGTTAAAACCATTTTAGTTAGTTTAGAATCAAGTGAAAAAAAGAGTTTGGTTCAGCCAAAAGAATTAATTGAAATTGTAGCTAATTTTTATGGCGTACCTGTTAGAGATATGATAAGCGCTTCAAGAAAAAGAGAATTAGTGGTACCCAGGCAAGTAATGATGTATTTAATGAGAGAAGAAATTAATGCGTCGTTTCCTTTAATTGGTAAAGAATCAGGGGGGAGAGACCACACTACGGCGATGCATGCTTATGAAAAAATTAAAAATGAGTTGGAAAAAAATAGTAGAATTAAACAAGAAATTGATTTAATTAGGCAAAGATTGTATAACAAATAATAAAATGGATATTATTAAAAATTCGGGTAAAAGGGTTAAGTTTAATCCAATTAAAGTGAAACAGACCTGTTTAAGGGCTGGTGCCAGCCAAATTTTATCTGATGAAATTGTGGAAGAAGTAAGTCGTCGAGTCTATTCTGGAATGAAAACCTATGACATACTAAAACTGATTATTAATCTTTTAAATAGAAAGAATCCGGCAGTCGCTGCTCGATATAGTTTAAAAAAGGCGATGATGGATTTGGGTCCGGCTGGTTTTATTTTTGAAGAATTTATTAAACGTTTATTAAAATCTTATCATTGCCAGGCTTATTTCCCCCCCTTAATTCAAGGAGAGTGTGTTAAACACGAGGTGGATATTATTGCCAAATTACCAAAAGAAGACAATCGGTTAACCAGAATACCTCTTAGTCAAGGGAAACTATATATGATAGAATGCAAATATCATAACACCCCTGGTTTGAGAAGTAATTTAAAAGAGACGCTTTACGTTTGGGCAAGATTTCTTGATTTAAAGGAAGTTTATAAATTTAATTACCAAGAAAAAATAAATTATCCTTGGCTTATTTCAAATACTAAATTTTCAATTGAAGCAATTAAATATGCTAATTGTAAAAATATGAGACTTTTAGGATGGAAATATCCTCGGGAAGCGAGTTTGGAAAATTTAATTGAAGGTCAAAAATTTTATCCAATAACGATTTTAAAATCTTTGGACCAAAATACGAAGGGGATATTTTTTTCAAAAAATATAATATTAGTTCGTGATTTAATTTCCAATTCGGTTAAAACTTTAGAAAAAAGGCTCGGATTGACGGGAGGTAAACTTGAAAAATTAATTAGCGAAGCAAAATTGATTATTAATAGTTAAAATATGTTAGATTTAAACGATTTATTGGATCCAAAAAAGAAAATGCCATCTATTGCTTCTTCAGAAAATCAAGAAGAATTAAGTTTTAAACTTAACGATATTAAAGTTAAAGAAATAGAAGAAGAAATATCTTATCAAGCAAGACAAATCGGTGTCCCTTATATTAATTTATTTGATTTTCCAATTTCTCCAGAAGCTTTAAGTTTAATTTCTCAAGAAGAAGCAAAAAATTATCGTTTAATTTGTTTTTACAGGACTGAACGTGAAGCAAAATTGGCTTCACCTAACGTAGAAAATCCCGCTTTAGCCGAATACCGGCAACAATTGGAAGGCGCTTATGGGATTAAAACAGAAATATATTTTATTTCAGAGCATAGCTTTCAGACAGTTTTAAAACGTTATGCTTTTTTACCCAAAATAAGCAAAGTTACTAAGGGAGTTGAAATTTCATCGCAAGATTTAGAAGATTTTCAAAAAAAGATTAAAAATTTTCATGATTTAAATCAAGAAATTCAAAATACCAAGGTTTCCGATTTAATTATTTTAATTATGGCCAGTGCGGTTCAATCACGAGCTTCCGATATTCATATTGAAGCAGAAGAGGAAGGCATCAAAGTGAGGTTTAGAATAGACGGAGTTTTAATTGATGTTGCAGAAATAAATAAAAAATATTGGTCACAAATTGTTTCCCGAATAAAATTGATATCAAATTTAAAAATAAACATAGTAGATCAACCTCAAGATGGGAGATTTACCATTTATATAGAGAAAGATAAAACAGATGTTAGAGTTTCCTGTTTACCTACAAGTTATGGAGAAAGTGTGGTAATGAGACTTTTACGGTCTTCTACAGCCAGTTTAAGTTTTGAAGAATTAGGATTAAGAAAAGAGCCTTTTGAAGTTTTAAAAAGGCAGATAGAAAGGCCAAACGGCATGGTTATCACCACCGGGCCAACTGGTTCAGGGAAAACCACCACTCTTTATGCAATTTTAAATAAATTAAATACCCAAGAGACTAAAATTATTACTTTAGAAAATCCAATAGAATATCGTTTAAAAGGAATTAATCAAAGTCAGGTTGATAAGGCAAAAGAATATACTTTTGCTACCGGGCTTCGTTCAATTCTTCGCCAAGATCCGGATGTGGTAATGGTTGGAGAAATTAGAGATTTAGAAACTTCTGAAATTGCGATTCAGGCTGCTTTAACAGGACATTTAGTGATTTCTACTTTACACACCAATGACGCGGCTGGCGCTTTACCAAGATTTCTTTCTATGGGAGTAAAACCGTTTTTGTTGGCCCCGGCGATTAATGCGGTAGTTGGCCAACGTTTGGTAAGAAAAGTTTGTCCTGATTGTAAAAAGGAAATAAATATTGAAAATTCTAAAATGGAGAGAGTTAGAACACTTTTATTAGATTTGCCAGAGAAATCAGAAATAAAAGTTGATTTTAATAATCTTAAATTTTATCAAGGAGGAGGCTGTGAATCTTGTCATGGGTTAGGATATAAAGGAAGAATCGGTATTTATGAAGTTTTTACCATTGATTCTGAAATAGAAAGAGAAATTCAGGCTGGTAATTTATCAGAATACACAATGCGAGATTTAACTAAAAAACAAGGAATGACGACCATGGCTCAAGATGGAGTTTTAAAAGCTTTGGACGGAATAACAACAATTGATGAGGTTTTTCGCGTTGCGGAGTAGTTAAATTATAAAATAAAAACTTGGAAGCTGAGCTTCCAAGTTTTTATTTTAAAATATGGGCTTATTTTGCCAGCATCAATTTGACAAAAGTCAGATTTTTTGCTATCCTATAAACACGAAAGAATAATATTAATATTGAAATTAGCAATATAATCAATTAATTTATTTTTTATGGAACTTAAAAAAGACGTTTTTCAATCAGGAAATGACCAAGAAAAAAAGCCAGTGTTCTTAGAAAAAGAAGGAGTTAGTAAAATAGAATCTCAAAACGGTTTTTTTACTGGTTTAGAAAATCAGTTAACACAAATTTCTAATTTAGAAGAGAAAGAACAAATTATGGGCTTTATTAAAGAGTTGAAAGCGCAATGTTTTGATTATCTCAAAATTCTTGAAGAATATCGTTTAGCGGAAAAAAATTTTGATGACGCGCGCGTGGGAGATTTAGATGATAAAGAAAATGCCCGCCTTGCCTTAAATGCGAGAACTCAAGATAGAATAAGTAAGAAAAGTGTTATTTTAGATAATATGAATATTGTAAATCGTCTCTTTACCAGTTATGGATTGGAATGTTCTTGGTACCGCGGATTTGAAAATGAAGAACAGTTTGAAGGCTGGGTGATTAAAAATGTTCAGGAATTAGAAAATTAAGTTTATTTTCAATAAATTTTCAACTAAATCCTTGCTTTCTTGAGAAGCAAGGATTTTTTTATCATTTTCTTTATATAATTGATAATCAATAATTTCTTTCATGGAAATTTTTTGTTCAATTTTCCAGTTTCTGGCTTCAATAATAATTTGTTTTAATTCTTCAAGACTATTTTCCGTTTCTAAGTCAATAAATTTTTTTTCTAATTTTGGCCATTCAGCAATCATAAGCATATTTTTCGGGTTGAAATTCTGATAAATTTTTTCTGTTACAAAAGGGATAAAGGGGTGAAGAATTTTTAAGATATTATTTAAGCTGTATTTTAAAATATTTAAAGTATTTTCTTTTAAATTTTCCTGATTGACTTGGGATTTGGCAATTTCTAAATACCAATCGGCAAATTCATGCCAAACAAATTCATAACATTCTTTTGTCGCTTCTCCAAATTCATAATTTTTAATTTTTTCTTCAGTAGATTTAAAAAGGCGGTTAATTTTCGAAATAAGCCATTTATCAGCCAATGTTTTAGGAATAATTTCTTCGTTCACTGTATTATTTTCTATTTGCATTTCAATAAAACGGCTGATATTCCATAATTTATTAATAAAATTTCGTGCGGATAAAATATTTCTTTCATCAAAGCGAACGGCTTGTTGATCGCGACTTGTTTGATAAATTAAACCAAATCTCATTGCATCCGCGCCATGTTCATCAATTATTTTTAAAGGATTTACCCCTGTTCCCAAAGATTTACTCATTCTTTTTCCATCCAGAGTGAGAATAGTGGCGTGGATATAAACATTATTAAAGGGAATTTTTTTGATAAATTCCATTCCTGAAAAAACCATTCTGGCAACCCAAAGATAAAGAATATCCCCGGCCGTGGAGAGTAAAGATGTGGGGTAGAAATTTTTTAAATCATCGGTTTTTTTAGGCCAACCCAAAGTGGCAAATGGCCAAAGAGCGGAAGAAAACCAAGTGTCTAAAACATCTTCTGATTGTTTCATTTCGCATTTTTGACAAAAGGGGCAAACAGCCGGTTTTATTTCCGCGACTTCATATTTTTCCTCATTGTTCTTACAAAACCAAACTGGAAGCCGATGTCCCCACCAAAGTTGGCGGGAAATGCACCAATCTTCTATATTTTTTAACCAATCTAAATAGATTTTTTCATACTTTTCTGGATAAAATTTTATTTTTTTATTTTCTACCGCCTCAATCGCCGGTTTGGCTAATTTATCCATTGTCACAAACCATTGGGTTGAAATTTGCGGTTCGATTGGAGTTCCGCAACGGTCGCAAAGGGATATCTGGTGAGGATAATCTTCAATTTTCTCCAATAAATTTAATTTTTCAAATTCTTTAATAATTTTTTTTCTAACATCCAAAGTGTCTAAACCAGTATAAAAGCCGGCTTCAGTGGTCATTTTTCCTTCCGGACCAATCACGTTGATAATATCCAAATTATTCTCTTTGCCAATTTGCCAATCATTTTTATCGTGGGCTGGAGTAATTTTAACTGCGCCGGTGCCGAATTTAGGGTCAACCAAATGGTGGCTGACTAAAGGGATTTCTCGATTAACAATCGGCAAAACCAATTTTTGGCCGATTAAGTTTTTATATCTCTCGTCCTTTGGATTAACCGCTATACCCGTGTCTCCCAACATGGTTTCCGGCCGGGTTGTGGCAACCACGATATATTTTTCAGGGTTATCTTTAAAAGGATATTTAAGATACCATAATTTTCCAATTTCCTCCCGGTATTTAATTTCAATATCTGAAATGGCAGTGGTGCAGCGCGGACACCAATTAACAATTCTTGGCCCGCGATAAATAAATCCTTTTTTATGATAATTGATAAATGCTTTTAAAACCGCGTTAACATAATCGTCGTCTAAAGTAAATCTGGTTCTTGACCAATCACAGGAACAGCCAAGTTTTTTTAATTGTTCTAAAATTATATTTCCGTATTTTTCTTTCCATTCCCACACTTTTTTAACAAATTCTTCGCGTCCGAGCTGATGGCGGGTTATATTTTCTTTGGCAAGATTTTTTTCTACCACGTTTTGGGTAGCGATTCCGGCATGGTCAATTCCTGGTAGCCAAAGAGTTTTTTTACCTTTCATCCGGTAAAAACGAATTAAAATATCCTGAATGGTATTATTTAAAGCGTGTCCGATATGAAGCGAGCCAGTGATATTGGGAGGGGGAATAACAATGGAGTAATTATCTTTTCTTTCCCCCGGCAGATTATCGGGATTAAAAAATCCGCTCTTTTCCCAGAGCTGATAAATTTCTTGTTCGTATTTTTCAGGTTGATATTGTTTTTCCATAAATTTCTCTCAAAGTTTTAAGATGTTTTATTAATGTTAAATATTCTTTCATTTTCTTTTTTGCCGATTTTTATTTTAACAAAAATTGTTTCAGTTGGCAAAATATCAATTACCTGGTCCGCCCATTCAATTATAGTGATGGCGTTGTCTTTTTCTAAGTAATCTTCAATTCCGATATTAATCAGTTCTTGTCCCGAGGTAAGGCGATAAGCGTCTACATGACAGAGTTTTTTAATTCGGTTTAAATTTGTCTGATAAGGCTTCATTAAAACAAAAGTCGGGCTGGTAATAATATTTTTTATTTTTAAACCATTGGCAAGTCCTTTGATAAAAGCAGTTTTGCCTGCGCCCAATTCGCCGATTAGGCCGATAACTTCTCCACCCAAAAGGTTTTTGGCAAACTTTTTGCCAAGATTGAAAGTTTGTTTTTCCGAATTAGTGACAATATTCATAATTTAACGGATTTTAGAATTTATAGAAACTCATTGTTGCTAGAATAAAAATTTGTTTTATAATAATAAGAGAGCTTGATTATTAAATTATAATATAAGTTAACATAATACGCAATAAAAATTGATATATAAAAATATTACATTTATCAAATGATTGAGGATTTTATCCTAGTAAAAAGTTTTTACTAAATAGAAATAATCTCCAAAATAGTTTCCCGCGAGTCTCATAAAAAGGGGATATTAGAGCGATTTTAAAAAAAGCAGTAGAAATAGCTTTAAATTTAAAAAATTGTTCTATAACCCAGATTAGGAGCGAGTTCACAAAAGGATAAAAAGGGGACAGCCCCTTATTTTAAGGGATTAAAATAAATAATAAATTATGATAATTGACAGCCATTTACATATATCATATTCAGAAGGAGAGAAAAAAAGTCTTTTTGAAGCCAGAAACGAGCTCCTAGAATCAATGAAAAAGTTTGACATTAATTATTCAATTATCATTCCCGATAATGTGCCAAATCCGAAATGCGCTGACATGGAAACGATGTTTAAGCTTATCAAAAATGAAAAAAGGTTTTTTTCAATGGGAACCATAAATATTTTTCATAACATAGGAAAACAAATATTTAATTTAAAAACTTTAATAATTGCCAAAAAGATTTGTGCAATTAAATTGTTTCCCGGACATGATCCATTTTATCCGACTGATAAACGATGCCATTTTGTTTATGACTTAGGCATTATGTATGATATTCCTGTCGTTTTTCACACCGGTGCTAATCCGAATAATTATGATTGTGCGAAGTATAATAGCCCTAAACACATTATTGAAATCGCAAAAAGATTTAAAAAATTAAAAATTGTTATTTCCCATTTTTTTTGGCCAAAAATGGAATATTGTTACGAACTAACTAAAAATTTTAAAAATATTTATTACGATACCTCCGCTATGGCTGATCCCGAAGTTGTGGAAGCTACTGGCGGTTGGAAAAAGATTGTTCAAATATTAAAAAAGACCGTTAAGATAAAACCAAATAGCGTTATCTTCGGTACAGACTGGCCAATGTGTTCTGTTGATAAACACATCCAATTAATTAAAGATTTAAAATTGGATAAAAAAAGAGAAGAAAATATATTTTTTCATAACGCGGTTAATTTATATAAACTTAATGTTTCGCGATAAAAATTATATTAATAATAATTTAAAAAAATATCCTTTTGATAAAGTATTAGAAAAAAAGCAAATTAAAAGCCGTTATATTTTTGGTAAAAAATTATGTGATAATTAAAAAAATATTTATGGAATTTAAAAAGTTACAAAATAAGATTATCGAAAATGCCGTTAATTACGGCAAAAAGTATAATGTGCAAATTGATGAAGATTTTGCTCTTCTTAAATTGTACGAAGAAGTTGGAGAATTTGCTCAAGCGGTTTTAATTCATCGAAAAAAAAGCCGGCCGGAAAAATATGTCTCAGCAGAAACTTCTAAAAAAGAATTGGCAAAAGAATTAGCAGACATCATCGGCATAACCATAGTAAATGCTCATCTATTAGAAATAGATTTGGAAGAAGCGATTAATAAAAAGTGGATTAATAAAGAAAAATAAAAAAAATGTATCAATCAAAATTAAATTTAATTGAAACCGAATTCGGCATCAAGTTAATTAAGGATATTTTTGAAAAAAATCTTGCAAAAAAGCTTTCCTTACAAAGGGTTTCCGCTCCCAGGTTTCTTATAAAAGGCACTGGACTACAGGACGATCTTGCTGGTACTCAAATTCCTATTAGTTTTAAAACAAAATTTTCGGATATAGCTATGGAAATAGTTCACAGCCTTGCGAAATGGAAAAGGTATGCTCTAAAGAAATACGGGTTTAAATATGGAAAGGGTTTATATACGGATATGGACGCTATAAGAAAGGATGAAAATGTCGATGATATTCATAGTATTTATGTTGATCAGTGGGATTGGGAATCCATAATTTCTAAGAAACAGAGAACAATACCTTTTCTAAAAGAAATTGTAAGGAAAATTTATAAAGCGATTATAGAGACAGAAGAAACGGTTAATGAAACGTTTCCCAAGTTAAAAAAGAGACTTCCTCAAAAAATAAAATTTATTCACTCTGAAAAACTTGAAGATATGTATCCGCAATTGTCCCCAAAAAAAAGAGAAGATAAGATTGCTGAAAAATATGGAGCAGTTTTTATTATAGGAATCGGTTATCCTTTAAAATCTGGTGAGCCCCATGATCTAAGAGCGGCTGATTACGATGATTGGTCAACTATTACGAGTAATGAAACTAGAGGATTAAACGGAGACATAATTATTTGGGATAATCTCAGAAAATCCGCTTTTGAAATTTCTTCAATGGGAATAAGAGTTGATAGGATTGCCTTGTTAAGACAACTTGAATTTATGGGACTCAATAATAGAAAAAAACTTGAATTCCATAAAGGAATTATTAAAGAAGAATTTCCATTATCTATCGGCGGCGGTATCGGTCAATCAAGATTATGTATGTTTTTTTTACAGAAAATCCATATCGGTGAAGTTCAATCAAGTGTTTGGCCCCAAAAGATGGTTAGGGATTGTGATAAAAAAGGAATTAGATTGTTATAATTTTATTTATATTAGGATTATAAAAAATGGAAGAAAAATTTATAGGATTATAGGATAAGTTTTTTATTTTGAATAGGACTGTTACTAATTTAAAAAAAGCTAATTGTTTTGCTCTATGGAGTTTCAGAAAACGTATAAACACATCAATCCTTATTTATATTTTGAAATATTTAAAAATCCGCAGTGGTATCTTAAATTAGAGCATGAATTAAGCGAGTTTTTTTATAATTACAACGGTAATAAAGAAGAAAAATCGGAACAATGGTTTGAAAAAAGAAAAGAATTTATTGAAATGGTTGCCGAACTTTTAAAAAATAATGAAATTGTTTTGGCAAAATCGGGAAAGAATTGGGACGAAGAACGCTTGCCCGTTGATACAATCGTAATTCACCACACCAGCTCTCCCCCTGACAAAACTATTGATTTTATCAATGCTCTCGGATTCATCCGTCTTTATTCTTCAGTTTATGGTAATGGAAAATCAGACCAATACGGCAAACCGATATGGTCAAATCATTTTTATCAAGAAAAACAAATTTTTATAGCTTATCATTATTTAATAAAACCAGACGGGTCATTTGAAAATATTTTACAGAACAGTCAAATCGGCTGGCATTGCGGAGATTGGGAATATAATCGCCGAAGTATTGCTATTTGTTTTTTTGATGATTTAAAAGAAAAAGGTCCGACGGAAAATGCCCTTCAAACAGCGAGAGAAATCATTAAAAAATATCCTAATTGTCATATTTTAGGCCATCGAGAAATTAAGGATTCCACTTTTTGTCCGGGCAATTTGTTTTTAGGGGATACGGGATGGAAAAATAAATTATTAATTGTTTAAATTGTTTAAGTTTAAAATAAAAAATTATTTTTTTAAAAAAAATCCCATTAATTGGGACTTTTTATTTTTATCATAAACAATTAAATACTCAAATTGGGCTCAGCTTTTATTTTTTTCCAATTTTCCTTCAATTTTTTCCTTTGGTTTAAATTTAAATTTTGATATTTTAGACACCCAGTAATAGCAACCATAACAGCATTATCAGTACAAAGAATTTTATTTGGGACAAAAAATTTTATTTGAGGTATTTGATGAGTCGCTAGTTCCAATTGTTCTCTTAATGATTGATTAGCCGCTACGCCACCGCTCAATAAGATTGATTTAACCTTATATTGTTTTGCCGCCTTTAATGTTTTTTTTATTAAAACATCAATAATTGCTTGTTGAGATTCAGCGCAAATATTTTGAACAAAAAAACGATTTTTTAACATTTTTTTGTTTTTTTTTGCCAAATAAAGGACAGCTGTTTTTAAACCAGAAAAACTAAAATCAAAATCACGGGAATTAGCCATAGGTCTCGGCAAGTGAATTTTGAAATCAAAATCTGCATTTCGTGATTTCCATTGTTGAGCGCACTCGGCAATAATTGGTCCGCCTGGATAACCCAGATTAAGCAATTTGGCAATTTTATCAAAACATTCTCCGGCTGCGTCGTCTCTTGTTTGTCCAATTTTTTGATAATGTCCTTGTTTTTTAATTAAACCAAGCTCGGTATGGCCACCAGAAACAATTAAACTTATAGTTGGAAATGGGATTTTATCAGTTTCTAGAAAATTTGCGTTTAAATGGCCTTGTAAATGATTAATAGCGATTAAGGGTTTTTTCCAAAGGTACGATAAGGTTTTTGCCGTTTCCACTCCCACCAATAAAGAAGTTACTAAACCCGGACCATAGGTGGCGGCAATCAAATCAATTTTTTTTTCAGGATGCAATAAATTTTTATTTTTAATGCCTTTCAATGCGGTTTTTATTACGGGTACGATATTTTTAATATGAGCGCGCGCCGCCAATTCAGGAATGATTCCGCCATATTTTCGGTGAATGGAAATTTGTGAGGAAATTACATTGGAAAGTATTTCAAAATGGCGATTTAAATAATTGTATTCTAAAATCGCTGCCGCAGTTTCATCGCATGATGTTTCAATACCTAAAATAATCATAGGGATATTTTAACAGAATAAAAATCTTTGACAAATTTATTATTTTTGTTATCATTTCTAAAAAGATAATAAGAATAATCTTTATTAGAGAAAGGAATTGCTTAATAAAATAGGATTTAATTTAAAATAAGATTTATATGGCCCCGTCGTCTAATGGTTAGGACACCAGGTTTTTCCGCCGAAGGCGGACCTCCGCCAGTAGGCGGACAGGCTGCCTCTGGCGGGCATCCTGGTAATTGATAGTTATGTATTTTTTATACATTTTAAAAAGTTTAAAAGATTCCGGTTATTATATTGGAATTACTGATAAAATTGAAAAAAGATTAAAGGAACATAATAGTGGTAAAACAAAATCAATTAAAAGTAGAATTCCTTTTATTTTAATATATACCGAAGCTTATCTCAACAAGACAGAAGCGAGGAAAAAAGAAATAATATTAAAAACAAATTATCAACAAAGAAAAAAGTTACTTAACAGTCTTGGGTTTAATTTAAAATAAGATTTATATGGCCCCGTCGTCTAATGGTTAGGACACCAGGTTTTTCCGCCGAAGGCGGACCCGCCTCTGGCGGGCATCCTGGTAATTGATAGTTATGTATTTTTTATACATTTTAAAAAGTTTAAAAGATTCCGGTTATTATATTGGAATTACTGATAAAATTGAAAAAAGATTAAAGGAACATAATAG
>Ga0268277_1000109_pt1 | contig 63765 bp, 63 predicted proteins | sample saktaG_5_FD_190132 | JGI IMG/M metagenome (GOLD analysis project Ga0268277, IMG submission 190132) | Saline water microbial communities from Sakinaw Lake, British Columbia, Canada - sak_2010_1_5_50m | ecosystem: Environmental > Aquatic > Non-marine Saline and Alkaline > Saline ... | reverse complement strand
CCATGGTGGGTAGTTGCTCTGTTTGTCTTATATTTACAACAAGTTGCCCCCTTAACGCCTCTTGAAAACGCCTGAAGAGTAGTTGCGCCAAATACTCAGCAATTATAAGATGTTGAATGCCTATCACCTCTTTAACATACTGAAGGGGTAGTCCTGACTTTAAACGGCTTTTTGGTAACACGGAAGGGGTGCTTTCAGGCTGGCAGGCTTTTGAATCTTTGTCACCTTGATCCCCAGCATCGAGTTTCTTCTGCAGGTAGTTGGCTCTGAAATAATCGGGATTGTTTTTGTTCCATTGTGCACATTTCCTCCTGTGCCACTCCCTTTTGCATTGATCATCGCCACAGGTCATCTGACGATCTTTGAGCCTTGCGTTAGGCATAAACCAGCGACGACAGATTCGACATGGTCGCTTCCTGTAGATCGGCGCTTTCTGCATCGATTTCTCTCCTTTGTCTCAAGATGAGAAATCGACTCTAAAGCAATCTTAACTTGGAAAATAGATCAAAGAAGTGAAAAGAATGAAAGGAACGATATGGATTTCTTAAACCATGGATTGATATGAATTAAATGAATTATAGCTGGTAACATAACTATACTGACAACATAACTGATATCTATTAATTTTTCGAACTTTGATTCGAAATACAATATGTTGTGATAGAAGTTAGTGGTTGTTCCCAATTCTATCTAATGTTCCGTACTTATGCCATAGTTGCGTATCTTCATCCTCAGGGTTTTTCTGTCGATACCGAGGAAATTTGCCGTCTTGCTGATCTGGAAGTTAAAGTGGCGCAAGACTTTTTCTATATGCTCCTTCTCAACATCCACCAGGGTCATCTTGCCTGAAAGAGAATCCACTACAGGAACCTTTGCTCCTCCGTTCTGCCCGTAGTAGAGGATATCGGACAGGCTGACGGTTTCATTTTCACAAAGCACGCATAAACGTTCCATGGTATTTATCAGCTCCCTTACATTGCCGGGCCAGTTGTATGAGATGAGAGACTTCTTTGCCTCTTCCGAAAGGCGTCGCACCTTGCTGTTGTGTTTCTTTATATATATGTCAAGATAATGTTGAGCAATGGGCAGTATGTCGGATTTGTGTTCTCTCAATGGTTTTATATCTACAGGTACTACCGAGATCCTGTAAAACAAGTCTTCTCTGAATTTACCTGATTCTACTTCTTCCCTGATATCCTTATTTGTCGCGGCTATGAGTCTGACGTCTACCTTCTCAGGTAATGAGCTGCCGACCCGTGGCACTTCCTGTTCCTGGATTACCCTTAATAATTTGGCCTGGACGTTAAGGCTGATATTGGAAATCTCGTCCAGGAATAAGGTTCCTTTGTCCGCCATCTGGAAACGTCCCTCCCGCGATTCTGTGGCTCCGCTAAACGCCCCTCTGACATGACCGAAGAGTTCGCTTTCCATAAGGTTCTCAACTAATGAAGAACAGTCAACGGGAACAAATGGCTTGTCTTTTCTCTTGCTGAGACTTAGCATGGTGCGTGCGACAAGCTCTTTTCCTGTACCGCTCTCCCCTGTAATAAGCACTGTGCTGTCTGTCTGTGCTATCCGCTGAATAGTTTCCTTGAGTTCCTCCATGTAATCACTTTTACCGATCAATACGGAAAGAGTCTTTTCTATGTTGCCCATATCATACCTGTCCAGGGCATCTTCTACCGCCTTTTTAAGCTCTGTTGCGCTGAAAGGTTTTGTCAGAAAATTGTGGGCACCTTGCCTCATGGCTTCAACAGCCATTTGAATGGTTCCGTACCCTGTAATGATTATGACACGCGCAGAGATAGAATTCTCATACTTGAGCTTTTGCAGTATATCGAGACCATCCATCCCGGGCATTCGTATATCCAGCAGAACGATCTCATAGATATCCTCGAGTGCCATTCCAAGACCACGGATTGCATCACCTGTACTTTCAACCTGATAGCCTGTACGGGACAGGGTTTGATGGCAACCATCCCGTATCGATTCTTCATCGTCTATAATAAGGATTTTTATTGTTTTATTAACCAACTCTTACACCCTCTTTCCCTTCTCCACCCGCATTACTGTCCGCTTCTTCGAATGCAGGCAAGAAGATGGTAAAGGTTGTCCCCTTTCCGGGTTCGCTTTCCACATCCATAAAACCATCGTGTCTTTGTATTATCCCGTAGGCAATGGACAGCCCAAGGCCCGTTCCCTTTCCGGGTTCCTTCGTGGTAAAAAAGGGTTCAAAGACATGCGACAGATAAGCCCTGTCTATCCCCTTGCCTGTATCTGATATGGTGATCTTCACTGTCTTGGTGCTGGCCAGTAAACATATTCTTTCTGTCTCTGTTTGCACATATCCTTCTTCGGTCACATCCGGGAACCTGCTGAGCAATGTTGTTGTTATGGTAAGTTTGCCTCTCCCCCCCATGGCATCCGCGGCATTTATAAAAAGATTTAAAAACACCTGTTCCAGTCTCGACCTGTCTCCCTTTACATCAGGGAGGTCATCTGCAAGCTGTGTGTCTATCTTTATTCCAAGAAACATGGATTGGTCCTTTACCAGGTTCAGCGATGTGAGGATGATATTATTTATTTGGAAAGGCAGCATCTCACCTGAAGGGGTTCTGGAAAAATCCAACAGGTTCTGTACAATTTCTTTACACCTGTTAGTTTGATATATGATCTTTTCCATGTTTTCCCGTCCTGCCCGATTATCTTCGGGAAGCTCCTCGAGGACAAGGTTGCTGTACAAAAGAATTCCTCCTAACGGGTTGTTTATCTCGTGAGCCACTCCCGCTGCTATCTGGCCCAGGCCGACCAGCTTCTCTGTTCTTGCCAACTGTTGAAATGCTTTCTTCAGCCTGTCATCGCGGTCTTTGAGCGATTTGACCATATTATTGAATGCTTCATCCAGTATGTCGAACTCTGTAAATTTGTCACGTGGCAGTTGGTAATCGAGATTGCCGGATGCAATAACATCGGTAGCTTCTTTCAGGATGCGCATCCTCTTTATGATGGTGCTCCCTATGAAAAGAGAGATGATGAAGGCTATTACCGTGCCCAGAATTGTTATTCCCAGGAACATCCAGATGGTCCGCAACTTCGTGTCTCTGTATTTCGCTTCCAGTATCCCCGTGTAAAGCATCCCTATTATATTTCTGTTTATATCATATATAGGGGTGTAGGAGCTGATGTACCAATCGTTTACAACAAAGGCCCTGCCGATCCAGTCTTCACCTTGTCCAATAACCTTTTCATACACTTCTCTGGATACAATGGTACCGATTGCCCTTTTGTAATCTTTTGTCATCACGTTGGTAGATATGCGCACTCCCCCCTGGAAGATGGTGGCAAAGCCCATATCAAGACCTTTGTACTTCTCGTCACGATATACGGTTTCTTTTATCTTATCCACAATGGTATGGTTTTTGTTCAGCAGAGTACCTCCGACCAGAGCTCCCAAAAGATTTTGTTCATCATCAACAATGGGATAGGCCGCCCTCAATACCATGCCCTCCGAGAGATGGCTTTCCTTAACCTCAACGGACTTGGGAGTTTTTACTATAGCCATTTCAATACGTTGAGAGAGCCGGGGGTTCTCCTTTTTGATAATCTCAAGGGACATGAGGTCAGTGGATACCTGGGGTGTTTTCTCTTCAAGACATTTCTTTACAATGGGGTCCCCGAGGACATTGTCTCCTCTGACTTCCGGGTTAGATGCTCTGTATAACACGGTACCATCGGCATCTACCACGGAAAGCATATCGACGCACATATAAGAATCCCCCCGATTCCCTGATGCGCGGCTTCCCTCATGAATTAATCTGTTTAGATTTTCCAGCATATGGAGATTATTGGAATGAATTACATCATGCAAAGGAAATCGTAATACAGTCCAGCGAATCCGGGATGCCAGTCTTTCCATGTTGTAATTATAGATCAGTTTTGCAGTGTTGATATCCTGTTGTACTTTTCTGTGCACCTCATTCATTATATTCTTGTCTATAGCCCTTATTCCCACAGTGGTGGCTACTACACCGGGAAGGCATACGGCAACCAGAAAACCCAGCACCAGGCGGCTTTGCAGATTTAACATGAAGATTTTGTTCAAAAACCTTTTGATAGATTTCATTTAATCACAGGTTATGCGGGCATAGCAGATCGCTTTCTCATCTCCATCAGAACAATACCCAAAACTATCATGAGGAGGCAGAGCATCTGCCCCATCGTCAGCATCCCCAGGACAAATCCCAGTTGAGGGTCCGGCTCCCTGAAGAATTCAATAAAAAATCGGACCGTTCCGTAACCGATCAGGTATATGGACGAAAGGAATCCATCAAAATATTTTTTCTTTCTTATACTCCATAGAATGATGAAAAGGAATATTCCTTCAAAAAAGGCCTCATATAGTTGAGACGGGTGGTGAAGCTGATGATAGGGGTCTAAAGGAAAATACATCCCCCAGAGCACATCCGTAATACGACCGTAAAGCTCCCCATTGATAAAATTACCGATTCTTCCGAATGTATACCCGAGAGGAATTGCGGCAGCAAAAAGATCGGCGAAATTCCAGAAGCTTATCCCGTGCTTGCGGCAGAACATGAGGGTGGCGAGAAAGACCCCAATAGCCCCACCGTGATATGACATGCCGCTGATTCCGATATATCGAAAACCGTCGGACAGATCAAAGGGAAATATGATTTCGAGGGGATGGTCAAGATAATACCCAACACTATAAAATAAAACGTATCCCAATCTCGCTCCGATGAGAAGCCCCAAAATCGCCCAGACAGAATAGTCCTGGATCATATCTTTTGAATATTTATATCCCTCATCTTTTATTCTGTAAATAACGAGGAGATAGGTAATGAAAAAAGCGACAAGGTACATGAGGCCATAGTATCGAAGCTGGAATGATCCTATGTGAAAAATGATGGGGTTGATATGTTCGGGGATATGCTGCCAGAAATCTATTAATCGGTCCACGTTTATCCTATATTAAAGTAGTTGGATGGTAAATACTGTCCGGTATAAATATTGCTCTTTCCTTCCAGCAGGGCCCGTTCCCCGAACGGGCCGATGAGGGCATCGGCCCCTACAATTTTCCAGTGATGCATTATACCGAACATTATTATTGACTCGCTGACCGGCAAACTGCCGGAATCTGTTAGCCTCAGGTAAAACACGAAGATGTTGAGCAGGTTGAACAGGATCCTGCTGAACCGGCAAAAACAGACATAATTTTTTTTGCCTTTTTCTTGCCACATTCCGGACACTCAACGTCTTTATCGTCAGCATTAGCAGACCGAATCATTTCAAATTCATTGTCGCAGTTTTTGCAGTTATATTCATAAATTGGCATTTTTCTTTTTCCTTCCTAACCCAGATAAACTGGAAATTCGAAGCTCTAATATGCCTGTCCCTTCAGTTCATCCACATACAGCTCAGCAGAATTTGCCGCCGTTGCCCCATCACCACACGCCGTGATGACCTGCCGAAGGGATTTGCTGATGCAGTCGCCACAGGCAAATATACCATTTGCAGATGTCCTCATGTCGCTGTCTGCTACAATATAACCACCCTTATCCAGATTGACAAGTCCCTCGACAAGTTTTGTATTCGGCGTAAGGCCTATGAACATAAAGACACCGTCTACCGGAATTTCTCTCGTTTTCTCAGGTGTTTTGACATTTTTTATCTTCACGCCGGTAACACCGCTGTCACCGAGGATCTCCTCTACGACCGAGTCCCAGGCAAAATCAATCTTCTCATTGGCGAATGCCCTCTTCTGTAAAATTCCCGTCGCCCTGAGACGGTTCCTCCGGTGAATTAAGGTAACTTTACTGGCAAATTTCGTTAAGTAGATGGCCTCCTGAACAGCCGTATCGCCGCCGCCTACAACGGCAACTTCCCTGTTTTTGTAAAAAGGGGCGTCACAGGTGGCACAGAATGAAACTCCGCGACCAATCAACTCTTCTTCACCAGACACACCCAAATGCCTCCACTCGGCACCTGTAGAAAAAATAATTGAGAGGGTTTTATACTCTGCATTATTCGTCTTAACCGTCCAGCCCTCAACATCTTCCAATTGTACCTTATCAATCGACGCCACATGTTCCGATCTGACATCCAATCCGAATCCAACGGCCTGTTTTTTGAATCGATCAATCAGCTCGAAACCGCCTATTTCCGGGATACCGGGGTAATTTTCTATCATATCCGTAACGGTAATCTGGCTGACCGTTGAACTCCCCTCTAACAATAGTGCCTTTTGGCTGGCCCTCGACGCATAAAGACCCGCCGTCAGCCCTCCCGGGCCTCCCCCCACGATAACGATATCGTAAACATCCTCCGGTATTCTTATGTCTGCCATGATTCACCTCTGTATCTATATATAAATAAATTCGCAATTCGAATATCGGAAACCGATTTACGAATAACGATTTACGTTTTGCGAATTTCGATTTCCAGTTTATCCGGGTCAGGCGATGGAGCCTTCACTCTGCCTCCTGAATGCTGGATTCCCGAGTAGTTGCTTCTACCCTTTAATACAACCAACCGCCCTCAGTTTAGCAACTTTTTTCGATAAACCGGCTTTATGAACTACATCGACCACCGCATCTATATCTTTGTAAGCCTCCGGAATTTCTTCCTGAAGCGTACCTTTTCCCGTAGCCATGACAATAACATTCCGATCTGCCATTTCCCTTTGTATGGATCTTCCCCTGCTCGCTTTTTTGGCACGGGTACGGCTCATAACCCTTCCGGCACCGTGACAGGTACTGCCGAATGTTTCCGAAAAGGCCTTCTCCGTTCCCACAAGGACATATGATCCTGTTCCCATGTCCCCGGGTATGATGACCGGCTGACCCACTTTGCGATACATATCGGGCAGCGCCGGGTGCCCGGGAGGAAAGGCCCTTGTGGCACCTTTCCGGTGGACACAGACCTTTTTCATTTTGCCATCTATGGGAAATTCTTCTACTTTCGCAATATTATGACAAACGTCATATAACAGTCTCATGCCGATTTCACGGGGAGATTTTTGCAGGGTTTTTTCAAAAACCTCTCTTGTCCAGTGCATCAGCATTTGTCTGTTCGCCCAGGCATAATTTGCAGCACACGCCATGGCAGCAAAGTATCTTCTGCCTTCATCTGAATTAATATAGGCACATGCCAGCTGCCTGTCCGGCAGGGCAAAATCCAGCTTGTTGATATTTTTTACCATACTGGCCAAGAAATCATCACAGACCTGATACCCGAAACCCCGAGACCCGCTATGGATGACAACGACAACCTGACCCACTGATTCCAGTCCAAAAGCGGCGGCAACATTTTCGTCAAAAATTTCTTCCACCACCTCTATCTCGAGAAAATGATTTCCCGAACCGAGCGTGCCCAGCTGCTGCCTCCCCCTTTCAAGGGCCCTGTCGCTTACACTCTCCGGGTCGGCTCCCTCCATTTTCCCCCCATCCTCTGTGGCAAGAAGGTCATTTGATGAACCGTATCCATTATTTACCGCCCATTTTGCCCCCTCCCGCAAGACTTTCTTTTCTTCACTTATGGAAAGCTTCAAAGTTCCCTTCGATCCGACACCTGCGGGAATATTTCTAAAGAGAGAGGAAACAAGATCGTGCAGTTGATTCTTGATTTCATCGAATTGAAGATTTGTAGTCATTATACGAACGCCGCAGTTGATGTCATAACCGACCCCACCGGGCGAGATTATACCTTCTTTCATGTCAAAGGCCGCGACACCGCCTATTGGGAAACCATATCCCCAGTGCATATCAGGCATGGCCAATGAATAATTAACGATACCGGGCAGATACGCCACATTGGCGACCTGCTTCGGGCTTTCATCCGAACCGATACCTCCCATCATCTCCTCGCTCGAGTAGATTATGCCAGGCACTCGCATTCCCCCGACGGGAGGAATCATCCAGCGGTATTCGTCAAGTTTTTTTATCTTGATCTCAGACATCACAAATGATCCTGCCCTTCCATCCCCCTGGTGTTTCCCGGACTTTCACCTGGTGGTATGTAACAGCCTTTATTTCCTCGTTTATCCTGTGTTTATCCTGATCGAAATATTCCCCTCTTGCTTCCCCGATCAGGTGATGGCTGTCTAATTCGGAAATGGAAAATTCTCTAAGCAACAGTCCTTCTCCGTTAAACATGTATAAGATTTCCCGGAGAAAATTAACAAGGAGGTCCTCTCTGTCGGAACCTTCAATAACCAGCTTTCTTTCCTCCTTGATATCCACATCATCTATATTGGTTATTATATCAAAGAGAGCAAAGGCAGCGTTAGAAAAAAGTTCTTTTTCATCCTTGCCGTATATCTCTAACCCCAGATCCGCCGTGTGATCGAAGATACTATACTTAAGTTTCGAGTTTAAAGTTTCAGGTTTAACGTTCATTTATGTCAACAAGTTACAATTAATCAGAGGTATCATTGTCAGGAATGTGTTCCGGGGAGGGTGCGAAATCGTCTTCGGGGTTATTTTCCTTTTCCTCATCCTCTCTTTCCGCTCTGGCGAGTCCGACCAGGTTTTCTCCCTCATCGAGACCTATCAGCTTAACCCCCTGCGTGCTTCTGTGTAATAAGGAAACTTCTCCAACCTTCATCCTGATGATTTTCCCTCCATTACTGATCAAAATAATATCTTCATTCCCGACTACCTGCTTGATTCCGGAAACGAGCCCGATCCTGGGGACTGTTTTCAGGTTGATGATTCCCTTTCCGCCTCTGGCCTGTATTCTGTACTCGGCAACTTCCGTCCTTTTTCCGTACCCATTTTCCGAAATCGTTACAATGGAGTTCCCGTCACCGAGGATTTCCATACCGACCATTTCATCTTCCTTGCTCATCCTGATTCCTTTGACTCCCCTGGCGGTTCTGCCACTGCTTCTGACGTCCTTCTCGTTGAATCGTATAGCCTTGCCCGTTTTTGTACCGAAAAAGACATCCTGGGTCCCATCTGTCAGTTTCACAGATATCAGTTCATCCCCTTCATCCAGGGTAATCGCAATAATACCACCCACCCGTGGATGAGAATAGGCAAGGAGATCCGTCTTTTTCGCGATCCCATTCTTTGTGGCAAAAAATACAAATTTTCCATCGACAAATTCTTTTACCGAAAGGACCGCCGTTACCCGTTCTTTACTTGATATGCCTATTAGATTTACTATAGCCTTACCTTTGGCCGCTCTCCCGGCCTGGGGGATCTGGTGCACCTTTAGCCAGTGAACCCTGCCTGTACTGGTAAAGCACAGGACATAGCTGTGTGTGGAGGCAACGAATATACTCTCCACAAAATCATCGTCTTTCGTGCCCATACCGACCTTGCCTCTGCCTCCCCGGTGCTGGATCCTGTAGAGTGTTGCAGGGTTTCTTTTAATGTAGCCGTGATGAGATATGGTAACCACCATATCTTCTTCCACAATCAAATCCTCGATATCGATATCTTCGCTGTTCATAACGATTTCCGTTCTTCTGTCATCGCCATATTTTTTCTTTATCTCTTCCAGTTCCTCAATAATAATATCAAGGATTTTCTGCGGGTCTGCCAGTATGCCCTTCAACTTCGAGGCTAATAGCGAAACTTCATCATATTCTTCATTTATCTTGTTCTGCTCCAGGTTAGTCAACCTTTGCAGCCTCATATCCAGAATTGCCCGCGTCTGAATATCACTCAGGCCGAATTTCTCGGAGAGTGTTACGGCAGCTTCTTTTGGGGTGCTCGAAGCCTTAATGACAGCAATTACCTCATCGATGTTATCGAGAGCAATAATCAACCCCTGAAGGATATGCAACCTTTCACTGGCCCTGTTCAAGTCAAAGACCGTTCTTCTCGTTATAATTTCTTTCCTGAAATCGACAAACTTCTCCAGGATTTCCTTGAGATTCAAAACCCTCGGCTGACCATTATCGATAGCCAGCATGATTATTCCAAATGATGACTCGGCCTGTGTATGTTTATAAAGCTGATTGAGAATGACCCCGGCAATCGCGTCTCTTTTCAGATCAATGACTATTCTCATTCCTTCTCTGTCAGATTCATCTCTCAGATCGGAAATCCCGCTGATTTTTTTCTCTTTTACCAGCTCCGATATCTTCTCAATGAGCCTTGCCTTGTTAACAATGTACGGAAGTTCCGTAATGATGATACTTTCCCTGTCACTCCTCGCATTTATCTCGATAAGCGCCCTTGCCCTCATCCTGATAATGCCTCTTCCCGTCTTATAGGCGGAAAGGATTCCCTCCCGACCATTGATAAATCCCGCAGTGGGAAAATCGGGACCCTGAATAAACCTCATAAGCCCGTCCCATTGAATATCAGGATCACGGATCAACGCAATGATGCCGTCTACCAGCTCACCCAGGTTGTGCGGTGGTATATTCGTAGCCACACCGACGGCAATTCCCGATGTTCCGTTCAAAAGTAACCCGGGTATTTTTGAGGGGAGCACCGTAGGCTCTTCGAGGGAACCGTCATAATTGGGTACAAAATCAACGGTATCCTTATCCAGATCTGCGAGGATCTCCTCAGTAATTCTCGACATGCGGATTTCCGTATACCTCATGGCCGCTGCGGAATCACCGTCGATTGACCCGAAGTTGCCCTGACCGTCAACTAAAGGGTATCGCAGGGAAAAATCCTGTGCCATCCTCACAATCGTATCATAGGCCGCTACATCGCCATGAGGATGATACTTGCCGATAATATCACCGACAATCCTTGCCGACTTCTTATAGGATTTGTTCCACCGGTTTCCCAGTTCAGACATGGCGTATAAGGCTCTGCGGTGAACCGGTTTCAGTCCGTCTCGCACATCCGGAATAGCACGCCCCACAATGACACTCATTGCGTAGTCCATATAGGACTTTTTCATTTCGTCTTCAATGTTTACAGGTATGTTACGCTGGTATAGCTGATCCATTACAAATTAATCCTCCTCGGTATACTGATGTATTATGATTTAAATCGGATACGATGTCTGAAAGTGATTGACGAAGGGCTTCAATATTGTGAAATGCTCGATTTATATATCCAGATTTGTCACCCTGAGCGCATTCTCGTATATAAAATTTCTTCTTGGCTCCACCTGATCACCCATAAGTGTTGTAAATATTTCATCAGCGGCCACAGCATCCTCTACTTGAACCTGAAGAAGCGTTCTCTTCTCGGGATCCATTGTTGTTGTCCATAATTGCTCGGGATTCATTTCTCCCAACCCTTTATAACGCTGAATTGTCATGCCCTTTTTCCCAATATCCACCACATATTCTATGAGCGAGGTCATCCCGTCGAACTGTTTTTGTAACCCGTCACCAGCCCCCTTCTCAACTACCTGGTAAGGTGCTTCACCGAGAGCACTTAACGAGAGCATAAGCTCCCTTGCCTCAGTGAATTTAGGCAGGTTAAATATATCCTTGTCATGATACACTGTGACTGTGCGGCCGTTTTTCGATAAATTAAAAAACAGCTTATATCCACCATATTCTTCATCAATTTTAACCAGACAGGAATCAACCTTATCACCCATTGCCATGCTGACTCTTTTCCCAACCCTGGTAAGTGTCTCTTCATCCCTGAAATCGTCTTTTTTAAAAACAGGGTCTCCTGCCAGTAACCTGACTATATCCCTGTTCTTTCCTTCATTTCCAAATTTATTCAATATTGTATCGAGTCTTATTCCTTTTTTAATCAGACCCAGGAGGCGATGTCCCGTAACAATACTTTCATCACCCAAAACAATCTGAACCTTATTGACACCACTATTCAGGATGTAGTCTTGCATTTCCTGTTCTGTATTTATATATATCTCTCCACTTTTATTAGAAAGTCTGAATAGTGGGGGCTGGGCTATATATAAATATCCCCTTTCCACAAGCTGTTTCATCTGTCTGAAAAAGAACGTTAACAGGAGTGTCCTGATATGAGATCCGTCCACGTCGGCGTCTGTCATAATAATGACTTTGTGGTATCTCAGCTTGCTTATGTCATAATCATCATTGCCTATGCCGGCACCCAGGGCAGTCACCATTACCTGGATTTCCCCATTATTAAGCATCTTATCAAATCGTGCTTTCTCAACATTTAACAATTTTCCCCTCAGGGGCAGTATGGCCTGGTTTTTCCGATCCCTGCCCTGCTTTGCCGATCCACCGGCTGAATCTCCCTCCACAAGGTACAACTCGCTCAACGCGGGGTCTCTCTCCTGACAGTCTGCCAACTTTCCGGGAAGTGCACTTACTTCAAGGGCCGACTTTCTCCTTGTAAGCTCTCGTGCCTTCCTCGCCGCCTCCCTTGCCCTTGCGGCTTCGGCCGCTTTGCCCACGATCTGTTTTGCAACAGCTGGATTCTCCTCCATATAGGTACCCATCTTCTCATATACAATACCTTCTACCAACCCCTTGATATTACTGTTACCCAATTTCGTTTTTGTCTGGCCCTCAAACTGTGGTTGTGCCAATTTCACGCTGATGACACAGGCAAGGCCTTCCCTGATATCCTCACCTTTCAGAGACTCTTTTCCATTTTTCAATATATTATTAGCCGTTGCATAATTGTTGATGACTCTGGTAAGGGCAGCTTTGAATCCTGATAGATGTGTTCCGCCTTCGGTAGTATTAATACTGTTCGCGAAGGAAAAAACGTTTTCTGCATATGTATCGTTATACTGCAGGGCAACTTCAACTTGACAATCATCTTTCGAGCCATTTATAAAGACCGGGTTTTTATGAAGGTTCCTTTTATTCCTGTTAATATATTCAACAAAGGAAACGATTCCGCCCTCGTAAAAAAATTCACCTTTTTTATCGGATCTTTCATCCGTAAGGTTGATTTTAACCCCCTTGTTTAAAAAGGCCAATTCCCTCAACCTGTTCGCAAGAACTTCAAAACTGAAGTCTATATCCTCAAATATCTCCGGATCGGGATGGAAGGTGACTTTCGTACCCCTTCTTTTTGTATGACCAACCTCCTGAATGGGTTCAACGGGTACACCCCTTTTATAATACTGCCTGTATACCTTACCATCCCGTCTTACCTCTAACTCCAGATTAGTTGAAAGGGCATTTACAACAGATATGCCAACACCATGCAGACCGCCTGATATCTTATAGCTTTCATTACTAAACTTTCCTCCTGCATGAAGTTTTGTCATCACTACCTCTACCGCAGAAACTCCCTCTGTTTTATGTATATCTACGGGAATTCCCCGACCATTATCATCTACGGCAACGCTATTATCCACCCTTATTTTAATATCGATTTTGTCACAAAATCCGGCTGATGCTTCATCAATACTATTATCCACAACCTCATAAACAAGGTGATGGAGACCTCCCTTACCGGTACTACCTATATACATGGCAGGCCTCTTCCTTACAGCCTCCAGACCTCCGAGTACTTTTATGCTGTCCGCGCTATAATCCTTCATAATCCTTAAAAAAACCCCTCTTTTACAATCTCAATGGCATAACTATGCACATATAGCTATCGTTACCTATAGGCCTGATTATACCAGGTCCATGGGCTTCTCTCATCTCAATGGATATATTTTTTTCCGCGACAACGTCTATTGCGTCTATCATATATCTTACATTATATCCCGTTTCAAAATCTCTACCGCTATACGATATATCTATTTCATCCTGGGCCTCCCCAACATCCGGATTTGTCGAACTTAATATCATTCTACTATCAGCGACCCGGATTTTTACACCGCTGAATCTTTCACTTGAAATGACACCCATCCTCTTCAATGAGTGCAACATTTGATCCCTGTTTAATTGCACCGTGATCCCCTTTTCATCCGGTATAACCCTTTGATAGTCAGGATACTCCGCATCTATTAAACTGACCCTCAATATAGTATTATTCTTTTTTACAATACATACGCCCTGTTGAACCCCCATTTCAACATATTCACTACCATCTTCAATAAGTTTCCTTATCTCACCAACTCCTTTTCTCGGTATAATCATTCCCCCGACCTCGAGTTCAGAACATGTCTCATCATCCATCTGCATTTTCACAATGGATAGCCTGTGACCATCAGTTGCCACCATCGAAACCAGACCTTTTTCCATTCTGAAATATACACCATTGAGACTTGCTCTTGTTTCATCCGTCGAAACGGCGAAAAAAGTCTTATTGATCATCTCTCTTAAAAAACCACATTGTATTTTAAAAAAACTGGTCCCTTGATCACCTGCCACTTCAGGAAATTCATCACCTGACATGCCAGGAATTCTATAAAAAATCTTATCACAGGTTATATTCACCCAATTATTATCTGTTTTTTTAAAATTTATCACACCCCCTTCGATTTCCCTTATCATTTCATATAACTTTCTCGCTGCTACCGTTATATTCCCGGGAACAATAATGTCTGCCTCATAATCAGCTATCAAACCAATTTCTCCATCCGTAGCAACAATTTCTATTTTTTTATCGCCTGTTCTAATAAGAATATTGTTCAGAATAGGCATTGTTGTCTTTCTTTCTACAATACCAAGAGTCTTATGTATTCCTTCCATAAAAACATTTCTTTCCACATTAAATTCCATTTTATCACCTGTTTTTAATAGTTAGTTACAAAAAAAATTAGTATTAGTAATAGCTCCTGTTGATATGTTGATAACTCAATTTAATTATTAATTTCAAACTCCTTGATTGTTTGTTCCTGTTAACAACATAATTATATATTTGTTAAGAATGGTTGAGTAATGTTTTTTCAACTTCTTCTACCATCTTCCTTACTTTATCATCGTTGTTAATTAGAGTTGCAATTTTTTTATTTGCATAGATGACGGTTGAGTGATCCCGACTGCCAATTTTCATACCAATGTCCGGAAAGGAAGAACTGGTCAGTTTTCTCGAAAGGTACATAGCTATCTGTCTGGGAAAAACAAGGTTTTTACTCTTATTAGGAGATTTTATATCAGAAATTTTGATGTTAAATCGGTCGGTAATAGTTTTGAGAATTTCTTCTACAGTAATTGGTTTCTTTTTCCCCTGTCTTAATACTTTTCTAAGTACCTCTTTTACGAGCGCCATATCAATTTCTCTTCCTGTCAGAGAAGAATATGCTGCAATTCTGGTAAGATATCCTTCTAGTTCCCGTATATTAGAATCACCTGAACTAGAATCACCTGAATTAGAGGCAATATAGTAGGCCACATTCCCCGGTAAGATAATACCATTTTCCTGTGCTTTTTTTTCTATGATGGCAACTCTTGTTTCTATTTCCGGTGGTTGAATGTCCGCAATAAGTCCCCACTCGAACCTGGATCTTAATCTTTCTTCTAATTTTGGAATTTCCTTGGGAAATTTATCACTTGTTACGACAATTTGTTTACCAGAGTCGTGCAAGGTATTAAAGGTATGGAAGAATTCTTCCTGTGTCCTCTCTTTTCCAGCAATAAACTGTATGTCATCTATAAGAAGGGAATCTATTTTTCTGTATTTTTCCCGAAACCTGGGCATCTTGTCATAGCGAATAGAATTAATAAGTTCATTCATAAATTCCTCAGCCGATACATACAGAACATTCATATCAGAATAGAGAGAAACCGTCAGGGAACCGATTGCGTTTAATAGGTGGGTTTTCCCCAGACCGACGCCACCGTAAATAAAGAGGGGATTGTACGCACGTGCAGGTTGTTTTGCAACCGCGACAGAAGCAGCGTGGGCAAATTGATTTGATGATCCGATTACAAACCTGTCGAAAGTGTAGTTTGGGTTTAAGGTAGTGTGGGGTTTGTATTCTTTGGTTGACCGGGTTGGAGGTGCTTTATGACCCTTCTTTTTTTCCTGATCTGTTGGTAATTTTACAGTTTCTGACTTATTGACAACTAAATTAAGATTAATGCTCATATCCATTACTTTTGATAGAGAATCAGTGATGATGGAAATATAGTTTTCTGTGATCCAATCCTTAAAGAATTTGTTCGGTACAGACAGATAGATGTTGTTACCCTCGGCAGAAATGATTTTGATCGGATTAATCCATGTTTCAAAATTCTGCTGGCTTACTTCTTCCTTAATGATTTGAAGGTTTCTTTCCCAAAGTGCTTCCACAATAAATACCTTATAAACAGACTTATAAACAGCTGTTGATAAAAAGTTTAACCTGTTTTGTTATGAAACTTATAAATAATATATTATGTTCGATCAAATAAAAAAAGGGATTTTTATATGTTTTCTGCATCTATAATAAATTTGATCAGTCTGTTTAAATCCTCGAGATCGCTAAATCTGATTTGAATGGAGCCTCCAGTTTTTGCCTGATTTATATTCACCGCCGTCATCAGTTTTTCAGATAATTGATTTTCTATATCGAGAACTTCGCTGCTTTTTTTGGGTTTCTCTTTTTTCAAAGAAGCTTCATTAATATTCCTTGCCAGGTTTTCCGTTTCTCTTACATTCAACTTTTTCTTTAAAATCTGTTTTAACACTTCATCCTGTTTTTCTCTTGAGTCAAGAGAAAGAAGGGACCTTGCGTGGCCCGCGGAAATGGTTTTTTGAATTAGCGAGTCCTGCACCCCTAATGGAAGTTTCAGGAGCCTGACCGAGTTTGCTATGGTTGATCGGTCCTTTCCTGCCCGTTCAGAGACTTCTTCCTGTGATAAGTTGAATTGGCTCATCAGGGCTTGATATGCCCTTGCCTCTTCGATAGGGTTCAGGTCTTCCCGCTGGATGTTTTCTATAAGTGACAGCTCAGCCACTTCGATATCGCTGGCTTCCCTAATGACAACGGGCACATTCTTCAATTGAGCTGCCTGGGCAGCTCTCCATCTTCGTTCCCCTGCAATAATTTCATAACCCGAATCTGACTTTCGAACGACAATGGGCTGAATAATGCCGCTTTTTCTAATGGATGCAACGAGGTTTTTATGTTCCTCTCCGTCAAAGAATTTTCTCGACTGGAATTTGTTGGGTGAAAGCTCTTCAATGCCACACATGACAAACGTTGGTTTATCTATCGAATTATCGATAAGATCAGAAAAGATGGCCCCGAGACCCTTCCCGAGAGCATTATTTTTAGGCATTTATCTCCTCCCATCGGCTAAAATTTCTTGTGCAAACTCCATATACGATATAGCACCGCGACAATTAATATCATAAAGGATTATTGGCAGTCCGTGGCTTGGACTTTCAGAAAGTCTTACGTTTCGTGGAATGATAGTTTTATAAACTCTTGAACCAAAGTGTTTTTTTACTTCCTCCGCTACACGATGGGAAAGCCGGTTTCTTTTATCGAACATTGTTAACAAAACGCCGCCCAGTGTCAGTGAGGGATTGAGCCTGGCCTTGGTAAGTTTTAATGTATTCAATAATTGTCCAAGACCTTCCATGGCAAAGTACTCACATTGCAGGGGAATAATTAGAGAATCAGACGCTACGAGAGAATTTACGGTTAAAAATCCAAGAGAGGGAGGGCAATCAATTATAAGGTACTCATAAGAAGAATTGAAACTTCGCAGGACTGCTCTCAACCTCTTTTCTCTGTCTGTAAGGGATACAAATTCCACTTCTATACCGATTAAATCCTGGTTAGACGGAACAATGTCCAGGGTAGGTATGGGGGTACTATAAATAGCGTCTTTAAGTGGAATCTTACCGATAAGAACGTGATAAAGGTTTCTTTCTTTTATTGTGGCCTTATCTATTCCCACCCCGCTGGTTGCGTTTCCCTGGGGATCACAGTCTATTAGAAGGGTTTTCTTTTCTGCCGTTGCTAGAGATGCCGATAAATTAATGGCTGTTGTAGTTTTACCGACCCCCCCCTTCTGGTTAGCTATACATATGATATTTCTCATCTATTTCTGTTCAACCCAGGGAATTTCCAAGATACGTAAATCAGAGGAAGTTTAGCACAAAAAAGCTGAGTTTAGAAGATATAAATTGTTTTTTGTCTGAGAATCCTGGAAGAAATAAGTTGTGTCAAAATTCTAACGGGAATGTTTTTTAAACAACAGGATTTTTCTTGGATCTCCTGAAATGGGAAGCTGTAAGTCGTGGCAGTCTGTAAGATATAATCCCGTTTTTTCACATACTTTCGCGGCCTCTTTCAGCTCATCGTCAATATTTTTTCCTTTCATTGCTATTAAGGTTCCTTGATGCGAAAGAAAACCGACACCTGTTTCGATCAACTGGGGAAGCTTGAAAGAGGCTCTGGATATAACGACATCAAAGCCCCCCTGTTGTGTTGCCTCTTTCATAAATTGTTCGACGCGCATGTTAATAACACGTGTATTATCAAGGTTCAGCTTTCGAATGATATTTTTTAGAAATGATGTTTTTTTTCGGGATGAATCCAGCAGGGAAACATTAAGTGAACCCATAACAATCTTTACGGGTATTCCAGGAAATCCGGCACCTGAACCGATATCTAATAAATTGCATTTCTTGTCATGAATAAACGGCAGAACGGTCAGCGAATCTATAAAATGTTTTATCGGTATATCGAGGGGGAATTTTATCGAGACAAGGGACATTTTCTTATTCCACAGTAGAAGCTCCCGGTAATATTCTTTAAAGAGGAATATTTCCCGCTTTCCCAGATGTATGCCGAGTTCTTTCGATGCTGTAAGCAGTATGTTGTCCAGATCTTTCATAATATCTTAAATTTGATTGATAACCGATTTTAGGATAAAAGCAGGACAAGATACAAGAAGAATTTTTTTGATAAGGAAGAACGACACGTGAATATCAGGACGAAAACAGGCAATATTACGATAATTCTTAACAAGCCAAAATATTCCGGCAATATAGGATCTGCAGCGCGATGCTTGAAAAATATGGAAATTGAAAGACTCTGTGTTGTTGGCCACAAGGACCCTGATTTAGAGACAATGCAACAAATGGCAACCCATGTTGCGGCAAATATAATTGACAATATTCAGTACCATGAAAACCTGCAGGAGGCACTTGCAGATTTTCATTATATTGTTGGAACAACTGCCAGAATAGGTAGCAAGAGTGCACGGCAACCGGTTGTTGAACCGCGTGAAATGGCAAAACAGCTTGTTGATATATCACAAAATAACAAAGTCGCTCTTGTTTTCGGCCCGGAAGACAGGGGGCTTACCAATGAAGAATTGAAATACTGCCATGCCCTCGTGAATATACCGACTTCAGATAAACTTAAATCTGTAAATCTGTCCCACGCCGTTATGGTATGCTGTTATGAAATTTTTGTCGCCTGCAGTGAGCCTGTAAAGAGGTTTTCCCCGCGATTGGCCACCTCGGCTGAGCTGGAGGCAATGTACGAACATCTTAAGAAAATGTTCTTAAATATCGAGTTTATCAATCATGAAAATCCAGAATACTGGATGATGTTTATCCGCCGATTTTTTTCACGGATGAAATTATACTCAAAGGAAGTAAGAATTATACGGGGGATTTGCCGTCATGTCGAAAGATACGCAGAAAAACAAAAAACTTGACATTACCTGATGAGAAACTTACTTTTGAGTACTACCGATTCGGATGATTTATGTGATCTAACCAGATAAGGAGTTTATATCAATGATTATTGTTACCGGCGGTGCCGGCTTTATAGGAAGCGCCATAGTATGGAAACTCAATTCAGAGGGAATCGATGACATAGTTATTGTTGATCGTCTCGGAACATCAGAGAAGTGGAAGAATATCGTCAACAGTAAATATGCAGATTATTTCCATAAAGATGATTTCATTAAAATGGTATGTGAGGACAGGGTACCCTTTGCAGTTGAAGGGATTATTCATATGGGGGCATGTTCTTCCACAACGGAACGAGATGCCGATTACCTGATGGAAAATAACTATCGTTACAGCCGAAAGCTTGCCGAGTGGGCTGTTAGAAAGAATATCCGGTTTATCTATGCCAGCAGCGCGGCTACCTATGGTGACGGGTCTCCCGGTTTTTCTGATGATGATCACGTAAGCAAAACACTCCAGCCGATCAATATGTATGGATATTCCAAACAGGTATTTGATCTTTGGGTTTTGCGAAATCAATTGGAGCGGAAAGTCGCAGGTATTAAATTCTTTAATGTATTTGGACCTAATGAGTATCACAAGGGAGACATGAGGAGTGTCGTTCATAAATCTTTTCGACAGATAAAAGAAACAGGCAAGGTACGACTCTTTAAATCCCATAAGTCGGAATATCAGGACGGGGAGCAGAAAAGGGATTTTATCTATGTTAAGGATTGCGTAGAGGTCGTCTGGACGTTGTTCCGGAATAGGGAGGTTAACGGAATATTCAATCTTGGAACCGGTTATGCCCGGACATGGAATGATCTTGTAAGGGCTGTCTTTGCAGCTATGGGCCGCAAACCCGAGATTGAATATATCGAAATGCTTGAAGCCATCCGAGATCAATACCAGTATTTTACAGAGGCAAAAATGGACAAACTAAGGTCTGCGGGAAATACTATGCCATTCCAGTCTCTTGAAGATGCCGTTTCTGACTATGTGGTAAATTATCTGGAAAAAGGCGACAGGTGCCTGTAAGGCTTGTATCAGGGACATATGTAGGTCCCTTAATTGTAAAATTCTTGTAAAAATGGCAAAAGAATTAAAAACAATCACGAAACCACGAAGAAAAAAAGTTTTACCCTATTGCGCCATAAAAGACTCGCCTAAATTCCTTATTCGGAGTTTTACAAATTCCTTGTTCGGAGTTTACCCGTAAGGGTTTTACAAAAACTTATCGCGAAACCACGAAATAACTGCGAGGAGACAGGAGAAAAAATAAAACCGTTTTTATTCTGACTACTGACTTCTGATTTCTGACTTTTGGTTCCGGCTTGTCCGGGTTAGGGAAAAGGTTGTACAATGACGAAAATTATCGATTCACACATGCACTGCGGCATTCAACACGTCAATCAGCCCATTGAACTTATCAAGGGCTATTTAGACAGGGGAGGCATTCAGGGGGCCTGTCTTTACGCTCCTGTCGAAGATATCTACGACAGGTATGATTACAATTTTGAAGATACCCCTTACTGGATGGAATGCAGACAGCGCGCTAATGAATATTTATTGGAAGTCCAGGAAACCAGCGAAGACTTCTATGCCTATTATTTTGTTTGGAACGATTTTAAAAAAGAGGAATTAAAAAAGGGATATAAGGGAATCAAGTGGCACCGTCATGAATATGAACCAATTTACCATTATGATGATCCCGGATGTGAAGAATTTCTTCAGGAGGCATATCGCCTTCAACTTCCCATAGTCCTTGAGGAACCATTTGCAAACACCCGCTATTTTATTGAACGTGTAGCAGGAAGGGCTCCCATTATCATTCCCCATATGGGAGGATTAAATGGTGGTTTTTCTTCGCTGTTTCGTGCAGGTATCTGGGATAATGAAACCGTCTATGCCGATACGGCCCTTGCCTCTGCCGGAGAGATGGCCATTTTCCTTGAAAAATACGGGACAGAAAGGCTCCTGTTCGGAAGTGATTTCCCGTTCGGTATTCCTTATAATGAATTGCTCAAAGTGAAAAGTCTGAACCTCGATGAGACAGATTTCGAAAAAGTTGCCAGTAATAATATATTGAGATTGATCAGGGTTGTGGATTGATTGGAGAATAACGTTATATGAAAATAATGGATGGCTTGCATGCCTTTATGTGGCGCGATGTTACGAGAAATAACTGTAATACATATTTTATTGATGGTTCAAAAAAAATTCTCATAGACCCGGGTCTCAAAAGTCTTTTCAGCCATGTGGAAAAGAGTTTTGAGAAACTGGATGTTTCTCCGGAAGAGATGGATCTGGTTATAGCAACGCACGGGCATCCAGACCACCTTGAAGCAGTTCAGTTGTTTGAACAGCCGACCATGTTTACCATGAGTCAGGAAGAGTACCGGTTTTTTGAGAAAACTGTCGGCAAATATTTCAAACTGCCGGACCCGGCCTTTTTTCTGCAGGAGGGCGATCTGACTATAGGTGATAATAACTTTCAGGTTATCTCAACTCCCGGGCATTCACCTGGTTCCATAAGCCTTTACTGGATCGATCGCAAGGTATTGTTCAGCGGCGATGTTATTTTTAGTCGCGGGATTGGGCGCACCGATTTACCGGGCGGGAAGGGCGGACTGCTGAAAGAAAGCATTAAACGATTGGCGAAGCTGGACATAGAGTATCTCATGCCCGGACACGGGGTAATTGTGTCAGGCAGGGAGGCCGTGCAGGCAAATTTTCAAATGATTGAAGAAACCTGGTTCAGTTATCTTCGATGAGCTGTATCTTTTCTTTAAATTCCTCTTTCAAATTCAGATAATAGCCATTCCATTCTTCGTCATTGTCGAGATTCGGGATAACGGCGGTGCCGGAGATTCCTTTTTCATTCAGCCGGTTTTTCATCGCATTTATTTTATTTATCTTTTCTGTGTCCAGCATTTCCTGAAACTGGTTTATCATGTTTATAATGGATTTTTTGTTAATGCCGAGAATTTCTTCCAGGAGTTGTAATAGCCGGGTGTTGTCTTCATCTGGTTCAATACGTTGTATGATCTCTTTTCTCAGGGGTTTTTTGAGTTCGGCCCGACGATCTTTTCCTTCTTTTTGAATCTCTGACTTAATAGCTTTCAGGTTTATAACATTATCCTGGTATTGTTGAACCCAGCCCTTGATTTTTTCGTTTAATTCTTTCCGCCTGATCTCTTCTTTTTCATCTTCTGTGAGGACCATGTTCTGCGTTTTTTCCATGATGAGATCCAGAGTGCTCTTGATTTCTGCCATTTCTCGTTTACTCCGTATTTTGTATCAAATTAATTTTTTGCTGAACTTTATCAGCCTTTGCAGCTTCCCGGGTTTTCTTATAAAAAGATTTTATTTCTTCCAGGTACGCCAGAAGGACTTTTTTCCATCCTTGAGCAGAAGCAACATCTAATGCTGCTTTGAATGTTGATTCATTGTATCGACCATGTTTTACCGACAGGCCGACAGTGATAAGTCGGGACAGGGGATCTTCTATTTTTACAATTTCACTATTTAGATCTTCAATGGTATCGGTTTTAATAGACTTAAAGAACTTTTGATATCTTTCAGGCAGTAATTCACCAGCTACATTATCAAAGTTGCCCTTTAAAAATGTATAAAAATTATTATTTTCCCTGTTCCCCTCAATGCCTTCTATCACATTGAATTCGTCGCAGTTTATTTCCTCAAGTGCGGCAACGCTTACGGCGCATTTTGTGAGGTAAGCTTTTGCAAGGATGTCCAGATTACCACTCTTCTTGATTTCTTCTACAGCTTTCGCAAAATAAAGTTCCGACCTTCTTTCATCACCTGTTAAAAAATACTTTTTAAAACGCTCCATGTGTTTGAAACTGTCATTTTGCCAATCCGGCACAGTTTTCGGGCCGCATCCACTCAAACCCAGAAAAAGAATTAACAATGCCAATACAAAAGAAATATTTTTCATGGAATTTTTATCTCTCTTCCCCTTTTTCCCGGCAATATCCTGTCAATATCTTTAAGTAATTCACTTGTCGAGTCTATTGTGGCATCGATATCCTGTCTTAACTTATCGAGATCGCCCGTCGATTTAGATACCCTGGAGCTAATTTCAGGCAGGTCATCGATGGTGGCATTCAGCCTTTCCAGTTTGCCTATTATATCTTTGAGGATTGTCCTTACCAGAGGGAGAAGTCCATCCGCGCCAAAAATGCCTTCATCGGTTTTTGCGGTAAGAGAGACAGCCTTTTTGAGAATCGAATCTAATTTATAGCCAATATCTTTTGATTTCTTGAGGAGCTCATTGATGGATTTTACACTTTCCCTGTCTCCTACAGCCATTTCCAGAAGGGTTTCTTTTCCGGAGAGGTTGGTTGTGATTTTTACCGAATTTGCCAGAATAGTATCGATTTTTTTGAGAATGGGCTGAACCTTTTGGATGGCCTCGTTTATACTGTCAACGGGGTAAATCTCGGGAACCATCTCGGTGGAAAGAACAGGGCTGTTCAGATTTTCTGTATAGACAACAATCTTTGCTGAACCTATCAGAGGCCTGTCAAGTATGAATATGGTATCCGATCTGATCCATTTGACATGCCTTTCCGGGACTTTAATTGTTATTATCACGACACCTTTTTCGTTAAGTTCTAAACTTTGCACCTTGCCAATTTCAAACCCCGAAAAAACCAGGGGCATGCCTTCACTAAATCCCTCGCCAGATTTCGAAGAGAAGGTGAAAGTGTAAACCCTTGAAAAAACATCCTTTTTATATGCAACATATCCCACCAAGGCAGTAATAAGAAGGACAGTTACCACAATAAATAATCCCACCTTAAACGCAATATTCTTCGGCATCATTCATCCTGTATCTGTTTTTGTTCCATGTATAGTCAAAGATATAACATTGTGTATACAAAGTGTCCATATTTATCAAGATGTTATGTATAAATGTGAAGTCTTTCATAGCAGGCAGCAGTTTGAAAGGTTTGTATATAAGAATGACAGCGTCGTTTACCATAGCGGCTCGTAATAGCAACCCACAAAACCGCTCTTCTTCTTTCAGGTCAGGGTTCCGTGTATTCGCAATACTTTCCAGGTTCAACTGCCTGAGGTACTGAATGGCAAGATTTTTTGCGTCTTTTTTAGAGAAGTTTTGTTGGTATTGCTTAATAAGAGCCATGTTTTCCCAGACATTCAGATTTGAAAGCAGCGGTGTATCAGAAGACACGAGTCCGATATTCTGGTATTTTTTCGAGAAATCTCTAAGTGCTTTTTCTAAATCTGTATCGCTTTCGAAAAAATTTATATGAATTTTGCTATTAATGACAGCACCTCTATCATGACAATAGCGCTAAAAACTCTGATCATACCGTGCAACACCGATATGGGGATACTGGTGAGCTCATAAGATGCTCCCATGCCGTGTCTTATGGGAATAAGTATAATAAAAAAACCGAATGTCAAACATTTTACGAACAGGATTACCATATCAGATAAATGAACGGAATTTGCCAGCAGATTTGAGTACGCGTTTAGCCCCATTCCGAAGATGGTTTTTGAAAATATAAATCCGCTTGTCAATAAAACTATAGAGAAAAGCCCGCTTAAAAGGACAAGGGAAATCATACCATTAATGATTCTTGGCAGAAAAAGATAGATGTTCGCGTCAATATGGAAGGATTTAAGGGAATCCAATTCTTTGCTGACTTTCATCGTGGCGATTTCCGTATTGATGGCCGAACCGGAACGCAATGCCAACAATAAAACGGTTACAAAAGGGGATAGTTCCGTAACAGCAAAACCCATCAGAATATTGCCCAGGTATTGGTCGAGCCCCATGTTTTTAATGGTTTGCAAGACTATTCCCATAATAAGTGTTCCCAGGGTTACCGAAACAATTATAAATAAAGGTAGAATCTCAACAGAAGTAAAATAAATCTGATTTATTAGAACGGAGGTTGTTGCGCTGTTGTAACTTTTTTTATCAAATATTTTGAAAGTCATTTTAACAGCAAAGGAAAGCGTATCAAAGAATGATTTTGATATGTCAATCGTGGCATGTCCTATATTTTCTATGATTCTGCTCATCTATCATCTCTGGTCATGGACTGAGTTTTCAAAGGTTTAGTTGTATATATGAATTTATTCTCTATAGATGTCAACCACTTTTGATACTTATTACATAGATCAGATACCTTTTTGTCATGTATAAACATTTGTTTATTGAATTTTCATTTTTAATGATTATAATATTTAACATTGTGTTATTATTTGTGAGTTCGAAAATAAGGGAAGTATTTTATTTCGGAGGAGAGCGTAATGAAAATTGTAAGATTCCTTTCCGGGGATGAAAAACTATATGGGGTACTGGATCCTGACAGGCCTGGTAAAGCGATAGTTATTGATGGAGATATTTTTGGGGAATTCAGGGTAACGGGGAAGTCACAGGAGATCGAGCAGCTTCTTTCCCCTGTGAGCCCGCCAAATGTTTTTGCTCTGGGATTTAACTATGGCAAACATGCAGAAGAAACCAAAGTACAGTATCCTGAAAATCCAGTAGTGTTTCTTAAGGCCACCAACAGCGTTATCGGTCACGGCTCACCTGTCATACTTCCCGGTGCAGGTCCAAAAGAGGTTGATTATGAAGCAGAACTCGCTATCGTGATTGGGAAAGAGGCTAAAAATATTTCACGAGACGATGTCAATGAATATATCCTGGGGTATACCTGTGCGAACGATGTAAGTGCGAGAGACTGGCAATTTCACAAGCAGAAAAACCAGTGGACACGGGGAAAAAGTTTTGACACATTCTGCCCGATAGGGCCCTGCCTGGTCACCTCGGATGAAATTCAGGATCCCGACAACCTGAGGGTTCGGTCTATTCTTAACGGTGAAGTCATGCAGGATTCGAACACTTCTGATATGTTTTTCGATGTTGCGGCGATAGTGAGCGACCTAAGCCGGTCTATTACACTGCTTCCGGGGACGGTTATTTTAACGGGTACTCCCGAAGGTGTCGGTTTCACAAGAGAGCCGCCAGTCTTTCTCAAGGATGGTGACACCGTTACTGTCGTGATCGAAAATATTGGGGAACTTACAAACCCCGTTATAATGGAACAATAAAGAAAATCGGATCTTTCGTAATAGGCTTCCTCCTTTGCAATGGGAGGAGTGAAGATCTCAACTTAAATGCGAAAGAAGAGATTTTTTATAATTTCTGAGGAACAATGGAGGGTATATATGAATACAGAAAAGAATAAAATGACACGCTTTATCACTTTTATTTTCGTGGTTTTTATTGGGGTATTTGCAATTTCTGTGGCAGGGGTAATAAACTTCTCTTCAATATCCTTAGTCTCTCCCGCTGAGACAGCTATTGCTGCTTCCACGAGTGAAATGGCAACAGCACCTTTGTCTTTCGCTGACTTGGCAGAGAAACTAAAACCGGCAGTAGTTAATATAAGAACAACAAAGACGATACAGACGGGCGGAATGGATGTGCCCAGGTCTCCATTCGGCGAGGAAACTCCGTTTGATCGGTTTTTTGGTGACGATTTTTTTAAACGATTCTTTGGTGATATTCCAAAAAGACAGTTCAAGCAGAGAAGTCTCGGATCGGGTTTCATTATCAGTAAGGATGGTTATATATTCACAAATTATCACGTAGTCGAGAAGGCTGATAAGATTCTGGTCAAGGTATCCGATGGTAAGGAATATGATGCCGAGATAGTGGGGAAGGACAAAAACACAGACATAGCGCTTTTAAAGATAAAGCCGTCCAATAGCCTGCCAGTTGTTGAACTTGGCGATTCTTCCAGGTTACGGGTCGGAGATTGGGTCATTGCGATAGGAAATCCGTTCGGCCTTTCCCAGACGGTAACCGCCGGCATTGTCAGTGCCAAGGGGCGTGTCATCGGCGCGGGACCTTACGATGACTTTATACAAACAGATGCATCCATTAATCCGGGCAACAGCGGAGGCCCCCTTTTCAATCTTGCAGGGGAGGTTGTCGGAATAAATACAGCGATTGTCGCACAGGGACAGGGAATAGGTTTTGCCATACCGATAAACATGGCAAACTCAATCCTTCCCGATCTTAAGACAAAGGGGAAGGTGGTACGCGGTTGGCTTGGTGTATCTGTTCAGGATATAACGGAAGACATTGCCAAAAATCTCAAGCTGAAAGGTCGAGAAGGTGCCCTTGTTTCGGATGTGTTTCAGGGGGATCCGGCAGATAAGGCAGGTATAAAAACGGGGGATATCATTATTGAGGTGAATGGGGAAAAAATCAAAGACACTCATGACTTATTGAAAATTGTTGCGACTTTCCGCGTGGGTAAATCTGTTGGGGTCAAAGTGTTGCGAGACGGCAAGCCGAAAACAGTTAGCGTAAAAGTATCAGAGCGTCCGGAACGGGAAAAATTGGCCATGGCGGAGAAAACGGGAAAATACTTTGGAATGACCGTTCAGGAAATAACACCTGAAATAGCAAAACACTTCGGACTTCCCAATACGAATGGAGTTATTGTCAGCGAGGTAAAAGAGGGAAGCCCGTCAGGGGAGGCGGGAATACAGCCGGAGGATATCATCTTACAGATTAATAAATCGAAGATATTTACATTGAAAGATTATTCAAGAGAGATGTCAAAAGCAGACAGGAAAAACAGTGCACTCCTTTTGGTAAAGAGGGGTGCCGCCAATTTTTTTGTTGTCATACGCAAATGAGAGACACAGGGGGGAAGCGACATGAATCCTTCCCCCCTTGTTTTATGCAAGGCCGCGTTATTATCTTGTCCGGTATTAACAGTTTCATGAAAAGTCAAAAACCTCCATTTCCCTTTACAAACCCATCAAGATTTGTTTACAAAGAATCTTTATGAAATCATGCTAGAATATCCCGTGCTGTGCACGAGAGCGGCCTGTTCGGGGAACAGGCCCTACATGTTTTGGGTTGCTTTGTAGGGGCCGATGCCCTCATCGGCCCGTTATTTGCTTTTTACGAGAGTGCCAGATGAAAGGCATCCTTATTATTCCCTCTCCCCTGGGAGGCTGTGCCGCAATAGGGTGAAATGTCATTCCGAACGAATGTGAGGAATCTTAACGTGTTAAATTTATTAAGCATTAAGATTCCTCGCGGAGGTTATGCTGAGAGAAGCGTGGTGCTCGAAATTACAAAAAAAGGAATTACGACACAGCCTCTGGAGGGAGGGGGAAGCGGGTAACATCATAGATATCAGGAGTGTTGAAAGAAAGTGGCATCAGGTGGATCACTGCAGGCGGGCGAATATCTGTGGAAAATTTATGAAGCCCTGGATCGACATTTCGGAAACCTCCACTGGTGGCCCGGCGAAACACCTTTTGAGATTGCCGTTGGAGCCATACTGACACAGAACACAAACTGGAAGAATGTGGAGATTGCCATAAGAAAGCTGAAATCCAGGGGACTCCTTGTTCCGGACAAGCTTTTGGAAACAGAAGATAATGTCGTGGCAGAACTTATAAGATCTTCAGGATATTATAATATCAAAACAAAAAGGCTGAAGGCCTTCCTTCATTTTTTAGATAGTGAATATGAGGGAAAAATGGAAAAACTGTTTGAAGAAGATCTGTGGGCACTGAGGGGTAAATTGTTGGGTGTCAAGGGTGTTGGAGAGGAAACAGCCGACAGCATTCTTCTATACGCGGGTAACAGGCCGATTTTTGTGGTGGATTCATACACCCGAAGAATTTTGGAGAGAGCGGGGATCATTAATAGAGGGTGGAGCTACAGAAATATTCAAGAACTTTTTATGACCCACCTTCCGCATAATGCCGAACTGTATAATCAGTACCATGCCCTTTTGGTAAATACGGGCAAGCATTTTTGTAGAAAAAAACCTTTGTGTGAACAATGCCCCCTCGGTGAAGTGAGAAATTCTAAACCCGAAAAAATATAGGTAATTAAAAAAGGGATCATGTTGAAACTATATGATTATACAGGTGTAATACATTTTCATTCGGAATATTCATTTGATGGAAGAATTCCGGTGGGAGATATTATAAGGGCTGCCCGGGAAAACAGCATTGATTTCTTGATGCTCACGGATCACTCCTGTCTTGATGCAAGGGAAAATGGCCTGGAGGGGTGGAATGACGACGTACTGCTTGTTGTGGGGCAGGAGATAACACCCCGTTTCAACCATTATATAGCCTTTGGTATTGATGAGCCCCTGGTGGTTGGGGAGGAGGATGAAAACATTCCACCCCAGAGCTATATTGAGAAGGTCAGAAGAATGGGTGGCATCGGCTTTATGTCTCACCCGGACCATGAAGGTACAGAAATGTTTCACGTGAAACATTTTCCATGGGTCGACTGGAACGTCTCAGGCTACACGGGAATAGGAATATGGGATTTTATGACGGATTGGCAATCGACATTGAAAAATTATCCCAGGGCGTTGTGCAGTTATCTGTTCCCGGCCCTTTTCCTGCGGGGGCCGAGATCAGTGACGCTGAAACGATGGGATAGGCTGAATCAACAATCGAAAATCGTCGGTATCGGGGAACTCGATAATCACGATACTCCCAAAAAAATATTTGGCTTGAATATAAGCGTTTTTCCCTTCGGAAGGGCATTCAGGTTTATTCGTACGCATATTTTGACTGACAGGCCTTTTGAAAAAGATGAAAGAAAAGATATAGAACTTCTTTTTGAATCCCTCAAAAAGGGCAGGGCATATATTGCTATGGAATACTTCAGGGAGGCAAAGGGCTTTTTGTTCTTTATTTCTGATGAAAGCGCGGGTGCTACCATGGGTGATGAATTCCACCTGAAAAAAACCGCCACAATTCACGTTGAAGTTCCCGAAAAGGGGAAGATTCGAGTCGTAAAAGATGGCCATACCTTCCAGGAAAATGTAAGCGATGTTTTGGAGTGTAAGATAGATAAAAAGGGAATCTACCGGGTTGAGGTATTCCTGAAGAAATTGGGGAAATACAGGCCCTGGATATTTTCCAATCCAGTCTATGTAAAGTAATCATGAAAAACAAAAGTTTAAGGATAGGTTCCGGTACCGGTTATGTTGTAAGGTTTTCACTTGTCAAATCCGATTTCCCTGGCGTACCCAAACTGTCTTTTCCAGGGGATAGAGGGGTGGGCTCGGTTAAAAATATTCTTGCCGATGAGTTTAATGGATTCCCTGTCCACACTAACGGGATGGTATCCTCCCAGAAATCCTGAATCGTTAGCTATTTCAGGGTTGTGTCCGGGCATACAATCACAATCGGCGGTTATTTTAAGGAGGGCGTTAATCAGCAACGTTTTGTTGCTGATACATTTCCAGACTGCAGCAGCAGTTTCAACCAGTTTTTCCTGAAATACCGCGATATCCGTGTTCCAGAAAATTTTCAGTGCCATTTCAGGGCACATTGCAATACACTGGGCGCATCCAATGCAAAGATCCAGATCATATTCGGGATATTCATCATCCGAAAACGCAGCTGCTCCGGTGGGGCAAATATCGATGCAAATGCCGCATCTGGTGCAGTTTTCCCGATTTAATGCGGGGTGTGCATCAGAGTGCATTCGCTGCTTTTGTGCCCGTGAGGCGAAGCCCATAGAGATATTTTTTATGGCGCCCCCAAATCCGGATTCCATGTGTCCCTTGAAGTGAGAGAAAATAAAAAAACCATCAACCTTATCCACCAGAGAAGTAACCTGAGCGGTTTCAAAATGCCTGAAACCTGCTTCTATGTCCACCACATCACGCCCGTCCAGCCCATCCCCGATTACAACGGGGCACCCGAGAAAATCACCTGTAAAACCATGTTCTTCTGCAGTTTTTAAAGAATCTTTTCCTGTACGTCGGCCGCCGGAATAGAGGACGGTGGTGTCGAAAATAAACGGTTTGACGCCATGTTCCCGGAGCCAGGATACGACTTCTCTGGCATAGTGAGGTGGCAGGAAACTTGTATTGCCCCTTTCTCCCCAGTGAAGCTTGACAGCGACCGAATCACCCTTTCCATAGGGAAGTTTAAGCTGTTCCAGGAGCGAACGAAGCGAGATAAGGTGATCTTTCATGTTTCCGTCGGCCTTCTGGAAGATGACGTCGTTCATAACAACTAAACTCCATTTCGTGAATTAATCAAATCGGTGAGATTCTTTTAGATATTCGAAAAATTCATCGGGAGATTTTCCGATTGATGCTTTTTCAAAGGGGCACATTCCATCCCCTTTCCTGTTGATAATATAGGGGACAACTTTTATAAAAAAACAGGGAATACTGAGCTTCTCCAGGGTTTTCAAAGCGATCTCGCTGCCAACTGCGGAGTAAATCATTTTGCAGCACGCTGTTTTCAACAGCAATGCAGCCGCATTTCCGACCACGCGATCGCAAACGGTAACTTCATCGGCAGAGGAACCATGTTGGTGGATGTATTCGATTAATGGTGCTATCCCCTTTTTTTGAGATTGAAAAATTACCTGTTCTTCCCTGCAGACCCAGATGGTTTCTTCACTGTTCAGAAATGAATTGAAAAGACCGTCATTACTGTTTTGCATCTGTTTGCCCGGTTTTTGCGAATAATCGTTCTAACCCTGCAGAGATCAGGGGAAGAAGGGCTAGCTGAATCACAATTCCCGGCCATCCCAGTTTAGCCGCTTCCCAGATTAAGGCGAAAGGATTTGCCGCGCCCCAATAAATGATAAACACGGCCAGTCCTCCTGCGAAGCGTCCTGCAATCATTGCTCCAACAAGAGACCAGAATACATTCATCTTAAATCGCTCACGAAGCAATCCTGCAACCAGTCCATAAAATACAGCCTCAGCGAAGATTCCGGGTAAAAGCGGCAGGGGAGGCATCCCGGAAATACCATAACTTATAAGAGGCGTAAAAGCTCCTACAAGGAGACCTGCTCTCCAGCCGAACAAAAGTCCAGCCAGTAAAATAAAGAAGAACATGGGAAGAAACATGGGGCCGGCCAGGGGATGAATCCAGTGACAAAACCATGGTATTATTACATCCAGTGCGACAAACAGAGTCACGAACGCATAAAGGCGAAGATTTGTAAATCTTAAAACACAGGGGAAGACGGGAGTTCTTGTTGAAATCAGGGCTGTATTCATATTTGTTATCCTTGAGCGATTGTTTTGATTATACTTATGTTCTATAAGGAAGAAGCAGCGGTGAGTCAAGGCAAAACTGATGGCTTCGTAAAAAGTCAAAAACTCGCTAATCTGTCATTCCCGCGAAAGCGGGAATCCAGTAATTACACGCAGTTATAGATTCCCGATCAAGCCTGTCCTCGGCTACGATCGGGGATCGGGAATGACAAAACGGCAAAAACTCTGACTTTTTACGAACTTGTCAAAACTGATTTGTAAAAATCTGCTAAGTTACCTACTTAACGATTTTACCTTTTCCTGAAGTGCAATATCTTCCGGATCAACAGTCTCAATAACAATTCCATGCGGAGCAGGGCGCCCATCCTTGTCCACATTAATAAAGCTTATAAATCCTTCCAGCAGGAATTCATCGTTTTTACTGAAAAATACTTTAACATGCGAAACCAGTCGGGTTCTGCCTGAATATACGACTTTACTTTCGAAACGAAGAATGCTTCCCTTTTTAACAGGTTTCGTAAAAAGCATCCCATGGATATTCAAACATAAGATGTTTTCAGGACTTGTAATATTCGCAGCGGAAATGAATCCCGCCTCCACAAACCATTGTGCACTTCGCCCCGCGAACAGGGTTCCATGATGATTCAGATCCTCTCCTTTTACGAGTCGGTTCGTGATATAGGTCTTAATCTTCATAATATTACTCCTTTTTCTCGTCCATAAACTTTTCAATTTTCCCTTCCACTTCAGTCCATTCATTATAAAGAAGTTCGAGTTGACAGGCAATCCCGTCGTGCTCGATATGAAGAGATCTGATAGTCATTTCGCCTTCATAGGTCTTTTGATCGGCAAAGGCCGCTTCAATCTCAGCTTTTCTCTCTTCAGCGAGGACAATTTCTCCTTCGATTCTGTTTCGCGTATCCTTGAGAGGTTTCAGCTTCTGGTATGATTCCTGTCTTTTTTCTGCCTGTTGTCTTTTTCGTTCCTTTTCATGGTTAATGGGTGTTTTTCTCTTTGAGGGGTCTTCAGGTTGGGACTCACCGCCTTCGTCTCGTTGAAATCTTGACATGTAGTCATCCACTGTACCGATATAGAGATCAGGCTTGCCATTCTTGATGAAGATAACTTTATTAATCAGTGGTGTGAGAAAATCCCTGTCGTGTGACACGATTATATAATTACCGGTGAAATTTTCCAGACTTTGCTGCAGAATGGCTTTAGATTGTGCATCAAGGTGGTTCGTCGGTTCGTCAAAGATAAGGAGATTTGCAGGTATCAGGAGCATTTTTGCAAGAGCAAGTCTGCTTTTTTCCCCTCCCGACAGGACGGAAACCGGCTTAAACACATCATCTCCCGAAAAGAGGAAACAGCCAAGCAATGTTCGGAGTTCCCTCGGAGACCTGGAAGTAGCCATTTCGTCCACTGTTTGAAATACCGTTTTGTCCGAGTTTAATGTCTCTGCCATATTCTGGGCATAGTAAGAAACGCTAACATTGTGCCCGGGTTTTCTCTCCCCGCCCTGGAAGGACTCAATGCCCGCGATAATGCGTGCAAGGGTGGATTTACCGGAACCATTGACTCCTAAAAGGGCGATTTTGTCCCCCCGCTCTATCCGAAGAGAGGTTTCTCTGAATACCATGTTGTTTCCGTATGATTTGGTCAGCTTATCGAGCTCCATTACGGTTTTTCCTGGTCGTGGAGTTTCGGGAAAATCAAATGAAATTGTATTTCCAGCCTGTTCAACCTCAATCCGTTCCATTTTTTCCAGCATCTTTATTCGACTCTGAACCTGCTTCGCCTTCGTGTTTTTGTATCGGAATCGTTCTATGAACCTGGTTGTTTTTTCTATAAGTTTCCGCTGATTTTCATAGGCCGCTTCTAATTGTTGATAGCGCAGGTTCTTCTGCTTCAGGTAAGAGGAGTAATTGCCGGTGTACAATGAAACTTTTCCCATGGATATTTCGACTATTTTATCGACGAGATTATCGAGGAACCGGCTGTCGTGAGAGACAAGGACAACTGAACCGCTGTAAGATTGTAAATAGTTTTCAAGCCATTCCAATGATTCAATATCAAGATGATTGGTCGGCTCGTCAAGAAGGAGAATTGAGGGCTCTAAAAGGAGAAGCTTGGCAAGCTCAATCCTCATCTGCCAGCCACCGCTGAATTCTTCAGTCATGCGGTTCAAATCATGTTCAGTGAAACCAAGACCGGACAGTATCAGCTTTATCCTGGTTTCGATATTGTATCCTTCCTGATGTTCTATCGAGTGCTGAACTTTGCCTAATTCTTCGACAAGTTCGTCCAATTGGGAGGATTTCGTATCTCCTGCCTCGGTACGCATCCTTATTTCATGACTGATCTTTTTGATTCTTTCGTGGAGGAAGTTCAGGCCTTCAAAGGTTGAGGCTACTTCTTCGTAGAGTGTTTGACCTCTGTGGTAAACACCATCCTGGGGCAAGTAGCCCGCTGTGTTGAAGCGAGATTGGGTAATTTTGCCTGAGTCGGACTCAACCTGGCCGACAATGATTTTCATTAATGTGGATTTGCCTGCACCGTTCGGTCCAATAAGGGCAATACGATCCCCGTCACCTATATGGAGAGAAATGTTTTGAAAGAGGTTCTGTCCGCCGTATTGTTTTGATATGTTCTGGAGTGAAATCATTATCCGCCAACGGTGCTGATATTGAGAGCATACTGAAGCACCACGTAAGTTACATAGACGCCAAGGAGCCAGGCGCCCTGCCATCTCCTGAATCGACCGTGCCGGTTCATGAAGATAAAAACCCGGAAGGAGTAGAGAATTAAAAGCATAGCAGGGAAGTGAAATAAGAAGAAGTTGGGTGAAATTACCAGTGGTCTGGCCGCTGCCGCGGCACCTATTACAAAGAGGCAGTTCAGAACATCCGCGCCCACAATGTTGCCAACGGTGATTTCAGGATGTCCTTTACGGACAGAAGTTATGGCCGTCATAAGTTCCGGCAGGGAGGTTCCGAGGGCCACTATTGTGGCTGCAATAATATCCTCCGGTACGCCGATCCTCATGGCTATTTCTGCAGCGCATGGCACAAGTATTCGTGCGCCTGTAACGACCAGGAATAAACCTCCCACAACCATTAACCAACATTTCCCCAGGCTCAACAGCTCAGGATCTCCCGATTCTGCCTCATCCATGCCCGCGGTTTCCTGCTGTCTGGCCCAAACATATGCCATGTACATATAAACTGCCAGCAGAATTAAAAAGAAAATACCCACCCACCGGTGCAGGATCGGCTCTCCGGGCGTAACGGCCCAGGCAAGCACGGAGATGAGAACTAACAGCGTGGCCACTCCAACCTGCACCCAGCCAGTTCGATTAAGGATAAAGCGGTTTACCGGCACGGAGGCCGCCAGCAGGCATGTTAGACCGAAAATCAACCCTGTGTCGGCAATAATGGACCCGACACCATTCCCGAGAGCCAGACCGGCGTCACCCATCCAGGCGGCCATTACTGATACGAATGCCTCCGGCATAGTAGTTCCAAGGGAAATGATGGTGGCGCCGATGACGATTCTCGGCAAACCGGTACGATGGGCCAGGCTGACGACCCCGTCAATCATCCAGTCCGCACCTTTCAACAACAGCAAGATACAGACAACTACCAGAATGACCAGGACGAACGTCGGTAATCCTGCCACAAGGTTACGTAAAAGAGTTTCATCACCAATCCAGCGAAGGATCTCCATTCAACATCTCCATAACTATTTTTATCCCCGCCCGCAAATCCCTTTACAATCCCTTGCCTGCCATTAAATTCGCGAGATCGGCAACACGGCAGGAGTAACCCCATTCGTTGTCGTACCATGTCACAACCTTGGCCATGTTGTTTCCGAGGACCTGCGTAAATTCCAGATCCACAATGGATGAGTGAGAATTGCCCATGAAGTCCGATGAAACAAGTTTTTCCTCTTCACAGGCCATAATTCCCTTTAAGGATCTCCGGGCCGCATTCTTTAATACTGCCCTCAGTTCTTCCGTCCCGGTCTTTTTCTTCAGCTCGGCGGTAAAATCCACGACGGAGACGGTTGGCGTAGGTACTCTCAGGGAGTAGCCGTCGAACCTTCCCGCAAGCTCCGGGATCACCAGGGCCAGAGCCCTTGCCGCTCCCGTTGTTGTGGGGATAATATTCTGACCGGCAGCTCTGGCCCTGCGAAGATCTTTGTGAGCGAGATCCAGGATACGCTGGTCACCCGTATAGGAATGAACAGTTGTCATCATTCCCTTGACAATACCGAATGCCCTGTGAACGGCAAGAGCCGGCGGAGCAAGGCAGTTAGTCGTGCAGGATGCATTAGAAACAATATGGTGTTTTTTTGGTTTATAATCCCGATGGTTTACACCCATGACAACGGTCAGATCGATTTCTTCTCCCGGAGCGGTTATAATTACTTTTTTGGCCCCTGCTTCAAGGTGGGCAGATGCTTTGGGACCTGTTCGGAAAAGACCGGTACTCTCGATGACGATATCAACGCCTTCATCGCCCCAGGGAATGGAAGCGGGGTTGCGCTGGGCAAAGTTTTTGATAACCTGATTATTAATGAAAAAATGGTCTTTCTTTATCTTGATATCCGCATTGAAGATGCCGTAATTCGTGTCGTAGCGTAACAGGTGAGCATTCGTTTCCACATCAAAAAGGTCATTAATTGCAACGACCTGTAAGGTTTCAGGATATCTTTCCATGACGGCCTTTAGAACCTGCCTGCCTATCCTGCCAAAACCATTTATACCGAGGCGAATCATATAGCTACCCTCCTTAATTATCGTCCAGGCGGTATTTATGGGCCGCCATTAAATCACAGTTGATCTGCAGGGTTTCGTGAAGCCGGGCATTGTCTATGGATATGGCGCTTAAGTTTGCAACGGCCTCAAGAAATTTGATCTCCCGTTTGTCGAACTCGCGCGTCTCTGATGCATAAACCCTGAGGACACCGATGACTTTCTTGTCAACCGCAAGGGGGACAACGAAAACCGACTTGATGCCCTCGGCCTTTGCCTTTTCTCCATACTGGAACTGTTTGTCTGTTTGAGCGTCTTTTATCAGGATCGTTTTCCCCCCGATAACCTTTCGGTCCAGTTCGCTTTCCCTGATGAGAATTGGTCCCTTATGTCGATAATCTTCGGAAAGTCCGTAACTTGCTCCCATTTCGAGCCTTTCTCCGCCGCCGGCAAGAAGCCGCAGACTGCAGGCCTTAACGTTCATCGCCTTTGTTACGCATCTTACGATTTCTTCCAGTACCCGGGATGTATCAAGTGATGCGTTAATCACCCGCGCCACATTATACAGGGCAGCAAAGTAATCGAACTCTCCCTTTTTTGTGGTTTGCTTTATTTTTGCCATGCCAAAACCTCCAATCATTAAGAGAAAGGTTCATGAAACATAAAATTATATTCGTAAATTAATAGGTTAGTTATGTATAAGTGTTGATAAGAACTTGCTTTTTTGCGAGAGAAGTATATGGGATTGATGCTTGTGTGTCAACAGAGAAAAGAACCCTCGTCATCACCCCTCAATATGGTGTTCAAGGACAAAGTGACACGAGGGCGCGCCGTTGGCAATCCTGTTTCCACAGCCATTGCGATGGAAGGTGACATCTTCCGGCAGATAGACATTGAAAATTGCGTTGTCAACCGAACACATCACCGCAGTTAGTTCTGGAATCCCTATCCGGCTGAAAAAGTCGTAAAACATGCAGTTATGTACACGAAATTCGTATTTAGTGTCGTTCTGCTCCAGTATTTCCATCTTATTCCAGCGCGTTGGCCCTTCCCGGTTGGTCTGTTGCTGGTAAGAGATCAGGTTTTCAAAAGTGCGAGGTACTTCAACGGCCCTGAAGTTGCCCAGTTGTACCGCCATCCCAGCCGTCAGAAAAACGTTTCTTATAATTTCAAAGGCCCGCTCCTGTCCCAGGCGTTCTTTCAAACGGATATATAACCAGGCCGGGAGGGCTGCAATCTTCACAAATTCGTCTGGAAAGTCAGGGGGTAACCGCTTCTTGAAATGGGGAAATCTGAAGGCTGTACCCAGAAGGAAGGACATTGGGTTTCTGAGGTAGCCTTTCAAGACGCCCAGCACGATCAAAAAAGTCGCAGGTCTTGCGGGATTTTCTATGCCGGTTTTTAGCATGTGAGACTTCCTTTCATTAAAGCTTGATGCCGGGTTGAAGTTATTTTCACCTTTGTCCCTCCTGCCTGGTTGACTCAGGGTTCCGTCACGTTAAGTAATCAGTTCCCCCGCGTTTGGCCCTGGCGACACATCATAAACCTCGGTAACTTTGATGAGAATGATCCCCTTGCATTTCAAAGAAATGTTTTTGCTTTTTGCGTATGCCGCCACCCCGCTGACTGCTTTCTCGTATAATTCCCCGGAATTTTCAATGACGCAATTACCCTTAATCTGATACCCTTTGATACCTTCCCAGAAAGTAATAGCAACCTGGGGATTCTTCTGCATATTTTTGAGTGTCTTGTTCATAAACTGATTCGTAATCATAATGGTTTCATCATCAATGATGTGCTTGGAATGGATCGGGACTACATTTGGAATACCATTCGGCGTTGCTGTCGCCAGCACAATGGTTCGTTGTTTCGTTAAAAGCTCCTTAACTTGCTCATTCATTTTTATCATAAGAAATGCTCCTTCTGTAATGTTACACTGCGATAGCCCTCAGGGCTTCCGTTTAAAACTGTGATTTTCACTTTACCCTCGCCTCTTTGATTTATTCAGCCACGCGACGGCCGCGAAGCGTTGCCTGTTTCACCTGCTATCGGGTATTTCTATCCCAATATCTCGCAAGCATTGCCCAGCCGACTATACCGGACATAAAGAAAATCCAGTCGGCTGCAATTCCGGTCCAGGCGCAATGGCTGCCCATAATCACAGCAATTGTGGATATTAATGCTAAAAAAAATTTATTCGTTCTTGGCAGTGAACCAACCAATAAACCTGTTACAAAAGTATTGGTGGGACATCCGGCTCCAAAAAGCACCATTCCCGGCCAGGTCATTTCCGTAAATATTTCAACAAGAGGATACATCACCATCCCCAGCACCATAAGGAGAAACATGAAAAATCTAAGTTCCTTTTGTCGAGGTATCTGAAATATTATTTTTTTCCACCAAAACGCGTCGGCTAAAAACAGAAGCGAGAGCAACCAATTCCCCACCGCAGAGAACGAACCAAGTTTTGGATTCAGCGGTCTTAAATAAATCCAAACACTTGTTTCTTCAGGGGAAAGTATCTGGCTAACAAAAGGCCGTTCAGCGCCGTTGCCTTTGGTAAAAAAGTCCTTTCTCGGAATACTTCGGTTCAGGTCAAAGCCAACATGAACTTTGGCTTTCTTAGCCCCTTTCCTGTAGTCTGCCCAATACATTGAAAGTGTTGCATCAATCAACGATCCGTCGATGGCAACAAGGTTCCCAAGTTCAGGATAGCGATCAGGCAAAACCTTACTTGGGATGCAATCAGGATTCTGATCGTATTCTAAAACTCTCGGGGAACCGCCCAGTGCTGACCCGCTTGCTTGTGTGGTGTGGGGGCTGGGGGAGAAACCCCCCCGGCTACCCGATTAGGGTAGGGATATCTTCACCCATCGCCAATCGGCTATTGCATTATCCCAATCCTTAGTCCAACCAGTGTGAGCGGTACAAAGCACTGATATATTTTTCAATTTAGCTAATTTCTTGACTGACTGGATATCGGTTTCGTGATCCATATTCCAGAACTTGTAAAATGGTTTCACTTTTCCATTTTCTAAATTAAGCGTATCTCCTATGCAAAGGATCTCGCCATTTATCAGATATGAAACTTGCCCTGGAGTGTGTCCAGGAGTGGCAATAACTTCTACTTTGATGTTTCCGACCTCAATCACATCTCCATCTTTGACAATATTCATCGGTCGGGTAATCTCAACTGGACTTTTGACTGAAATTATCTTAGCAATCTTTTTTCTGGGAATTAAGCCTTTGACGATATTGCTTTCGATTTCACTAATGTATACATGGGAATTTTTGAACCAATCCGTTTTGCTGTCACAGTCAATGCCGCCGCCATGATCCATATCCGCATGGGTTAGAAATAAATGACTCACCGAAGAAGGATTAAGCCCCACTTTTCCAAACTCTTCGCCCAAATGCCTACTGCTCCAATATCCAGCATCAATGCATATAGTGTTATCGCCATCTGTATAGACGAACAGATTTACGTCACCTTTATCATTAATGGCATATAGATTGTCGGCAATCTTTTCAGTTGGTGCGGGTTTCCACAAAGTGCCTTTCCCAAGGTGGGCCATCATCGTACCAAAGCATGTAATCAAATTTAATCTCATAATCTCATCTCCCCTAACATATAATATTAACTTAATGATTCTTCATAAGATTCTATGGCGTTCTTGCTTCTTGATTTAGCCGCACAACGGCCGCGAAGCGTTGCCTGTTTCACCTGCTATCGGGTATTTCTATCCCAATATCTCGCAAGCATTGCCCAGCCGATTATACCGGACATAAAGAAAATCCAGTCGGCTGCAATTCCGGTCCAGGCGCAATGGCTGCCCATAATCACAGCAATTGTGGATATTAATGCCAAAATAAATTTATTCGTTCTTGGCAGTGAACCAACCAATAAACCTGTTACAAAAGTATTGGTGGGACATCCGGCTCCAAAAAGCACCATTCCCGGCCAGGTCATTCCCGTAAATATTTCAACAAGAGGATACATCACCATCCCCAGCACCATAAGGAGAAACATGAAAAATCTAAGTTCCTTTTGTCGAGGTATCTGAAATATTATTTTTTTCCACCAAAACGCGTCGGCTAAAAACAGAAGCGAGAGCAACCAATTCCCCACCGCAGAGAACGAACCAAGTTTTGGATTCAGCGGTCTTAAATAAATCCAAAGAGCTATCCCGAAAGTAATATAGATCAAGGCAAGAAATGTTTTCAGCAGAGCGCTTCTTTCGGCGCCTGGCCTTTTAAAGCATAAAAAGGCAAACAATAAAGTCCCAATTGCGAAAATGACTGGCAGGATAATGGAATATGGAAACAATTCCGTATTCATCCGAACGAAAGATTCGATAAAGTGGTTGGATGTAGCTGTCATAATTTACTCCATAAATTCTTGTTTTGCTTCAACTCCTACGGTTTTCTCACTTTTTGATTCAGCCATCCGCTGGAACGGCGAAGTGCCCATGGATGCAATTTCTTCTTAAACTTCGGGAGAGATTCTATCATCTCTTTTAGCGGAGTAAGGTCGTCGGCATAAAAGGGATCTCTTCCTTCTACCGCCGTGAGCTGTTGTGCCCCTGTAACACCTGACTTTGAAAACTGGATTGATATGTCTTTCCTCTCCGGATACCTGGCAAAATTCAGATTCTTTTTCAAAAGGATTTCATGAAGTTCTCTGTCAAATGTAGCCTCCATCGGTACCCACCTGCCGTTTAATTTCACTTCAGGATAGGTGTGGAGAAACGGACTTGCCCAGAAGAAGTATGACAAGGGATGAAGCAGGTCCCGTAAGGCCTCCTTGCTAACCCACATGAAATGCAGGCGTACGGGAATACCGGCCTCTTTCGCCATTTCAGCAAGCAAGACGGCCTTATGCATGCAGGAACCCCGTCCAACAGCCAATACCTCTTCGGCGCTCATCAAGGAGTTTTCCAAAAAATCAAAAACTATCTGGTCCCGAACGAAATAAAATATCTTTTCCAATTTTTCCTCCGGCGTATTTGCGTCTCTAGTGATATCTTTTACTGTTTCTTTGAGTGAATTTTCCATAATTCTTACCTCCCTGGCACTAACAAATTCAGGCTTGAGCAGATTGCAACAGGCCAAGCCTGTTAAAACCATTCCCACAATCACAAAACTCCTTAAAATTTCTTTCATATCAACTTTCCTCTTTTAATGTTTATAGTTTAGATTCTAAACCTTTTGGTCAAAATTTTTTATCTCTTCATATATGTACTTAAGTACTTATCAATCTTTACAAGTATATTTTGAAAAAATACGACTTGTTCAGGGGTCATATCATCCACTTCATCCATGATTTCGGAATAAAATTTTGCATGAAAGCTTTCGTGCCCTTTAAAAGCAATTTCCCCCTTTTTTTGCAATTTCAAGATGACCTCTTTTTCATTATTATTGTCTCTTGATTTCTCCACAAGATTTTTTCGTTCCAGTTTATTGACGATTTGTGAAACTGCCCCCTTAGTTACCCCCAGAGTCTTTGCCAGATTTGTCACATTTATTCCCGGATTTCTCCCTATGATCTCTATATTATGGATTTCCGAAGGATATAGAAGATCACCGGTGTCGAAATCCCGTGGTTTTTTCTCTATAGAGATAAATTTATTGATTATTCTATTGAAGGTTTCCGCAAAATTTATGAATACTTTATGTTTTGTCATGCCATTATAGTATAGACCCTAAACAATATTGTCAAGTAAAAAATTTGGCGATGTCACACGGCGATAAAAACTGTATACAGGAAAAAAAAGGGGGGGGGTGAAAGTACCTTTTCAACTTGTTGTCGGTCTTATAGTCAGCGAGCCGATTGTGTTTCAATCCTTATTTTCCGCCAGTTTGTCTGTAACCATACAGGCTTACTCCTTTTGCCGATTCTTGCTTTCAATGTGCTTCATATACCTGGAAAACAAGGAAGGATTCATTTCCTTCATCTGCCTGCGAATATCTATGAAGTCAATCCCCTTGACAAGTTTCATAAATGGCTCATTATCACAGAGAATAATGGCCCTGATAAATAATTTCGCTTTAAGGTCAGATGTCGGTTCTTTTAAATATGCCTTTCGTAATGCGAGATATTCGTCCACGAACTTTTTGAGTTCCTCATTCAGTCTTATAGCTTTGGGTTTGAACAATCCCTGGATATAGGCATAATTTGGAAGCCATTCGGCAGCCAATGAATTGTCCATATCGAATGTTTCAATAAGCTGATCTCTTAATTTCAGAAGTTCTTTGTCCTTCACATGGTCCCAATCCATATGCGCAGGATTGATCAAACATGCCTCCAGATAACACTTTCTGGCAACGGTCGGGTCGCCACCCCGCAATATATGAGCGTCCCCAAGGTAACCATAAATCGCGGCATTGTTTTGCGTTGTGAGAATACAGGCCTGAAGGGATTCAACGGCAAGGTCGTATCTGCCGGCTTGCATATAAACATAACCCATGGGAATATTGTCGGAAAGATAAGGTGCATCATTCAGATTGCAACGATCGATCGCATCGAGTACCTTTTGGAAAAGAGAGCTTTTGATTTCTGAAATTATATTCTCAGATTCAAACCCTATAGATTTCACATAGTCTTCAAAAGAATACCGCAATCCGTACAAATAGACAGGCTCATCCGGTCCGGCGCCCGGGGTATTTGAAAAACCCTTGATCAGAAACTCGGTAATCTTAAGTTTACTGTCAACCTTGCCGCCGTCTTTATATAGATCCTTGTAACGCTGGAATGCCTTTTTTGCCTCATCCAGATTGAGCCTTTTCAGTTCCAGTGAACCGCCGTTTACCAGCATATACTTGTCCTGAAAAAGCGGAAGTTGTTCTCCTATAACATATTGATCTGAATCCATAAAAACCTCAAATTTTCTTTACCGTCACAAACCCCCAGCGACACCGACTTACCGATTATCCGGGAATCGGGGATTTTCGCGAATCCGTGGAACACCGTCCAATATCAACTTAAAAGAAATTTCCATATAGGCAGATACCTTATTCGAAATCCCTTCAGCGTCTCTTCCATCTCTTGATTTTCCGTTATTATAGTACCTTCCTTCAGATCGAAATATATAAGGGCCCTTATCAGGGCATTGGTCTCTCTTGTCTTGGTTCTGGCCTCTCGCACGCTATATGATACCTGATAAGCGCCAGTTGCCTTCCCTCCTTCAACGACGACGAAATCGACTTCATAGCCCTGTTTGTCTTTCCAATAATATATTTCGTTCCCCCTTTGTAAAAACTTCAGGAAAACAACATTTTCCAGAACTTTTCCTCTGTCTTCGCTAAATCCCACCGATATGACATTTCTCAAGCCGCTATCAATACAAAATACTTTGCGGGGATTCTTTTCCTGTTCTTTCAAAGAATAAGAAAATCTCTTGAGGTAGAAAAACAGGAATGCGTTATTTAAGTATTCAGAATATCTTTCAACGGTATCAACGGGCATATTTATAAAGCCTTTTATGCTGTTGAAAGATATAAGGGAGGCGCTGTTTGTCATATAATACTTTGAAAGTGTTTTCAGGTTATCGACCTTCTTGATATTGTATCTCTCAACAATGTCACGGCTCAGTATATCGCCCATGTAATTAAGCAATATTTCCTGCTTGTTTTTCCCCAGAACAGCGGCCGGAAAACCTCCCCATCTCAGATATTCACCAACCAACCGTCTGATTTTTGTCTTTTGGCTCAGCAGGTCAAGCTGATTATCAGATTTAATACCTTTAAAGAAAAGGAATTCACCAAAACTGAGCGGATAAATCGTCAAATCAAGATGCCGTCCTGTAAGAAGCGTTCCAAGCTCTTTGCTCAGAAGACTCGATGAAGATCCAGTTACATAGATTGCATGTTCTTGCTGATCTACTAAAAAACGGACGAACTTTTCCCAGCCAGCAACATTCTGAACCTCGTCAAGGAAGATATAAACCTTTCCTTTTGGCCTTAAAACCATCATGTAGGCATCGAAAAGCTTCGTCATAAATTGAGGATTCAATTCACCATAGAACCGTGGATCTTCGAAATTGACATGTAATGTATTCTCCCGGGGAACGCCACCGTCAACCAGCCTCTTGATTAGTTGATACATTATGGTCGATTTTCCGCTCCTGCGGGGACCTATGATGGTTACAGCCATGCCTTCCTGTGCCAGATCGGTTAATCGTTGCAGATAACTACTCCGCTCAATGCCGCTATCTTGATCCTGCCGCCAGAAATTGGATTCAACCAGGACTTCGATTATTTGCTCAGATGTCAAATTCATGTAATTTAACCATTTCATCGGTTATTATTGTGCATTAATAACCGATACATCTATTTCGAGGTCTGGTCAAGCTGTTTTTTAACAACCCTCCCAAACCCTCTGGATACCGATTTCCCTATCCCCCAGTAATTTGGGATTTCAAAGTTGACGGAGAAAGTGCCGAGGAAGCCGAGCAGGGGGATAATGATCACAGCGAACAACATGCAAAGAGATGAGAAAAGAAATCCAAAATGGATATTGTAAATAACGGCGGGCTTTATCCACGCCCCCGCGTGAGGGGCGACTCATATAGCTGCATTACCAGGCTCCTTTCTTTTGTTTCAATCCACGCCCCCGCACGGGGGGCGACATGAAAATGGTCAGGAAGTCTACGGTTCTATGCAGGGGAATGAGGTCGTCTTCGGCATATCGGCACGTTCGTGGAAGTCTTATACATTTTTCAGAGTTTTCGACCAGTAGCTTTTTTTGCCCCTTCCGTGGGGTTCAATGATTCCTTCTTTTTTCATGTCTCGCAGTACTCTCTGGAGGGTCGCTTCGGGGATGTCGGGGAATGATTCTCGCAGCATTGCTATGGTAAATTCATTGGGGAATACGTTTTCAATACTTTCTCTTATTTCATAGTAACTGCCGCCGGTTGTTTCAGGCGTTTTCCCGTAGCGTGTCATGACTTCAGATACTTTGTGATGCGGGGTGTCTTCTTGATGGGCCGTGGTTGATGTGAAGAACTGGAAGGTCCATTCCCTGGCAAGTTTGCGGTTTCCGGCAAAGACAATTGATAAATTTGGGTGAAAGGCATGTAACTCAGCGATTGCTTTTGCAGTAAAAGCTGGGGGATAATATTTCATCTTGTCGGGATTTAAAAAGTCGGAGTAGTTTGCTTCGATAACAAGAGCCGAATTCCGGTACGTTTCAAGTTCGCTTAACTGCTGGTGGAAGATGGACATCCGGCCGAATTCGGCGAGGAGATTATCAAGGGTCTTTCTCTCCACCAATGCCGCGATCCTGTTGCCCTCTTTCAACGCGTAATCACCGACGGGGAGCTGTTCCCTTTCAACGGTACTTTCGGGAAATCGCCAGGGATACCGTTCAGCAGAGTCGATTGCTACTGTGAGTTTGCTCTTCGTGTAAGTCGAGAGCTTGACTCTTGGTTTTCGTTCCTTTAGTCCCCGTTCCGTTCTCCAGAAGATCTGTTCGTATTCTCCCTCCCTGGTTTTGTATTTTTTGGTGAGAAAGAGAAAATCGCATCGTTTGTTTTTCGGCCTGTCAAGGACGACGGCGAGACGCTTTCCGTATCGCCTGAGTGATACGACGGGCACCCGCTCAACTTCTTCAATCGTCCACCTGCCGGCATCATCCTCTTCGCGTACGCAAAAGACATGTCCCTTTTGCCCGGGCCATCTCTCCTGGACACGCAGCCGGAGCAATGCTCTTCCGTCCTGCCGTATGGTGAGGAGGTAGGGAAACTTATTGTCGTCGATTGATTCGAGTATCCAGATGGTGTGAGCCATAGCTTTTCATTTTTCTTCGAGAATTTCTTCAAATGTTTTGAGAAATTTCTTTTCATCTGACGCTTGATCAAATTCTATCAGCCATTCGCGTATATACTGGACTTTAATCTCCGGATTTTTCAGAAGAACAGTTCTCACGTCTTCAATGTCTCTTGGTCTTCCTGCAAAGATTTTATGGATTATGAGATCTTCGGGTGAGGCGAAATTGACATCCTGATCCAGTATCTTCACCTTTTTTGCCCTGTTTATTGCTTCTGTCTCATACGGGGTAAATGAAAAGATGAAGTCTACTCTTATACCGGTATTTTCATCTAATGCAGGAAGTACCATGGTTTGCCTGACAAATGATTGTACGTCTTGGGGGAGCGGTTTAAGGGAGAGTTCCCGGGCAATGGCAAGAAGCTCATCGAGATGATTAATATTTACGCCGAGTGTTATGTCTATATCTTTGGTGAGACGGGGTTCTCCATAGAGAAGGACGGCCTGTCCCCCGATAATCATGTAGGGAATTTTATGTCTTGTGAGAGATGCGCCTATCCCGGAGAGGATTTTTTCAAACATGAATTGAGTGCCTTTGCGACCCTTATATCTACATCTATTCCTTCCAATGGTTCTTTAAGGGGTAGTACGCCAAGTTTTACTCCCTCATTCCACATATGTGCAAAAAGCTTTGAGGAACGGGCAAAATCCGGCTTTCCTTCTTTCCGGATAAAAGAATCTTCAAATTTTTTCAGTATTTCAGGGTTTTTTATCATTTAATGATCCTGTCGTTCAGAAAAATATTTCGCTATTTTAGTATATTAATACTCCTGGTGTAAAGCTTTTTGTGCGCTTTGAATGCAAGATGATCTGAAAGAATCTGGCCGGTTTGCTTCAGGCAGAAGCATTCGGTTTTTTGAGAAATAAACGTGCCGGGCGTGTTTATAGCTGCATACAAATCCTTTCTTTACGTAAGGCATTAAAAGGCGAAATTATATTTTACGGTGACATCGGTTAAAAATATTTGTTTTTCTTGATCAACTTTATATTAACGGTATATAAATACGCTTAAAGTTCTTATTGTCAATGATTTTTTGTTATGAATGTATCGAAGATTGCTATCATAGGTTCTGCTACGATTGATACAGTAGTTAAGGGCGAAGAAAGTGTCCGCCAGCTTGGCGGTGTTGTGACGTATGCAGGCTTTACCTTTAGACGTCACGGGATCGAAACCTTTATTGTTTCCAATATAGCGGAAAGGGATCAATCTATCCTTGATGTATTAAAGGAAGAGGGCATTCGAGTTTTTGCAGGCGATACCCCACGGACGACCCATTTTATCAACCATATTGAGGGCTTCCATCGCTGGCAGGAAATGCCCGTACATGCAGATCCCATTACTTCGAAGCAGGTAAAAGACATACTTGACCTCGTCGGCCATTTGCATATAGGCGCACTTCATCCTGGCGATATCGAGGAAGAAGCTTTAACGTTAATAAATGAAAAGAAGCTGATCGTAAGTATGGATGTTCAGGGGTTTGTCAGGTATAAGGAAGGTGATCGAATTATCAGCCGTGTATCGGACAATTTGGCCCAGGCCCTGTCGTGTGCCCGATATGTTAAGGCGGATGATACTGAACTTGAGACGATACTGAATGCCTGCAACATGGATCTCCCCGAATTGATGCAAACTTTCAGGATTGATGAAATGGTCATAACAAAAGGGAATCGCGGCGGGTTTGTCCGGAGTTTGACAGGTGGGGAGGCAAGTTATAGCGCAAAACCCGTAGATTTGATTCGTAATACTGTTGGTGCGGGAGACGTTTTTTTTGCTTCTTATCTTATTCACCGCCTGTATAGGGGGGAAGATATGGCCGTTTCATGTGAAAAGGCATCACAGTTGGCTGCCCGGCAGATAGAAGGGCGATATATAAGATCTGAAACGCTGAAATTAGTAGAGAAGCAACGGCACGGAAATAATGGGGGTATATCATGAAGGTGAGCAGCGTAAATGAGATGAGAGCTATGGATAGACATGCCATCGAAAAATACGGCATCATCGAAGAGCTTTTAATGGAGAATGCGGCCCTTGCAACCTGTTTTGTCATTCAGGATGAGTTTGGAGTCAAAGGGAAAAGATTCGCCATCTTTTGCGGTATGGGAAACAACGGAGGGGATGGATTTGCTGTCGCGAGAAAACTCCATTCTGATGGCGGTAACGTTACAGTTTATATTCTGGGAGATGCGAACAAACTCAATGGTGCCGCGAAAACGAATTTTGACATTATATCAAAAATTCCCCTGGAAATTCAGACAGTTGAATCGGTCGAATCTATAAAAGCGAAGATCCTCCATAGTGATGCCGTTGTAGATGCGATTTTTGGTACGGGTCTCACCCGGGCGGTGGATGGCATTTACAGGGAAGTTGTTCAATTGATTAATGAAAGCAAAAAGAAGGTCTTCAGCGTTGATATCCCTTCCGGTGTTAACGGCGATACGGGTGAAATTATGGGAGTAGCCGTAAAGGCCGATTATACGGTAACGTACGGACTCCCAAAAAGGGGAAATTTGCTCTATCCGGGATATGAGAGGTGTGGCAAATTATATGTCACGCATATCTCTTTTCCGCCTTCGCTGTACGAGGCAAAAGCCATCAAGGTTGAAACAAATGAACCTGTTTTCCTGCCCCCGAAAGATAAAAACGCTCATAAAGGTGACTTTGGTGAAGTTCTCTTTATCGCAGGCGCCGCAAGCTATTTTGGCGCTCCCTATTTTTCCGCCATGTCATTTCTCAAAGGAGGAGGAGGGTATGCCCGCCTTGCCGCGCCACTTTCAATCACCCCTTTTATTGCCGGCAAAGGCAGTGAAATTGTTTTCATCCCCCAGATTCAGACGAATGAGGGTAGTATTTCCCGGAAAAATAAAGAACAACTTCTTGAACTTGCGGATAAAATGGACATGGTGGTTCTCGGCCCCGGGTTGTCCCTTAACGAGGAAACACAACAACTGGCACGAGAACTGGCACAGGAGATAAAAAAACCACTACTTATCGATGGAGATGGTATCACTGCAATCTGTCAGGATCTGGAAATAATAAAAGAAAGACGAGATGCAACAATATTAACCCCTCATCTTGGAGAAATGTCGAGAATTACAAAGCTACCCGCAAAGGAAATAGACCGTGATAAGATTCACATTCTTCAGAAAACATCAAAGGAGTTGAATTCTGTTATCGTCTTAAAAGGAGCCCATTCCCTGATCGGTTATCCTGATGAACGTATTTTCATTAATATGAGCGGTAATCCCGGGATGGCCACGGCTGGATCCGGTGATGTCCTCACGGGAACCATTGCTGCCATGTTTGGCTTGGGGCAATCTATAGATGATGCCGTCAAAGCGGGTGTATTTATTCACGGATTGTCCGGTGATCTGGCCGCCATAGATTGTGGTGAAGATGGAATAACTGCAGGTGATATTCTGGAATATTTACCCTGTGCCGTGAGGATCATACGTGAGGAGGATGACGAAGCATTGGAAGAGATGGCTTACAGCCTTCATGTTGTATAGATCAGGTTAGAACCTTCGCGCTACTATGTAGTCTGAAATTGCCAGAAGGGCGTCTTTGGGTATGGAATCGTCAAAAGATTCAAGAGATGATTTTGCTTTTTTGATATATTCTTCCGCTTTATTGAGGGCGTAATCGATGCCCCCGTGTTTGTTAATCAGGGAAATGATTTCTATAATGTTATCTTCGCTGATATTTTTACTTGCAAGGATTTTTGTTACCAGCTCTTTCTCTGCGGAGGAACATTTTTTCAGTGCCCATATCAACGGAAGTGTAATCTTCCCTTCCTTGAGATCCATTCCAATGGCCTTGCCAAATTCATCTTCTGCAGCCACATAATCAAGTGTATCATCGGTTAACTGAAAAGCGATGCCCAGCTTCATTCCAAATTCGGTCAATGCGTCGATTGTTGTCTCCGGAGCTTTTGCCAACATAGCGCCCGTGGTACAGGCTGCGGAAATCAAAATGGCCGTTTTTTTCTCTATTACAGAAAGGCATTCTTCTTCCGTAATATTAATATTATTACACTTCATTAATTCGGCTGTTTCCCCCTCAACCATCGTAACCGCGGCGCTTGAAAGGAGTTTCTGAATGGAGGGGTCCCCATCTTCAATCATTAGCTTGAAAGCCTGTGAATAAAGAAAGTCACCAACAAGGACGCTGGCCGAATTTCCCCAGATGTTATTTGCCGCGGGCTGCCCCCTTCTCGTGTCGGCATGGTCAATAACATCGTCGTGGAGTAGTGATGCCGTATGCAGAAATTCCAGGACCGCCGCCAGGGAATAGCGTCTATCTCCCTTGTAGCCACAAAGATCGGATGAAATCATCAGCAGAAGAGGCCTGAGCCTCTTTCCGCCACTTTGGATAATATGATCGGTGATTTCGGGAATAAGATTAATGTACGAGTTGTAGTGTTTTTCCAGAAACCTGTCTACTTCACTAAGATCATCTTTGTAGCGCTGTAAGACATCCTTTGTTTGCATAACGACTGGCCTTAAAAACATGTAAGTTAGTTGTAACGGTCTTCTATATGGTAAACACTATAAAATGTCAAAGTCTTTCATTCGCGATTGCTTCGTCGCGGAGTTTATCCTGTCGTATGACAGGGCTCCTCGCAATGACCAGGTCTGCAATTATGCAAAGTTTTCTCTTTGTATTGCAGTTATTTCATGACATGTCTGATTGAAAATTGACATTTGCTGATTGACAATTTATAAGTGAAACGAGTCATTTAGATTAAGCGATGTTTCATGCTTTTTTATGTAGGCGAAGGAAGCCGTGTAATATATTGGATTAACCAGACTATTTAGAAAGGAGATATCATGGATTACAGAAATATGACAGCACCGTGTGGTCTGGATTGTTTTAATTGTCCTATGTATATGGCATCTTCGAATGAGAAGCTCAGGGAAACAATTGCTGAAAATTTGAAGATACCTGTTGAAAAAGCCCAGTGCAAAGGCTGCCGAAATGAAAATGGAATAATCGGTTTCCTCAGCATGAGTGAGTCCTGTAATGTATATCGATGTACCCAGGAAAAGGGGCTGGATTTTTGTTATGAGTGTTCTGATTTCCCGTGTGATTATCTCCATCCTTACGCAGATAAAGCATCAAGTTTTCCTCATAACACAAAAGTTTTTAATCTGTGCCTCATAAAAAAAATGGGCCTTGAGGAATGGGCTGCCGAAAAAGCAAAAAGTGTCAAGGACACTTATTTCAAAGGGAAGTTTAAGCTGTAATTAGATTCTTTATTCACAACAACTGCGGCTTTGCCGCATTAGGTATCTCATTATATGAAATGGATAGATAAACGCATAGGCCTTGCCCTTGGAGGTGGCGGTGCCCGGGGGCTTGCTCATATAGGTGTGCTAAGGGTATTCGAAGAGGAATCTATTCCTGTTGATATACTCGTGGGAACAAGCGCCGGAGCCTTGATAGGGGGAGCCTATGCTGGTGGCCTGTCCCTTGATGAACTGGTAGAAAAAGTAAATGATTACCTGAATAGTCCCGAATTTCAATCCTCAGCAATAAGGGCGGTTGAAGCCAGTCGCTCACAGGAGAATCATGGACTCGCACAAAAAATTGAAATCTTTTTGAAAAACAGCTTTTTCCTGGCCCAAGCCATGTTCAGGCCTGGCGTTCTCTCCAGTGAAGATTTCCAGGCCATGATCGATTATTTCATTCCCGATATTCAGATTGAGGAAACACGATTTCCGTTTCGAGCTGTTGCCACGGACCTGGTGAGCGGTAAGCAGGTTATTTTTTCTGAGGGACCTCTCAGACAAGCCGTGATGGCAAGCTGTGCCGTGCCCGGAGCTGTTGAGCCCCTGAAAGAAGGAGGGATGTATCTGTCAGACGGTGGTATTATCGGCCTTGTCCCAAGCAGTGTGGCCAGGAAGGAAGGTGCCGATATAGTAATTGCCGTGGCCGTAGACCAGGATATCTGTACAGAGGAGGAATTTCATACTTCAAAAGATGTAAATGACAGAGCGGTTGAGATCATGGCACATCAACTGGAAAATTATGAGCTGAGAGATGCAGATATTGTCATCCGTCCCGATGTGGGAGATTTGCACTGGACTGATTTTTCTCATGCCATGCACCTGATAGAGGAGGGTGAAAAAGCCGCGAGAGAAAGTCTGGACGACATTCGAAATGCCATGCCTGTTTTCAGAAAGTGGTTTACATTAAAACAGATATTAAAATCGCGGTAACATTTTAATTGTTTGAAAGCTCCCTTTATGTGAAAAATTGAAAAGATGGCTTGATACAAGGAGGATTAAACGATGTCATCAATTGAAAGTATTTCAGTAATCGGTGCCGGAGCAATGGGTGCCTTTTATGCCAGTAAATTTTCGGAAATGGATAAAAACTGCATATCTATTATAGCCGGAGGGGAACGTTACGAACGACTGAAGGAACAGGGTTTGATCGTCAATGGGAAACATTATTTCGTGCCGGTTATTAGTCCGGAGGATAAGGTGCCGCCTAGCGATCTCATTATCGTGGCCGTTAAAAATCATCATCTTCCAGAAGCTATTCAGGATATGGGAAACAGTATAGGTAAAAATACCATTATATTATCTGTCATGAACGGTATTGACAGTGAGGAGCTTATTGGCTCTGTCTATGGGATGGACAAGATATTATACGCCGTTGCGGTTGGTATCGATGCTGGGAGAGAGGGAAATTCCATGACCTATACAACCCAGGGAAAGTTATTCTTCGGTGAAGCAACGAATATCGTTTTGTCCGATCAAATCAAAAAGGTACAATCTCTTTTCGATAGAGCAGGAATTATATATGAAACCCCCGATGATATGATTCGCATCCTCTGGTGGAAATTCATGATCAACGTTGGGATTAATCAAACTTCAGCGGTATTGAACGCACCATATTGGGTTTTCCAGACATCTCGGGAAGCCAGAGAACTCATGGACTCTGCCATGCGGGAAGTCGTTGCCATTGCCGCCGCGGCGAAAATCCATATTTACGACGAAGATATAGAAAACTGGTATTCGTTTCTATCGCAATTATCCCCCCAGGGGAAAACTTCGATGCTGCAGGATGTAGAAGCTAAACGTAAAACCGAGGTAGAAATGTTTGCGGGTAAGATGATCGAGCTGGGGAAAATATATGCAATTCCAACGCCTGTAAATCAAACACTTTTCAGCATAATAAAGGTTATTGAACAGTTGAAGAACCATCCTCCAAAGGGGACATCCTGAGACCTTTGAAAAATGTTCAATTTCGTTCAAGTTCAGGATCGCCATCTTCGAGAAGCATTTCAATTACTTCTTTCAAATTATCGTTTAATTCATCAAGAGTTTTCGCCTGGGAGTGCGCACCGGGAAATCCAGGCACATACCCGACATAAAGGCCCGTATCGGAACATTTTTCAATGATTGCCGTGTAAGTTTTCATTATATGACTCCTTATAGGTTGTTTCAGCTTTGTGACGGAGCTACTTCCTCTGCATAGAGGTCGTATTCATCGGCTGAGGTGATCTTGCAGTTTATAATATCTCCAGGCATCTTTTCTTGTGCATTTACATAGGTGACCCCGTCTATATCGGGAGACTGTCTTCGTAACCTGCCGGCTTGTGTATATCCGGGGATGTCGGATTTTTCTTCTATCATTATTTCGTGAACGGAACCTGTGAGTGACCGGTTGATTTCATGGGAGATAATCGACTGTTCCTCCATGATGATATTCCTTCTTTCTTCTTTTTCCTCTTCAGAGACCTGACATGGAAGCTTTGCCGCTTTTGTTCCCTCTTCCTGTGAATATTTGAATACGCCAAGATGATCGAACCGTGTCTCTTTTATAAATTCCAGAAGCCTGTTGAATTTTTCGGATGTTTCTCCCGGAAATCCTACGATGAGCGATGTCCTTAATGCCACACCGGGGATGATTTTTCTTGCTTTCCGTATGACGTCTCTTATTGAATTACTATCATCCCTTCGATTCATCAACTGAAGGATGTCGTCATCAATATGCTGTACAGGAATATCGATATACTTACAGATCTTTTCTTCTTCTGCAATAGTCTCGAGAATTTCATCCGTTATAGTAACCGGATATGTGTACAGCAGCCTGATCCACCTGATTCCATCGATGGACGCAATTCCTTTCATCAAAGTGGCAAGCGTTGGTTTCCCTTTTAAATTCCTTCCGTAGGCCGTCGTTTCCTGTGCTGTAATGATAATCTCTTTTACTCCCCCTTCGGCGAGGGTCTCGGCCTCTTTCAGAATGTCGTCCATTCCCCTGCTCCTGAATCTGCCGCGCACCATAGGTATCACACAGTAGGAACAGTGATTGGAGCATCCCTCGGCGATTTTCAGATAAGCGCTGTATGAGGGTGTCGATATCAGGCGAGGATGGGAAGCGTTCATAAGAAAGTCTGGTTTTCCAATAAAAGAGCGGTGTCCTTCCGGCTTTCCTTCCTCCAGGCATTTGATAAGGTTGGCGATTTTCGGGATTTCACCTGTTCCAAGGAAAAGGTCAACCTCCGGGATTTCCTGTTCGAGAATGGCGCCGTATCGTTGGGGCAGACAACCGGCAACAACAAGGTGCTTGCATTTTCCCTCTTTTTTCATCCGGGCCATATAGAAGATTTCATCGATGGATTCCTCTTTGGCGGGGAGAACGAAGGTGCAGGTATTGATAAGAATTAGATCTGCTTCTTCCGGGTGGGGAATAATTTCAAAGCCGCCTCTGGAAAGAATGGAGGCTATTACTTCGGAATCAATGAGATTTTTAGGACACCCCAGGCTTACGATATGGGCTTTTTTTTGTTCCAATTTACTCCGGTAACTTTCTGGCCAGTATCTTTCTCGGCTTGACTCCGTCGGAAGGGCCGACCACCCCTTCTGCTTCCATTCTTTCAATGATACGGGCAGCCCTGTTATACCCTATTTTCAGGTATCGCTGAATTAAAGAAATAGAGGCCTGTCCGAGGTCGGAAACCAGTTCAACGGCAGCATCATACTTTTCATCAAATTCTTCCGACCTTATTCCTTTCCTCGATTCGGGGGTGTATTCTGAGATAGAATTATCGTAAAGCGGACTGGCCTGTTTCCTAACAAACTCTGCGATCCTTTCGATTTCGCTGTCAGAAACAAAGGGGCCATGGATTCGTGTAATCTTCGTCGTTCCAGGAGGTATAAAGAGCATATCCCCTGCTCCGAGAAGTTTTTCCGCGCCGAGCTGGTCGAGAATTGTACGGGAATCTACTTTCGACGAGACCTGGAAGGAAATACGGGTGGGAAAGTTGGCTTTTATAATTCCCGTAATAACATCGACAGACGGTCTCTGTGTGGCCAGGATAAGGTGGATTCCCGACGCCCGGGCCATCTGTGCGAGTCGAGTGAGAGATTCTTCAACGTTTCTCTGTGCTACCATCATCAGGTCTGCCAATTCATCTATCACAATTATTATATAGGGGAGTTTTGACGGAATTTCTTCAGGTTCTTGCCCCTGTTCTGTCATCTGGTCAGACGTGTCGTGTGCCGTATCTGCATCTTTGTCTTTCTTCTTGCCTGCCAGGTAAGATGGTCCGTCCTTTGCGTCCAGTATTTTTGCGACCAATTTGTTATATTTTTCGATGCTCTTGGCTCCCGATTCACCGATGATTTTATATCTTCTTTCCATCTCTTCTACGGTCCAACTGAGAACCTGAGCGGCCTTTTTTGGATTGGTGACAACTGGATGTAAAAGATGGGGAATTCCCTCGTATGCGGACAATTCAAGCCTTTTCGGATCTATCATAAGGAATTTGACCTCGTCCGGTGTTGCCTTGAAAAGTATGCTGCAAATCATTGAATTAAGAGACACGCTTTTACCCGAACCGGTGGTGCCGGCAATCAGTAGATGGGGCATTCTGACAAGGTCTGCTATTACGGGAGTTCCAACGATATCGACACCCAGTACGATGGGAAGTTTGTTTTTCGAGCTAATAAAACCTTCAGTATCGAGGACATCTTTAAGGTGTACCGGATCCCTTTCATAATTCGGTATTTCGATGCCGATGACTGATTTTCCGGGGATAGGAGCAACAATTCTGACACTCTGCGCCTTCATTGCAAGGGCGAGATCATCGGAGAGATTGGTTATTCTATTGATTTTTACACCCGGGGCCGGCTCAAGTTCATACATGGCAATGACAGGACCCGGTTTTACCTCTGTAACCTTTCCCTCCACGCCGAAATCTGCGAGCTTTTTTTCAAGAATCCTGGAATTCATGATAAGGCTTTCCCGTTTTATCTTCGTGTTTTTGCGTTCCACATTGTCAAGGATTGTTAGAGGGGGCAGGGTATAGGCATCCTGGAGATGGAGAAATTCAAATGGAAGCTGTTCGGCCTTTTTCCTGCGTGTCCTCTCCTCCTGTGAGGATAGCTCGCCTTTAATAACGGGTATGTCTTTTGTTATCCTGATCTTTTTCTCTTTAGATATCTTCTTTTTTCTCCTGAGTCTTTCAATTCTGATCAGAAGAAATGTTTTTGACTTCAAAAGAGCGCTTCCCAGCAATGTGAGAAACTTTTTAGTCAGGAGTACCAGTGATAGATTGAGAGTAATCATAAGGGATACCACAAGGATAACGACTAACAGGATGTATGTGCCGATATGGTTGAAGTAAGCGTGCAGTAGGTCTGAGGAAAATGTTCCCAGCAGCCCTCCCGATTTGATAGTTACTCCGAACAGGGCAATCGAGTTGTAATTGCTGGATAAAAGTGTTGCTGTAGAAAACACGAGGCCTATAAAACCAACGATAGATGCGGGACTGATTTTGGAAACCCTGTTGAGGAGCAGTTTAAATGATATTAATATAAAAACAATGGGGAGCCAGTAAGCGCTTAATCCGAATAATTTTAAAAGGCTGTCGGAAATGTACGACCCGACAAAACCGCCCAGGTTTTTTATGGCTACTTTGCCTGTCACATAATGGGTAAGAGAAGGATCAGAAGGTTTGTATGAAACAAGACACAACAGGAGAAAAAGGGACAGGGCAAGTAATATCACCCCGGCTATTTCTTTTGATCTTTTATGTTCCTGCTTTTCCTGTTTCATGTGAATATATTAGACGGCCTTCAAAATTAGAGTGGTTATTCCCAATAACCAGCAGTAATATGCAAATATTCTAAGCTCTCTCTTCTTGATAATGAAGAAGAGGAGTTTCAGCGCAAAAAAACCGGTAAAGGCGGCGGTAATCATTCCTGCAATATAAACAATCATATCACCCGCTGAAACGGATTGAGCATATTTAAGTTCAAGAGCTGTTGCTCCCAGTATGGCAGGTATGGAAAGTAAAAAAGAGAACCTTGCCGCTGTCTCGCCATTTATTTTTCTGAACATGCCAAAGGCTATTGTAGAACCAGACCTCGATATGCCCGGAATGAGAGCCATGCCCTGAACAATTCCGATAATAATGGCATCGGTCATATTCATGTCGCCTTCCGTTCTTGGGGTATTCTTCATTCTGTCGGCAAGAAACAGCAGTAATCCCGTGACAAGTAACATGGCAGCTGCAATCTCTACAGACTCAAAGAGGCGATGAATCTCATCTTTAAAAAATAACCCGATAATACCCGTAAATACTGTTCCTGTAATGATTAAAAGGGCAACTTTTCTTCTGCTGGATATTAAAATCTCATCATTTTCAGGGTTTTTAAGCCATTTTTTCGGCACCAGTGATTCCAGAATATCGTAGATATCTCTCCGGAAAAAAAACAACACGGCTAAAAGAGTTCCGAAATGAAGCATAACATCAAAAAGAACGCCCTGCTGCTGGAAACCTTTTATAAAACTCTGGGCAATGACCAGGTGACCCGAACTGCTGACAGGTAAAAATTCCGTCAAACCCTGGATGATACCAAGTAATATTCCTTCCCACAGATTCAAATGGAATTTTTTCCTCTCGTTTCAGGATTTTCGTTGTATATTTTAATTATTTGTACTTGATAATACAGGGGAAGTCAATATTGAATATTCCAGACGTGGTAAGTGCTCCATGAATTTTTAAAGATAATTAGTTTGCCAAGAGAATTCAATTTGTGTATTATCCCTTGACTGCAATTTAATGTGAAAAAGGAGGGTAAAATGGTCAACAAGGTTATCTTGATCGGCAGATTGGGGGCCGATCCCGAGGTCAGATATACACAAGAAGGCGCCATGGTAACAAATTTCAGGTTAGCCACTGACGAGCAGTGGAGAGATAAAAGTGGTGAAAGAGTTCAGAGGACAGAGTGGCACAGGATTGTTACTTTCGGGAAATTGGCAGAAATATGCGGCAATTATCTGTCTAAAGGACGGTTAGTATACATAGATGGTAGAATTCAGACAAGATCCTGGGATGACAAGGATGGTAACAAAAGATATACAACAGAAATAGTTGCCCAAAACATGCAGATGCTTGAGCGAAAAGAGCAGGGATCCGATCAGATTAAAGAACCAGACAACAGCGCTTCATCCTATGAAGGGCCAGGAATATCCGAAGACGATGTCCCGTTCTAAAAATTACTGATCGTTTTCTTCTATTTTTTTCGTATCCTTGGTATCTTCTACTTCTTCCTGATCCTGGAATGACTTTTTGAAGTTCTTGATGCCTTTGCCGACGGCTCCACCTATTTCGGGGAGCTTTCCGGCCCCAAAAATGATCAGGATAATAACCAATATAATAATTAACTCGGGCATTCCTATACCGAACATACTTTACGTACCTCTTGAAAAGGGAACTACTAGCTCCCTGTTATTTTTAGTGAACTTAGAACATTACAAGGTTTTTGTCAAATGTAACTTCAATTAGTAACATTGTGTCCAGGCAAGATTAAGCGGATGACCTTACCATGTTCTCCAAGGTGACCGACAGATTCTCCCTGGAACTTGACATTTACCCCTCCAGCATTACCGATAAAAACAATAAACTTTTCTCGCGCTTTTCGCGTAAGCTTTTCTCCCGGTCTCAATAATACTTCATAGGGTGGGTTATAATCTTCAATGATCTCCAGCCAGGACAATTCGGTTGCCTCTATGTCTAAAGTGTAGGGTTTATCCTCTATCACTGTTTCTGCTTGTTGTGTGGTCGTTTGTTCGCTGTTTTCTGTTTGAAGTGCAGCTTCAGTGTCCTCTGTCTTCGGTGTGTCAGGTTGCCCCTCGTCGATGGTTTGAGTGTAGGCTTTTTCCTTCGTTATTTGACTGCTGATCTCCTGTGTTTGGGTTTTGGCGCCCACAGTCTCGATTGATTTATGGGGGGGGGTTACTTCAACAGAAGGAGCCGTGGCAGTTTCAAGGGTTTCTTTATGATTGCCGGAGAAAATTATGAAAATAATAAGGGAAACAAAAAGAGCGACTCCAACCCAGGCAAATACCTTATAGAGGGGCCTGGACCATAAGCTTTTTTCTTCAACAATATTAGTTTCCTTTGATGCTTCAAGTTCTTCAAGATAGCCGCTGTAAAGAGAAATAATTGTTTCGCTATCAATATCAAGCTCCCGGGCATATGATTTGATAAATGCTTTCGAGTAGACTGCTTCGGGAAGTTTCTGAAATTCTTTCTTTTCAATGGCATCGAGAATGGAGACACTGATCCTTGTGCGGTGAGATATCTCTTTTAAGGTTAACCCCTTTTCTTCCCTGACCGCTTTTAAATCGGGGCCTGTTTCCTCTGTATTTTTGTTCGGTTTAATAGGATCCATGATATTTTAATGGTACAAAATGTATTGAATTCTGCACCATTTAACACTAATTCTGCCTGTACGCAATAAAAAGTTGATACGAGGCCATTGGGGAGATCGCTCATTATAAATTTGGTGTTTTCTCCGGCAGAAAATTATGCAACTATAGAAGTTAAGGGGATGAAGCTTTAAATCCTCTTTTTTATGTTGACAAAAGCGTATTAAAATTGTCCAGTTAAAACATTTAGAGTCTTTATTCACAACAACTGCGTTTTTTGCGCAGATATTGGCAGAAAGTAAATTCGAAATCCGAAGCACGAAATTCGAAACAATATCAAAATCTTAAACTCGAATGTCCAAAACTGTTTCGAAAATTTGTTATTTGATATTCGGATTTGTTTCGTATTTCGATATTCGATATTCGGATTTGCAGCTTTGCTGCCTTAGGAAGGAAAAGAGTGTGGATAATTACAGGGAATTTGCCGTATCTATTGCTAAAGAAGCAGGAACAATTCTAACGGAACGTTTTCATGGGAAGCATGAAATCGATTATAAAGGAGAAATCAATATTGTAACAGAGGTTGACAGGCTCGCTGAAGAGATGATCATCTCCAGGATCAATCAGAAATTTCCTCACCATGATATCCTTGCGGAGGAATCTGCAGGGATAGATAAAGGTTCTAAATACAGGTGGATTATAGATCCTATTGATGGAACGACCAACTATGCCCATGGTTTCCCATTTTTCTGTGTATCCATTGCCCTGGAAAAAGATGGAGAGATCATAACAGGGGTTATTTACAATCCAGTATTACAGGAGATGTTTGTTGCTGAAAAGGGTGGGGGAGCCTTTTTGAATAACAAAGAAATTAAAGTTACAAAGACGGAGGAACTTGTAAAGAGTTTTCTCGCTACGGGATTCCCCTATGACATCAGCCAGGATCCGGATAATAATCTCAACTACTTTAACGGCATGGCCTTGAAAGCACAGGCCATCCGACGTGCCGGTTCTGCGGCAATTGATCTGGCATATGTTGCAGCGGGTCGCTTCGATGGATTCTGGGAACTTAAATTGCATCCCTGGGACACTGCCGCAGGATGGCTGCTCGTGAAGGAGGCGGGAGGGGAGGTGACTCAGATCTCCGGGGACGGGTATCATCTTGAGTCTCCGAACATACTCGCCTCAAATGGAAGGATACACGGTAAGATGATAGATGTTCTCGAAAAGATTGATCCCCTTGATAAACGTTTCTTTTAGGGTGATCATCAATATTTCCGTTGACAAATCATTTTTAAAATATAAAATTCCGCCGTTCCCGACATTTAATCAATCAAAGAGGAGTCTATTATCTGAATCATGACTAATATAACAAATTCTGATGCGTTTTATGATCTGGCCGATCAGTATATGAAAGAAAAACGCTATGATGAGGCCATTGACCTTTACAAAAAATTGATAGAGATGGATTCCGAGAATGATTCCCTGCTTTTTTCTTTAGCCTGGGCTTACAGGGATAGTGGAAGACCGGCCGAGGCGATGAAATATTTCGAGCAACTTCTGGAAAAAGAGCTTGGAAGAAAAGTTTTTACCGGTTTTGCCTTTGATGAAATGGTCAGGATATATAGAGATGAAGGTAACTATGACGGGCTTGTCGATCTCTGCGAGAGAGCCGTTGTCTCCCAGCCGGAAGATGTGGCGCTTTTAGATACTTTGGGTAATTCCTGCCTTCAGGCCGGCAAAACAGAAAGAGCCCTTGAAGTATTTGAACTCCTCACACGGATGGAGCCTGATTCTTCCATGTTTTTCTGCTATCTTGGCAATGCCTGCATTGCGGCAGGGAATTTTGGCGGAGCTGAGGAAGCTTATGAAAGAGCAATTGAGATCGAACCCACGGAAGCGCACACATTCTATAACAGATTGGGAAATGCCTATTTGCAGGTTCGTCAATACGACCGAGCTGAAGATGCATTGAGAAAATCACTCGACTGTCAGTCTGATCAACCCCTTCACTGCTGTAATCTTGGTGATATTTTGGTCAAACAGGGCAAACTGGATGAAGCACAGGAGGCGTATGAAAATGCCATCAGGATTAATCCTCAATCCAGGGGTGCTTATTACAATAGATTGGGGCATACGCTCGCTCAAGATCACCATCACTCTATGGCGATTGAAATGTATGAAAAAGCTATCGATGCTGATCCGAAAAATCCGTTTTACTATATAGCTCTCATCGATTTGTTCAACTCGGAGGGTCTTACTGAAAAGGCCGAGGAGGTTTACGAAAAAGCGAGATTCCTTAAGCTGATATCATGAGACCTTTACCTAAGGCAGCAAAGCCGCAAGGGCTGAGCAATGAGCAATGAGGACTGAGAACCAAAGGCTAAAGGTTTTTCCTTGATCCTTTTTCCTTGCGCCTCTTTCCTTAGCTGTTCCCGTAGGGCCCGTTCCCTGAACGGGCCGTATAATGCAGCAAGGAGGCGGTGGATTTGGGGATCAACTATTTCTTGACACGAATATTAAGGTTAATATATGTTACCTTATCTTGATATACAGGTTGGGGATGTAGCTCAGTTGGGAGAGCGCGGCGTTCGCAATGCCGAGGTCAGGGGTTCGATCCCCCTCATCTCCACCATTTTCCATATCACTATCCTGCTACTATTTCAGATTTTTCCCATACTCCGCAAGTTCTTTTACTCCGGCCCGATCAAGGAACTTGATATTTGAACCTGACGCCGAAATTGGGCGGAAGGGGGCGTTTTGCAAAGGTCTCGGTTTTTTGAATTGACAGGCTGATACAACTATCTTAGTGTCTTAGTTGTAAAATTCTTGCAAAAATGGCAAAAGAATTTCTTTATGGCTGATAAGTCCTTGCAAAACTTAAATTCGAATATCGAATTTCGAAGCTCGAAACAATATCGAATGACAAAAATACAAATA
>Ga0268277_1000107_pt1 | contig 63856 bp, 68 predicted proteins | sample saktaG_5_FD_190132 | JGI IMG/M metagenome (GOLD analysis project Ga0268277, IMG submission 190132) | Saline water microbial communities from Sakinaw Lake, British Columbia, Canada - sak_2010_1_5_50m | ecosystem: Environmental > Aquatic > Non-marine Saline and Alkaline > Saline ... | reverse complement strand
CGTGAGACAGGTTGGTCCCTATCTACCGTAGGCGTCGAGTCTTGAGGGAACTCTGGAATAGTACGAGAGGACCTTCCGGAACTAACCTCTGGTGTACCAGTTGTTGCGCCAGCAGCATTGCTGGGTAGCTAAGTTAGGAAGGGATAAGAGCTGAAAGCATCTAAGCTCGAAGCCCGTCCCAAGATTAGGACTCTTAATTTGGTCGGAGATGACGACCTTGATAGGGCACAGGTGTAAGTCCCGTAAGGGATTCAGCCGAGTGCTACTAATAAATTTCTAGCCTTTTAGCTAGTAATTAATGATCATATACATATAGTAAGAAGGGTGTTTTGGCGGCGACTATGCTGGGCTTGTCCCACCTGTTCCCATTTCGAATACAGAAGTGAAATAGCCTAAGGCCGATGATAGTGGTTTTTCCGCGAAAGTAGGTAGTCGCCACCAAAGCACCTTTTTTATTTAAAATAATAAAAGCGCATTTTGCGCTCTTTTATTTTGTCTTAATATAATCTAGAATAGGTTAAATAGTATGAAAAATAACTTTCATAAAAATAAGATTATAATTATTGGTTTCTTAATTTTAGTTGTCTTGCTTCTTAATTTTTTTCAAAAGGATACGAAGAATTTCTTTTATCTTTTCTCTTCGCCAATTCAGAAAGCTTTCCTTAACGAAGGCGGTAAGGTAAATTATTTTTTTGAAACTATATTTGAAATAAAAAATCTTAAAGTTGAGAATGAAGAATTAAAACTCAAAAACCAAGAACTTCTAAGCGAAAATGTAGTTCTAAGAGAATTAAAAAAAGAGAATGAAGAATTGAGAGAGGCATTGGATGTCGGACTGAAAGATGAATTTGATTTAATTTCAGCTCAAGTTATTGCCAAGATTAGTTCCGAAGATTCAATATTAATAGATAAGGGAGAGAAACATGGAGTTTTAGAAAATCTTCCGGTGATAAGCGCTCAGAGAACTCTTGTGGGTATAGTAGGCGAAGTCTATGAGGATTTTTCAACCGTTTACCTGTTATCTAATAAAAAAACATCTTTTAATGCAAAAACAATATCTCAGTTCGCTGAAGATTTAAATAGCAATCAAGAAATTGTCCAAGGAGTAATTAAGGGCAAGGGCAATTCTGAAATAAAGTTTGAATTTTTGCCCAAGGAAAATGAAATTGAAAGAGGGGATTTAATTGTCACCACAGGTTCTGAAGGAATATTTCCAAGAGATATCTTGATTGGAAAGATAAAAGAAGTTATTAGAAATGATCTTGCTCCTTTTCAGAGTGCCGAAGTTGATCCGTCTCTCGATATTAAAATAATAAAAACTGTTTTTATTATCAGTAAGTAATATGAAGAAAATATTCTTTATTGCTATTTTCTTTTATTTCTTGGTTCTATTTCAAAACAGTTTCTTGGCTTATTTTTCTCTTTTTGGAATTGGTTTAAATGTTGTTTTACTCTCGGTTATCCTCTTTAATGTTTTTGACAAAGAAAGCTCTTTGCCATTACCTAATTTTGGGTTAAGCCTTGGCGTATGGAGCGCTTTTTTTGGAGGATTGTTTTTAGATATTTTTTCCTCAAACTTTATCGGCCGACAAATTTTACTTTTCTTGCTCCTGTCTTTCTTTGTAAAGTTATTTCTTAAGAAATATGCAAGAATGCCCGGGAAATAAAAATCATGAATAGTTTTTTTCAGAAAAAAAGAATTAACGCTTCTTCAAAAATGGAAATAGAACCGCATGAAATTTTTTTGGATCGTCTGGCTCAGGAAAGGGAAGAAGAGTTTAACCAAAAAATTGAAGTGCCTATTGTTAAAAGAAAGTTTTTTGTTCTTAAGATAATATTCCTTTTTTTGTTTTTGGTTCTTTTAGGAAAAACTTTCCAGTTTCAGATTTACGAAAATTCCAAATTTGAAGAATTGGCGCGAAACAACAGAGAAAGAATATATCAAATACAAGCACCAAGAGGAATAATTTATGACAGAAATATGAAACAGCTTGTTTTTAACAAACCTGCTTACGATTTAGTTTGCGACAAAAGAGACCTTTCAAAAAATCCTTTAGAAAGATTAGAAAAAATTGAAACAGTAGCAAGCATAATAAAAGAAGATCCAGAGACACTTCAAGCAAGAATTGAAGAAGGAGATTTTCCACTCGTTCTTGTTTCTGAAAATCTTGCTCATGAAACTTTGATTGTTCTTGAGGCAAAGATTAATGAACTTTTTGGATTTCAAATCAAGGAAAATACAATAAGAGAATATACGGATAAAAACTTAAGTCATGTTCTGGGATATACAGGTAAAGTTACAAGAGACGATTTGAATAATAATCCCAACTATTTTATTACCGATTATATTGGCAGATCAGGCATCGAGCAATATTACGAAGAAGTTTTAAGAGGGGAATCGGGAAGATTGATGATTGAAAAAAATGCTTTAGGAGATGAAATGTCAAGGAATTTAATTTCTCAAGTGGAAGACGGGAAAAACTTAGTTTCAAATTTAGATTCAGCATTACAAACCAAACTTACACAAGAACTTAAAGCATCTTTAAAAAGAGTGGGGGCTAACTCTGCAGCTGCTGTAGCAATAGATCCCAGGGGAGGAGAAATATTAAGCTTGGTAAGTTTACCTGAATTTGATAATAATTTATTCTCTCAAGGATTTACTTCCGAGCAGTGGAAAGATATTAGTGATGATGAAAAAAAACCGCTTTTCAACCGAGCTATGTCCGGGTTCGGATATCCCACAGGTTCTGTTATAAAACCCTTAATAGGCATCGCTGCCCTAGAAGAAGGAATTATTAGCAAGTATACAAAGATCTACTGTCCTTTGGAAATTTGTGTCTGGAATAGATATCTTGAAAAAGATGAATGTTTTGAGGACTGGACTTTCCACGGACTAAGCGATATCAAAAGAGCCATTGCAGAGTCAGTCAACACTTTCTTTTATATAGTTGGAGGAGGTTATGAAAATTTTAAGGGACTTGGAGCCGAAAAAATTATTAAATACCTTAGTCTTTTTAATTGGGGGAAAGGGACAGGCATAGATTTGCCCCAAGAGGGGAAAGGAATTTTACCTGAAATTGGAGATTCGTGGCGGCTTGGACATACTTATCATCTTTCAATCGGTCAAGGGCCTTTTACTGCAACTCCCATAGAAGTAGCGACTGCTTTTGCTGCTATAGCTAATAGGGGAAAGTTATATGAACCCCATATTGTCAAAGAAATTGTTGACTCTTCTGATAATTCAAAAGTGATAAAAGAAATAACGCCTAAGATTATTAGAGAAAACTTTATTGACTCTGAAAATATTGAAACTATAAGAGAAGGGATGCGTCAAACCGTAACTGCAGGTTCAGCTGTTTCTTTGAACAGTCTGGCCGTAACTTCTGCCGCTAAAACCGGAACTGCTGAAAGTTCAAAAGAGGGACATTACCATCATTGGATTTGTGTTTTTGCTCCTTATGAAAATCCAGAGATAGTTCTAACCGTAGTTATAGAAGATATAGAGGGAGTTAAATCAGCAACTTTACCCGTGGTTAAAGAGGTTTTGCAATGGTATTTTTCAGAACGTTAAAAACAAAATATTTCTAAAGCGGTTCTTAAAGTTTTCCACACTTGACAGATTTTTTATCCATAATATTATCTTAAAATATGCACGTTTTAAGATTTTAAAAATAACTACTTATATGTCTGAATATTTTAGCGAAAATGGATTAGAAAAAATAAAAAAGGATTTAGATTATTTAAAAAATGTTAAAAGAAAAGAAATGGCCGAACGTCTTGAAACAGCTATTTCTTCAGGAGACTTAACAGAAAACTCTGAATATCTGGAAGCAAAAGGAGATCAAGCAATCTTGGAAGGAAGAATTATAGAATTAGAGGATATTATAAGAGATGCGATTGTTGTTTCTCCCAAAGAAAAACATAACGGATGGGTTCAGATTGGTTCAACAATTCTAGTTTCTTCAATCCATAAAAAAGAAAGGTTTACTATTGTGGGCGCAGAAGAGGCAAATCCGATGGAAGGGAAGATTTCCATTAAATCCCCTTTGGGAAAAGCTGCTTTAAATAAGCCAAAAGGGGCCGCTGTCAAAGTTTTAACGCCTCGCGGAGAAATTAAGTATAAGATTTTAAAGATAATATAATATAATAACAAATGACCGATAACCTATGACTGGTGACTAATGACTAGTTAGAAAAATAGAATAAAGGATTAAGGATTAGAATAGAAAATATAAGATAATTTTCAAAAGCTTTTCGAAAGCTTTTTTATTTTCCCTGCATAAGTTTTATAAAAGTAGGCCGTATCTTCGTTAAATAAAGATACGGCCATTAGATGTTGCGGACATCAACATCCGAGCTGATCTTCTTGATCAGCTTAGTGAGTACTTGCCTGGGGCCAATCTCGATAAAGGTTGATACTCCGGCATTAATCATGTACTCAATAGAGGACTGCCAGAGGATGCAACCACATACCTGTTGCAGAATCCCGTTTTTTATCTCTTCTACTGTGAATGCGGGACGAGCAGTAATATTGGCAACGAGCGGAACCATTGGGTCGGAGAAATCAAACTGCGAGATTGCTCTAGTCAGACCTTCAACGGCAGATTGCATGAGCAAGGAATGAAACCCTCCGCTGACATTCAGCCGAATAACTTTCCTTGCACCTCTGGCTTTTGCCAAGTTCATAGCCCAAACTAGACCTTTGTTCGTACCGCTGATAACAGTTTGTTTCGGGGAGTTAATGTTCGCGACTTCAGTGCCGGTCTCCCGACAAACCTCTTGCAGGGAAACCAGGTCAAGACCAATAATGGCAGCCATGCCGCCTGGACGTTTCTCCCCGGCTTCTTGCATTAAACGGGCGCGCTCCCGCACTAAACGTAAGCCATTAGAAAAGCTCAACACCCCTGCAACCACTAGGGCAGTATACTCACCTAAACTGTGTCCCGCGACAAATACTGGCTGAATACCATTCTTATCTCCGAACGCAGCTCTCAAGCAAGCTATACTCACGGTCATAATAGCTGGCTGGGTATTCTTGGTCTGGCGCAGTTTGTTTTCCGGACCTTCAAAGCAAAGTTTGGAAAGTGAAAACCCAAGTGTTTCGTCAGCCTCTTCAAAGACCTGCCGCGCCATAGACGATGTCTGAAAAATATCACGTCCCATCCCTACAACCTGAGATCCCTGACCTGGAAACACAAAAGCTACTTTACTCATAATAACTCACCTCCTTCTTTTTTGTTTTACTTTATCTATTATTTTATTTTCAAGATACTACACCTCCTTGAAAAATTGTACCTGACACTATTTTCCCATTCTCTCTTTTGGCATTAAACTGATATATCATTATATCATAAAATTCAGAGTTGACACCTTTTTCTTGACACTATTTTCTAAACCTCCACCGGCTTATAATTTTATTCTTAATCAAGACCCTCAAAAGTCCAATATTGAGTAGACTTATATATTTTCTTGATTTTTGAATAAAATCCGATTAAAATAAGATAATATGTCTGTATCAAATATAAGAAAAATTAAGTGTGATAAAATTGATTCTTTTGAGAAAAATGGAATCAATCCTTATCCGGCAAAAACAAGCAGAACTCATTCAATAAAAGATGTTTTGGATAGTTTTCCCAAGTTTTTTAAAACTAAGAAAAAGATAGTTTTGGTCGGACGCATTAAATCTATAAGAGGGCACGGAGCTCTAACTTTTATACATTTTTGGGATGGGAGCGGACAGATACAGGCTTTCTTAAGAAAAGATAAGCTCGGAGTGAAAAAATATAAGTTCTTTTCTGATAATTTTGATTTAGGTGATTTTATTGAGGTTAAAGGAATTCTTTTTAAGACTAAAAAGGGGGAGAAGACAATTGAAGTAAATGATTTTAAGATTCTATCCAAAAGCCTGCTTCCTCTACCGGAGAAATGGCATGGGTTTAAAGATATTGAAGAAAGATATAGAAAAAGATATTTGGATTTAATTTTTAATCCTGAAGTCAGGGAAAAATTCAAGATAAGGTCTGAAATTATAAATAAAATTAGACATTTTTTAAATGAAGAAGGGTTTTTGGAAGTTGAAACTCCCATCTTCCAATCGATCTACGGCGGGGCAAAAGCAAAGCCTTTTAAAACCCATTTAAATTCCTTAAATATAAATTTATACCTAAGAATAGCAACGGAGCTTTATCTCAAGCGTCTTTTGATTGGAGGATTTGAAAAAGTTTATGAAATAGGCAAATGTTTTCGAAATGAAGGCATAGATAAATTTCATAATCCAGAATATACTCATTTTGAATTTTACTGGGCCTACGCAGATTACAATGATTTAATGAAACTGATTGAAGAAATGTTTAAATATGTCCTAAAAAGTATTTTTGGAAAATATAAGATTGATTATGAAGGAAAAGATATTGATTTTAAAACTCCCTGGAAAAAAATCGAATTTTCAAATCTTTTTAAGAAATATGTAAAAATTGATTTAGATAAAGTTACTCAAAAAGAACTTTTGATTAAAGCAAAAAAACTAGGATTTTCTTTTAAGAAAGATACTCCAAAAGCTGAAATTGCAGATGAAGTTTACAAGAAATTTTGCAGGCCTAAGATATTAAACCCAACTTTCATCATTCATCATCCGGTAGGATTTCAACCTTTGGCAAAATCATTAGAAAAAGATCCTAAAAAGCTTGCTAATTTTCAATTAGTGGCAGGGGGCCTTGAACTTGCAAATGCTTTCTCCGAACTAAATGATCCCTTAGAACAGAGAAAGAGATTTCAGGAACAGGAAAAATTACATAAGGAGGGATTTGAAGAAGCTCAAAGAATGGATGAAGACTTTTTAGAGGCCTTGGAATACGGAATGCCTCCAGCAGCCGGTTTCGGAATGGGAATAGACAGGTTGACATTATTGCTTACTAATTCACACAATTTAAGAGAGGTAATTCTTTTTCCAACAATGAGGAAGAGAAAAAAATAATTTTAAACTTTACTTATGATGGATATAAAATTCATTCGGGAAAATCCCGAAAAAATGAAAGGAGTTTGCCAAGCAAAAGGAGTTAAACTTAATATTGACTATCTTTTGTCTCTGGATGAAAAGAGAAGAAAACTGATAATGGAATCTGAAAAGTTAAGGTCCGGTCAGAAAAAATTGGGCAAAGATCAAAGAAATAAAGCAAAAGAACTTAAAGAAAAATTCAAGAAGCTTCAACTGAAGTTAAAAGACGTAGAAAAAGAATACAATGATTTAATGCTTCTTGTGCCAAATGTATATTCAAATGATACTCCCATAGGAAAGGGTGAAAGCGGGAATAAGGTGGTTTGTAAATGGGGCAAAATTCCTAAATTTGATTTTCCTATCAAAGATCATATCCAACTTGGAGAAGAATTAGACTTAATTGATTTTAAAAAGGGAGTTAAAACATCCGGCTTTCGAGGTCATTTTCTCAAAAATGAAGCCGTCTTGCTTCAAATGGCTATAATCACGCATGCAATTAAGAAGATGACTCTTAAGGGATACGAGCTGATGATACCGCCAACATTGGTTAAAGAATTTGTACTCTTGGGAAGCGGACATTTTCCTTCAGGAAGAGAAGATATATATCAGGTGGCAAATCCCGGCAAATTAGCTGACGGCACTTTTATCAAAGACCCTTTATTTTTAGCTGGCACATCGGAACCTTCTTTGCTTGCTTACTTCTCAGATACTATTTTCAAAGAGAGTGACTTGCCAATAAAAGTTTGTGGGTTTTCCCAATGTTATCGTTCGGAAATAGGAAGTTACGGAAAAGACACCAAGGGACTTTACCGTCTTCATGAATTTATGAAGGTGGAACATGTTGTTTTTTGCAAGAACGATAATAAGGAATCTGATAAATGGCTCGAGAATATGACAATGAATTCCAGAGAAATGCTTGAAGACATGGAACTGCCTTATCAAGTAGTTCAAGTTTGTACGGGTGACATGGGATCAGGCAAAAGAAAAATGTATGATATTGAAACATGGATGCCCTCAAGAGGAAATTATAGTGAAACGCATTCGGCATCCAATATGAGCGATTGGCAGCCCCGAAGATTAAATATAAAGTACAAGACAAAAGACGGTAAGATCAAGTACGTACACGCTTTAAACGACACCGTTATCGCTTCACCCAGAATTCTTATCCCGCTTTTAGAAAACTATCAACAGAAAGACGGAAGCGTTATGGTACCTAAAGTTCTAAGAGAATATCTTGATTTTGAACAAATTCCAAGCAAAAAACTCTAAATCTTTTTCATGAAGGAAGGGGCTGTCGTTATTGATAATATAAAGACCAATTATAGAATTGCAGGCTCGGGACCTGCTGTTCTTGTTTTACACGGATGGGGAAGTTCTTGTGATTCCTGGAAAAGAATGCAGAATCTTTTGGCAAAAGAAGGATTTTTTTCAATTTGTCTTGATCTGCCCGGTTTTGGAAAGACTCAAGACCCTCCTCCTTCGTGGAATTTAGAAGATTATCTCAATTTTGTTGAAGAATTCATAGAAAGAATAAGTGATATTTATAAGGATTTTGGAAAACCATTCTTTCTTTTGGGTCATTCTTTCGGAGGAAGGATATCAATAAAAATGGCTAAGCGGAGCCCTGAAAAGCTTAAGAAACTTATTCTATGCAATGCAGCAGGAATTAGGGTAAAACCCGGTCTTAAAACTAGGTTGCTCCTATTAATAGCCAGTCTGGGAGATATTGTTTTTTCTATAAAGCCCTTGGGGAAAATAAAAGATTTGGCCAGAAACTTCTTTTACATGTTTTTACGCAAAAGAGATTACATTAAGGCAAACCAAACAATGAAGGAGGTGATGAAAAACGTTTTAAAAGAAGATTTAAGGCCCCTTCTTTCAGATATAAAAACAGAGACCTTGATTGTCTGGGGTGGAAAAGACAAGATTGTTCCTGTAAAATGCGCCTACATGTTCAAGAAAGAGATCAAAAATGCAAAATTAGTAATTCTTCCAGCGAACAATCATAGCCCTCACTTAGAATCCCCGGAAATTCTTTCAAAGAAAATATCAGAGTTTTTAAAAAACAATGAAAACTGATCTTATTTTCATATTATTTTTAATTTTCTGGTTAATCGCTTTTAACAAGAAGTTTTTATTTTGGGTTTACCTTTGGCAGCTTAAAGAATATCATTTAAAAAGATTTTTTGCCCATTTTGAAACTAAAAAAGGCAAGGACCTTATTTTTGACAAACTCCTACTTTTAAAGATCCTTCTCGTTTTAGGGATAGTTTTTAATTTTCAATTCTCAAGAATTCCTCTTCTATTATTGTTTTTTACCGAATCGGTTTTAGCTTTCAACCGTCTCAGAAAGAAAACTTTGAAAAAACCCGTTTTGACTTCAAAGACAATTGCCATAATTTCAACTGGATTTTTGTTCCAGATTTTAGTAATTTTCCATCTTCTAGGAACATATGATTTTACTAAACCAATAGTCCTTATTTTATTGTTTTTAGATATTTTTGCAGTTTTATTTTCTTCTTTTTGCGTCTTCTTATGGCATCCATTATCTTATCTTTGGAGACTGAAAATAATTAAAGAAGCAAAAAGAAAAAGAGAGAAACTAAAAAACCTTTTAGTAATTGGCATTACGGGTTCATACGGAAAAACTTCAACTAAAGAAATTTTAGCTCTAATTTTATCAAAAAAGTATAAAGTTTTAGAAACAGAATCCCATCTTAATTCTGAGGTGGGAATTTCAAGATGTATCTTAAAATATTTAAAGCCGGAGCATGAAATTTTTGTTTGTGAAATGGGAGCTTATAATAAAGGAGGAATAAAATTGCTCAGCGAAATCGCAAAACCAAAAATGGGAATTCTCACCGGCATAAACGAACAACATATAGCAACATTTGGCTCTAAAGAGAATATAGTAAAAACAAAATTTGAGCTTTTAGAAGCTTTGCCCGAGAACGGGGTAGCTGTTTTAAATTGGGAGAGTCCTTCAATTCGTAATTATTTTGAATCTAAAAAAACTGATTTTAAACCAGAGATTATAAAATATTCTCTTCTAAAAGGCGGAGATATCTTAGTAAAAAATATTAGGATTGAAAAAGAATATATAAGCTTTAACCTTTTAAGCGAAAATGATTCTATATTTTTTAAGGTAAATCTGCTGGGAAGTCATAATATCTTGAACATTCTTGGAGCAGTTTTAATAGCAAGGGAAGTCGGAATGAGTTTAAAAGAGATTTCTGAAGCGTGTAAAGATATCACTCCCGATTTAAGCGGAATGAATTTAATTAAGAATCAAGAGAGCTTAAACGTTGTTGATGCAAGTTATTCTGCAAACCCAAATGGAGTAATCTCTCATCTTAATTATCTTAAAACCTGGCAGGGCAAGAAAATCATCATTATGCCTTGCTTAATCGAGCTTGGTAATTCTTCTGGTAAAATTCATGAAGAAATAGGTAAAAAGATAGGAGAGGTTTGCGATTTAGCAATCATTACAACCGAGGATAGGTTTAAAAATATTAAAAAAGGATGGCAGGAAACAGCTAGAAATTCTTCAGAGATCATTTTTGAAGATAATCAAAAAACTATTTTAGAAAAAATACAAATATTTACAAAAGAAAATGAGAGTCCTGAAAATATTATCTTGCTTGAAAGCAGAATGCCAAAAAAAATAATTGAAGTTTTAACTTCTTAAACATGAAGCCTATCTTTACATCCTTATCGCCGAATACAGAAAAAGATGACATCTTTCTGGCTTTAAAGCTCATCTTTTCTCCGTGGAAATGGAAAGACCGGAAAGCAAGTCAAAAGCTGGAACAAAAGATTAAAGACTACTTTAATATAAAGCATGCTTTTGTTTTTAACAGCGGAAGAAGTTCTCTCATGGCCGTTTTAAAAGCTTTAGAAATTGAGCCGGGAAAGGAAATTTTACTGCAAGCCTTTACTTGTAATGCAGCAGTAAATCCGTTATTAGATGCAAAACTAAAGCCTGTATTTGCAGATATTGATGATACTTTAAATATAGATCCTCTGAGCGTTAAAAGTAAAATAAATCAAAACACTAAGGCAATAATGGTCCAGCATACCTTTGGCTTTCCTGCTCAAGTTGAAAAAATTTTAGAAATTGCAAAAAAAAATAACTTATTTTTAATAGAAGACAACGCTCATGCTTTTGGAGCAAGCATTAATGGAAGATTATGCGGAACATTTGGAGATGTGACATTCCTGAGTTTTGGCAGAGACAAAATAATTTCTTCTATTTTCGGTGGAGCTGTCATAACAAACAATAATGAGATAGCAGAAAAAGTTGAAGATTTCCAGCAGAAAATTAATTACCCTTCAGCATTTTGGATTTTCCAGCAACTTCTTCATCCTCTTTTAACTAACTGGTTGATAATACCATTTTATAGTCTAAATCAATATCTTGGCAGAATTTTCTTAGGAGGATTTCACAAACTCTTGTTTTTATCCAAATCCGTTTATAAAAAAGAAAAAAACGGAGAAATCCCTTTTTGCTTTCCAAAAAAAATGCCAGGTGTTTTGGCCTTGCTTGCTTTAAACCAGATGAAGAAAATCGAAAAGTTTAATGAACATCGTCAAGAGATAGCCGATTTCTATATCAAAAATTTAAAAAATCCTAATCTTAAGCATGTCTTCTCACAATCCAAAGAAAGAAATGTTATTTTTATGCGTTACCCAATCCTATCAAATTTAAATACAGATGATATTTTGAAAAAAGGAAGACTAAAGAAGATTTTTCTTAATGATGGCTGGAGAAAAAGTCCGATTGTTCCCGTTGACACCAAACTTGAAAAAATGAACTACATCCAAGGATCTTGTTTAAAGGCAGAAAAAGCATCAAATACGATCATCAATTTACCGACCCACATTAACATTACTAAAAATAAAGCAAAACGAATTATAGATTTTTTAAACAATTATGGAAATTAAAAAAATAGAAAACAAAGAGATTTGGGAAGATTTTCTTTCTTTCTGCAGAGATAAGACTTTTTTACAATCATGGAGCTGGGGTGAGTTTAATAAAGCAATGGGGAATAAGATATGGAGGTTTGGCATTGGAAATGAGTCAGGCCTTTTGAGTGTTGTTTTAGTGATTGGAGCAAAAGCTAAAAGAGGTGTTTTTCTGCTTGTGCCTCACGGACCTGTAATAAAGGGTGGAGGATTAAAATCTAATACGGAACTTAAAACCGGCATCATTAAACTTCTTTCTGAAAAATTAAGAGCTTTAGGCAAAGAAGAAAAGGCAGCTTTTGCAAGAATAAATCCTATTTGGGAAAGAACACAAGAAAACAGGCAAATCTTTGAAGGAGCAGGTTTAAAAAGAGCTCCTATTCACGCTCATCCCGAAGCAAGTTGGAAACTTGACATCAGTCTTTCTGAAGAGGATCTTTTAAAAAACATGAGAAAAACAGCTCGCTATCTAATTCGTAAGGCGGCAAAAGATCGAGACATCGAGATTTTTCAAAGTGATAAAATAGAGGATATAAAGAAATTTGATAAACTTTACCAGCAGGTTGTTAAGAAACAGCATTTCATTCCTTTTTCAGTCAAATATTTGAACAATGAGTTAGCTTCTTTTAAAAAAGATAATCAGATATCTTTGTTTTTTGCAAAATATAAAGGAGAGATTGCGGCTTGTTCTTTTGTCATCTTCCATTCGAGTATTGGTTTTTACCATCACGCAGCCCTGTCTCCTAAGTTTAACAAATTTCCAATTTCCTATTACTTACAATGGAATGCGATAAAAGAAGCAAAAAAGAGAGGGTGTAAATTATATGATTTCTGGGGTTACGTTTCTCCAAAAGAGAATTCTAATCACCCTTGGGCAGGACCAACACTTTTTAAGATGGGGTTTGGAGGAAAAGCCTATTTATATACAGAAACGTATGATTTAATTTTATCTCCAAAGTATTATTTAACTTACTGTTTTGAAAAAATAAGGAAAATGAAAAGACATTTATGAGAAGAAAGGCGAAATTCAAAAGAAAACATTATAGAATTAAAAGAAAAAAATCTTTTTTACAAAATCGTTTTTTCTGGACTTTGCTTTTCGGATTGTTAATAGGAAGCAGTTTCTTATATTTCTTTTTTTTATCTTCGGTTTTTCAAATTAAGAAAATTGAAATCTCCGGAAATGAGAAGGTTCCTTTGAATGATATTAGAGAATTAATTGAAAAAGAAATCACAACCAATCTTCTTTTTAAAAACGTTAGAAATATATTTCTGGCAGACCTCGGCAAGACAAATAAAATCTTAACAAACCATTTTATTTTTATCGCTAATGTTGATTCTTTAAAAGAGATTCCAGATAAAATAATATTTAAAATTGAAGAAAGGCAGGCTGTACTGCTTTTTCTTTGTAATGAAAAATATTTTCTCTTAGACAAAGAAGGGATAGTTTTTGAAAAAGTTAATAACTGTTCTGAAAGTAATATAAATGAAAGACGAGTTGAGCAAGACCAGCAATGTTATCAACTAGAGGAAGCATTCCAATTTGAAAAGTTAGATGTGAGCGACGAACCTTTATTGGGGCAAAACGTAATAACAAAAGAAACTCTTGCAGATATTTTAAAAATAAAATCAAAACTAGAAAGTTTAAATATAAAAGTATTAAAAGGAATTTTAAAAAACGAAAGGCGTCTTGACATTGTAACAGGAGAGGGGTGGGATATATACTTTAATTTGAAAGAAGACTTAGACTGGCAATTAACAAAAATTGCCTTGATGCTTGAAAAAGAAATCTCCCCGGAGAAACGGGGAGAGCTTCAATATATTGATTTGAGATTTGATAAGGCTTATTACAAATAAGAACCTGTCTCGCTAACACTCAGCAGAACCTTGATTCGCTAAAGTATAGACATATAATCTTGAATTAAGCTTTATTCAATATAATAGATAAAAATAGATGTACCGGCTCTTGCCTTAGGTTCGTATCGATCTAACCAATCATAATAACCTGTTGGACCATCAAAACCTTTAATAGGTTCTCCTCTTCCCCCTTGCAGTAAAGTTGCAGAAATGGCAATCCATCCTTTTTGAGGACCCGACTTAGGGTCAAATCTTTCAAATTTATCTCCTAAATAATATTCAACATCCGAACCTCCAAAGTAATCAACCTTTATCTTATCTATTTTTTCGTCCTCAACATATTTTTTTAACCTTTTAAGATCCTGACCCCAGTCGAAGTTTGAATCAACGACATATTTGTATCCTCCTCTAGTACCTCCTCCTAGCTCGTTAAAATAAGAGAGGTAATACGGAAAACAACTTAAACTTGACCAAAGATACCAAAGAAACAAAACTGCTAAGATTGCTATAAAGGCCTTTTTAAAGGGTTCTTTTTTAATGCTCCTTGCAATTCTTATTGTTCCAAGAGATACCAAAATATATATGAAAGGGAATGTAGGCAAAACATGCCTCACCCCTATATTCAAATTTCCCATGATTGAGGCTGCCCAGTAAACACAAAGGAATATTATCATTGAAAACTCAACAAAATGAGATCTTATCCATTCTTTCGTTCTAGTCCAAAAGGATTTCTTTATTCTTGAAATCCCAATGAGAAGGACCAATAAAGTGAGAATATGAAAAGCCAAAGGCACCTTCAAGAAATAGACTACGGGGAAGTAGTATCGCCAAGAAGAAGCAGTAACCATTCCCATAAAATAGACGGTATTTCCAGAAGCGGTTCTTTGGGTTGCCATAAGAAGCCCTAAGAAATAATGGCCTATAGCTCTGATGCCGGGTTTATCAGACATCCATATGCAAAGATCTTTCAATGACCCCATAGGAGAAGACTCTAAAATATCAATAGTATCTGAAAGCTGTCTTTGGGGAGGATAATTCAAAACATGGAATTGATAAACGGGCCAGATAATAAAGATTAATGCTATCAATCCTGCAACAGAAGCCGATCCCAAATATTTAAGAGACAGCTTGAGGCGATCTTTTTTCTCACTCAATAGGATCTTGGTCAAGGTAATAATGGCAAAAAATGGTATTAGCAATACCAGAGAAAACTTTAAGAGTAGAGCAAATCCAAAAAATATTCCTGCGAGGATAATGTTTTTCCTGTCGGGTTTCTCAAGAAATCTTAACCAAAAATAGGTTGCAACAATAACTCCTAAACTTGCTCCAATATCGGTTGTAACCAATCTGCCGTGAGCAAGAAAAGTAGGAGAAAAAGCAAAAATAGCCAATACTAAAAGAGCTGTTTCCTTATCAAAAAAGTCTTTGGTAAATTTGAATAGAAACCATCCGAGAAGAAGCAGGATTAAAATCATAGGAATCCGAGCCCAAAAAACAATCTGATCAGGGTCGTTTCCTGATTTAAATAGAAATTCGTTTCCTAACCACCATTGAGAATTTACCTCATCGGTCCACGAAGGATGATCTTTTGGAAAATCAAGGTTTAAAAATAGAAGAGGCAAAGCGGCAATATCCTTTATTAAAGGAGGATGTTCTGGATTAATTCGAAAATCTTTTTGAGATAAATAGGAATAACCGGCCGGGGTATGCGCTAGCTCATCCATAGTATTGGAATCACCGATCATACTGAAAAATGCCTGCAGAAACATTAAAGAGAGCAGAGAAACAACAATTATATTAGTGGTACGATTATTTATAGACATAATTTTTACTTATCTTTTTAAATTTTTGCTTTTATTTTATATACCCAGACACCTTTTTCAGCTTCAATCTGTCCTTCAGGAAACCTCTTCCAAAGCTCAAAAAATAGATTTTCATCATAATTCATAAGAGCAATCACCGTGTCTCGGTCCGGGGAAGATTCAATTTTGTCAATTTCTTTTGGTTCCAAATATTCGGCTCTTAGTTTTTCAAATTTGGTTCTTTCAGTAAACATAATAGTTTGCGCAGAAACTGAAATTCCCGAAGGGTAGGGAACAGGCACCCCCAGCTGGTTAACCAAAACATATTTTTTTACTTCTTCTGGTTGTGAGTTAAGGAAGTCACCAATTCTTACATAACCCGTTGAAAAAGCGTTATTTAATTCTGGATTCATGCCCCAAGTTACAAAATAACGGAAGTATTGGGCAAAAATAAAAGAGGAAACAATTAATATCAAAGTGAGAGATAAGACAAGATAACTTAGGCTATTCCTTTCTACCTTAACCAAACTTTTGGCTTTTTGAAAGACAAACTCAAAACCCAACGCTGCAAGAATAAAGACTGCAGGGATAGACCCAACGGACCTCAAAGCATGGGGGACTCCTTCATATGTTAAAATTCCGGGCAAGAGCATGACAAAGAACCATACTAATATGAAAGAAGAAAGCCAAATAGCTAGATAATCTTTTTTCTTAAAAGCAGAAATGAAATATTTTGAACAAATAACAAATCCTATCAGGAATAATATTCCTACGGGCCAAAAGAGAACAGGCGATCCGGCAATATTATGGCGCCAATTAAAATCTCCAAAAATATTAAACATTCCCAAATGTTTGACGAAACTTTCTCCTAAAGCCAGAAGAAAATTATTACTGCTAAATACAGAAACATTTGACGCTCTGCTTACAAAATGAGACGGGTTCTTCAAGAAATAAATTCCAATAGGAAGAGAAACAATAAATATGCTGGCTACGAAATAAAAAGCAGGTTTCCAGAAAGATTTCTTAATATTTTTGCTTTTGCAAAACAACCACCAGCAGAAGAGTGACCAAAAAAGAAGCAGTACTGCTAAACGAAATCCGATATAAGTATAAAACCCTAAACCGAAGAAAATTCCCGCAGGAATAAAATTCCAAATCTTGTCCTTAAAGATAGCTTTAAAAAAGAAGTAAAATGAGTAAACCAACACAAATGGCACCAAAATACCTCTAAACCCAATACGGCTAAAATTAATATGCCAAAAAGAAACTGCAATAAAAAAGCTTGCCAGAAGAGCAATTCTCTCCGCCTTCCCGCGGTCCTTGAACATTTTTAAAAAGATTTCTCTGGTCAAGAGAAATAAACCCGGTACAGTCAATATCCCAATAATTGCAGAAACCAATCTTAAAGAAAAAACACTTTTCCCAAAAGCAAGAAAACTCATGGATAAAAGACTAAAATATAGACCCTCCCGACCATTATTCTCCGGATAAAATATCTTTCCCGGCGAGGATATAGCTTCATTACCATTTAGTGCTTCGTCAGGATAAAGTCCGGGAGGAATAGTATCAAGCTTATATATCCTGAAAAAAGCAGCTAAAAGAATAATAGCTATTAAGATAAAAATATATTTTAGTTTTTTATTCATTTTTAATATTAAAATTTAGTGTGAAAACAACTCTTATTCCTTCTTGTCATATTAGCACAAATTTCAAAACACTTTATTGTGGATAATAATCAATTGGCAGTCAGACTTCTTGACTGCTAATCTATATTTGCTATAATTACAAGTGGAGAAGAAATACAAAAGTTTACTTTTAGATTTCAACCAAACGCAGTAATTATCTGAAGCGGCAAAGCCGCCAAAAGCATAATACATATTGATGATAACTGAACGCCAAAAAAATATATTAAATGGAATAATTAAAGAATATATTAGTTCCGCAGATCCAATTAGCTCCCAATTACTTGAGGAAAAGTATGAGTTGGGAATTTGTCCTGCAACAATAAGATCAGAAATGCAAAAACTAACAAATGAAGGATTTTTATGCCAACCGCATACTTCTGCAGGAAGGATTCCGACAGACAAGGGATATGAATTTTTTGTAGAAAAGTTATTTGAGAAGATATTCTCGGGACAAGATAAAAGTTTTAATTTAGAAGACTGGTTTTGGAAAGAATCCGAGGACATATTGAAGCTTGCCTCCCTGATAACAAGAGATGTAGCAGAAGCTTCTTCGAATTTAGCTTTAACATATTTAATTGAAGATGAAATTTTATGGAAGGAAGGATGGGAGAATATTTTGAAGGAACCTGAATTTGAAGAAAAGGGACAAATTGAACATTTTATTGATTTTTTAAAGTCGTTCGAGGCTAATATTAAAAAGACTTATGATGATCATCGAATCCAAATTTATATCGGGAAGAATCCCTTTTCAAAGTTTCACGATTTTAGTATAATACTTTCCGGCTGCCGTTTTCCAAAAAAACAAAAGGGGTTTTTAGCAATCCTTGGTCCCAAAAGAATGAATTACGACCGTAATATTAATTTAATAAATTTTGCCGTAAAAAATCTAGAAAATATTTAAAATGCAAGAGAAAAAACAAATAAAAAGAATAGAAAAAACTGATTTAAAACACATAAGAAAGAAATTTGAAGAATGTCGGAAAGAAGCAAATGAATACTTGGCCGGATGGCAAAGAACTAAAGCAGATTTTTTAAATTATAAAAAAGAAGAAGCAAAAAGAATCTCAAACATTTTGGAATATGCAAGAGAAGAATTAATTTTAAAAATTCTGCCAATATTGGATAATCTTGAAAAAGCAGAAAAAGAAGTTCCGGAAAAACTTAAAAAAGAAAGTTACCTTAACGGTATCTTTCAAATAAAGAGCCAGCTTGAAGATCTCCTTAATAAAGAAGGGGTTGAAGAAATAAAATCACTGGGAGAAAATTTTAATCCAAAATTTCATGAAGCAGTACAGGTAGCAAAAACTGAAAATGACTGCTCAGAAAAAATCATAAAAATAATTCAAAAAGGATATAAGATGAAGGGGAAGGTCATCAGGGCTACTAAAGTTAAAGTTTCAAAGTAATAAATTTAAAAGGTTTTAGTTTCAAGCCTGCTCATCTTTTTCGGTGGGCAGGGTTAAGATTAAAATAGAAAATCAGATAATAGTCTTTAGAAATTTAAAATTGTATTTCTAATTTCTGCATCTAATTTTCATATAATTATATTATGGCAAAAATAATCGGAATTGATTTAGGAACAACCTTCTCCGCAATGGCTGCAGTCCAGGCAGGAGAGCCTAAAATAATAGTAAACAAAGAGGGAGGACGAACCACTTCTTCGGTTGTTGCTTTGTCTAAATCCAAAGAACTGCTGATTGGTGTTTTAGCTAAAAGACAGCAAATTACCAATCCCGAAAACACAATTTCTTCTATAAAAAGATTAATAGGACATAAATTTGCAGATAAAGAAGTTCGGGCTAACTTGAAACATTTATCATATAAGTTAAGAGAAGCATCCAACGGAGATATTGAAGTGAAGATGGGGGAAAAATGGTACAAACCCCCCGAGATTTCTGCAATGATTCTCCAAAAACTAAAAAGAGATGCAGAAGCACAGTTTGGAGAAAAAATTGAAGAAGCCATTATCACATGTCCCGCTTATTTCAATGACTCTCAAAGAAAAGCAACAAAAGTAGCAGGAGAAATTGCCGGCTTTAAAGTAAGGAAAGTTATTAACGAACCAACAGCTGCAGCTCTGGCTTACGGCTTAATAAAGAAAAAAGATCAACAAATTCTGGTTTACGATTTTGGAGGAGGAACTTTTGATGTTTCTATCTTAGATGTTGGAGAGGACACTATTGATGTAATCGCAGTTGGAGGAGATACTCATCTTGGGGGAGATGACTTTGATTTGAGAATAATGAATTGGATAGTAGAACAGTTTAAGAAAGACCAGGGGATTGATTTATCAAAAGATCCTCTGGCATTGCAAAGGATTAAAGAAACAGCAGAAAAAGCAAAGATTGAACTTTCCAGCGTTATGGAAACGGAAATCAATCTTCCCTTTATTACTTCAGATGCTTCAGGTCCTAAACATTTACTATACAAATTAACACGTTCTCAACTGGAGAATTTGGTAGAAGATTACGTTTCAAAATCAATTAAGATAGTCAAGCAGACCGTTGAAGAGGCAAGAGAAGTTAAAGAGAAGAAAGTAACTATTAAAGATATTGATGAAATAATTCTCGTGGGAGGACAGACAAGAATGCCTAAAATTCAGGAAGAGATTAAAAAGATATTCGGCAAAGAACCTAATAAATCCATTAACCCGGATGAAGTAGTGGCAGTTGGAGCTGCAGTTGAAGCAGGAATTTTGCAGGGAGAAATGAAAGAAGTTTTACTCCTGGACAATACCCCTCTTTCTCTTGGTATTGAAACTTTAGGACAGACAAATACTATCCTAATACCAAAAAATACGACTTATCCTACCAGCAAAACTCAGATCTTCTCAACAGCCGCAGACAATCAGCCCTCTGTTGAAATTAAAGTTCTTCAAGGAGAAAGACCGATGGCTCAGGATAACAAGGTTTTGGGAAGGTTCATCTTAGACGGCATCCCTCCTGCTATGAGAGGAGTGCCTCAGATTGAAGTTAGTTTTGACATTGACGCAAATGGAATTTTAAATGTTTCTGCAAAAGATAAGGCCACAGGTAAAGAACAATCAATAAGGATTGAGAGTTCCTGCGGCATATCAGATGAAGAGATTGAAAAAATGAAGAAAGAAGCAGAAATACATGCAGAGGAAGATAAAAAGAAACAAGAATTGGTCGAAGCTAAAAACTTGGCTGAAAATCTAATTTACACAACCGAAAAAGCTTTGAAAGATGCAAGAGATAATGAAAAGATAAAGGAAATGAAAGAAGAGATTGAACAAAAACTTGAAAATTTGAAAAAAATAAAAGAAGGTGACAATATAGAAGAGATAAAAAACAAAACCGAAGAGTTGTCTCAAGTAGTTCAGAAAATTGGAGCCGAATTATATAAGGAAGCTCAGAAAAAGCAATCCGAATCGAAAAAAAGAAAACCTGAAGGAAGCGAAGAAAAGGAATCTGAAAAAGACGAAAAAGAAAAACCAGAAGAAGGAGAGCATAAAGAAAAAGAGAACTAGCATAACTTCAAACAAATTTAACTATTTATGAAAGATTATTACGAAGTTTTAGGTGTGCCTCGCAATGCTTCTCCCGATCATATCAGAAAGGCATATCACAGGCTTGCTCACAAATTTCATCCAGACAAAGGAGGAGATGAAAAGAAATTCAAAGAAATAAACGAAGCATACCAGATTTTATCAAACAAAAACAAAAAAGAGCAGTATGACCGCTTCGGAAGAGTTTTCGATGAAAACGGCTTTAATCAAGAAGCTAACGGTTTTGATTTCGGATTTGGTAATTTTAATCAGGATGAAAGTTTTAATTTTGACCTTGGAGACTTGGGAGATATGTTTGAGGGTATGTTTGGTTTTGGCGGAAGATCAAGAAAAGAAGATACAAAAAGAGGTGAAGACATTCAAATTGATATAGAAATTTCACTTGAAGACACTTTAAATCCTCAGGAGAAAGAAATTTCTCTATATAAATACGTACTTTGTTCGCGCTGCCAAGGAAAAGGAGCAGAGCCCGGAACCAAAATTAAAGAATGTTTTATGTGCCGGGGTAAGGGGCAAGTACAACAGATAAGAAAAACAATATTTGGTTCTTTTACTCAAGTTACCATTTGTCCCGAATGTAAGGGAGAAGGATATGTTCCAGAAAAACCATGTAATGTTTGCAAGGGTGAAGGTAGAATAAAAGACGAAGAAAAAATTAAATTTACCATACCTGCAGGAGTAGATACAAATCAAGTAATGAAAATTATTGGGAAAGGAGATGCGGGAAGAAAAAACGGGAAACCAGGAAACTTATATGTTAGAATATTAGTGAAGCCTCATTCTGTTTTCAAGAGAGAAGGTGATGATTTGTATTCAAGAATGCTTATTTCTTTTTCTCAAGCAGCATTAGGAGATGAAATAGAGATTCTCACCCTTGATAAGAAAAAGCTTTTGTTAAAAATTCCTGCAGGGATTCAATCGGGTAAGATTTTAAGAATTTCCGATAAGGGAATTCCCAGATTTTCTGGCAACAAGAGAGGTAATCTCTATGTTGAATTAATTGTAAAAACTCCAAGTAAGATAAGTAAAAAGCAAAAGGAACTCTTGCAAAAACTAAAAAAAGAAGGTATATAATACGTTTATTACTTGATAAAAATGTGTTACAGTTTTAATGTTGAAATCAGCTGTTTTACCAGTTAATTTTTTCTAAAAAATCAATAAAATAATAAAATAAGATAGTAAATAAATGGGTCCATAACTCAATGGCAGAGTAGTAGCCTTTTAAGCTATTAATCTGGGTTCGAATCCCAGTGGACCCACTTTTTTTATGACAAATTCATTATTAATAAAAAATTAATAAAAAAATGTGAGAGATTAAGGAAAAGAGGCTTTACTCTTGGAGAGATCGTTAAAGCAACTCAACTTCCTAAAACTACCGTAGCAGAAAGGAAAATCTTATAAAATTCTGTAATAAAATTAATTTTTCCAAAGGTGTTTATATAAATCCTGAACGCAAAAACAGCATTTGGAAGAAAGAACTTGAGAAAAGAGAGATATTGAATAAAATCATTAGTTCTTATCGGAAATGAATTTTCAATAAACAATTTTCAAATATTGTTTAAGTTTTTCCAATATGATATATTAATCTAATGTTTAGGTTTCTAAAGAAGATTTTAAAGATTGTCTTTTTTGCTGCTATCATTGTCGGCATTTTTTCATTAGGACAATATTATGGAGAAACTCAATGCAAAACTTGTCCTCCTCAAGATTTAGACTTTTCCTTGTTCTGGGAAGCATATCATGCGATAAAAGAAAAATTCGCTAATAAGGATGATATTGACGAGCAGGAAATAATTTATGGAGCCATCTCGGGAATGACCGAATCTCTTGATGATGATTATACTATTTTCTTCAATCCGGAAGACACCAAAATCTTCATGGAAGATGTAAAAGGGACCTTTACCGGTGTAGGAATGGAAATAGGCATCAGAGACGAAATACTTACCGTGATTGCGCCTCTGGAAGGGACTCCGGCTCAAAAAGCAGGCTTTATGCCGGGAGATAAAATAATAAAGATAGATGATGTCTTCACTCTGGGGATTTCTACTGACGAAGCTGTCAGGCTAATAAGGGGACCCAAGGATACGGAAGTTACATTAACAATCCTAAGAAAAAACTGGGAAGAACCTAGAGAACTCAAAGTTAAAAGAGCAACCATTAAAGTGCCTTCTTTAAAATGGGAAATGATATCTTCTTCCGAAACTGACGAAGATAAAAATATCGCATATTTAAGAATTTATCATTTCAGCGAAAATGCAACAAAGGATTTTAAAGAAGCAGCTGTTGAGATTTTAAAAAGCTCTGCAGAGAAAATTATCTTAGATTTACGCAGCAATCCTGGAGGATATCTTTATGTCGCAAGAGACATTGCAGGATGGTTTCTAAAAACAGGAGATATTGTAGTGACAGAGGATTTTAATGGAGAAGAGCCAAGAAAAGAATATAAATCTTTGGGGCCCGAAAAACTTCTTTCTTACCCCATTGTAGTTTTAATCAATAGAGGAACTGCTTCCGGGTCAGAAATATTAGCCGGAGCATTGAGAGATAATAGAAATATTAAATTAATAGGAGAGGTCTCTTTCGGAAAAGGTTCTGTCCAAGAAGTGAAATATCTTTCGGGAGGTTCCAGCATTAAAATTACGATTGCCAACTGGTTGACTCCAAACGGCACCCTTATTACGGGGCAAGGTTTAGAGCCGGACATAGAAGTGGAGCTAACCGAGCAAGACTATATAGAAGGCAGAGATCCTCAATTGGAAAAAGCTATTGAAGTAATTAGCAAAATAAGGTAACATATTTTTAAGTAAACATATTTGATCATGAAAGTAATCATTCTTGAAGATATAAAAAAATTGGGCAAGAGATACGAAATAAAGGAAGTCAAAGACGGCTATGCCAAGAATTTTTTAATTCCTCGAAAAATGGCCAAGCTGGCTACAAGCAAAGCTATCCAATGGGCAGAAACTCAAAAGGAATTAGAAAAACAGAAGGTAGAACAAGAACTTCAAAAACTTCAAGAAATAGCTTCTAAAATGGATGGTTTTGAAATTATGTTCCCAGTGAAAGTGGGGGAAAAAGGAGAACTCTTCCAATCGATTAATGCCCAAAAAATAACAGAAAAGTTAAAAGAATCTGGTTTTGAAATTAAAAAAGATCAAGTTGAACTCAAAGATCCGATCAAAGATATAGGAGAATTTCCTGTTAAGATAAAGTTTGAACACAATTTGGAAACAGAGATAAGAGTAATTGTAAATAAAGAAAAATAAAACATAATATATCGCAACGATATTTCAAAGTTTAATTTGTTTGACCTATGGTCAAATATATTTTTATTGCCGGCGGCGTAATGTCCGGTATCGGGAAAGGAATAGCAACAGCCAGTATAGGCAAAATTCTGCAAAGTAAGGGTTTTACAGTGACAGCGGTAAAAATAGATCCTTACATCAATGTAGATGCTGGAACAATGAATCTTCTGGAACATGGAGAAGCTTTTATAACCAAAGATGGGGACCAATGCGATCAAGATATGGGAAATTATGAAAGATTCTTGGATGTAGAATTGACAAAGGACAATTACATGACAACGGGCAGAATTTACCAATCGGTCATAGACAGAGAAAGAAAATTAGGATACAAGGGAAAATGTGTAGAAGTTGTTCCTGACATTCCCAACGAAGTTATCTCTAGAATAAACAAAGCAGCCAGAAAAAATATGGCTGATTTTGTTTTAATAGAAATAGGAGGCACCATAGGAGAATATCAGAATATGTTGTTCCTAGAAGCAGCGAGAATGATTAAATTGAAAAATCAAAAGAACTTTATGTTTATTTTAGTCAGCTACTTGCCAATTCCAAAGATGATCGGAGAGATGAAGACTAAACCTACTCAACATGCGGCAAGAACGCTTAATTCGGCAGGCATACAACCAGATATAATTCTAGCTCGCGCTACTACACATTTAGATAAGAAAAGAAAAAGAAAAATATCCACTTTCTGCAATGTGAATATAGAAGATGTAATATCGGCTCCCGACGTCAAATCAATTTATAAAATTCCTATCAATTTTGAAAAGGAAGGATTAGGGAGGACAATCTTGAAGAAATTCGGAATCAAAGCAAAAACTAAAAAAGGATTAAAATCATGGGAACAGCTGCAAGAAACTATCGAGCATTCAAAAGAGAAGGTTAGAATCGGCATTATTGAAAAATTCTTTACCGCCAACGTTACTGCCTCAACTGATTGTTATCTTTCAATGACAGAAGCCATAAAACATGCTGCCTGGTATTTTAAGAGAAAGCTTGAGATTGTTTGGATGGATTCAAAAAATTATGACCCTTCAGAACTTCCGGACAAAGGAAAGCAGGCAAGAAAGAATCTAGACAAAGATTTAAAAACTATTGATGGTATAATCATACCTGGAGGATTTGGCGATAGGGGAGCTCAAGGAAAAATAGAAGCAATCAGATTTTGCAGAGAAAACAGGATTCCTTATTTTGGTATATCCTTAGGCTCAAGATTGGCGATAATTGAATTCGCTAAAAATGTTTGCAAAATTAAAGAAATTTGCAACAGTGAGTTTTCAGAAAAATGCAAGAATCCATTAATTGTTAAGTTAAAACATCAAGTTCTTGGAAATTCCCCGTGTGAGATAAAAAACGGAACAATCAGTTTTAGTGCCTATCTGCCTCAAAATACACCAAAAGAAAACATTAAGAATAGTATTCTCGTCCACGAAAGGCATCAAGATCAATATGCCTTAAATAATAATTTTAAAAAACATTTGCAAAAAGAAGGCATGATAGTATCAGCAGTAAATCCAAAAAACAAACTAGCAGAAATTATAGAATTAAAAAATCATCCTTTCTTTGTAGGAGTGCAATTCCATCCGGAATTCAAATCAAGGCCCTTAAATCCTCATCCCTTATTTAAGAAATTCACCAAAGCTTGCATTAAAAAAAGAGGTTAGATGTTAATCTAACTCTCTTAAGCTTCAAACAATTGAGTCCTCTTTTTAGGATTCAACGTTAACAATCTTGGCAATTCTTTGAGACCTGTTAAATCCTGTTTTCCTTTTTGTTGTAAACTTAACTTTGCCTTCTTTAAAAGCATATAAGGTATCGTCTCTGCCTCTTTTAACATTTTTTCCGGGAAGAAATTTCGTGCCTCTCTGGCGAATTATTATCATTCCAGGTTTTACCTTCTGTCCTTCATAAAGTTTGACTCCAAGGTATTTTGGCTGAGAATCTCTTCCTAAACGAGTTGAGCCTGCGGCTTTTGTCTTTGACATAATTTATTTCAAAACTTAATAATTTATGCTATTATGCTAACAAAAATAGCCAACTTCGTCAAGAATCATCAGGCGGACATCATATTGGTCATCGGGGTAGTTTTAATATCTTTGCTTTCTTTTGCTGCAGGATACATTACAGCAAAGAATCAAGAAAAACAACCTTTGAAAATAGAATTTAAGGAAAACTTAACTTCTTCTTTAGATGAATTGAGTAAAAAGGTCTAAATCAAAAAGAAAATTTCATGGAAAAAAAAGAAATTAAAATTAGAATAAAAGACGAAGATATCAAGGGAACATATTCGAACCTGATGATAGTAAGCCATAGAAAAGAAGAATTTTGCCTTGATTTCATAAACACTTTTAATCCTCCCATATTGAATGCAAGAATCATTACAAGCCCGGCACATTTGAAAAGGATGATTGGTGCCTTGCAAGAAAATATGAAAAAATACGAAGAGCAATTTGGAGAAATTGAAGCAAGTCAAGGTACTCCTGAAACAGTTTTAGGGTTTCAACCTCCAATGTCAAAATAGGAAATTAAATATGATTAATTTTGAAGAATTTCAAAAAATAGAATTAAAAATAGCAAAAATCTTAAAAGCAGAAAAAATTGAGGGGTCTGAAAAACTCATAAAGTTACAACTGGATCTAAACGAAGGAGAGCCAAGACAAATTTTAGCAGGAATAGCTAAATCTTACGAACCAGAAGATTTAGTAGGCAAAGAGTTAGTGATTGTGGCCAATCTTGAACCCAAGAAGATTTTTGGAATGGAGAGCAGGGGAATGCTGCTTGCTGCAGACGATGACGGAAAGCCCGTACTTCTAAAACCTGACAAAGAAGTTTCTCCTGGAGCAAAAGTAAAGTAAACTTAAAATGCAAAACAAAGTTTATATCATAAACTCGAGAGGGGAAAAAGAACTTTTTTCTTTAAAAAAAGTTTACCGTTCTGCGAAAAGAGCAGGGGCAAGTCCTTCCTTTGCCAAAGAGATAGCAAGAACTATTGAAAAAGAAATCTATCCGGAGATTAAGACATCTGAGATTTTCAGCAAGGTAAAGAGAATGCTCAAAAAAGAAAAGCCAAGTTCTGCTTTAAAGTTTTCTTTAAAAAAAGCGATGAGAAAATTAGGCCCTACGGGCTTTCCTTTTGAGAAATACATAGGGGAAATACTATCAAGAAGCGGATACAATGTAAAGCTCAACCAGACAATACCGGGACATTGTTGTTATTACGAAATAGATTTTTTAGCAAAAAAGAATAATATTCTTTATGTGGGAGAATGCAAATATCGTAATCTTGCCGGAGGAGTTGTCCACTCAGACATAGCCTTGGCAAATTATGCCCGTTTTATTGATATCAAACAAGGAAATTTCTTAAAAAAGAAAAGTAACCATTATTTTGAACCAAAGAATAAAATCAAGAGTATTCTTGTTACAAATACTAAATTTACCTCAAGGACTATTAGATATTCAGAATGTGTAGGCGTAAATCTTCTTGGATGGAACTATCCAAGAAATAAAGGATTGGAATACCTCATAGATAACGAAAGACTATATCCCATAACAATCCTTGACTCTTTAAGACAATACATGAGCAACGTTTTTGTCGAAAGAAGGATGATGCTCGTGCAAAACCTTTTAGAAATAAATCCCGACAAATTTTCAAGGGAAACTAAAATACCGAAAAATCACCTCATGAAGGTAATAGGGGAGGCAAGAGCATTAATAAAAGGATAAACATGACAAGAGAAAAAGCTTTAGAAATCTTAGAAGAAAATCTAACTAATAAAAATCTAATAAAGCATTGCTTGGCTGTAGAAGCGATAATGATAGCACTGGCACGCCATTTCAATCAAGACGAAGAAAAGTGGAGTCAGACAGGCCTTCTTCACGACATTGATTATGAAAAGGTTAAAGATGACCTTTCCCAACATTCGCTTTTGGGAGCTGAAATGCTTAAAGATTTAGGAATAGATAAAGATATTTGCCAAGCCGTAAAAGTCCACAATGAAACTCACGGAATTTCGCCTCAAACATTAATGGAGAAATCTCTTTTCGCCTGCGATCCTCTGACGGGATTAATTGTGGCTGCAACTTTAGTGCTGCCATCAAAAAAAATATCTGATTTGACAACTCAAAACACTCTTAACAGATTTAAAGAAAAGTCTTTTGCAAGGGGAGCGAATAGAGAGATTATCAAAAGATGTGAAGACCTTTTAGGTTTAAGTTTAAAGGAATTTATTGAGATTGGACTTAGGGCCATGCAGGACATATCAGAAGAACTAGGTCTCTAAGTAAATTCAAGAATATATATCCATACCTTAGCGAATCGGAACCGTTCGCTTTGCTCACTGTAATTTGCTTTGCAAATTAAGGAGATTCTCGAGCAAAGCGAGAGGTTCTTATATTGTGCGACCCTTTGCATAAATGGAGAAACCGTTAGGGAATCTAACGGTTTTTTAAATGTTCTTATTCTTTTAAGTTCTTGCCACTGTGAAATTTTCTATGGATATCACGTAATCTTTTATTTGTGACATGAGTATATATTTGAGTTGTAACTATGCTACGATGGCCTAAAAATTCTTGAATACTTCTTAAGTCAACGCCTTGGTTTAATAAATCCGTAGCATATGAATGTCTAAGGGTATGAGGGGTTGTAAAAATTGGTATTCCAGAAATAATAGCATACTTTTTAACAGCACGTTCTATAGAACGTGCTGTTAAACGACTTTCTGCATTTCGTCGAGACCTATAATGAATAAAGAGGGGTTTTTCCTTATCGTCTCGATCTCCCAAATACCTTTTTATCCAAGAGAAAGCTCTTTCTGAAAAATAGACTGTTCTAGGATATCCTCCTTTACCAACAATTCCAAGTTCTAAATCTTTTTTACTCTTTATATTTGTAAACTGTTCGCGATTTAAGGCAACCAATTCTGCAATTCTTAATCCCGTTGAAAAAAATGTTTCTAAAATAGCCCTATCTCTTAGCCCTATTTTTGTTTTAACATCAGGAGCCAGTAAAAACTTTTCAATTTGCTCTAAGTTGAGGAATTTAATTGTTTTCCCCTTCTTAACGTCTCTTGGAAGGGTAATCTTATCCGAAGGCAGTGAAACTATGTCTTTAGCTGTAAAATAGCTCAGAAGGGCTCTCAGAGCGATTAAATAGTAATGTTGGGTAATTCTCTCTAAAGTTTTGCCTCTTTTGTCCTGTGAACGAGAAAGATGCAAGCGATAAGACCAAATATCGTCAGAATCAAGATCGTGAGGCAATAAATCCCTTTTGTTATTTTCTTTTAACCAGGAGGTGAATTTCTTAAGGTAGTGCTGATAATTCCTCTGAGTATTGTTTGATAAACCTTTCTCAACCTCACAGTAATCTAAAAAATCGGGAATATGCTCTATAATTGGTTTATTTGATTTTTCCATAAATTGGTAGGGGGTTTTATATTCTTAATATTTCTATACTAAGAATAGCGGTTAACTTACATTGTAAGACATTTACTACATTAATAGTATAAGGCCTTTTAAGCCCTGTCAAGTGCAAAACCTATACTCCCCCCGCTACCAGTATCTAGTATCTGGTATCTAGTATCTAGTATCTGGTATTTAGTATTTAGTGTTTAATATTTAGTATTTAAAGAAAATTGACAAAAATTTCTAAATATATTATAAATAATAGAGAATTACAACATTAACAATAAAATACAGCTACGAGGATTATAAAATTAAAATAAATAGGAGGTAAAGAAAAATGAGAAAATTGATAGTAATCCTAATAGCAGTTTTGTTTGTATTTGTAGTTAGTGGATTGACAAGTTATGCTCAGGAAAAAACAGAAGAATTTGCTGGTGAGACTTTCACTAAAGCACCGAGGAACCCAAAAACTCCAGAAGAAGTTGTAGTAGCATTTTACTTTTTAGTCAAGGAAGGAAGATATCCTGAAGCTGAAAAATTAGTAGCTTCAAATTTTTTAGAAGAGTTTCGATACGGCAAATCAGAAATTAAGGATGTTATGCAGATAATTCAAAGCATAGAAGTGAAAGGTAAAGACATGCTCAACCATAACTACTGGTACATCAGCGTTCAGTTTATTGAAAGCGGACTTAGCGGAAGCTATAATGTGGACGAAAAGATACTAGATACTATAAAAAAAGGCGGACCAGTAACCCTTGGCGACCAGAAAAACCAACGCGTCCGGCTATTATCAATCAATGAAGAACATAAAAAAGATGCAGAAGTATATGTTTATCTCACTTTCCATAAAGTAGATAATCCGAAATATGCAGAATATGTAGAGCTTAAATGTCTGGGATATGAAGAACGTGCACTTCCTCTAGTGCTTGTAAAACAAAATGGAGAATGGAAGATAACGTGGCTTTCCGGCAGAAATTTCATCAAGGTGCCGAAAAATCCAAAGACTCCCGAAAAAATTGTAGCAGCGTTCTTTCTTTTAGCTAAGGAGGGAAAATATTCTGAAGCTAAGAAATTAATGGCTCCGAATTCTTTAAAAAAATCCAAATATGACGAATTAATTACCAGTGATGCTATGCAGATGATTCAAAGCATAAGAATAAATGCCATAGACGTACTCAAAGAGAGCTATTGGAAGGTCACTCTTTATCACATTAAAAAAGACTCCGAAGGAAACGATAATGTGGATGAAAAAACCCTAGCTGCTTTAAAAAAAGGTGAACCTGTGCAGCTTGAGGGTCGCGAAGAAATTGAACATATTAAACTGTTGTCTGTTGACGAAGAGCATCTGGCAGGCACAGAAGCAACTGTTTATTTCACTTTCCACTTCTGCACCACGACTAAGTGGAAAGATAACCAACATATAGAGCTTGTAAAGCTAAATGGAGAGTGGAAAATTGTGCCTTAGTGCCTTAAAAAGATTTGATTAAAACAAAAAAGGTGTCTCTCAATAGAGAAACACCTTTTTATTTTATCCAATCCTATCCCCTAACCTGACAGAGAAAAACGGAGAACAGTTCTCCGTTTGTTCTTTTGGCACTTAATTACCTATCCACTCATTCACTTATTTTATTATCTCCATAAATTTCTCCCAAAGGGACCTGCCCGTTTCGGGCGCTTCTTCTTTTAGTTCTTCTTTTTCTTTTTGAAACTCATCCTCGACAACAGATTTTCTTTTCTCAAATTCTTCTTCAACCGAAGGTTTAATCTTTCCGATGAAAAAGTCACTAATTTTTCCGAAAACTCCTTTAACAAAAGGTACAAAACTATTACTCCACCAATTACTAAAACAATTCCACATTTTTTGCCAGACAGGAACCACCTCTTCTTTCCATATCCTTGCAAAAATTCCAAGAGCTTCTTCCCCTGCCTCTTTCTTAAAACTCTCTCCTATTTCTTTCATTTCTTCAAGATCTTCAGGAGGTCCCATAACATCTTTCTGGGTAAAGGTTAAAATTGGAAAAACTAAACAAAATATTGACAAAAGCAACACTCCCTTGCCTAAGATTCTAAACCTCTTATTTTTCATATTATTTGAAGAGTTCTTTTGCTTCTTTTATTCTTTTAAGGGTTTTCTCTCTGCCCAGAACCTCTGCTACTTCAAAAGGACCTGCTGAAGCTTCTTTACCCGTTAAAGAAACTCTCAAAGGCCACAAAAGGTATCCCCTGTCCCCCGTCTTGAACTTCTCTGATTCGACTAGTAAAATTTCTTCAATGCTTTCTTTTTTCCATTTTTCAGAATGTATTTTAGAAACTATCTTCTCTAATTTGTCAAGGGAGCTTTTAACTTCTTTTTCTTCAGACATGTTTTTCCATTTTAAAAGGTCTTTTGGATACTCCAATTTATCTTTAAAGAAAAATTCTGTTAATTCCGTAATTTCAGACAGCTTTTTTAATCGCTCTTGATGCAGTGATATAATTTTTTCCAAAGAATCAAAATCAATTTCTTCCTTCGTTTTATTTATTATGAAAGAATCAAAAAAATCTATTCCAGAATCACCCAAAAACCCTATATCTGACGGTGTTTTCTTGGATTTCAGCTTAGGTGTTATCAGGTTATTCTTAACCAGGTAAGGGATACACAGTTCTGTTAATTTTCTAAGAGATTTTTGCCGAATATAGAACCCATTAAGATAATCCAGTCTTTTAATATTAAACATAGCTCCCCCTTTTTGGACTTTTTCCAAGGAAAACTCTTTGATTAAAGAGTTCATCGAATAGATTTCTCTTTCGGTCCCCGGATTCCACCCTAAAAATGCTATAAAATTAACTATGGCCTCAGGCAAATATCCATCTTTCCTGTATTCGGAAACAGAAACAATTGCATGTCTCTTTGATAATTTAGATTTGTCCGGGCCTAATATGAGCGGCAAATGGGCAAATCTAGGCTGATTAAACCCAAGAGCTTCTTCAATTAAAATCTGTTTTGGGGTATTTGAAATATGATCTTCCCCCCTGATTACATAAGAAATTTTCATTTCGAAATCATCAATGACCACAGCAAAATTATATAAAGGGCTGTCTAATCCTTTAGCAATAACAAAATCCCCTGTCAAAGAAGTATCAAACTCTACTTTACCTCGGATAATATCGTTAAAAACAACTTTTTTATTAGAATTCTTGAGTCTTATAACAGAAGGTATGTTCTCTGATAAATATTTTTTAACTGCTTCCGGGAAAAGATTCTTGCATTTGCCATCGTACTTCGGAGCTTCGCCAATACTTACCTGGTATTGCTTTTTTGCTTCCAGCTCTTCTTTGGTACAAAAACAATAATATGCTTTTCCTTCATTAAAAAGCTTTTCAAGATATTTTCTATAAAGAGGAAGTCTTTCACTTTGACGATAAGGACCATAATTTCCTACATATTTTTGTCCTCTAGCTTTCAATTTTTGGTCATGGTTGTTTGCAACGGGTCCTTCAGACCATTCAATGCCAAGCCATTTTAAACTATCTATAATATCTTTTTCAAATTCAGGCTTTGATCTTTCGGTATCAGTGTCTTCGATTCTCAAAACAAAGACTCCTTTATTTTGAACTGCAAACAAATAATTAAAAAGAGCTGTCCTGGCATTTCCAATATGAAATTTACCTGTCGGAGAGGGAGCCATTCTTACTCTTACTTCCGGGTATTTCTTTTGTTCGGTTACATATTCTTGTTCCATAATTAATAAAGTAAATATTCAACTATATATCCGGCAATTATTTCAGCAGCTTTCGGCCGAGAGAAATTTTCTGCTGAAATTGCCATTTTCTTTAATTGTTCGGGGCGAGAGAAAAAATATTTTAATTTCTCAAAGAAAAAATGCGACGTTAGATTCTTTTCTTCTATAACAACGCAAGCCCCTGCTTTTTGACAAGCATAAGCATTTTTAATTTGATGATTCTGGGCAGATTCGGGTAAAGGAATTAGAATAGAAGGTTTCCCGCAAGCAGTAATTTCAAAAATACTTCCAGACCCTGCGCGGCTTACTATTAAATCAGCAATTTTCAAAGCATGCTTTATCTCTGTTTCATTAAGAAAAGGATAAGGGTGGTAATAGTTAATAAGAGGCTTTTGAACCATAACACCTGCCTCGGCTTTGGTTTGATTGAAGTTTTTTGCACCTGTTTGATGCAATACCTGAAAGTTATTAAGAAGTTGAGGTAAAATATTAATTATTAGGTTATTGATCCTTTGAGAACCTTGGGAACCTCCTAGGATTAAAATTATGGGTTTTCCTTCTTTTAATTCAAAAAGTTTCTTAGCTTCTTCTTTTGCCCCTTCTGTAATCTTTTTTCTAATAGGATTACCTACAGAAATAATTTTTCTTGGAGGGAAATACTCGGTACTCTCAAGAGGGAAAGAAACAAATACCTCTAGTGCAAATTTGCTGATCAACTTATTAACAAGACCGGGAGATGCATCCGATTCATGAAGAATAACCGGAATAAGAAAAATGCGAGAGAGTAAAGAAGTGGCAAAAGCGCCATATCCCCCTTTGCTAAAAACCAAATCCGGAAAAAGAAAGAAAAGATAAAAGAAGCTTTGCAAAAAGCCAATTGCTATTTTAAAGATATCAAATAAGTTTTGGAAAAAAGCCCTGAAACCCCAATATCTTCTGATCTTCCCCGCAAGTATATGCTTGACCTTGATACCCTCTTGAGAAAGCAAAAGGGATCCTAATTTGTCTTTTGGTCCAATAAAATAAAACCGAAAGTCCGGACGAATCTTTTTCAACTCTCTAACTATGGCAATTATTGGGAAAATATGACCCCCGGTTCCTCCACCGGTAAAAACAATTCTCATAAATTTAATTAGATGATTTAGAAATATTCAAAAGTATGCCAACCGCCGCTAATTCTGTTATTAAATGCGACCCGCCATAAGCAATAAAAGGCAACGGTATGCCTGTCAAAGGCAAAATACCTATTATTGAACTAATATTAACAAATGCTTGGACAATAATCCAGCATGTAATACTTAAAGCCAATGTCTGTGAAAATTTGTCTTTAGCATTGCTCGAAATTTTAAGGCCTAGAACAGCAAAAATCATAAAAAGGACAATTAATACCAAAGAGCCAATAAATCCCGTTTCTTCAGCAAAAACAGAAAAAATTGAATCTGAAAAAGGCTGAGGCAAAAATCCGAATTTCTGAATACCCATGCCAAGTCCTTTGCCCCAAACTCCCCCTGAACCAACAGCAATAAGAGATTGACCGATTTGATAACCGATGCCCATCGGATCTATTTCCGAACTTAAAAAAGTCACTACCCTGTTCAATCTGTAAGGAGCAAAAGCAATTAAGACAAGCAAACCGACAATTCCTCCTAAAATTAAAAGAGCGTTTTGATAAAGAGGAGTATCCACAACAAAATACATCAGAACGGCAATAAAGACTATCATTCCCAAAGTGCTAATGTCCGGTTGTAAAATCAAAAGCAGGCTAATCAAGCTAATTATTACTAAGAAAGGAATGAATAAGGTTTTAAAATCTCTTGATCTTTTATTGTCCCTTTTTAAATTTTTCGCATTTCCGCGATTGGAAATCCATGCTGCTAAATAAATAAAAAAACTTAACTTTAAAAATTCTGACGGCTGAAAAGAAAAGTTGCCAATTTTAACCCATCGGGTTGCCCCACCGATAGATACACCCATGCCCGGAACAAAAATCAGAACCATAAAACATAGAACAACTAATAAGAAAATTACAGAATATTTCTTAAAAAAAGAAAGTGGAGCAAAAAAACAAAAAATCCCAAGTATTAAGCCTGGCAAGATTCCATATTCTATCTGATGAAATAAAATATGAAAAGGAGAACCAAACTTTTCTTGAGAAATTGAAATAGAAGTGCTGGCAAGTATTAAAACTCCAAGCGACAATAGAACAAAAAAAACTATTAATAAGGAATAATCCGGATGGCCAGAGTTTATTTTCATTGCCTTAATTATATCACAACAGCTCTTTTTTTCTATTCTTAAAACGAAGGACTTCCCTCTTGAATAGATTCCCCCTCTCCCTGTAATCCTTAAAGCCGGTAAAACTAGCACACCCGGGAGATAACAAACAAATTTTTTCCTTATCGGTATGTAAATAACATAATTTTACAGCTTCAGACATGTCATCCACAAAGAAATGCTGGAATCTTTTTTTAGATTGAATCCCCTTCCAAATCTTTCTTCCGGTGCAGGGAAATAAAATTAATGTTTTAATTTCACTATTATCTATCCTTTTATTTAATCCTTTAAAATCTAGATTCTTGTCAGATCCTCCCAAAATTAATGTTTGAACTTTATCCCCAAAGAAATTTAAAGCAAAGATTGTAGTTTGGGGAATTGTTGACATAGAATCATTGTAAAAATCAATTCCTTTAAATTTACCCACAAACTCTAATCTGTGCTCTAGAAACTTAAAGTTTTTAACTGTCTTTGAAACAATCCTCTCAGGAATATTGAATATCTTTGCCGTTTCTTTTGCAGCATTTATATTCAAATCATAATATTCTCCTTTAATCGAAATTTTTTTAGCTTTTGATTTTTTAGCAATTTTCCTAACTATCGGATCTTCAATATTGTAAATGAGATAATCTTTTTCGGTTTGATATTTCGTTATGCTCTTCTTGGAAGAAACGTATTCATTAAAGGTTTTGTAGTAATCCAAGTGATCAGGATAAATATTCAAAAAAACTGCAACATTAGGACTCTTTTTCAAATTGCATAATTGATGGGATGATAATTCATAAACAAATACACAGTCTTTTTTAAATAAAAAGTCTAAAACCGGTTTTCCGATATTCCCCGCTAAATAAGTTTTTATGCCTGCCTTTTTTAAGATAGCGTAAATTAAAGAACTGGTTGTGCTTTTACCTTTAGTGCCCGTAACTCCAATTATCTTTCCTTGAAAGTTATTAAAAAAAATATCAGTCTGAGAGGTAACTTTTGAAGATTTTTTAAGATAAGGAGATATAGACTTTAAAGGAATGCCCGGAGTCTTAATAATTATATCGTAATTTTTAACTGCTCTTAGGTAGTTTTTTCCAGTATGCGCATTCTTCATTTTCAAATTTCTTTTATCAGATATTCCTATTTCCATTCTAAATCCTAATTTCTTAAGAAATAAAAACGTATCTCGGCCTTCTCTTCCAAAACCCAGAATAAGAATTTTTTTGTTCTTTAATTCATCAATTTTCATTAATTCTAATGTGGCACAAAAAAATAGAGATTAAAACAGTGCTTTCTGTTATCCAATAAGTTGAATTGTCACTCCAAGAACAGCAAGGATTATCCCTATTACCCAAAGCCTCATTGTGATTTTACAGGCAGGCCATCCTATGGCTTCTAAATGGTGATGAAAAGGAGCACAAAGAAAAATCTTCTTTTTCCTTATTTTCTTAGATAGAATTTGTAAAATTACAGAGCCTGCCTCAAGCACCAATATCCCTGCAATGATTGGCAGAACAAAAACAGAATCAGTAAGAAAAGCAACTACCGCCAAAGTAGTGGTCAATCCCAGTGCTCCCGTTTCTCCCATGTAAAACCTGGCAGGAGGAATATTAAACCATAAAAAAGCTAATATCGTCCCCACTATCACAGCACAGAAAGAAGCAAGATTAATTTGCCCCTGGAAAAAAGCAATCAAAGTAAAGGCTCCGAAGATTGAAGCAAATATTCCTCCGGAAAGGCCATCTAATCCATCAACCACACCCCCTGCCCAACAAGCAAGAACTGTTAAAATGAAGAGAGGTATATACCAAAAGCCAATAATAATATCTCCCACCAAAGGAATATGTATAGAATCAAACTCCAGTTTGAAATAAAACCACCATGCTCCTATTATCCCGATCAAGACAACCATTAAAAAACGTTTTGAAAAACTCATTCCTCCGTCAGTGCCCTTACCTTTTCCAAATACCTGTAAAAGATCATCAAAAAGTCCAACAATAGAAGCGCTAATTAAAGTAAAAAGCGGCAACCATGTTTGTCCGCGAGATAAAAAATTAAGTTTTTGAATCCAAAAAGCATCAGATATTTTGGAAAGAATAAAAAACAGCAAAATCATTAAAGCGGTGACAACCCATATTAAAATTCCTCCAAAACGAGGAACCCTCACTTCTCTTTTTTTGTGTAATTGGTGAAAAACTTTAGCCTCATCTCCCATAATGGCTTTAGTGCGTGCCTGCTTGCGCCACATTTTATGTTTATATAAAAAGTGGGTCAGGGTAGGAGTTAAAAAAACAGCTATAACACTGGCTGAGACAAAGAGAATAAATATCTTAATGAGGTTAATTGCTAATTCTGGATTTTGGTAAAAAGGCATAACTTTAACTTACAACTCACAACTTATAACTCATTGCTTATAATCTGTTGTCAGTTGTTAGTTGAATTAATTTTTTAATCTCAACAAATCTTGACTCTTGGGAATCCGTGCCCAGAATTACATGAATAAAGTATTCATTACTTTCATTTCTTTGAATTAAAATTATACAGCCACCGGCCATATAGGTCCAACCCGTCTTGCCCCCGATAATATTAGGAACTCGGTCAATTAGTTGATTTTTGTTCGTAGCAAGATAAATATGTTCGTTATATATATTAGAGATGGGATATGAAGGCTTTATTGAGGCATCAAAGATTTCCGGATGCTCATTTAAAATAGACCAAGAAAGCTGGGCTAAATCTCTGGCTGTCGATTGGTTTTTTAAAGAATAAGGACTGCCATCGTCAAGACCGGTACAATTGATAAAATTCGTATTTTCAAGTTTAAGATTTTCTTTTGCCTCAAGATTCATCAAATAAATGAAAGCTTCTACTCTTTCTTTCGGAGTTAAATGTTCTTCTTTTGGCCCCAAATTCTCAGCTATGGCATAGGCAGAATAATTGTTTGACTCAATAAGCATTGAATACAAAAGCGTTTCCAGAGAAATTTCTTCATTCTCTCCAACCCCAGAATTTTCATTTTTTTCAAGGGCTTCTTCTGAAATTAACATCGGGTCTGAAAATTCATAATACTCAGGATATTGAAAAACAACCCAAGCGGTCATTAGTTTAGTTAAAGAAGCAATGGGCAGGACTGTGTCAGGATCTTTTTCAAAAAGAATTTCCCGCTCACCTTCACTATTTATCTTAACCGAAATAGCAGACTTGGCTTCAATCTCAAATACGGAAACATCGTTTTCTTTTGTTTCTTGATTGTCGCTTGTTTCGTCAACAAAATCCACTAAGGAACTTTGGGCCAATGAGGGTTCATAATGAAAACTAAATAAAAAATCTTCTAAGTCTTGACTGAAGATATTAATTCCCCAAAAGAAAAATATGCTAACGGTAAAACAAGCAAAAAAGATTTTAATTCTTCTTGACATTTTAGTTGGTTTTCTTGGTTCTACCTTTATTTTTATCAAGTTTTATATGAAGTTCCTTCAATTGATCGCTTGAAATCTCCGAAGGAAGACCCATCATTAATCCTCTATTATCTCCCGTCTTAGGAAAAGCCATTACTTCTCTAATGTTCGGTTCTCCAAAGACTATCGATAAAAATCTGTCAAAGCCAATCGCTATCCCTCCGTGGGGAGGCACTCCGTAACTAAATGCCTCAAAATAGTTTCTAAACTTATCTTTTACGTCTTCGGGAGTATGTCCTAAAACTTTAAAAATAGCAATTAAAACATCTAAATTTGTAGTCCTTATACTTCCTCCTCCTATCTCGCAACCATTAAGAACAAAGTCATACTGATCGGCTAGAATGTCTTCTGGATGTTTTTTAATTTCTTCCGTGTCTTCCGTCTGAGGATTTGTAAAAGGATGATGCGTAGCTCCCCAACTTTTGGTTCCTTTGTGCCATTCGAACATAGGAAAATCAGTAACAAAACAAAAAGCAAGCTCACTATCATCTTTTTTGTCTCTTAAGTCTGGTTTATCGCTTTTATATTTCTCCATCGCTTCTTTGTAGGTAATTCTGGGAAAAGGAATTTCTTTAATCTTTTTTTCGGGAAATAAGTCTTTGCAAATTTTAATAAATAAATCTTCTGTCAGAGAAAGAACATCTTCCTTTTCAACAAAGGACATTTCCAAATCTAATTGAGTAAATTCTGCCTGTCTGTCGGCCCTGGGGTCTTCATCTCTTAGACATCTTGGAAACTGAAAATACTTTTCAAAACCTGCCACCATTAAAAGCTGCTTGTATTGCTGCGGAGATTGAGGAAGAGCATAAAACTTCCCCGGATACATCCTTGAAGGGACTACAAAATCACGAGCACCTTCGGGGGTAGATTTTGTCAAAATAGGGGTTTCAATTTCAACAAAGTCCTCTTTCTGAAAATAGTTCCTCATAAACTGGATTACCTTATGACGGGCTCTCAAATTTTCCTGCAATCTTTTTCTTCTTAAATCAATGTATCGATATTTTAACCTTTTTTCTTCGTTAATGTCATAACCTTCGCTCTCAATAGAAAAAGGCAAAGTTTTGGCTTTGCTGAAAACTTTAAGATTTTCAGCTTTCATTTCTACATTACCGGTTTCAATTTTCTGATTCTTCATGTTGTCAGGCCTTTCCTTTATTGTTCCTTTAACTTCTATCACCCATTCTGACCTCAACTCCTGAGCAAGCTTGTATAAAGAATCATTCTGAGGCGTAAAAACTATTTGCAAAACTCCGCTCCTATCTCTCAAGTCAATAAAAACAATCTTTCCGTGGTCCCTTCTGGTGTTTACCCATCCGCACACTCTAACCGATTTATTAATATTTTTAACCGTTTCTTTTATAAGGATCCTTTTCATAATGTTAATTAATATTTTTTTGCCGCATTCCTGCTTAATTTTGGCATATTGTTATTTAATCTTAACATAAATATTAAAAATTAAAAGCTGCCGTATGATATCACACAGCATTATCAATAGCCTATTTTTCAACATCGGACAGCAGTCCGATAAAGCTTCCAAAACAAGGAATCCGTTCTCCCTTGTAGATGTCCGGATGCTTCTCTCTTTTACGGGCTGAATAGAACCTTTCGGCTTCACAAAAAGTACAAATGCCGCAATCTTCAATGTTCTCTCTTTTTACTCCGGATTCCAAAAGTTTATCAATAACAATTTGAGTCAGATCAAGATAAAATCTTCCCTTGCCTTCCTCAATATATTTTTCTACTTCTGTTCCTGAAGCAAAAGCTTTAATGTCCTTTTCAAAATAATAGCAGCATTTTCTAATATGAGGGCCGATCCCTATAATTAAAGAGGATGGCTTACAGTTAAAATCCTTTACAGCCGTTTCAACAATTCCCTTCATTATGCTTTTTCTGCCAGCATGAATTGCTCCTACTTTATTTTGATCCGGATCGTAAATTAAAATTGGCACGCAGTCAGCGGTCCTGATTATTAAAATTTGATTGGGATTTTTAGTTATTAATCCATCCGTCTCAAGCTTAATATATCCTCCAGGACCCGAAGGACAAGAATAAACTTTTGAGTCGTGAATCTGTTCGGCAAAGATAAGGTTATCAACCTTGGCATCTTTGTAGTTTAACTTTTTTAAAGCTCTTAAAATATTCTCTTCTGCTTTAGAATTAGAAAAAGGGTTGACTTGCCCATCCTTTTTTTCTAAAATCCCATGAATTACATTTTTGTATTTCTTTAGATTTTCAAAAAATATCATGACTTATTTCTTCTTTAATTCAAAAATCATAAATAAAGGGATTTTTTGGCGGATGTCCCAGAACATTCTATCTTTGTTTTTAACAGAGTTAATTGCTCTTGGTTCGATGAAATCAATAATTTCAAAACCGGACTTAAGAATATCTCTTACTGTTGACGATAACGGTCTGTGGTAGTAGCTAATTTCAAACTCATTGAACCAAAGGTCTTTAATTTTCCTTGTTTTGAAATAGTCTCCATAAACTTGATACCTTTTACCGTCACTGTACTTGGCATACCCCATCAAAACCATTTTTTTATCCTTGAATCTTTTCTTTTCTGCCCCCCATTTTATTGGATGGTGAGTTGAAAATAAAAAAGTTCCATTTTTTTTCAGAACTCTATGTATGTTTTTCAATGCCTTGGTCCAATCTTTTAAATAATGGAGAACTAGGCTGGAATAGACAAAATCAAAGCTCGATTTTTGGAAATTGATTTTTTCTATATTCATAACGTAAAATTCTATCTCGGGATAGTTTTTTTTTGCATTCTTAATTAATTCTTTTGAAATATCAATCCCAACTATTCTCTTAACTCCCAAGGATTTAATATATCCGCACTCTTCTCCTGTCCCGCATCCAATGCAAAGCACCGATTTATTCTTTAAGTCAGAAAGCTTGGCATACATAGCAGGCTTTTCTAAATATTTATGCGCACTATTTCCTCCTGAGTGCATTCTCTCCGCCCATTTATCTGCATACTTGTCATATGACCAAATGACTTTTTTATCTGTTGACATAATCTTTAATTTCCTTTTTCTGATTAAAACAAGTTAAACAGTTTAGCGATAAATAAAACGTAAATAAGCAGATACATTGCTCCTTCCCATTTGTAAATCTTTCGAGTGATGCCAGAAATTATATATAGGACTGTTGCTGCAACAAAGAAAGGAACAGCGACCGATAAAACAACTGAAGTAACATCTAATGTTTTAATCAGAGCGGGAATTCCAAGCACCACAAACCCATTAAATATATTAGAACCAAAAACATTTCCTAATGCTACAGCATCATTTCCTTTTCGGGCAGCTGAGATAGAAACAAAAATCTCCGGCAGAGACGTACCAATAGCAACGGCAGTTAAAGCAATTACAGCTGTGCCAATATTTAAAATTTCGGATATTTTCATAACCGATTCAATTGTATAATTTGCCCCGTAATAAATGAAAACAGCTCCCAAAACAAGTCCCAAAATTATCTTCCGGTCAATTTTCCCCTTTTTGCCCTCTTTCTCTTTTTCCCTTTTCTTTTCTCTATACACCAATGTGTAATGAAGATAAATAGAGTAACCAATTAAGGATATAATACCTTCCCAGAATGTCACTTTCCCATCCCATAAGAGCAAAATCATCATTATTATCCCCCCTCCAGCCAGTAAGGGTAAATCAAGATTTATAAGGTTTCTTGTAACTTCTAACCTTCCCTTTTTTGACAGAACAGTTGCTAGCCCTATCACTAAGAAAATATTAGCAATGTTAGAACCAACAACATTTCCTGCAACCATATCCGTAACTCCTTTAGAAACTGCGGAAATAGAAGAAGCTAGCTCTGGTAAAGAAGTACCGATACTGACAATGGTGACTCCAATAATGAACTGTGGTAATCCTAAAATGTGCCCTAATGCACTGGCAGAATCAGTAAAATAACCAGCCGCCTTGATTAAGACAGCTAAACTCACTATGAAAATACCTATCCAAAAAAATAAAGACATATTTTTATATTTAAAGTTAAATTTTTACACTTAGTCCCTTTATAGACCCATCTTGGTATGATAACATCTTTCATCGTTGTAGTTTTATCTCTTATTTTTTTCATTAATGCTTTTTATATAATCTGTTTTTAGTTTTGTGTATACACTCCTTTCTTCTTTAGCCTCTCTTTTCCATTTAAGTTTTAATTTAAAATATTTTTCTGCTTCTTCTCTATTCTCTCTCAAATAATCTCTAAAGAATAAAAGTTCTTTATGGGCCTCACCTCCTTTTTCAACCAGGTGAATATGAAAGCTGCCAATTTTCGTTTCTTTTTCTGTGCTTAAAAATATCCTTCCCTCCTCTTCGGGATGAATGTGGGTAAATCCCATATCCTTTAATCTCTCTATAACATTTTTTACTTTTTTAAAATCATTTATGGCAATCATGATATCAATAATTCCCTTTCCCCCTAAGTTCGGCACTGCCGTGCTTCCAATATGATAAATCTTACAATTCTGAATAACTTGCGAAATTTCTCTTTTCTTTTTTCCAAATATCTTCTGAAAATTTTGATTATAGGGAAGAATTTTAACTTTTGCCATAGATTTCTGATTTTTCAGCTTCAGTTAACAGTCTTTTCCCAAAACTTTCAGCTCTTTTTAAATCATCTTCATTGGGTTTTCCTTTGTTAAAGATTTTTGGGCCAAAATTAGCAAAAATACTACTCAGTCCTTTACAAGAAAAACTTCCTAAAAAAACAACTTCCTTATTTTCCATTTTCTCTTTTACAATCCTTAGTGCTCTTTTGTCTCCAAACGCATGCATAGTACAAAAAGCAGCTCCTTTTCTATTAGGTGAAGGAGAAATCTTTTCTAAAAATTCCTTCACTGGCTTTGCCGGAGCAAAACCATGTACCGGCGTGCCTACACATATTAAGCCGTACTCTGAAACGTTATTTATTTCTTCAATCCTTCTCAAGTCGGCACCTAGTCCTTTAGCGATTGACTTGGCAATCTTCTCCGTATTTCCTGTTTTTGAATAATAAGCAACTAAAGATTTCATTATATTAATTTTATAGACCAGTCTTTTGTCTTAAACCTATTAGAAAAGTTCAACTTTTGTTTGTAGAAATAAGCTTTTCTATTTTCACTTGCACAGATATAAAAATGCATTAGATTTAGCTTTCATATCAGGATTAAGCCGTTTAAACAAGTTACTCCATTTCTCATTCTCTTGCCAATCATTAAAGATTTTAATTTCTGAAAATTTGATTTTTTGGGCGGTTTCCATAATATATTTTCGAGAATAATAAATTATTTTTGTTTTAGCAAAGATTTCAGAATTAACTTCTTCATCACCTCCTTTCTTTAAGAACTCAATTTCAATAATTTCATTATCTTTCGGCTTATATCCCAAGACACTCCTCCTCCCTTTAATCTTATAAATTGCATTATAACTCCTTCCCTTCATCCCTTCTTCATAAAAATGTATGTTGGCAAACACTTTCCCTCCTTTTTTTAGACTTTCATATATTATTTGCAATGTTTTTTCTAAAGGACACGAAACTATATAGTTAAAACTATATTTAAAAATAATCCCATCAAGTTCTTCCTTTTTTCCTTCTAAAAAATCTATCATTTCTTCTTTCTTGAATTCGAAAACCTTCTTAAGATTTTGAGGAGTATTTCTTTGGGCATAATTTAACATAAAAGGAGATTGGTCAACCCAATAAATTTTTCCTTCATTATATCTTAGGAACTTTACAAAATTAAAATAATCCATTGAATGGGCACCAGCTCCTAAATCTGCTATTCTTAATTTGTTCTTATTCTGAAATTCAATTAGTAAAATAGCCTCAAAAAATTTAGAGACAGTATCATGACTAATATTCTTTTCTCTTTCAATCATCTCCTTGGCGATTTTCTCATCAAAATACATTTCTTGGCCAGATTCTTTTATAAAACTTTGATTCACTTTTTCCGTCATATTACTTTATTTTATCAAAAAATTACCTCAATTTAAAGAGCGTCGGATAGATGTAATAGATTTCTATCAAATACCCAATATTGACAAAAGAATAAAAGGATGATATTGTAACAACGGTATCATTAAAAAATAAAGAGGGAGGGGTAAAGATGAAAAAAAAGATTATTCATCTTATCGAGTTTAATTTAATTTTCATCGTGACTATACTTTTTAGTGTAATTGTGATTAGAAATCTTCGCACTCCAGGATTGCATCCTTTTCTCGCTGCAATGCTGTGGCTCATTATGGCCATAATGATTATTGAGCTCACATTAAAAGTGAGAGAAATGAAGAAAGATCACGATCAGGATATCTAAGGATATCCAAATAACATTTTAAAAAAGGAGGTAAAGAAATGCTGATAGGAGGAAAAAATGAATAAGCATATAAAACGGAAGGTATTTTACAATAATCATGGAAATAATAATGGAAATGAAAAACGGGGAAAAGATAAACCATCTAGCATTAATTATAGCCATGGATTCCCTAAAGGTTGTACGGTTACAAAACAGGAAGATGCTTTTCTCTTGCGTATCAATGGGAAAAAAAGAGCTAGATTCTTTTTTCCTGCAAACATTGAGACAGTAAAAAAGTATGCGTCAGCATATGTCCGATACATAAAAGAGTTTAAATTAAAAGTTTAATTTAAAAAGATTTCACTAAAAAAAGCTGGAATTACTCCAGCTTTTTTATTTTCAAATAAATGATTATTTCTCAAGAATAAACAATTTTTGCGCCTCTTTCCATATTGCATCATCTTTATGAATTTCCTTCATCCAATACCACCATTCGCTTCCCCAAAGATAGAAAGTATCAATACCCGTTCTTTTAGCAAAACTTATATTCTTCTTAAATTGATCTAAATCCATTGTTTTTTCCTGTTCTTCTAAGGGCAAATCATAAAGTAAGACAGGACCCCAGGGCTCAGCCTGCAGTTCAACACACATCACCTCCTTGCCAACAAATTTATTAACAAGCCATGCTTTTCTATTGTAAAAAACAGGAGGAAAAGGATAATTAAAATATCTTTTCAGTTCAGAGACCCAAATTTCTCTATAAAGAGTATGCCCAACAATATCTCCAAATCTTGCTGCCTTGAACCACAAAAGAAGTTCTCCGCTTTCGGTAATTACAATCTGCCTCTCATTGTCTAACGATTTAACCAAGTCCACTTCTTTCCTTAAAAACTTCTCATCAGGAGGAGGACATTCTCCGAAAATAAAAAATGGTTCATTTTCCACCTGCCAGAACTCTATTGCCTCGCTATCCCTATACCTTAAAACCACTTTTTCTATAAACTCAAGAACTCTTTGATTTCTTTCTTCTTTGGTTAATTCTCCCGTCCAGCCGGGAAAATGGCACTCTGGCCACCTGGGGACTTTCTGCCCTAAAACAAAAAGCAGTTTTACCCCTCTTTTTTCAGCTTCCTCTACCTGAAAATCCATTCCTTCAAAATCATAAACCCCGGGTTCTTTTTCAATTAAATCCCAGTAAGCAACAATCTTTAAATGCTTTACCTTTAAATCATCTAAAATTGCCAAATAGTTTTCTTTCCAATCCAAACCGAAAAGCTCTGAATGCTTTTGGGAAAAAACAACCCCCCACTTAATGTTTTCTGCAGGTTTTGGTTGCCCCACGAAAAAAAAGCAGAAAGTCAGTGCAATCAGTATTATTAAAATCAAAAAAATCATCTTTTTAGGTCTATGCATTTTTCCATCTTCATTATAGCTTAAAATATTAGTTCGACACAATTACATCAAGCCCAGTAGTTACTGGGCTTGATATCTCAAAAACCTTAGAAAAAACGGATTCTCCTTTTATCGTTATCGTTACCTTGACACTACTATTCTGATAAATGCTCTGATGTTTCAGAAGATTCTGAAGACTCTCCAGCCTCCGGAGTTTCAGGAATAACTGGACTTTCTTCTTTAGACTTTGGAGATAACGGCTCTTTCTTTTGCTTTTTACTTATTAGATAATAAGCTACAAAAGCTATCGCCGCTATTCCAATTATCCACCAAATAATAGAATTCATATGTATTAAAGTTATTTAGTTCTTTAAAAAAAGATACGACTTTAATTAGTCCATTTTCCCTCCGTTTTGAGAAACTGTCAACCTTTCTTTGTGGAAAACTTATTTTTCTTCCGAAACCCGTCTAAGACTCTGTAAATGCTGCCTGCCCCCATAACTATTACCACTTCTCCGCCTTTTAAGTTTTGTTTTAGACGGTTTGTAATTTCCCTGAATTCCTGGCTGTCTTTTTCAGAATTTGAACTAATGTAGGATATATTTTCAGATAAAGTTTTCATTGATTTCTTAAATGAATTCTTGATTGCACTGATAAGTGCTTTAGAATCTATCTTTTTCTTTATCTTCTTTGATTCTCTTCCGGCAACATCATATATATCGGTAATAAATATATTATCTACCCACTTTTCAATTAGGATTTCCTTAAAAGTTCCAACAAAACTTTTAAATAAATAGAAAACTCTTTGGTAATGGTGGGGTTGGAAAATAAGTAAGATTTTATTTCTAGGCCATTTTTCTCGAGCCGCTTTAAGAGTAGCTGAAATCTCCGTTGGATGATGAGCATAGTCTGAAACAAAAATTATCTTTTTTTTCTTCAAAGAACATCTTTCAATCTCAAATCTTCTCCATGAACCCTTAAATTCAGACAGGGATTTAAAAGAAATTTTATCCCTAATTTTCAAAATACGAGCTACGGTCAAAGCCGCTAAAGCATTGCTGATATTATGCTCCCCCGGTATCTTGAGAATTTCTCTCAATTTTTTTGCTTCTTTTTGCTTTAAAGTATAATCTTGAATTTTAAATTGTAATTTCAAACTTTGAGTTCTAATTTTTAAAACATTTCTATCGTCCTTATTTGCTACCAACACTCCGTCTTTTGGCAAGTGAAGAACATATTTTTTAAAAGTTTTTAAGATATTGCTCAAATTTTTGTAATAGTCAAGGTGATCTTTTCCAATATTCGTTAAAACTATAATCTTGGGCCAGTAGTTTAAGAAAGAGCCAAAATGCTCATCAGCTTCAATAACTAAATAGTTGCTTTTTCCTATCCTGCAATTTGAATTGCCAAATTCCTTTAATTTTGTACCCACAATAACCGTTGGATCAAATCCTGCCTTTGCCAACAAAAGCCCTATCATAGCGGTGGTAGTGCTTTTCCCATGCGTTCCCGAAATAGCAATTGTAAAATATTTCTTAGTTAAATCCCCTAATGCTTCAGGGTAGCTTTTTACTAAAATCTTATTTTTCTTTTCTAAGCTAAAAGCTCTTTTGAGTTCCTGATTGTCCTTTTTAACCGCAGGACTGTAAACTGCCATTTCAACATCTTCGGGCAAATTCTCTGCTTTCTGTGGACCGATAGAAATCTTTGCCCCACTTTTTTTTAATCCATCGGTGATTTCACTTGAACTCAAATCGGAACCGCTTACCTTACAACCATGCTTTAAATAGTATTTAGCCAAAGCTGAAACTCCTATTCCGCCGATACCAATAAAATGAATATTCATATAAACATAACAATAACTAATGACTGATGACCAATGACAGGAGGCAATAAGTTTTTGAAGGTAGCTCTCGCAGGTAGCTGAGCATGGTTCCGCCGAAGGCGGATCAGCTGCCGAGAGTAAAGGCCCGGCAAATCTCGCTGGGATTTGAACGTCCGGTGCCTTGAAAACTTTATTGCCGACAAATAAACAAACTAACAACTATTTTTTTAATTTCACACTTTCAAGCACCATATATTTTGCTCCTCCTCTGCCTAACTTGCTTTCCATAACTTCAATTGAATTAACTTCAAAATCCAAAGAAATTTCTCTTTCTATCTCCGGCCTTTCTTCCGGTTCAATCTTTCGCCATTGCCACGCCCTTATTCTTGCTAAAGTAATATGAATCTTGAATCCCCTATTTTCTTTACCAAATTTGACCGCCGGGCTAATTAACAACCCTTCCATATTACCTTTTAAGTCAACAATTTCTTTTGTCTTTTCACCTACAGCCCAAATCATGAGAGGAGGGATTTTTTCCGGAGGACCGTAAGAAATCTTTTCCAATTTTAAAGAAAAAACAGATTTTTCAGAAACTGCTTTTTTAACATTTTTGCAGACCTCCCCTACTTCTTCATCCGAAAGATAACCGAGGAAAAGCAAGGTAATGTGCAAGTTTTCTTTCTTAACCCAGCGAATCATTCCTCTGCTTTGTTCTTCCGGAAAAAGAGATTCTATTTCATATCGATTCTTTTCCAAGCTCTCTTTTATGTTATCCGGCAAGTTAATGGCAATAAAAATTCTACGCCTCATATTTACTAATAATATCAGAATATAAGGAACTTTACAATTAGATAGATTAGTGGTATATTCCAAGACAAATAATCTCAATTTTAAAGAGATAAAAAGGAGGTGAACTAAGTGAAAAATGTTCTTTTAAAAGGAAAACGTCGGATAACTGATGATGATTTCTTCAGTTATCCCTCCATTCTTTCTCCAGCAGAAGAAAAAAGATTGTTTCAAAAATTGGAAAAAGACCCTAATAACAAACAGTTAAAAGATGAAATTATACTACGGAACGAAGGATTGGTCCGCTCTATGGCAAGAAATATGAAATATTTGTACGTTGAAACCAGCTTAAGTTTTAAAGATATTTGCCAAGAAGGATTTATGGGACTAATGAACGCTGTCAAAAAGTTTAACTGGAAAAAAGGATACAAATTTTCAACACATGCAGCGTGGTGGATAAAACAAGCCATGACAAGAGGCGCTTATGACCGCAAAGACATAATTAGAATTCCGTTCTATTTGTCGGAAAGAATTTTCAAATACAATAAGCTTCGGAACATACTAGAACAAAAGCTAGGAAGAGAACCTTCTTTAAGTGAAATCGCAAAAGAACTCGGTCTTAAAGAAAAACATATAAGGCAGATTGAAAAGATAAAACACGAAAGAATAGTTTCACTTGATTCTTTTGTCGGAAATACTTCAGAAAAAGGGTCGACAATAGAAGGAACCAGATTGATTGAAATGTTAGAAAAAAAGAACATATGCTATCCTCAAAAAGAAATAGAGCAGGACGAATTGAAAAAAGAAATAGATACCATTCTTTCCTTGTATCTCACAGAGAAAGAAGCAAGAGTTTTAAAAATGAGAATGGGAATGACAAAAGACAATCAAGAGCAAACCCTTCAACAAGTGGGAAACGTTCTGGGTTTAACAAAAGAAAGAATACGACAAATTGAAAGACAAGCTTTAAGAAAATTGAGAAACTCTAAAGTAAAAGAGATACTCAAAGGTTTCTTATAACAGGCACTATCTTAATTAAAATGATAGTGCCTTCTTTTTTCTAGAGACAATGATAAAATAGAATAATTAAGATGAAAGAAGCATATCTTTATCAAAAATTAAGCGGAAATAAAGTGAAATGCCGGAACTGCGCTCATTTGTGCCTAATTCCTCAAGGCAAAAAAGGTATTTGCAGTATGAGGGAGAATCGTGAAGGAAAGCTTTACTCTTTAAATTACAAAAAGCTTTGCGCTTTAAACATCGACCCCATTGAAAAAAAGCCTCTCTTCCATTTCTTACCCGGCAGTAACTCCTTATCAATGGCTGCTGTAAGCTGTAACTTTAAATGTAAGTCATGCCAGAATTATGAAATTTCCCAAGCATCACAAGCTGCAGGTCAAGAAATTTCTCCAAAAGACATTGTTAAAATTGCTCTTCAAAACAAGCTTCCGAGCATTTCCTACACATATACAGAACCTGCTATTTTCTCAGAATATGCTTTAGATACAATGAAGCTCTCTAAGGAAGAAGGTATTAAAAATGTTTGGGTTTCAAACGGCTACTGGTCAAAAGATTTATTTAATTTAATCTCTCCATATTTAGATGCCGTAAATATTGATTTAAAAAGTTTTCAAGATTCTTTTTACATCAAATACTGCCAAGCAAGAATAAAGCCGGTTCTAGAAACATTAAAAAGATTAAAAGATAAGAGAATCTGGATTGAAATAACAACTTTGATTATCCCCGGATTAAATGATAAAGAAGATAATATAAGGAAAATAGCCCAATTCATAAAAAAAGAGTTGGGGAAACAAACTCCTTGGCATATAACCCAATTCTGCGGAGCGATTTCTTGGAAATTGAAGGATATTCCCAACACCCCCCTGGAAACTTTAAAGAAAGCTTACCAAATAGGAAAAGAAGAAAACTTAGATTACGTCTACACGGGAAATTTCCCCGGTCTTGAATCAGAAAACACTTTCTGCCCCAAGTGCAAAAGTGTAGTAATTAAAAGAAAAGGATATTTTATTCAAAGATACGACAAAAATGGAAAGTGTCCTAAATGCAGCAAAGTTTTAAATCTAATCTTAAGGTAACATGTTAAAATTTGCTTCAATTTGTCCCCATCCCCCTATTATCATACCCACTATCGGAAAAGAGTCTGATCTTAAAAAAGTTTCAGAGACCATTGGGGCAATGGAAAAACTTTCTCAAGTTTTTGCAAAAGCCTTACCAAAAACAGTTTTCGTTATATCGCCCCACGGCCCAATTAATTTTGACCGGTTTACCCTTATCAACTCCCCTATCCTAAAAGGACATTTTTACAACTTCGGAGATTTTAAAACAGAATTAGTCTTTGAGAATGACCTTGAAATGATAAATGAGTTAAAAGAGTTTTGTTCAAAAGAAGAAATACCTTTAAAGGTATTGGATTCGGAAGAGATCGACCACGGCACTTTAGTCCCTCTTTATTATCTTTCCAAACATTACCAAGATTTTAAAATAGTTCCTTTAGTCTATTCTTTTTCCGATATTGAAAGCCATTTGAAGTTTGGTGAAATTTTGGCAAAAGTTGCAAACCAAAAGAAATCGACAGCAATAATCGCTTCCGGGGACCTTTCGCACAGGCTGACCCCTGAAGCTCCTGCAGGATTCTCCCCCGAGGCAAAAAAATTCGATGAAAAGATTATTAGATCTTTAAAGAAAAAAGATATTGAGGGAATTTTAAACATCGAACCTGAATTGATAGAAGAGGCCGGTGAATGTGCTTACAGGTCGATATTAATCTTGCTTGGCGCCTTAAAGAACATTGATTGGCAGCCTGAAGCCCTATCTTACCAAGCTCCTTTTGGAGTTGGGTATTTAGTGTTTAATTTTAAACTATGATTATAGTTGATATAGAAACAACGGGACTTGACCCAACAAAGAATTCAATTGTAAGTATTGGCGCTTTAGACTTTTCTAACCCTGAAAATCAATTTTACGGAGAATGCCGCCCTCTCGACGGGACGGTGATAGATAAAAAAGCATTGGAAATCAATGGTTTCTCAGCAGAGGATCTTAATAGAAAAAATAAAAGTTGCCAAGAATTGACAGAAGAGTTCCTTAATTGGGCAGAAAAAATAGAAGAAAAAATTTTAGCCGGAGAAAATGTTTGGTTGGATGCAGGATTTCTCAAAAAAAGCGCAGAAAGAATAGACCGCAAATGGAATTTCGGACATCGTCTATTCGACCTCCATACTTTAAGCTACTTCCACCACCTGCTCCAAAATAAAGATTTAATTAAAAAGAAAAGCAATTTAAGTTTGGATGAAACTTTGAAATACGTAGGACTGCCCCAAGAACCAAGACCTCATAATGCTCTAACCGGAACTAAAATGGAAGCAGAAGCATTTTCAAGGTTGATTTATAAAAAGAACTTTTTGAAAGAATTCAAAAAATATCCTTTGCCAAATTATCTAAAAATCAAATCAAATCAAAAAAAATGAATCCCCATAACAGTCTTGCAAAAAAGGCAGTAGAAACATTTATAGAAAAACAAGAATTCATATCTTTTCCAAAAAACACTCCTAAAAAGCTTCTAAACCAAAAGAAAGGAGTTTTTGTAACCATAGAGAAAAATGGAAACCTGAGAGCTTGTATAGGCACTTATCTGCCAACTCAAAAAAACATTGCAGAAGAAATTATACAAAATGCTGTCTCGGCTGCAACAGAAGACTATAGGTTCGGACCAATTAAAAAAGAGGAACTCTCTGAATTAAGATATACCGTATATCTTTTAGAGCAGCCCCAGTTGATTGATAATATAAGAGAACTCAATCCAAAAAAGTATGGTATAATAGTAAAGACTGTTGGGCTTCCTCTTAAATCTGCTCTCCTACTTCCCGGCCTCCGGGGGATTGACACAATAGAAAAACAAATTTCCGTTGCTTGCCAAAAAGGAGAAATAAATCCTAACATAGAAAAATTAGCAATTTATAAATTCTCTGTTAGAAAATTTAAAGAAAAATGATTAATCAAGAAATTGCTAAAATACTATATCGGACAGGAGAATATTTAGACATTAAAGGAATAACATACAAGCCAAAGGCTTATAGAAAAGCAGCTAAGGTTTTAGAAAACTTGGAAGAGGACCTTTCTGAGGTTTACCAACAAAGAGGCCTTAAAGGTCTTGAACAAATTTCAGGCGTAGGCAAAAGCATTGCTGGTAAGATAGAAGAATATTTAAAAAAAGGAAAGATTAAGTATTACGAAGAATTAAAAAAAGAAACTGCTATTCGCCAAATCGTTACCTGCTATTTCAAAACCAAGGGCCTGACTTTAGGAGAAATTAAGAACGACGCAAAAAAGAAAAGAATAATTTATTCAAGATTTACAAAACCCGCAAAGCAACTCTTGGAACTTGCCGGATCAGTTAAAAAAGCTGAGGAAGCAATGAATAAAGTGGCAGAATGGGCAAACTCAAGAAACCTGGATTACGCTATTGAAACTGTCTTTAAAAAATGGCTGGAATTGGACAGGTTAAAACCAAAAGAAATTGTTAAAAAGCCTTTTTACCGGGGAGACCCAATGGTTTGGTCTCAAACAAAAAAGAAATGGTTCGTCATCAGCCCCGATGGAAGATGGCTTGAGTTTGCAGCAAAAGAAAAAGACATAGAATGGAGAATAGTAAAATAAGAACCTCTCGCTTCGCTCGAGAACCTTGATTCGCTAAGGAATAATCATATAATCTTGAATTAGATATGAAAAATCCTAAGCCTAAAAATGTAAATCCTAGAATAATATTCATGGGCACGCCCGAATTTGCGGCAGTGGTTTTGGAAAAACTTTACCAGGAGAATTTTGGTCCTCAACTCGTCATAACTTCTCCCGATAAACCCGTTGGAAGAAAAGGAACAATTACCGCTCCCCCGGTTAAGGATTTGGCTCAAAAATACAAAACAAAGATATTACAACCGGAAAAGATTTCAGATATTAAAGATAAGATTTCTGCTTTTAATCCTGACTTAATAATTGTGGCAGCCTGCAAACAAATTTTACCAAAAGAGATTTTAAGCATTCCTAAGTTCGGCTGTTTGAATATTCATCCTTCCCTACTTCCAAAATATCGCGGGCCCTCGCCCATTCAATATGCAATCCTGAAAGGAGAAAAGGAAACGGGAGCAAGTATTATCTTAATGGACGAAAAGATAGACCACGGACCAGTAATTGCATCAATCAAGCTTCAAATACAAAATGAAACCTGCGAGCAGTTATCAATAAAACTTGCAAAACTGGGGACAGAACTCCTCATCGATGTTATTCCCAAATGGATCAAAGGCAGTATAGAATGCCGACCCCAAGATGAATCAAAAGTAACACATACCAAAATAATTAAAAAAGAAGACGGTAAGATTGATTGGAAAAACTCAGCTCAAGAGATTGAAAGAAAAGTTAGGGCTTTTTATCCCTGGCCAGGCGCTTTTGCTTTTTTCGAAGAAGAAAATTCTCCAAAAGGCATAAAAATGTTAAAAATTCTTGAAGCCGAAGTCCTAAAACAAACAGAAAAAGGTCCTTTCGGAGTTCCCGGTAAAGTTTACATCGCTTCAAATGAAAAAATAGCAGTTCAGGCCGGAAAAGATTTTTTAATCATTAAAAAGCTTCAATTACAGGGAAAAAGCCCAACAACTTCTGAAGATTTTTTGAGAGGACACGTTGATTTTATTGGAAAAATATTAAAATGATATGCTGTCTTTTAATGAATTAAAAAAAGGCCAGACAATAGCCATAAACGGCCAGCCCTATGAAATAAAAGAGACCTCTTTCCTTTTTAAAGGAAGAGGTTCTTCAGTTTCCCAAGCAAAGCTAAAAAACTTAATTACGGGCAACCTTATTTCTAAAACATTCCATCCCTCCGATGAATTTGAAGAAATTGAAATAAAGAAAGTTAAAATAAAGTTTCTCTACTCCCACCGTAATATTTTTTGGTTCTCTACAAAGGAAAATCCAAAAGAAAGATTTTCTTTGACGGAAAAAGTGATTGGCCAAGCATCGCAATTTCTCAAACCGAATCAAATATTAGTCGGTAAAATCTTTAAAGGAAAAATTATTAATGTTTCTTTGCCTATTAAAGTAAATCTCAAAGTGAAAGAATCTCCCCCGGGAGTCAAGGGAGACAGAGCTCAAGGAGGAACAAAAATAGTGACTTTAGAAACGGGAGCAAAAGTAAATGTTCCTCTATTTATTGAGAAAGGAGATACAATCGAAATTAATACGGAAAACGGCCAATACACAAAAAGAATATAAAATTGATAAAACATAAAATCCTTTCGTTTTAATAAAAACGAGAGGATTTTTTTAATAAGAAATAAATTCTCTTATTAAATATATAGCGGTACCGGAAAAATATTGCTTTCCGCTTCTCTTCACTCTTTCCAAAAAGGAGGTGCAAAAGACAAAGATCTGAATCTTCAAATTTAATCTGGCAATATCGTTCCGGTACCATAATGTTTATTTAGTTTTTAAAAGCCCAATTAATATTAACAAATACTGCGTTCTTGTCAAGAGGATAAATGTACAATTTAGTTCTGCCTGCCTTGAATAAGTTTTTCTATTGAACGATCGTATGTTTTTTCTGCCTCCTCAGAAAAGAAACAAGCAGGCAGCTCTCCCCTTTCTCTATGATATTTTATACAATCACAGCACCTGCCCTTCCTGAAACATCCGGGATAAGTGCAAGGACAATTTTCTAAATTTTCTTTTTCTTTACAATCCATAATTATTCTTTATTTTACTATTCTTTTTAAAAAATAAAACTTATATTCTTGCCAATAATTTTATTCTTTTTGTTTTCTTCTCCATTTTAGCTCTAACCCCCTAACTCCTTCTTCGTTAAAGCCGAAATGGTGAGCAATTTCATGCCAAACAACAATCTTAACTAACTCTTTTACAGCTTCTTTCGTTTTCGCAATACTTTCAATGGGTTTTTGAAAAATTGTAATTTTATCAGGCAATCTTCCGCTAATGCCATTTCTTGCCCAGACAGTTTTTGGATATCCTTGGTAAAGCCCCAAGAGAATTCCTGAAATTTTGGTTCCCCTTTTCTTTAATTCTCCTTGAGAACAATTTTCTTCAACGCAAACAGCAACATTATCCATTTTGTCTTTTATATTTCTGGGCAGAGCGAAAATGGCTTCATCTACTAAATTTTCAAAATCTTCTCTTCTCATTAATTTTTACGGTTTGTAATATTTCTTTTCCCCTATCTCTTCTGGAAAATGCTTTTGTTTTACTTCCCCTTTCTGATAATCATGGGCATATTTATAATCCTTGCCGTACCCCAATCTTTTCATCAAAGAAGTAACAGCATTCCTCAAATGCAGAGGGACCCCAAAAGAACCTTTTTTTGCATCTTCTTTCGCTTCAAGCAGAGCGGTATAGGAAGCGTTGCTTTTGGAAGCTGTTGCTAAATAAGTGGTCCCTTGGGCTAAATTAATCTGAGCTTCCGGCAGTCCGACATATTCTACTGCCTGAGCAACAGAAACCGCAACTCTTAAGGCTTGGGGATCGGCATTTCCAATATCTTCCGAGGCAAAGATTACCATTCGTCTTGCAATAAATTTCGGATCTTCTCCCGACTCAATCATTCGAGCTAACCAATACAAGGCACCATCGGGACTAGAATCCCTCATACTTTTAATGAAAGCAGAGATTAGATTATAATGTTCTTCTCCTCCCTTGTCATATCTTAAGGCATGTTCTTTCAGAATTTCCGAGATTGCTTTTTCATCTATCAAATCTTTTTTCTCAATCTTCTTAAAATTTGCAACGAATTCCAAGGCATTAAGGGCAATACGAGCATCACCGTCAGAGAAATTTATAATTTTTCCGAGAGCTTTTTTGGTAATTCTCAATTTTCTTTTACCAAGACCTCTTTCTTTATCTTTCAACGATCGGATAATAATTTTCTCCAATGCTTCAAATGAAAGCGGTTTTAAAACATAAACTGCCGAGCGTGATAATAAAGGAGAAATTACTTCAAAAGAAGGATTCTCTGTAGTTGCCCCTATTAGAATTATTGTACCGTTCTCAACATAGGGCAAGAGAACATCTTGCTGAGCTTTGTTGAATCGATGAATTTCATCAATGAAAACAATTGTTCTTCTGTTTTTAAATTTCAGTCTGTTTTTTGCCTCTTCTATTGCTTCTTTAACTTGTTTAACCCCGATGGCCACAGCTGAAAAGCTTACAAACTCCGCCTTCGTTTTTAAGGCAATGATCTTAGCCAAAGTTGTTTTACCTGAACCTGGCGGTCCCCAAAAAATCAAAGAGTTTAAATTATCGCTTTGAATAATTTTTCTGAGAGGACTTTTTTCGCCTATCAACTCATCTTGACCGCAAAAATTGCCAAAATCATTCGGCCTCATTCTTTCGGCCAACGGTGCTTCTACTTTTATTCTTTTTTCTAAATTTTCATCAAATAAATCTTTCATAAAACAAAACTGTTCTTATTTACTTTATACGCTTTTTTAAGTCGCTTGTCCAAGAAATAAAATATTGACAAAAATAAATATTTCTATCATAATCCGTAATAGTTATTTAAAAAGATAGGAGGTGTAATGAATGAAAGGTATAAAAATTAATTTCAAGGTAATTCAGGAACTTGATCAGAAGGTCTTAGTGGACAAAGAAGGCAGAATAAGGGTCTTTTGGAAAAAGAAACAAAATTTAGTTGAAAATACCTTGCCTGATATAGAAACTGCCATTAGACAAGGTATGCACATAATAGAAGGATACTACGGCATAACAGCAAATATCGGAAAAGAAAGATTGCTTTTACCCGGAGAGGTACATTACTTAAATAAGTTGATTAAGAATCTTCAGAGGATTATTGAGAAGCTTCTGGAACCGAAAGAACTAACATACAGACAATTCAATTTTATCTTTTCAGAATTTAAGAAATCGCAAGAAAAGATTGAAAAATCCACTAACGAATTCAAATTGAAAGCTAAGAAAAGACTAAGCAATATTATCCTAAGTAAAAAAGGAAAAAAAGAAATAGCAATTGAAAGTGGAAAAACTACTGTTGATTTACTTGAAAGGTTGGGTGAAATTGAAGAAATAACCCAAGCTGTTATATTAAGAACCAGAAAACTAATTGATGAGAAATTAAGAGCAGAAAAAATATTCTTGATAATCTACAAGAGACTAGCTAAATTTATTAAAGAGATACGGGAAGGAGCAACCGAGGAAAGAATAGAAAGAATAGTTAAAGAGATTTCTCAGGGAAAAGTTAATCTTTTGGCAGGACTGGACTCAATAAAAGTTCAGCCGTACCTTAAAAGAATAAAGTCTGCCCAGATTCAACGGTTAAAGAAGCTGTTTCAATACTTTGAACAAGAAAGAAGAGACAAAATTTGCATTACCTTGGAAAATGCTTTTAAAAAGCTAAGACCCGTCATTCTAGAAAGGGAAAGCAGAAAGATAAAGAAGATTAAGATGAAAAACATCATTACCTAGTTATTTAAAAAGACCCTTTTTATAAGGGTCTTTTTTATAAAATAAAAAAGTTCAATTAAGACATGACTTTTTCAATTTTTGCTCCAGAAAAATCTTAATTGGCTCTTTTTAATATAATTCAAAAAATCTCAAATATTTTATTCCGCTTTTTAGAACCTCTGACCATTCTTATCTTCTTTTCAGAAACCTTTAAATAAATAGAAAGCAGTTGCAAGGCTTTTTTATTCGCTTTGCCTTCAATCGGTCTTTCTTTTACCTTGATTTCAAAACTATCTTCTTTTTTCTTAATTATTTCATCCTTTTTCGAATCGGGAAAAACTTTGACTTTTATAAGCATAGACACTTGACAAATATTCTTAATAAGCTAAAAAACTAATTAGAGAAGGCTGTGATTTGCAATCTTTATTTGGACGCCTTAGATTGCAATGAGCCAATGGCGTAACCGGTCTCTGATTAAGTCATATTAATCTTTTTACTAGTATTTGTAAATCAAACCTTCTCAGAAAGGTTTTTTAATTTGAAAAATTAATATCAATAAGTGAAGACTTTGAACCTTAATCCTTAACATGGGCGCCTGGATTAAGGGGAGTTAGTGGCGCAACCGGTCACTTATTTGCTTGAGACAATCTTGTTTTTGCTATGTCTCAGCAAAAAAGTAAAGAAGTCTTCACTAAGGCTTCTTATGTTTTTTAGAAAAATTATTGGAACAACTCTTGTCGCAAGCTTTGCTTTTGTCAGCCCTGCGTTTTGTTCCAGTCCCTCAATAACAGAATCCCAGCAGGATTTTGAAGTGAAAGAAGAAAATCTTCCACATTCTCAAGAATTCTCTGAAAGGATTCCCAACAAAGCAGAAAGAGAAACTGCTGTTTTAAGCATTCAATTTAATGAAGATCTTTTGTCTGAAAGTTCTGATATTGAAGAAACGATATCACTTACAAACAAATTCAGAGAGGAAAACAATCTTTCACCGCTTAGAGAAAATCGATCATTAAACAGAGCTGCTGAAGAAAAAGTTAAAGACATGTTTGAAAAGGGATACTTTGATCATTTAAGTCCCGACGATATAACGCCCTGGCATTGGATAAAAGAATCAGGATACCAGTATAAATATGCCGGAGAGAATTTGGCAAAAGGATTCTTCAACAACGAAAAAACTGTTCGAGCTTTAATGCGCTCCCCTTCTCACAGAAAGAATATCTTAAACGAAAAGTACCAAGATATAGGAGTAGCAGTAATATCTGGAAACTTTAAAGATGAAGGAGAAAAGACAATAATAGTTCAGATGTTTGCTTCGAAAAAAGAAGGAAGTGAGATTTTAGAGCAAAAAGACACTTACCCCGAACAAGATGAGATAAAATTAAGCATTATAGTTAACCCTAACGATCAGTCAATCAATACCGTCTTAGCTAGCCTAAAATATCCGAAAGATGATTTGGAATTCTTAAGAACCGATAAGGCAAACTCTGACTTTTCAATCTTCCTTGAAAACAACGATGAAAAAAAGGGCATTCTAACCATAATTTCTCTGCAACCGTTTCCGGGCATTGAGAAAAAAGCAAATATGATTGATTTGGTTTTTAGGCCTCTTAAGAAAGGATTAGTTGAAATTGAATTCTTAAAAGATTCCGTAGTTTTGGCAAACGACGGTTACGGAACAAATGTTTTAAAAGAAAAAAGCGGAATTAGTTTTGAAATGAAAAAAGCGCTTAACATATAAACGCCTTAAGAATATTCTATTTAAAAAGAGATGTTTAAAGCATCTCTTTTGTTATCTTTTACTAATCTTCTTTTTGCTGCGTTTTTGTGAAGTGCTTATAAAAGTAAAACCTAAAGAAGCTAAGGCTGCTATAAGAAAGGAAATGCTTACCCTTGGAATAAGCAGAAACAGACCTGCCAAAGCCAATAATGATAAAAATCTTGTAACATTTATTACTATCTCTCTGTAAATTATAAACTCATCTGCTTCCGAACCTTCCCGGGCAGCTTTTTCATAAAATAAAGTTTGAAAAGGAATGCCAACGGTAGTCCTGCATAACCTGTAAAAAGACTGGGCTAAAAAGGCAGAAAAAGGAGTAATGACAAAGTATTTTATTATCCAAGAAATTGAAGTTAAAATAGCCCCTAGGTCCAAAGCTTTCACTCTCTTTTTACTGTCTGAAACCCTGCCCATATAAAGCATAAAAAGAGCCGAAACAAAGAAGGAAAAAGAAATAATGCCTCCCATTGATATGTAGCTAATTGATAAAACGGCCATGAATATAGGCCATAAATAATTGTCTATACCAACCTCAATGGAGCTTGCAGCAAAAGCAAGCGTATACTTTCTATTCTTTTTATGAAAAACTCTTTTCCACGCTTTCTGGTATCCATCCGTGTATGTCTCACGTTCTTCCCTGTTTAGGAATAAAGGAATAGAAGACATTAAAAGCACTACCAAAACAAATCCGAACAAAATAGAATAGTTAGAGCTAAACAAAATGAATCCTCCGATAGCGGGACCTAAGATGGTTGGCAGAGCTCCAATAACACCTATTTTCCCAACCTCTTTCCCTCTGTGCCCCTCTTCAGAGAAACGAATAAAGTTTGTATGGTAAGAAGGCCAAAAAAGAGTCATTCCTAAAGCTTTCATAATTACAGCTAAGAACACGAAGAAAGATGAAAAACTAATAAAGGCAAGCAGGATATAATAAGTTAAATAAAAAAAATGAGAAATAAGCATTGACCAGTCAAAACCGATCTTAGCCATCAATTTCGCACCAAATACAGCCAGGAGAGCAAAAAGACCATGTATCAAGGCAAAAAACAATAGGGTTAAAGGAAGAGATTTGTCAAAATAAAAGTAAAGATAGATGGGCTCAAAGATTAAGACCATCCCCAGCGCCAAGGACCTAAGGAAAATGCTTAGAAAAAACTGATTTGATTCTTTTTTAATAAAATAACGATGGAAATAACTTGGTGAATAATGATTCATTTTAATCTTAAATTCTATTTTTTAAGTCTCTTTCTAAATTGAGCTCCCGTATAAAATCAACACTCTATCGCTACTATATTTATATCATATTTCTGAACCTTTTTTAATGGGTTTATTAAAAAAGACTATTCTTGTATTCCTTTATTTTAACATATTTAAAAACCCAAAGAACTTTTGGGTTTAAAATACTTGTTAAATTAAGAATTCTATTTATCTGCCAATTTGACTGCCGTTCCGTAAACTAAAAGTTCTGCAGCTCCTGTCATAATCTGAGAAGTTGTAAAACGAACATCCATTACAGCATCTGCCCCTATTTGTTCTGCGTTTTCAATCATTCTTTTCGTAGCTTCCTCTCGGGCCTCATTTAGGGCTTCTGTATATTCTTTAATTTCTCCACCAACAATATTTCTAAAGCTGGCTAGAATATCTTTACCTATATTCTTTGCCCTGATGGTATTCCCTTTCACCATTCCGAGGGTCTCTACAATTTGTTTACCGGCGATTTGACTTGAAGTTATTATAATTATGTTTTTCATTTTTCTTTTTTAGAATCTTTTATTCTTTCAATTATGAAAGAAATTAGAATAATAATAGCTCCTAATATTAAGCCGAAACTCCCCCATCTAATCACTAAAGGAATTTCCGAATCTACTAAAAAAACTTCTAGAAACTTGTATAAACCAAAACCAATTAAAGCTAATATACTCGCAGAAAAAATCGTTAATCCAAATAAGTGTAATATTTTCATGTTCACGTCTTATTTTTAAATTATATTACTTTTAAATAAAATTATCAATTATGCTTAAGCTTATACCTTAAATATTTTAAGCATCAGCTTTTATCTCAATAACGTCTCCATCCTGTACAACATAATCTTTCCCCTCCGTACGAATTAAACCTTTTTCTCTGGCTTTTGCAGCCCCTCCTGAATTAACAAGGTCCTGCCAATTAATTACCTCTGCTTTTATGAAATGGCTTTCAAAATCGCTATGAACCACTCCTCCCGCCTGGGGAACTTTGCTTTCTTTTTTAAGGACCCAACCGCGAGTTTCATCAGATTTGGTAGTAAAAAAAGTGATCAAATTTAGCAGTTTATAGCATTCTTTAATTAATGCATCCATTTTGGATTCTGCAGGCAGTCCGAAAGAAATTCTCTGCTCTGCATCAAAATCAGATGCTTCAAATTCGGTTAGTATGTCAACAATTAAAAATGGCCAATTATTCTTCTCAAAAGTTTCTATTATGGCTGATGAAATTTCATTTTCTGAACCGTTCAACAAAAACAATCTCTCTTTCATTGTTAATAATTGATAGCCATTTAATATCTTTTTCTCTTTGTCGTTCCACTCTATTTCAGATAGAACCCTTCCTTTCATCAAATATTCCTGCACCTTTTTCAAAATCTCTGATTCGCTTTCAGCATTTTTGTCTCCAGATCTTAACTCTTTTTCCAAAGCTTGAACTCTTTTCTCAACCGTCTCTAAATCCTTTAAAACCATTTCCAGGTCTAAGGTTTCTTTCTCTTCAAAAATATCTATTATTGACCGCGTATTAACAACATCTTTGTTAATAAAACATCGAAGAACATATACTACAGCATCAACTTCTCGAATGTTAGCCAAAAACTTATTTCCTAACCCTTCTCCCTTGCTTGCACCTTTCACCAATCCTGCTATATCAACAAACTCAACCGTTGTATAGATTTTTTTTGCTGACTTGGTTAAGTCTGCCAATTTATCTACTCTTTCATCCAAAACAGCCACAACTCCAATATTTGGATCTATTGTACAAAAAGGATAATTGGCTCTATCAACTTCCTTTTTTGTTATTGCTTGGAATAAGGTTGATTTGCCCACATTAGGCAGCCCAACAATTCCTACACTTAAAGACATGTCATTTAACAATTTTAAAAAGACATACTACTTTTTCTTCAGTCTTTTGTTCTTACCCCTATTTATCCTTTTCTTTTTTCTGTCAAATCTTTTTTTGTTTGCCCATCCTATGCCCATTTTTCTATTTTCTATTAATTTTTTGACCTTTCTTTTAAAAATCTTTTAATAAATTAATAATATACTCTTTCACCTTTAATTGCTCTTCAATACTATTTTCAAGTTCAATT
>Ga0268277_1000106_pt1 | contig 63965 bp, 50 predicted proteins | sample saktaG_5_FD_190132 | JGI IMG/M metagenome (GOLD analysis project Ga0268277, IMG submission 190132) | Saline water microbial communities from Sakinaw Lake, British Columbia, Canada - sak_2010_1_5_50m | ecosystem: Environmental > Aquatic > Non-marine Saline and Alkaline > Saline ... | reverse complement strand
GGATAGGTTGGCCGATGGCCGGTTGGGTCCCGACAATCAACCAGAGGATAAGCATGTAGAAAGCATTGTTGCTACCTGTTTGGACGAGGGTTCGAATCCCTCCAGCTCCACTGGCCTGAAAGGCAAAAAAACGCAAACCACTGAAATCTAATTACTTCAGTGGTTTTGTTTTTGCAAAAAAAGGTAAAAAAAGGCCAAAAAACGCAGTATCGAGGTGGACTAGGCGGTGGACTAAACTAAAAAACGCTTAGTCCACCGATTAAGGATGTTTCTCTCTGATTTGCAGTACTTTGCATTTCGCTTTTTTGCTCTGAAAACATAGGTTTGTAACACTAAAACGCAAGACCATGACACGAGCAACATTTACCATCCTTTTCTTCATTAAAAGGACAAAAGAACTGAAAGATGGAACTATGCCCATTTACGTGAGAATCACTGTTAACAAGCAACGTGTAGAATTTGGTTTGCAAAAAAGCATTGAAGAGGATCAGTGGCATGCCGAGAGAGGATATGCCAAAGGAACATCCAAAGACGCAAGAGAGTTAAACTCGTACCTCGACTTTGTCAAATCAAAGATGTTGGTGACGAAACGCGAATTGGAAGAGTCAGGGAAACCAACAACCGCAATTATCCTAAAAAATCAATACCTTGGAATCGAAGACTCCAGCAAAACAATCCTGCAAATCTTCCGCGAACACAATGAGCGATGTGAAGGGTTGATGGGCACAGACTTCTCACTAGGAACAATCAAACGCTACCGGACCAGTTACAATCATGTCGAAAATTTTATCAAACACAAATTCAAACGCAAAGATCTTCCGCTCTATGAGATAACTCCAAAATTCATCAGCGATCTCGAGTTCTATCTGAAGACGGTAAGAAAGTGCTGCCACAACTCAGCGGTAAAGTATATGAAGAATTTCAAGAAGATCGTTCGCATTGCCCTGGCGAACGGTTGGATGAAAGCCGATCCCTTTATCAATGTAACGTATCATCTGGATGATGTGGATATGGACTTCCTGGATGAGAATGAACTCCACACATTATTATATAAGGAGTTCAAAATCGAAAGGATCCAGCAGGTGAAAGACGTTTACCTCTTTTGCTGTTTTACGGGACTGGCCTTCATTGACGTGAAAACCCTGCGCTATACCGATATTGAAACCAAAGGGGATACCATTTGGATAAAAAAACGCCGGCAGAAAACCAAAAACTGGTGCCATATTCCGTTATTGCCTCTGGCTGTTCAGTTGATTGATAAGTACAGTTCCCATCCATACTGCGTGCGGACAAATTGTGTGTTACCCGTCTTCAGTAACCAGAAGATGAATGCTTACCTGAAGGAGATCGCCGACCTGACAGGCATTAAAAAGAACCTCAGCACGCATACTGCCCGCCATACATTTGCTACAACAGTCACCCTCGCTAACCAAATATCGATCGAGGTCGTTTCAAAAATGCTCGGGCACTCCAGCATCAACATGACAAAGAAGTACGCCCGGGTGGTCGATGACCTGATCCATCGGGATATGCAGAAGCTTAATGGGAAATATGGTGTTGTGGCTTGATAAAGAGCCGGATCAATACTCTTGTAGCCAATCTGAAGATCATCCGATGTATCATGAACGATGCCATCCGTCAGGGATTGATCAAACGTGATGACGATCCTTTCTTTTCGTTTCGCATGAAAAATGAAACAACTCACAAAGAATACCTCACCGAAGCAGAACTTGTGGCAGTGGAGAAACTCTCTCTCCCAAAAGGCACCAAACTTGCCCTGACAAGGGATATGTATGTGTTTTCGGCTTATACAGGTGGAATCCGGATCTCGGATATCCTTATACTGAAATGGAAAAACTTCGACGGGGAACGGTTGCACTTTAATATGATGAAGACCAACCGGGATGTTATGGTTAAACTTCCAAAAAAAACTCTTAAAATAATTAAGAAATATCAACCCAAAAAGGCTCAGCCAGAGTCCCTGGTCTTCCCATTCATAAACCCTGATGAAGATCTTACCAAACCTTTGATCATCCACAATGCGATCTCCCGCTCAAATGCGCTGATCAATAAAAACCTGAAGACCATCGCCACCAAGGCCAAAATCGAAAAGAATATCTCTTTCCATACCTCCCGACACACCTTCGCCACCCTGGCACTTCGAAAAGGAATCCGGATCGAATATGTTTCAAAGCTCCTGGGTCATGCTTCCATTGAAGAAACGCAGATCTATGCGAAGATTGTTAATGAAGAATTGGATAAGGCGATGGAGGTGTTTAATTAAAGTCAACTGCCTGTCGAATATTTTCCTCAAATTGTACTACAAGTTCATTATCGCCTTACTTGATGCAGTAAGATTTAAAATCTTTGAGCTCTGCTATTGTATCTTTCTTCATTAATATGAAAATTTCATCGCAATGGCATATAGGTTTCTCAATATCATTATTAAACTCGATAATTTCTCCTTCCATGGAAAAACTATACAATGCTTGTTAAGAGTTGGAAACTTGCATTTTATAACTATATTTGTTTCTTAGATATTTGTTAATCACAACTTCATTCAATGACCTAACCTAAAAAAGTTGATATAAAAACGATTTATGAAAAATGAATTGAAATCAATCAATGAGATCTCTTCACTTGTCTCACAATTGGAGAATGAATCCGCTGGACTCACTATGCAGATATCGCACTTACAAATAGAATTTATCAACAAATCCAAGATGGTTGAGGAGTTTAATAGTAATAGTGAATCTGACGAACCGTGTTTAGACAAACTTGAAGAAGCCCAACATGATTTAGATTTGTTAAAAGCAGAAATTGGAGATGTGCAAACAAAACTGGATGCAATTGATTTAATGATTGAACAAACAATATCTCAACTTGAAGGATTTGAGAATCTTGAAGAACAGAACATTTCTATTATGGCTTCTGCTATCACCCGTGATAAATATGGTGACTTTTCAAGTGTACTTACTAATAACCTGTCAGGATCAAAAGAATTAAGGTTGAAGTTTCTTGATTATATTGAACGGTTAAAACATTTAAGAAAAGAGATTTCAGAGACTCATGAACAACTTAACCAAATAATTAGTGAGAAAAAAGAGCATTATCAGAACCAGGGTAATGCATGGAAATTCGTGAGAAACATTACAGCTGCATCGGGTGCTGTGTTGGCACTTTCCCTTGCATTTGGAACGGCTACAGCTCTTGTTATTGGAGGCTTAGCTATATCTGCACTTGCTGTTACTGGGACCTTTGGTAATGGAGAAACGCATAATAATGAAATTACCGAATCGGGAGTGTTCCATAATACTGGGGCTAAAATAAATCACATTGATACAAACAGATGGAATAAACCTGAAGGTACAAGGAAGAATACTTTGGAGGACATGACTACAGAAATACCGTTAAGATCTGATAATGAACTGCGTATGTCAGAAAATTACCAGCACATCAACCATCCAAAGACTAGTTATAATCCTAATCTACATTCATCTGCTTATCTGTTTAATGGCATTGAAGATAAATGCACGATGAAAGTAAACCCTATCCCTCTTCATTCATCATATCCAATAAATCCTAGTTATTATGACGGTGCTTACAGCCCCAACGATAGGATTAAGGAACATGCGAAAGGTATCTACTCAAATCTTGAACCTTTGTATAGAAATGCTTGTATTGACCCCGTTGGACAATCTATTGATGAAGCAGTGAAAACTCAATATGCTGGGCATGGTTGGATAGATCCTCTCGAAAAAGATAAAATGAAAGAAGATATTATGTATGAAGACATTATGAATCCGAAAACAATTCCACTTCAATCATTTAATTCATATAATAGTATCTCTTCCCCATTTAAAGGATTAAACTCTTTGAGCACTCCGATTCAATACTCTTCAACTTTTTCATACTTCTAAAAATCTAACTTATGAAAAGTAAAATTCTGCCGAGTGATTGTATAAAGTGGCTAAAAAAATGTTTTCTTGATTTTGAAAATGATGGATGTGGAGTCGAAATTGTTTTAGCTTTGAAAATCAAGGAGGAAAACATTGTCATTGCTGTTTTCAACTCTAAAAACTACTTGGATTCGGATACGTCTTTTGAGTTAATGAGCAACCTTAAGTCTTCATTTCTCAATATCTATCAAACTGAAAAAAAAGACTGGAATTTCTACCTGCGCTTTTTTGACCGCAATGTATTCCTCTCCGGAATAACGAGGTTTGATCCGGATATTGTCAGGTTGATTACGGATGAATCAGATGTAATAATAGGGAAAGATAAATATAATGCAATTAGAAATAACTTTATCTCTGAAAATAGTAATCCTCCACGAGAATACGTTTTCCTGCCTTATTTGGAGGACACTCTTTTCTCATGGGAAGTTGCAAGAGATAGACTTATAAGACTAGATACTCAGTTATCCAGATGTTTCTTTAACGGTATTAAGCTATTTTATACTATAACAGTTGAGCAAAAAGAAATTACTGTTGATGCAATCTCAACCCTAGTTGATATTAACGTTCTTTGTGACCTTTATTCTTCAATGGATTTTATTAAACCCAAAGAATCAAAAGGATTCTCAAAAGAGGAACTGGGGAAATTGATGTTCGAAAAAGCTTCGGAAGATATTAATGTGAAACTTCTTTTCATCGAAGAGTTTATAGTCCAATTAACTGAATATATATTTGAATGGATAGAAAACAATGGGAATAACTATTCATGTAACATGATATTAAACTGGCTTATTATATTGAATAAATCTTTTAATGAGTCTTCTTCTTCTAAAAGATATAAAGAATTTACTTTTTCCTTTCTAAAGACACTAGAACTATCCACAGAAAAAGGAAGTGAAGATCATAACAATATTATTTTGACTGGTAGAAATTTAGGATTATATGGCTATTAATAGATTAATCGCTTTTCATAACGACAAAAGTTACAGTTGGGAAGATAGAAATAAAATTGCTATTTATTCTCAATCAAGTCCTATAGATGATATTGTATATGGATATAAAAACGCTAAGAGTTTCATTGGCTTAACCATTGATAATAAACTGGTCTCAGAAGAATTCCTTGAAAAGAAACAAGCAACAAGTGATCTAGCATCTCTTAATGAAACTAGACGTTGTCGGTTATTTCTTATCGACGAGAAACAATATATTCTTTACTCAGAGGGAAAGAAGAATAAATATAATCTATCTGGGATTTCATGTGAAACATTATATCCCATCCTGCCAAATATACCACACTGTTTTACTATAGCTATCTCATATGATCAGATCTTTTATTGTTTTGAAGATGAGACTATCATTCAAAAGATCCATATGGATAGCATAGATGAATCAAAAACAATAATTCCTCGCCAATTTGCTCAAAGAGGCAAGAATTTATCATTATCTATTTGTGGTGATCAACTAGCCGTTGGCACTTCTGATGGTGAAATATATATTCTTGAAACAAGTAAGAGTCATAACTTACTCTATTTATTCCAAGTCAAAGAGCCTATTGAATTTATTTATTTATCAGAAAGTGTTTTATTTGCAGGTAGTCTAAAAGAAAATATTATATATCAATGGATTAAAAATGAGAAAGGATTCCCACTATTGCCAAGTAGAAAGATTCTGGATATATTACCTGGCCAGCTCTATGATTTATGGGGAGGGAAAAATGAAATCGGCATTTGGACAGGAAAGGAATTCATATGGAAAAATCTAATTAACATTGATCTTGAGAATCTTAATAAAATAACCAATCAACGAATATTCAAACTTGATAAAGACTTTACAGAGTTTAATGTTGATAGTAAAGATTTTTCAGATCAACTCTTATCATTTTTCTCTTCCAGTTACATGAAAGAAAAAATTAAGGAATATCTTTTATTTGAGGTTGATCTAAATTCCGTACAAAAAATCAAAGAAATAGAGGAGAGCGAAGCAGATCACATAATACTGAACCATGATGACACTTTATCACTGATAACTCTTAAGCAAGTAAAGGAAGAAATAGTCAAGCAAAGAAGGTGGGAAGAGTTGGGTGATCAAGTAAAGGAACTTGTATCTAAGGAAGGCAAGAAATTTGAAAATTTATCAGTGAGAATTGTCTCAATATCAGATGAATACTCAGAAAAAGAACACATTTTGATCAAGGATACTAGACCTGAATTTTCATTTATATATTTTTTTGCTAATTTCCAGGATGGCGGGATCAAAATAATTCAATTTGGTACTCTTTATAATTTTCACGCATTCAGGGAAATATTTATTTTCAGTGATTTCTATCGATTTATAATAAATATTATTCCATTTGAGTCTGCCAATATCCTAATATTGGCTCAAATTTTGAAGGAAGCAAAGTCAAGATTAACCAATCATGAGATTAATTTATATAAAGACGCTAAGAAATTAATCAGGGATGCTTTGAGATGATGTGGATTTATGGCAAAAAACAGAGACATTTATTTTAAGGTACAGCACCTTCCCGATCTCGATCTTGCAAAATATCGGGATAAAGGAATTGATGCAAATTATATTGTCCGTCAATTTGAAAATTTAGTTTTCAGTTTGATGATCAATAAAAACATTGATTGGATAGACTTTATATACTATAAACCAAAAAATATAAGCGAAATTTCTCAAATATCCTTACAACTTTTACTAAGAATAAACTGTGCAGAAAAAGCTTCTGATGAAATAATAAATTTCATTAATCATACTTTCCTGCACGAGATATATTTTTCAAATAAAAGGAACAACCATAATATTTCTCCCGATGAAATAAAGCAACTTGAAAAAGTTTTTGAAAATCTACCTCATGTTGTCTGTTATGAAAATGAACGAGTTTTGGTCGATGAGATAAAAATCATTGATTTTTTTGATATTGAAGGTGATTTCTCGGGACCATTTTTTAAAAAACTTTGGTACTGGGATTACTGTGATTTTAATCCTGCTAACGATTTTGTTTTTGTCTCGGAGATATTTGGGAAACTGGAGGAATGTGGTTTTATTGTAAGAGTGAAAAGAAGAAATGATGAGGAGGAAATCTACAATCAAACCCAAGAGTTGATATTATCTTTATTACACAATGTAAAGATGATGGAAACTTTGAAAATAGAAGGAAGTGGGTTTGATAACCCTATTAAAGGATTATTTGAGAAAGCATCAGAATGGATATCCAGATTATTTGAGATATGGACAAACTCACGATCTGCATATCATGAAATATTTGTCTTCGGAGAAACTGTTGACGAAGCAATGAATCTCTCTCAACATCTCCTGTCATATCTTTCAACAAACCGGAAATTTTCGCTAAAAGAAATTAGTTCCCCATCCTGGAAAGATATTTTTTTAAAAGGGCAATTTCCAATTCATGATCAACTCTATGAATTTATTAAAAACAAAGTATTTGAGACTCATCCATCTGCAGCCCCAGGATTTAGCAAAATTGAAGAACCCTCTAGTAATAAGTTTCAAGATTATCTTAGATTCAAATTAGAGTCATTACGATCGATTGAGGAACTTCTTCCTATTTGTAGATTTGTTATTCCAACAAAAGGTGAAGTCAAAGGATTTCCATTGGAGTCTTTTTCATATGAGCCAACAACAGATGGAATACATATTGGAAAGCTTGATGTTTCAGAACAAGATGTAAAGATCCCTTTGCTAAATCTAGCTAAAAATACATTTGTCACTGGTGTTCCTGGTAGCGGGAAAACGACAGTTTTATTAAATATCATATCCCAATTATATGCAAATAATGTAAATTTTCTATGTATCGAACCTGTAAAAACAGAATTCAGGTCTATAATGGCACTTAATAAATCAACTGAAAAGGATGTTTCAGAAAGTAATGGATTCTTTCGACTATCAAATGAAAAAATTCATGCGATCCCTGAAAATATTCAACTATATTCGCCAGGGAATGATGAGTTTATACCATTCAGTTTCAATCCGTTCATTATTCCTGCTGGAATCACTGTTGATAATCACATTAAATCATTGATGACTGCGTTCGAGAGCGCCATACCAATGATAGGGCCAGCTCCTAACCTGATTCGTCAAACCCTGATAGAACTGTACACAAATAACGAGCGATTTACTGATAAAAAAATAATCGACAAATTACCCTGTTTTAATATCTATGACATAATAGACGACCCAAATAAATATTCTTTCCCAACCATTTTACATTTTGAAAAACTAATTAAGGTTATTACCTCTGAAATTTATGAGGGTGTTGGTGAATTTAAAAGTCAATTACAGGCTTTCCTTGATAATAGGATTTCCACACTTACACAATATACGATGAGAAAGATTTTTGACACAGATAAGAACTCTTTTGGCTCTGTTCAAGATCTTTTGTGTAGTAAAGTAATATTGGAGATGGACGCTTTGAGTGAAAATGAGGCTAATCTGCTGACTATGTTTCTCATTACACAATTAAGAAATGTTATTAAGCTTCAAGACATTAATCCTGTTAACCTTAAATACATTTTAATCCTTGAAGAAGCGCATAATATTGTAGGAACAGATCTTAAAAACTATGGGGAAGGCACTGCTGATCCAAAGGAAACTGCAAGCAGGTTTATCATAAAAATGATGGCTGAGATCCGTGCCTATGGCATGGGTGTGATCATCTCAGATCAATTCCCAACCGCTGTGCATTCAATGATCATAAAAAACACATCAACAAAGATTGCTCATCGTGTTGTATCGAAAGAAGATAAAGATGTTTTGGCAGATAGCATGCTTTTAAATGAAATCCAGAAAGAAACTTTAACTTCCGCGAGTGCGGGAGAATCATTTGTGTTTATGGAGAAGTGGCTGAAACCACTTAAGGTTTTTGAGCCTCATTTAAAAGCTATTTATAACATTGACAAAGATTTTGGAGAACGTGAGATAATTGACATAGTGAAAAATAGTAACTGGCATAAAGAGAATCAGATTCTGGCAAAAAAGAATGAAATAACAATCAAACAATCGCTTCAAAAGTCAAAAGACAAAACAACAATTGACCGGAATAAAATCATTGAAAGCAAAAAAAATATGGAACTCCTAACCAATGAATTCCCAAATAAAGATAAATGAAACAAGATTTTATCGAAATAGAAAAATCTTTTATAGCTTACTGTTATGCCATGTATACAATAAATAGGAAGCTTCATCAAGCATATTTATCTTTTAAAAGAAACAGTTCCTTCGTTGACCTATTTAAATATATTGATTATTTAGACTTATTGAAAACACAAATGTTATATATTACTGACCAGTTTCAACAAAACCTGAACCGGAATAGCCACTATTATGCTAATAAAAAAGCGATAAAACAATTTTACAGATCAAAATGTCAGCCTCATTTTTTAGCCTTACTTTTAAAAACAGAATCCTATTTTCAGACATATGTTATTACTCAACTTGAGAACATCAGCTCTTTTGAGTTTGAATTACTACTTGTTAGCAAAGGCATTTATGATAAAAAGGTTTGGTTCCTCATAAATGGACCTGATATTTCTACGATTCGTAAGTATTTTCGGTTATTAAAAAAGCATAAGTTCTTAAAATCAAAATCGATGAATAAAACTGGCAGATTTTACAATGTTTATTTGAAGGAGATTATTAACTGTTATGTGGAAACAGTCGGTTATTTAGTTGAATCAAATAGTAAAAGAACTTGGGATGTTTTTACAGATCGGATTTTAGAAATATTGAAATTCACAACTATATACATTAACCTCTATAATCAAACTTTTTATACCGAACATACCGAAATAGATATACTTGACTTAAATAACTTTGATTTATCAGATAAAATAATCCCGATAAAATTCTATGATGATATTGCGAAAAAAAATCCAGGAAGATTATATAACTTAGGGAAGTATGATAAATATATGTCTCATCTGTTTCAAAAGGATAAAGATCTTTTCGGATGGAGCGAATCTGAAGGGTATTATTATTTCAATGGGGTAGATTTTAAGCAAATCCAGACAATAATGACAAGATTGATGTATGAAATGTACATATCAACACTTAAAACAGATCTAATCCTTCTAAAGAATCAGTTGAAGATTATTCAAGGATTAATAAATACTCCCGGATTTCTTCCCTTGTTCAACATGATCCAATCACATAAACTGGTTAATGCTTTAGGGAATAGACAAAAAGAAGAGTTAAGAGAATTAAATAATCTTATGATAAAGATTACTAACAATATTATAGATGGAGGTGACAATGATAGAAATGAATAAGCGAAACGAGTTACCCTCTGAGATCTCAAAAAGGGAAATCGTTCAGGAAATCACAATAATTGGAGCTGAGGGAACAAATATTGGCGAGGAATATAGTGATCGTACTGATAATGCTGAAATAGTCGCAGATGCTTTGAAACAATTATCAGACACAGTCGCTGAAGGGAGAGAATCAAGATTATTTGCTAATCGTGGTTATGCAACCGAGAGTCAAAAAATGGCTGATGAGGGTGAATCTGATGAGCAATACTTTAATCAAGCAAACGAAGTGCCTATAGATTCCCTTTCTGATAAAATAGTTATTGAAAACGAAAATGAACGCATTCTCAGCGATTCACTCGCACACGTTCATGCAGCAGGATTTGAAAGTAGTTTTATCAATGACAAGGTTTCTTTAACCATTGAGAATAAACAAGAGTTTGATGCTAATATTAAAGAGATTGATAGCATAAATAAAGAGCTTAATGAGACAAATAAGAACACATTTCACAGATTAAATGATGCTGTAAATAGCTTAGAATAGGATCATCGTATGAATAACAAAGATTTACTATCCATCATAGCAAGACAAATAGCTGCGAGTGCTATGATGGATCCTGAAGATTTAAGATTAACACTGCAGTCAATATTTGATAAGTGTTATAATAATGAACGAGAAATATTAATAAATGAGCAAAACACAAATATATCAGAAATTAAAGATAATCATAAAATAAATATAAAAGAAATTGAAATTCTATTAAATAATGAGAAAACAAAACAAATAAAAGCTAACGAAAAAATAATATTATTTGAAAAAGAAATTGATGAGAAAATAGACAAACTTCAACTTTTAAAGAATGAAGCACAAAAAAAAGATGAAGAACTAAACCTATTAAAGGAAGAACTTAATAAGATAATAAAAGAAAATCAGAATATAAAAGATGAATCACAAAGAAAGGATGAAAAAATATATTTATTAGAAAAAGAAAATAATGAGAAGATAGAAAAACTTCAGCTTCTTAAGGATGAAACACAAAAACAAAATGAAATAATAAAACTATTTGATAAGAAATATTCGAATGAAAAGGAAATTCAATATAACGAAGATTCAACAAAAATATCTCAGTTAAAAAAAGAGTATGCACGAGATACAAGCATGCTTAGAATGGAAATTAATGAATTAAAGAAAAAGAATGAAGAAATAACAAGAATCAAAAATAATAATTTTGATGAGCGAGAAATAATTAATAAATATAAATCATTACGAGACGCCTATCAAAGATACAAAAACAAAAGCAGGTTAAGATTGGCATGGACTTTATTAATTCTTATTGGAATTATTATATCTATATCGGCAATAACATTAATTGTTTGGGGTAATAGAAATACCCTTAAGAGAGAATTAAATGTAAATAAATCTACTAAAAAATTTAAAGGTCTTATTGACAAGAAAGATATAATTGGAAAAGACAATTGTTCTTTTTCGTTATTAGGTCCTATTGAATGGGATAAATGTGATAAAGAAGATTGTTTTACGTGTAAAATAACATTTATGCCCAAAACGATTTCTCAATTTATGTTAACTAAAATTGTTATTAGGAATATTAAGCACCAGGGGATTTCGGCAAGAAGTAGTCCAATAATAATAAAAGAAATAAATTATCTTTTTAAAGGGTCGGTAACTTATGAGTTTAAAATTCAATTCCACTATGATGATAGTTGTTATATAGGAAATATTTTTAATAAGTGGGATTCCTTTTATGATGATGATATAAGAAATTTAACATGTGATCTTGACGTTTTTCTTTTAGACGAGACTTCTTCTCTATATCAATTAACTTTCAATGATCAAGAGTTCTTTATTTATAATGATGAGCGATCATTTAATCAATATAATATCAAAGGATCAGTTGGGGACTAATTTCATTTAAATTCTAATTAATATATTGGTCAATATTAAACTATTATAAAGCAAAGTAATATTTTCAGATAATCACAGGCCTAAGAGAATATGGTGATAAGAAGTCAAAATTTAATAGCATGCTTATTACTATTTATTATTAAATATGAATTATGAATCAAGATATAAAAACATATTTTGAAGCTATTCGAATGGAAATCGATGCAACTAATTTATTTGAATATGATGATATTTTAGAGAATTTAATGCAGATAGTCACAAAGATTGCAATTGATTCTGAAGCAAGATTGAAAGAAAAATATGAACAAGAGAGTTATGAAATAATTGATATACATAAGTCCAAAACGCAAAGAATAAATCAAGAAAAAGAACAACTAATTGCAGACAATTTAAATAATATATCAAAATTAAAGGGTTCATTTCAGATAGAAAAAGATGAATTGATACAAGATTACACAAAAAAAGTATCAGAGTTAATCCGAGAAAAGGATCAACTTGAAAAAGATAATTTAGTGAAGAAAACCAGTTTAAGCAAGTCGTTTCAGAATGAAAAATACGAGTTAAAACAAGAATATGAAAGTAAAATATCAAAGCTAATTCAGGAAAAGGCACAATTGGAGCAAGATTATACTAAGGAGAAAACCACATCAAATGAAAAATTTCTGGCCGAAAAAAGTGAATTGATAAAAGAGCATTTAGGGGAAGTCGCGCGATTGCAAACGGAATTTCTTAAGGAGAAAGAAAAAATTGCAACTTCAAATGAGAATAGGATTAGTCTGATAACAAAAGAAACTGAAAATAATATCAATAATTTAGGAAGTACCAAAGAAAAGGTGATTCGAAAAATCAAAAACAAAATATCAGACCTTGCTCTAAATAAAAGCTTTTACAATTATTTAGTAATTTTCTGCCTGTATATTCTGAGGATTTTATTTTTCGTTACATTCTTAGACATATATATAAAGACAATCCCATTAAAATTATTTTCAAAACATACGATACATTATAAATCATTATTTCTCACAATTGTTACTTTAATACTCCTTTGGTCCGTTATATTAAGACTCACTGGACCAAGTATAATTAGAAATACAGAATGGTATATAGAATTGCTTTATGTTGTTTTGATTTCAATTATTTATTATTCATTAAATATAGCTAACATATATCTTAAGATTAAATTAATCTATGAAAAAGACTATTTTATTTTATGGGTAATAGGTTATATTCAACCTGTTTGTGAATTATTCTTACTTTTTATATTAGCTATGTTATTTAAGTTTTCGTTTTTAACAATATTATTGATAGCTATGATATTAAATTTGTGGAGGTGTTTTTATTTATTGATAAGTTTTAGTTTTGTGAAAGATTAGCTTAATATCACATTAAATATTTTGCTAAAGAACATCCAGAACTTGGAAGAGGCCATTTCCTGAGAAACCTAAGTCTTCTTTGTAACAACAATCATTCAGCTACTCTGGTAGGCGCCTGAGGTCGTGGTGAATCAACGTTTTTGAGACTATGAAAAACTCAAGTGGTACAATACATATAAGACATTAGGAATGTGCGACATAGATTTAAATCAAACTTGCTTGGAATGCTCCCTAATCCAATCTAATTCCCGAAATCCCTCCTTCTCGGCATCTGAATAATCAGCCATTCTCTGCGGCTGATCCTTGAACCATAAATTAACAACATCTCTCTGCAATTCTGGATCTAGAAGGCAATCCCCACTTAGATTGACAAGTTTTTTCTCATCGCGTATAATTTGCAAAATAGCCGAAAAAAGCAACCCACGCGTCATTTGGATGATATTACCGGGACTGGAATCCGGTTTGCCGGTAAAGTTCGCAACACATCCTCCACGTAATATTTGCAATAAATGCCCATTAGATGTTCTTAACTTTAAATCCTGCAATGGAGAAGTAAATTCCTCAAGTAAATATGGCGTACAATTTCTTATCAATTTGTTAAACTCAATATCGCCAGAAGAAACACTGATTAATGTTTTATCACTGTTTGACTCAGTTAACCAGGATAAGTCGGAAATGTCAGTTCCTGTCGCGCCTATAATTATATCCGATGCCTGATACAAGTCCTTTATGTCCGGGACAAAACTGATCTTTTCAGTCTTGCTTGTTGATTTGGAGTCATCAATGTCAAAGACTAATATTTGATATTCTCCCGAAAACTCTTTTGCTATAGCTTGTCCAATATGCCCAAAACCAATTATACCTAAAGTTTTTGTTTTTAATCGGCGAATCACTCTTCCAAGTTGCAATCGAACTGCTTCACTTACAATAGGCGGTTCAATAATTGTTTTAGCTGCGGATGTTGCAACCTGGATTATCGGAAATTGTTTGCAATTATTCTGTTGTCTGTATCCTGATGTGGTCTGTTCAATCCCAAATACTGAATTATTAAGTAAAATGCAATCTGGTACACTTCTCAAAGCATAACCTCCATCGTCAAGGATGATAACCTTGGCATTTGGAGATAGGGAACATTGTAGTTCGCCCCACAACTCCTGAATATCATTCATCAGGTATTCTGAATAATAGCCAAGTCGATCAGGCAGTGTTGGTTCCTTGATTTTTATCCCTAGTTTTTTAATCTTGTTAACTGTTTCATTATGTGCCGAGTAGATCTTGCCTGTTAGGAAAATTTGATTTGGTTTGACCCCAAGCCTCAGAACTGTTTCAAAAAGAGAGCCTGTACTTCGCATTAAATGCTGCACAGCAATGATGTAGTAATCCCCAAAGTCAAGGTTGGTCTTATGTTTCTTCAATAGTTGATCTAGTACAAAATATCTGGGAAACATTAGGTGATCGAGTTTCTGATTAATACTGAGTTTGAGAACTCTCTGGAATTTAGGTTTATTTTTGAGGGTTTGACTTGGAAGACATCGGCGAGCATATTTCTTAGGATATAATTCTTCTGTACTTTCTTTATTCCTTTCTTTCTATTTCCAGTATTCCCAAATCCTTCTATATGTGAAAACTTATACTTCTCTTTGTCTTGAAGGTCACTGTCATCAATGCTTATGTTTATTTCTTCAATATCTTTTAAAAACCTGTTAAGTGAAGAAATCCAGTAGTTGTATATAATTGGAAAATGGTTAACGGAAACCATACCCCAGTCCTTTTTCTCCTTGTCAATTTTCCCGAAAATAAATGGCAGTGGCTCAATGCAGTCTTTTGAACCGAAATAATCGTAATTAACCTCCTTGAAACGATCTAATGCTTTCCGAATAATATGCTTATCTGTCAAAGGTTTCAGCACCAATGCATCTCCTTTGTGAGCATAATAAAGATAATTATAAACAATACTTAAGAAATTTTTATCATGTGTAAAATTCTTCTTTTTTGGGTTGGAAATAATATCAAAGATTGTGGTATCTTCAAATAATGCGTTTCGTAATGGTGCTGACTGCTTCCATCCAAAATCATATAATGCATTTTCAAATTTTAGTCTTAAGTTTTCAGGAATCATGCTGAAATAATGATTTGGTATATATGCAATATCAACGTGCCAGTCATCTACGAATTCTTTGATGAACTCAATCTTGATATCACCAGGAATCGTTTCTGATTTCACATCCATGCCTGAGACATACTTATAACCGGCACCTTTCTCAAGAAACTCCATTTCATTCTTATTATGAAATGGGAAAGCGATACAAAATGAGACATTGCCAGCTCTTGCATACCAGTCTCTACTAGAAGAATCTTCTATTATTTGCGAAAACATATCAAGTGTTCCAAAAACTCCAAATAGATCTCCAGGGTATAGAATGTTTAGTGGCAACGTGTACTTTCCTCCACTTTTACCAAGATTATTATTCTCGGTATATACCTCGATATGATTTGTCAGAACAATTCCTAAGGGGTCCTCTGAATATGATATATCATGGCGAAAATCATCACTGTTTTTAATATACCCATCTCCTTTTATCATAAAATCACCAATGAACATTTTCCCCTTGTCGATGATCAAATCCCCAAAATTTAACCGCATTTGATAAACATAATCATTCTTATCTTCTTTCAGTATATTGCTTACCTCAGTCATTATTTCAAGGAAGTTCTTATTTGTAAGCCGGTCTTTATGGGGGAGTATATTCATTGCTTTATCCCAGGAGATAACATGGATTTCTCTCGAAGCCATTATGATTTGGATTAGTTAGCAATCAAATTACCATTATCCAAATATAAATGATTTGATTGAAACCTGTTAATAAATGATGGGGAATGACTTATAATTATTACTCCCTTACCTTCTTGAGTTATTTTTTTAAATAGGTTGTAAAGAAAATCTAGGAAAGAATCATCTTGTCCTATAGTTGGCTCATCAATAATATACCAGGGTCTTTCTGTAGCCAGAGATGCAGCAATTGCAACTCTTTTCCTCATAACAAAAGGGAGTTCAGCTGGATGAACGTCTCTTATTCTATTAAGCCCAAACATCTCCAAATATGCCTCCCTCCGTTCAGTATAATGTCTCGGTTCGCTTTTTTTTATTTGTAAGATTTCTGACGTAACAGTTTTGGAGAATAGCTGTTCATCAGGGTTTTGAAATGAATAACCAACTAATTTACCGGGGATTCTATATGGATTATAGGATATACTGTTGACTGTGATCTCACCTTTAGCGGGTTTTAGAATGCCTGCCAATATTTTTGCTAACGTGCTCTTCCCCGCACCATTTTTACCTTGTAAAAAATAAATATTCCCAGGATCAAGGCGCATTGAAATATTCTTGAGAATTGTTCTCTTTCTTGTATATCTAAACCAAACGTCTTTAAGTTCAATATAATCTGAAGGTTGATTGTTCAGTGTATCCGTCAAGATTGGTCGTGAGAAGATGTGAGGGTATGTTTGATCTGTGTTTATAAGTTTAATCCCAGTAAAGTCAATCTTATACTCTGCTATTCTGTTATCGGAAAGTAAAAAGGTGCCATTTGTGTGAATCTTCTCAATCAGTTTAAAAAGTGGAACTTTCCATTCTACATTCAACTGTTCCAAAAGAGTATCCAACGCCAATGTTGTTGGTTGCAATAGGATTCCGGAGAGAGTGGCAAGTAAAACCTGCTCACCTCCGCTTAATTGGAATGGATTACTGCCATATAATTCATTGAATTTTAATTGATTGATAAGCTCTTCGATGTGCTGTCGTATTTCCGGGGTAGCTCTCGAAGCAAATAGTTCAAGCTCGCTTTTAACAGTTGGCGCAACACCAGACAAATAATTACTGGGAATCTCGCCAATATAAATGCCGTTAACATCATTTCCGCATTTGGATTTCAAATATTCACTCCTGCCACTAAAATTCTTACCCAGAGCAACATTAATTCGACTATTGTTAGCATTCATGGTTTTTAGATTATTGATAAGGCAGGAGAATTATAGTTATTATTCCAACTATAGGGACAGTAGCTAACAGTAAATTAAAAAGAAATGGATAATGTGTCTCAGATATCTTTTGGTGATCTAACAAGTTAGGGACTGATCTTTGATCCCAAACTTCCACTCGTATAATCGAGGTTCGTATGACTCCAATTATCAAAGGAATCAGGACATAGGGAAGCTGTTTAGCCGTGTTAATGAGATTACGCCGTCCAATAAATCCTCTGGCAAAGCGGGCTACAATAATCTGATTCGCCCGTGTATTGATATCCGCCCAAACTGTAAAAGCTCCCAATAGGGTTAAAAAACTATCACCCCTAAATCCCCATTTCCGAAATGTAATGTAAAGCATGTCAGGCTGAATTGTCAGTGCTACTTGGAATGTAGAAGTTATTGCAAGGATCTTTAAACATTTCGTGAAGATAAATTCCCAGCCTCCATTTGTCCCATCTAACACGAGAATATATAGTAAGATGAACGTTAGAAAGATCGGGATGATCCCAAAAAGAAATAATCTAATATGGAACTTAATTAAGTGCAGAAATAGAATGATGGGTAATATAAAACACAGATAGAGACCCCCTAAATAATACGGATTTTGCATTAGTAAAATGAATGCAATAGTTCCAAATAGAAATAAAATCCGGATATAAGGATGGATGGTATTTTGTGCAACTGCCATGATTTATTTTATAAATCCATTCTTCTTTAAACTTCCGTTCCTGAATTGCATCAGCATACTTCCAGGAATACTTTTTAGAATAAAATAAGCCAGCAGCACTTGTAGTCCCTTGTCAATTGGCTCTATGGAGAATCCCGATAGGAATATAGATTCAATAATTTGGTTCCCCATCTGGGCAAACAATGAGGTTACCAAAGCTGCTCCGTTTCCAGTAGCTCCTTTGAAAACGAGAATAATTACCGGTGCAGAAACGATGGCTGCTACAATTCCCAATCCAATCCCACTGATTATCGTTTTAAAGAGGTTCTTAAACCAACCGATCTTCCCCATAAGATAAACATATGTTGCTATAGCTACTTGCGTGCCAATAAAATATATTGCGAACGGGTTGATAAATAAAGAAGTTATTACAAATCCCAAAACACCAACAATAACTCCATACCTCCACCCAAGCAATAATGTGGCCAGTATTGTTCCAACACTGTCAACATATAAAGGAAGGTTTAATGCTTTTACAATTGCGCCTATCCCGACATTTATTGCAATGGCCAATGGGATAAAAGCTAAGGCAAGCATTTTATTTTGTCTTTCTTGAGTTACTGCGTCCATATGTGTAATTTTTAGTGGTTCTTATTCCCAAAGCAAAAATCTCAATATTGAAATGAATGTTCAAATACCCAAATGAAAAAAATCAGTTCTGATTTTTAGAACCGATTTTCAAACAACAATCTTCATTCTGATTCCCACCACCTATTGTCAGTTCTGAACTATCATTATCATCTAATAGTTTTCTGCCATTCAATATTTTTTATTTGCATTCTTAACCGGCGAGCCAGATGCCAAAAAAAATCCGCAGGGCAGCGGTGCTAAAAATGGATAATGATTTTGAAATGAACCCTATTATTAATCAATCTCTCACAGCGAGTGGATCTATCATGACCAACTTTAAGGGTGTTGGACTCGCAGGAGGTGGAGATACTCATTTCAGTTACGTTGAAGGTCAAGGGTTTCACTTGACAACCCGCCTGCCTGGTGGATTTACTCTCCATGATAACATCTTGGATGGTAGTTTCAACAGCAATGATTTCTGATTAAACATTTTGGAAGGTCAGTCGCTATAATTGCACTGACCTTCCTTTTTAAAGGAAAAAACACTTGACCCATGAAAACAATCAACAAAAACAGGAAATACCAAGGAGCTTTGTTCCTGATCCTGATCCTCTCCGGCTGCTCCCCCTCCAAAGACATATACAACAATCCCTACCCTCCGCAGAATGCCAGATCAGATGCACACATTGTCCCAGCTTCGGATCCTGTGATCCAAAAGAGCTCGGAATGTGAATGGTGCTATGCCGTATCCAAAGAGTTCATCGTGGGATACGGCGAGGGTAAAAACATCATGGAGGCGAAAGAGGCCGCACTGAACAGCATCAAAGTGTTTATAATAAAAAGTCTCGGAGAGAAGGGGGATGTGGCAGAGGTGAACTTTGTTCAGAACATTCAAACCGGACGTGGATCAGGGGATGGACAGCAAGCCTATATGCTGAAGTACCAGTTTGAGAATGAGTATCGCCCTGTGATCAACATCTCCGTGTCGCGGCTGGACGACTACCATTATCAATCCTCCGCTAATTCGGCAACGTACTTTATCAAATATAACATCTCTGAGGATGAGTTGAACCGGATCAAGGCAGATTTTCAGAAGACGCTGGTCCTGAAAGAGTCGCTCTCCATGCGGTTGAAACGCGCATCCGATTCGTTACTCGCCCTCTCTGAATCCCATTCCATAGAATCCCTTATAGAAGCTTATAATGCGATCGGGGAGGCCTTGTATAAAACTGATTTGGCCTCGTCCGATAGCCTCCGCTTACTGTCCGGACTAAAAAAGATTGCTAACACGTTAAATGGGCTGGAGATTCGAATCCTCCGGCATGAACCAGGACAAACCATTCAGTTCGGTCTGTTCAGTGGAGGGTCGTTGATGAAGTCCAATGACCGTCCGATCGTCAAATCGGATGCGATCGGAATGGATACGCTGGTTGTCAGGGATGATCTGTGGACCCTCACTTATACTACTAATCCCGCTCTCACGCGGAATGGCACCGCGGAGATTTACTTCGATCTTCCGTTTCGTCGCATCTTAACCAAAGTGGAGATCACTCCATTGATTACTGCCACTGAGTTTGAAGTGGTGGGGGAATTGCTGTTATCAGATTTCGAAACGAGCATCTGGACCAACAATGTCAAGAGGTTTAAGATGCGGATCCATCTGAATTCATTAGGGACAGAAAGGGTAAAGATATCCGGGTTGGATATTATGCTCTACCTGCCCGACTTTACGGATCCAGTGATCATCCCAAAATCGTTGAGTGCAGATGTATCAACAGGATTGAACCCGATCGCGGCAACTGTGGATTGTGATCTGCCTGAACGATTCTTTCAGCGTAATGAATCCGTTTGTGATCTTCGGTTTATCTATGAATCGGATGATACCCGAAAGATGGTCCTCTTGAAAGGAGTTGAGTTAAACATTAACAAATACTGATATGGCACGGTTTATCAAACTATTCGGCATCATGATTTTCGGCTTTTTGCAGTCCAGTGGTCAGACTATCATTGTCGAAAAGCATAAGGATTTGATGATCCAGGTATCTCAGGAGTACAGCGCACTGATGTCAGGGATTCAGATCCAGATACAACAAACGGTTAACGTAGCATCATCTTCTGGGAAGGCGGTACATGTTAGTGGAAGAAGCAAAGATGAGAATCTCATCCATATTGGAACTCCGGTCAAAAAAGAGGTTATCATCAATGAGGATAAGCCCTCAGAGGATGTAATGAATGTCCCAATAACAGTTGAAAAGGAAGAAGCAGTACCGGTTCCCATCCCTGTAGTGTTCTTTCTTCCAACCACGTATCCTGTAAAGGGTAAACCAAAAATTTCATCCTTATATGGATATCGAAAGGATCCATTTACGCATAAGAGAGCCTTTCACCATGGTATAGATATCGAAATTCCAGCAAACACTCCCATATACGCTTGTGCAAATGGGATTGTGAGAAATGCATCCTATGACAGGTATGGAGGGAATTACATAGAAATCGATCATGGGAATGGATACAAGACCATTTATTGCCACCTTTCCAAGTACCAGGTTGAAAAAGGGGATGTGGTGGGAAAGGGCCAGCTAATTGGAATATCCGGAAACACCGGGAGGTCAACCGGTCCACATATACACTACCAAGTTTATTTCAAAGGGAAGTCGGTTAATCCGCTTTCCATTATTTATCAACCTTAAAACAAAACAGTTATGAAAGCAATTATGTTATCATGGATGTTCATCCTGCTGGTCGTTTTAATTGGAGCAAATCCACTGCAGGCAAATGATGGTCCAACGAAAAAAAATGATCCGGATCGGAGTTCGATCCGCAACATCAACAAGCAGATCAAGAAGGATGCAAAGGAATACCGTAAACGCGGTTACTATCCTGAACTGGGGGCTCCAGGGGTGGAATGGCAGCTCCGCAAGTCCTATGAGATGGAATTTGCAGTGGATGAGCAGGGGGATAACCTCTATATCATCGGGGTGGGATCTGCCATTTCTGATATCCAGAATGTGGCTCGTCGCCATGCGGTTTCTGATGCCGGGATTGATGCCTGCACGCTGCTGGAATCCAAGATCATCGGTTTGATCGAGAATGACTACAACAACAAGCTCTATTCACGGGAAGAGTACCAAACGCTTTCCAGGATGAAGGGAGTATTTTCCAATCTCTTGGCTCAAAAGCTTCCTGTGGGGAAGCCAATTTGCACGTTTGTCAAGGACAACGGTAAATTCTATGACTACCAGATCCGCATTGCTTATTCCACGAAAACAATGCAGGAGCAAACTAAGAATGTCTACCGGGAGGTGCTGGGAAAAGAGAATGATGAACTGCGCAAAAAACTGGAGCGCATAAGTGGCTTCGACCGGCTTGGGTTGTCGGAATCGGAAAATTAAGGACCCGGAGGAGGGGTCCTCCCCTCCTCCTTTGCTCAACAGCGATGAAAAAGACAATCACATATGCAATAGTAACGGCGATGTTCCTGGGAACCGGTTTGTTCCTGTTCCGTAATTCCCGGGAAGTCGCCTCGGTCTATGTTACCGCATCCACCGAGTACTACCTTCTGATCGGGTCGTCTGTTGCCATTTATCTTGCTTTCCTGGCAAGACGAACTTCCTTCATTGAAAACCTGGTGCATGAGTTTACCCATTTGGTTTTTGCACTGGTATGTTGTCGGAGGGTGAAAGGGTTCTATGTTACTGGCGCAAACGGCATGGTTTATACAGAATATACCCGGTATAATATGGTGATTACGTTGTCGCCATACTTTTTCCCATTGATCACATCTCTGATGATCCTTCTGTTCACCTTTATCAGCTTTCGGTACGCTCAACCGGTTGTGTTGATCTCTTATGGTCTGTTCGTTGCGACAACAATCAGGAGTCTTTTCAGATCTCCGGATGAGGTAAGATCAACGGGTTTCACAGGATATACGTTCCTGCTGGTCATGACTTTCTGGGTCAGCTTTCTGGTTGTCGCTTGGTCAGTTTATCCGCAGGATCAGTTTCTTAACTTTTTAAAATCACTTCACCATGGATTCATTGGAACATTTTGAGGACATGCTACTGAAGGAGTTGGATCTCTTCTCTCTTGAGTTGCTGAAATGGCTTGAAGAATATAATATCCTGACCGTAGGCCATCTGCTTGGTGTGACGAAGGGGCTCCTGAAAACAGGTTTTCTGCCTGACCTAGACCTGAATCCTGATGTGTTCGACCAATTTCAGGCTCTGATCCCTGAGGATTTGATCTTGAAATACCAGCAGTCCGCCGAAAGACATCCCACAGGATTATTGATTAACGATGATAAACCATTCAGCCATGAAGACACAGAGGAAACTAACGGTGGATAACCCGGTGAGTTCCTTACTCACCCCGATTTTCGGCCCAAAACGGGCACGGGTGATGGCGGCATTCCTGAAGTCGCATTACCGGATTGAGACTATCCGACAGTTGAAAGGGGTGATGGAGTCGGGTGTCCCTCGTATGTCACGCAAAGAGGCACTGAAAAGAGGAGTTGCGATGAAAGCCGTGAAATCACAAGGAAAGAATCAGGAAAAGAAAATGGTTTCCCGACTGAGTCGTACTCTCCACATCCCACTCCGGGATTCCATGAAGATTTTTAGAGCGTGCAACCGGATTCAGGGAACGTTCACAAGCTATCATTTTGGCTTTTCGTGGGCCCTTGGCGCTGTCAGAAATTCAGTGCTTCGAATCAACCGGTTCTGGATTAATGCTCCCAAGATTAAGATCGCTAAGGGTTTCTTTGTGGTGCCTGGCTATAAGGATGTAGGGGAGGTTTTCGACCAGGGTGATCGGGGGACCTGCGTAGCCAATGCGGCTTGCTCTCTGCTGGATTATAAATCAAATCAGCGCTGGTCTCGACAGTTCCTGTATCACCAGTGTAAGATGAGGGATGGCATTCCGCATGAGGAGGGGACGTTCATTGAAACGGCTATGGAGATTATGTCTGATGAGAGCCTGGTGGACTATGGTAATGTGAACGAATCGGTTTGGTCATACAATCCCCGTGAATCCGGTTTCACGCACCAGGGGCCTCCACCGGAGAAGGCGTTTGATTGTACCAGGGTTTTATCCTCCGAACCTGTATTCATCAGACCAGGAAGCAAGGTGGCTGACACTAAATATTTGCTGAATCTGAATTCCAATGGGAAAGGTAATCCCGTTCAGGTCGGTCTTCCGATCTTCGAATCCTTTTTCAGCCATTCTGTCAATGAAACGGGTTGGGTTACTATGCCACTTCCTGGGGAGGAGATCGTCGGATATCATGCTATGCTGATCGTGGGGTACGATCATGACAGGCAACTGTTCTTGGTCCGGAATAGCTGGGGACCTCAATGGGCTCCGCGAAATGACAAGGGCTTTGCCGGTCATGCGTGGATGCCATACAAATACATTGAGAAATACTGTTTTGTGGGGGTAACCCTTACTTCTTTGGAGTTCGCTAGCATGTTTGTGCCTGAATATGACCGTTTGTATAACAATGAGTTGGCCGAGGTCTATTCAAGCCGGGTTGCAGCCGCATCCTACAGAGCAAAAACAGGACACTATGCATATCGGGGAAAAAGCTCTATCTCTTTTATGGGTTGGGTATTTCGGCTTGGTGTTATCCTCTTCCTGATGGTCTCTTTTTGGGAGCCAATTTCTGAATTTTTCACTAAGGTATTGACCCGTTTTGGCATTCCTCTAAACATTGAAAATATCGGAGAGTCAATCTCTGATTTTATCAATAAACTAATCACATAAAATCCTTTCAGTCATGAACCTCTTATATCGTTTATCTAAATCAGATTCTGTTATCATTGAAAGATGCAATAACAGAACAAAGGCCCAGCAGAAAGCCTTAGGCTTGTTTGTCCTCCTTACTGCGCTTTTCGCGTTCATTAGTAGTTATTATGCCCTGACTACCATTTTTGGGGAATGGGATGATTATAGCCGGGAATATATTCTGTCATTCAAATCCAAACTTACTGTTATCTTTTGTGCTTCCCTTTTTGCATTGATGATCGGGGCTATTGATCGTGAGATTGTATCGGCAAAAAACAAGGGTGCCGCTCTACTTCGCATTCCTTTAGCCATTATCATCGGGATCGTAATCTCGGTTCCTATCAAAATCAAGGTCCTGGAGGGTAGAATCAATCAGCATATCAAGGAAGTCCATGCAGATAAGATTGCACCGTTTCTTGAGCGTCGGGAAACTTTCCTTTTACAGGTAAATGGGGAGATTAGTGAACTGGGAAAGATGAAAACCCTTTATGCTTTAAAGAGGGATGATGAATTCAATCGTGTGGAGGCGGAGGACTTAGGGATTTCTGGGAATGGGTTCTCAGGCATTCCAGGAATGGGGACCCGGTACCGGTATGCTCAGAATAACGTCGACCGGTTTGATGAGCAGATCATTCAAATTGAGTCCGATATCAGGGACAAGGAAACCTATAGGGAGGAGAGGCTGTCACAAATGCAGCGGGATTTCCAGATCTATTCATCCAATGCAGTATATGATTTCTGGGCCAAATACACGGCTATGAATGAGATTGTAGCAAAGGACCCTTCGAAAAACTCGCGATATTTTGTCTTAGGGATTACACTTCTCTTTGTTCTTCTTGAATTAATTCCATCTTTCATGAAACTCCTTTCCCGAAAAACCGAATACGACAGGCTTTCAGACTATCTCGATAAAGTGATCCAGATGAAGCTTGATAAAAGTCTGAAAGAAAGTGAACTTGACATGGACCGCGATAATCCCATTGTCATTCCAGAGATCAATTATGATTTTGAGTATTAAAAGTTTGAATTCTAAAAGAGTTTAAGGAATACCAATACTTTCAAAGCCCTCAGAGTGTCATGGATCCTCTATGAAACTTGTAGTTCCTTGGAAAAGAATTCTCCTTTGTCAGAGATTAGAATGAAAAAATAAGTTTCAAATCCAATGTTGTCAAAGTAATTCTCTCAAAATCTAGCTTCAGGGATAGGGCCAAAGTCGTGTGTACTCCAAACCTTGCATTTCGTTGCTGACCCGGGGACAGCACCACATCCTCTACATATTACTGGAACGGTTGTAGTAACAAAATCGTGGGCACTCCAAACAAGACATTTTGTCGGTGTACCTGCAAGTTCTCCACATCCTCGACAGTAAACCATTACCCCTGAATCACCTTCAACAACAAATATTTTCATATCTATCTTTTTATATTTTTATTTTCAAATTAATCTTTAAATGCATTGTAAGTCAAAAATATTGTTTTTATAAATATTCAAATACAAAAATTATTCTGAAGTCACACTTGTTAATTATAATTGTAAGAAAATAATTGTAAATAGCGAAAATTTTTTAGGTGTTGTTTTGGAATATGAAGTCTCTCCTACTTATTATGCAATAAAGCATATTCCCATTTGAGTCTGAGATACATCCCATCCTCCCTCCCCCTCACAAACTCTACAAAGCTGATCTTACCTTCTGTGGATGATAGGAAACAGTCCTACCTATCGGAGGTGACTCTACCGATCCCTTACTTTTCGTTCATTGATCCTGAATCCTTGGCGCTCTATGATCTCCTGGAGAAAGGTGAGGATGGGTTCTGACATGTGGTGGGTGTTTTTCGTTAAAATGGCAGGCCATCATTTGAAGAAGCATAGCTGTCTTCATCAAGAATGTCAGGTGGGATTTCGTCGGGGGCTGGGTTACCGGTCTTAACCCTCTTAAAACACTTCCATGCTTTCACGTCGGTGTACCAGCGGCCGTTGTATTCACGGCTCTCGAGGTCGAACATCACTTCTGCTTCTTCCCCTTCATTCAGCTGGAATTGGTCGATTTTCTCTCCCCACAGTGAAAAGCAGACTTTTCGGGGGATCTTATCGAATGTTTCGATAATATACTCTTGTTTTTTCCAGGTGCCATTCTTCCCTTCGCCGGTTTGAAGGGGCAGGATGTTGATTATTTTTCCGGTGAGTTCCATACAGACTGTTTTCTTGTGTTTGAGGGAATAAAGTTATCCGGTTTCTTGCAAGTAACTTGCAATGTTGAAAACTATCTTTGTCCTAAATCCAAACTTAAGCTTAAAGCCAACATCACCATTCCATCCGTTTACCCACTAATTCCTAATTCTCCATTCGTAATTCGTAATTTATTTCTCCCCCCACCCAACCTTTTCCCCCTTTCTTTTGTCATATAATATATCTGGCCACTTTATTTTTACCCTTAACCTAACATAGCATAACATTTATGATCAATTATTCAATAATCCCTTGTCATTTCTATCAATTATTTGCCCTGAATGGAGAAAAAACCCGACCTCAACCGCTCAAACTCACCATTACAGCTGTTCGAAGAAGTGTTCGAACCGCTTGTGAACCTGTGCAGGGAAATTTTAGTTCGCTACCAGGCGTTCAACGAAAAGAATGGAAAAAAGGAGGAATGGAGAATTGTAATTGCCTCGGTAAACGGGTGCAAATCTCCGGAGAGCTTCCGTCATATGCTTCAGGGTCTGACCCATCTCTCGTTAGAGAACCTCCATAGGTCGCTAAAAGGGGTCGAACATTATTATTGGTTACCACATATTGATTATGTGAAGGATAAATTGTATCTGCTCACTTCGGTTGTCGATGATGAGCGTTTTGTCTTTCCCAATACTGAATCTGGTATTACCAGGCAGCATCAGTTCAAGTCGTTTACCAATTGTACTTTTTTAGGGCCGATGGATGGTGATATCCATCTTTTTACGCAGGCAATCCGGCTGAAGATGGTCAGGTTTGCAGAGATCTGGCTGGATGTTATCTTTGATTCGATCGGTCGGTTGGATCTGATCTATAAATTGCTGCTCCAGTCTCTAAAAGCCGGGGCGGAAGCAGCATCAGAATCGGTGTGCTCGCCAGTCAAGCCCGACTTTACGATCCAAACAGACCTCTCTGTCGCCGATCTTGGGTACCTCTTCCGTATGTTGGTGAAGTCGGGGGTGATCATGGTGCCTTCGCGTAAGACTGTCGACCTGATCCGGTGGATCACGGGGAATTTCCAATCCAAGAAAAGGGAGGCTATTCAACCGAACTCCCTGCGTAACAAATATTTTTCTCCCGACCTGGCTTCGTTAGACCACTGGGAATCTATCCTGAATGATTGGCTTCGATTGATTAACGAAGAACGGGATTCTCTCCTTAAATAATGCATTCCATTACGTTTTCTTTCTTAGGGTTGCGCGGGGGTTGCGAAAGGGTTGCTGATAAATTTCACGTTTTATCGTAGGGGGTTGCTGATGATTAGCAACTACCGCAGGCTTTTTCGGTGCGATACTTTTGCTTCCTAACTTCTAAATTTTCATCAAAATGGAAAACTTAAATGTACCCGCCGATGTCGTAACCCGACTCATCCGTGCGCTCGATAAGATCGATGCCCGCTTGGAAACCAAATCAAAAGAACAACCATTATCCGAAATCTGGCTGGATGTCTCGGAAACGTGCCAGGTGCTGAAAATCTCGAAGCGTACGCTGCAGGGCTACCGCGATAATGGGATCCTGTCTTTTTCCCAGATCTCCGGGAAGATCTATTTCAAGGCTGCCGATATCGAGGCTCATCTGAATTCGCATGTGGTGAAGTCGTTGCTTACCAGGAAGTAGGCTATGAGGGTCTCGTTATTTCGTATTTTCAACAGGGTCGTTGCAAACCTGGAGCTGGAGGTGATCCTGGATCAGATTCGTGGAGGGAAGTATAAGGAAAAGGTCCTTGCCCTCCGCGAGCTGGTCGCCCAGGGGAAGCTGGATGACTACAATGACCAAAAGCGGTCTCTCCCTGGGTTTACACCTTCTGGTCTCTTCGAGGGGGGGCGTAAGATTCAGCATCTGAAGGAGTATTCGGGGGTGTTGGTGCTGGTGCTGGATGATCTGAGCCCTGATGCCTTGTTATCGATCCGCTCACGGGTGGAGGATCTGAAGTTTACGTACGCTTGCTTTGTCAGTCCGGGAGAACAAGGTCTCAAGATCCTGATCAGGGTCTTCAGCCGACCGGTGCTACATAAGCAGGCTTTTAACCAGGTGAAGGATCTTTATGAGCGAGAGCTGAAAGTGCTGATCGATCCTTCAGGAAAGGATGTCACTCGCCTCTGCAGTGTCTCCTGGGATGAACAACTTTACCATAACTCCACCTCCGCGATTTTCAATCCTTCTGTGAATCTCCTGGAGGAGGATATTAATAAGGTGGTTCGCAAGATCGAGGAGCACAGGCTGGATATCACGGTCGATTCCGATACCTGGATCGGCATCGGCTTTGCCCTCACCGATGCCCTGGGTGAAGAGGGGAGGACCTATTTCCATCGCCTCAGCCGTCTCTACCCCGCCTACAACCACCCAGACTGCAACCTCCTATACGACCACTGCCTCCACGCCGGCAACACCGGTTTCACCTCCGCTAGCTTCTTTCACTTCGCCCATGACCTGGGAATTGATATCTCCACCTGCCGCTCACTAGATCGACCTGTCATTGCTTCATCCCGCCTCTGGCGGGATGAAGCAACTTCGGATTGGTGAAGCGTCAGCTAATTGTTGATGAAGCAACCTCGTTCTGGCAAAGCGCTTCCCAATAGCCTCCACCTGTGGACGGTGGATGTAGTGCAAAGGGAGAAAAGTACGACTTCCGAATTATTCTGAAATGGATTTTTATCAAACAAAAATCAATAACTTTGTATTTCTCTATAAAAATCAATATTGATATTGATAAAGTGAATCATTTTATGAAAGAAAAAACAGGCAAGATTCAGGGTGAATGGAGGTCTTCACGTGAGCAAATAATGATCAATCTGTCTCTTATTTCATTTCAGGAAGATGATAAATATATCATCTTCTGTCCAGCTTTGGACATCTGTGGAAGTGGCAATACAGAGTCTGAGGCCGAAGAATCATTAAATATCACCTTGGGCGAGTTCATGCTCTATACTACAAGAAAAAAGACCTTGACATCAGAATTAAAGAGGATGGGTTGGATTATCAAAAAAAGTCAGCGTAAACCAATGACACCCCCTCCCATGAGTCATTTGCTGGAGCATAATGAAGAGTTCAATCGCATCTTCAATGAATTCCCTTTTAGGAAATTTGATAAAGCGGTTGAAGTTCCTGTTTGCTGAAAATGACAAAAGAGCTTAAAAATATTTCTTTAAAGCTTTTTCGAAAATACCTTAAGTACAAAGGGTTAAAACATATCCGTACAACAGGCGGCCATGAAGTTTGGAGTTCATCTGCTCTGAAACGCCCAATCATACTTCAAACACATGTGGATCCAATTCCTGAATTCGTCGTTAAGAATAATCTGAGAACACTGGGTGCTGACAGAAATGATTTTATTGAGTTTCTGAAAAACGGTTAACATGATGGATATCAAAGAACAATATGAGAATCTCTTTCAGTTACTGAAGAAAGAATTACCTTTAAAAGCCTTTCCTACACGGGAATTGGTTCAGACTTTCAGAAATAAGGAATTTAAGATGACGTTAAAAACAGAATTGACAATTTCCGACATGCACAACAGTGGCGATATCTCGGGGATCATGTGTGTGGTGTCAAATGATGAACAAAACGTCATCGCTTGTGGATTAACGCACTTGCAATTTTCACCGGCCACCCCTCATTATAAAGTAATCATTGACTATCAGGGAAAAAGAGAAAAACGAATCAGGAAATTAAATAGTTCCGGAATCAATTGAAATAGCCCGAATTCCTCGCCCTTCGTCCTTATGGGCGGTCATTAAAAATAAAGCCACCCCAACCGGAATGGCTTCAATCGATGCGGAAAAATATGGTGAGTTAAAGTGAATCGCGGAAATTGGCCGATGGATGGTTTATCCTGGCGAAAATACCACAGACTGATTTTTTTCGTTTTACTGCGAGTCTCTTTTTAACCAAATCTATTTCGCCAAATGAACATCTTAATCTTAGGATCCACAGGCCGAACGGGCAAATTACTGACCCAACTCGCTATCGCCCGAAACCATCAGGTTACGGCCATTATTCGTGATAAGAGAAATGCCACCGTGCCAAAGGTGAAACATCTGGAGGGTTCCCCAACCGACCCTCGGCTACTCAATGAAGCGCTTCAGGGGATCGATGCGGTGGTGGTTTCTCTGAATATCAACAGAACCTCTGACAATCCGTTTGCTAAGGTGGTCTCACCATTAACGCTCATTTCTGATTCTGTGGGAGTGTTGATCCCGGCAATGGAACAGAACAAGGTGAAACGGATCATCTCTGTCAGCGCATCTGGTGTTGGAGACTCTTATTACCATATGCCACTTGTTGGAAGGCTCCTGATCCGTCATAGCAACATCTGGAAGGCATATGAGGATCATGCCAGGCAAGAACAGCTTCTAAGGAAATCAGGGTTAGAGTGGACGATCGTACGTCCCGTGATGCTCACCAACAAGGATACGGAAAAGTCCATAGCAACCATCGGAAAACCTTCCGGCAGCAGTATTAGCCGAAAAGCAGTAGCCACCTTCATCCTTGATGCCCTCGAGTCCGAAAAATATGTTGGGGATTGTGTGACGCTTTATAACTAAATAAATCCAATTACCGAAGAAACACTATTATTGACCCGCTCCATCCTGAATATTTTGGGCACCTCACCTCATTGATTGTTAATAGGTTGAAGTGGTCAGCCAAAATAATATGCCTGTGGCGCCAAAGGTCGGCCTTCCACAATGGCTATTTTGACCTTGAATACTGCTGAAAATTTTCTTCTTGTTAGATTCATATCTTGGCTAAAGTAACTAACTTTATCACATTAGCTAATGACATAAATTTTTGGGAGTATTATTCTAACATATGTTTACTAAGAAACAGGAGTTGCTTCTTGAAACTTTTGCTGACCTCAGCGATCAACTTTTTGATTCAGGGATAATTTCGACTGATAGTTTTACAGGAGAAATAGGTGAGTATTATGCGTGCAAGTTGTTTGATCTGAAAAAAGCGGAAAGAGTGACAAGAGCATTTGATGGTATTTCGAAGACAGGGGAAAAATATCAAATCAAAGCGAAGATTGTTCGCAATTCATATAATCTCACTCTTAAAGATCTGGAGCCTAATCTATTTGATTATCTTGTTGTAATCTATTTAGATAGTCTATATAATCCTATCAAAATTATCCGGATTCCTTCCCGCTTATTAAGGAATAATGAATTGAGGATTACTTCATCAATTATTGGTGCTTTTCAAGAATTTGGTGTGACGAATTTGAAACTTCCCGAAAAAAGCAAAAAGGTGATTAACGAATTTGCCCTTGCATATAATGAACTTGAAGAAGCAGGGATAATTAGAAGCAGAAGAATTGTCGGGGACATTGGTGAGTTTTATGCATGCCGGCGGTTGAATCTCAAAATATCAGATAATAAAAATGAAAAGGGTGTTGATGCTATTCACTCCAATGGATTAACTTTCGAAGTGAAGACCCGGCGGGTCTATCAAAGCGGAAGAAGAACAGGAGAAGCAAGGAGGTTAAATAATCTGGTCGGAAAGTCGGCGGACTTCCTTATCGTTGTAACACTCGACAGGGCTTTCAAGTGTTCAGGTATGTGGTTAATTCCAATGAACAACGTGGTAAATCCAAAATCTGCTCATCTGGGGATAGTCAATAATACCAAGGGCACAGTTAACCTTATTCCCAGTGAGATTTCCTGGTTAAAGACAGGTGATTCTTTCAGAGGATTTGGTAATAAATTATTTTCCAGAGGGACAGTAAAACCCAAAACCAGCAGTACAAAGAAACCTAACAAAGGAAAGACTAAGCCAAATCAAAGAAACACCCCGTTTATTTCAGGGCCAATCCAAAATAACAACATTCAATACACTTCAGAAAGTTTCTTCTTTAATAAATCAACCCGAAATGCAATACTTGTCGCGATTATAATTTCAATAATATTGTATATTATTGGAGAACTAGGTAAATAAATCCTGTTAAGTTCATTAATAAGCCAGATATAAGCTAAATTCTTGAGATTCAACCGAATTTTCTTTCACATCGCAAATCCACTGCATTCCCCAATATTACTTTTGCGCTTGTAAAGTTTATGTTAACTTTGAAAAGTGTATTGACCAACCTGCAACTTGTTCCCCATGATCACGATCCATTACTCCGGATGCTTTGATAAAGGTGTTTACCTGGGAATGAAACGGGAGATGGAGTCATGCTGCAATGTGATTTGGTGTGGTTCTGCGGGATTACTGGGTTTCCTTGAAAGGGAAATGGGCCTGACTGGAGTATATCCTGGGGTAGCCGACCGGGTGAACAGGTATGCGGAAGCGCTGCAAAGATACCTGGATGATGAACCTAAGACCTTTTATGCAAAGGCTTTTGATACAGATGATACCGGCGTGGCGAAGGATCTTCTCAGCTGGAGAGATGACCTGGTGCTTCTGGGATGGATGAAGATGGACAGGGATGGACAGCCTCCAAGGCTGAAAACACTGGCCGGGGTGGAGAAGTATTTTGCCGATCGCTTTACTAATTATGGGTTTCCTGACAGATGGATGGATGTTCTCAAGATGCTGTCTGTGGATTCCCGAAACCTGGAAATGAGGTTGCTGGTCTACGATAACCCCAAACTGGTTCATCCGTTCTTCCGGAAGCTGTTTTCAATACTGGAACCTTATATCGAATTCATTGACCTGAACCGGGATATCACCGTTGAGGATAACAATCTGGGGATGGTGAAACGGCTGCTTCTGGGTGAAACCAGTTTTCTAAAGGAACTCAAACCGGTTGCGGAGGACCGCTCCATTGCCATCGTCCGACTGGGCGACAACCACCTGGCGGCAGACGTGCTGGCTAACCTGGTCAGCCAGGGACTCGATCCGGTAGTGATCTGCGCCGACAACAAGATCACTGACCATTACCTTGCAGCGGCAGGACTTCCGGCTTCAGGCTCCACGCTCGAAAACTCAAATCCGCAGATCATCCAGCTGTTCAAACTGGCTGCCGTTGGACTCACCGGACCGCCCGATGTCTACAACCTGCTTTCATTGCTCCAGGCTCCTTACTCTCCCGTCCCCAAAAAGCTGGCAGCCGCCCTTGCCGGTCAACTGATCAGTAAACCCGGTATCGGCAGTCAGGAGTGGAAAGAGACGATTGAAAGGTATTTTACGGAGCTGGAGGAGAAAATCGGGGATGAGAAACGGTGGAAGGTTAAGCGGAAAGAGACGGAGCTCTTCTTAACGCTTTCATTCGATGAAAAGGTTGATCCGGTTCATGCCGCTGAGGTATTCTCTGTGCTGAAGGGGTGGGCCGACCGCCATGCACAGCTGGAGATCTATGACCACAGCCGGGAAGAGCGGGACCAGTTTGCATACCTTTCAAGGCTTTCGGAAGTTTTCCTGGAAAAGATCCGGCTCATGGAGCATCCCGTGCCATCCCTCCGGTTTCTCAGGTTGGCCGAGACCATTTACGAACCTGCCACCTTTGTAAATTACAAACCACAGGCAGGCTCCATCGCAAGAGTAGCGGCTCCCGGATGCCTGCTTGACAATCCTCCCTTTGCCTGGTGGCAGGATTGCTGCAACACCGTGTGCCGGGCAGGATGCCATGATTTCCTCTATGCCCATGAGATCGAATACCTCCATAAACAGGGTTTAGAGACCTGGCTTCCGGAGCACCAGGTAAGGGAGATGCAGGAGAGGTCCAGGCGGGGGATCCTTGCCGCAGGGGAGCAATGCATCCTGGTCATTCCCGAAAAATACAATGGGGAGGAGACTACCCTCCACCCGGTCATATCAGAGATCCGGGCTTTCTTCAGGAATCCGGATGATATAACAGTTTCGTTCGACGGCATCAGTGAGGTCATCACGATCCCGCTGAGACCTGCCTTCAGCCGGGAGACCATGCTTCCCGAACCGAAAACCTATTGGCAAATCAGCAACCCGGAAAAACTGGTCAGGCGGGAGACCGAAAGCGCTTCCAGCATCGAGAAACTGATCCAGCACCCGCTGGAATGGGTGATCCTGTACCAGGCAAAATTCAGTGCCGGTAATTCCTTTAACCTCCCGGAGCTTTTCCTGCTCAAGGGGAACGTGGCCCACACGGTGACCCAGGTCATCCTGAACGGGCATAAGCGGGAGGAACTGGCCGGGCTGACAGATGCAACGATCGATGCTGCCATGGATCGGGTAATCCTGGAAGAGGGACTCCTTTTCCTGCTTCCGCAATACCGGTTTGAACTGGAGGATCTGCGGCGGAAATACAAAAAGGCCATCAGGGCCCTGGTTTCCATCATCACAGAGAACGGCCTGATGATCAAAGGAACTGAACTCGAGGCTGAGAACATCCTGCCCGGGATTGGGAAGGCAGCTGGCAGAATGGACCTGGTGCTGCTGACCAAAAAGGGAGAAGAGGTCATCTTTGACCTGAAATGGACCCGGAACAACCGGAAATATCATGGCAAAATAGAAGACAACAAGGACATTCAGCTGGCAATCTATTACGGCCTGTTGGGCAGTCAGCCCAAAACAGCCTATTTCATGCTCGACAGCAACAGGCTCTATTCGCGGCATGATTTCAGGGGCGAACATATAACAAGGGTCAATGTTCCCGACGACCTCGGCGAAGATACTGTACTGGAGATGGCTACCAGATCCTTCCGGTTCCGGTGGGATGAACTTGGGCAGGGAAGGATCGAGATCGGGGATGATGCGTTGCTGGAAGAGCTTGATTACTTCCTGGAGACGGAGAACCTGGCTCTCATCCCGTTGGAGGCTGATGAAAAGAAGAAGAGAAAGTATGGAGACAGGTATAGCGGACTTGAACTGTTCAAAGGATTTATTCACTAGGATCACTCCCCGGCCATGAAAAATATCACCTTCATCAATGCAGGAGCAGGAAGCGGGAAAACACACTCGCTGATCGGGGAGCTCTATACCCATATCGCCCGGGGAAACTGCCGGGGGGATGAGGTCCTGGTTACCACATTTACCCGGAAAGCCGCGGAGGAGATCAGGCAGCGGGCCTATGCGAGTCTGCTGGAGGGAGGAAAAAGTGATGATGCCATTCTGCTTCAGAATGCATACATGGGAACGGTCCACTCCATCGGTTACCGGCTGATCAGGAAATTCTGCTACCTGGTGGGGTTGTCACCCGATATCAGGGAACTCCCGGAAGAGGATGCCGATTTCTATTTTACCCAGGCAATTTCGTCTATTCCCACAGTGGAGGAACTGGATCAGTTGGATCATCTCACGGAAAAGTTCCGGTTCCAATCCATGGGAGACAACAATAACCCGGTATTTGATCCTGAAAAATGGAAAGAGCATGTGATCGGGATCATCCGGGAGGCGAGGAGGAACAGGATTGAAGACCTCACCGCTGCAGGGTTGAGTTTCAGGAGATCCATGGAGTTTGCCGCTGAGGTTTTTGAATGGAACGGAAGCAGGGGACCGGATGACAATACTCTCCGCCGGAATGCCGAATATCTTTTCACCCTGATTGAAGGTCTTCCTGAGAAAAATAACAAAGGAAGGAAAAACGATGCCAAAGAACTTGCACATACACTCGCAGCAGGGACCATCTCTTATTCATGCTTTCCTTCTCTACATAAACTCGCAGCCGACATTCTGAGCAAAGTGGACCCCGCCAACAGGCATGCTGCCGAAATCGTCAGCGGCCTGGATGAATTCTACCGTACTCTTGGTTTTGAGAAGGACATTACTGCATACATTCGGCTGATTTTCGGTATTGCAGGCAGATGCCTGGAAGCATTTGACAGGTATAAGCTGGATCATGCCCTGGTGGATTATACCGATATGGAGATCCGGTTCCTGGAGTTGCTGGAACTGGATGAGGTGAGGAGAGAACTTGGGCCGAAGCTGAAGCTGGTGCTGGTGGATGAGTTCCAGGATTCCAACCCGGTGCAGCTGGCCATCTTCGTCAGACTGGCTGCCCTTGCCGGCAGAAGTATCTGGGTGGGAGATCCCAAACAGTCGATCTACGGGTTCAACGGGGCCGACCCGCGGCTGGTAAATGCGATCCTTGATCTGTTTTATGCAAACCGGGAAAGCACCCTGAATATAAAGCTGCTGAAGAACTCCTGGCGCTCCAGGCCTGACCTGGTTTCATTTGCCAACGAGATCTTCGGGATTTCACTGGAGGATCAGTCTCATCCGTTCAGGATTTCAAGACAGGATGTACTGGGAGATAAGAAGCTCCTGGAAACATGGCTCGAAAAGACGTTTGGGAAGAAGGAAGAGGTCCTGCTCCCGGCTGCAGAGACCATCCGGTTGATCCCGGTCAGGAAAGAGGATGAAGAGGGATTCGGACAGGATGAATCCTCCCTTGCCCTGAAATCATGGCATTTCACAAATTCATTTCCCAAAGCAGGGAACAAAGAGGAGTTCAACTGGTACCTGGCAAGGAAGATCAGGGAGCTGATAAATAAAGGAATCCCTGTATTCGACAAACATACAAAAGAGATCCGGCCCCTGAAACCATCCGATATCGCTGTCCTTTGCCGGAAAAACAACGATGTGAAGGCGATTTCCGCTGAACTGCTGAAGAACGGACTGGAAGTATCGGCGCTCGTTGACGGGCTGACTGCAACGGCCGAATACCGGTTCATGGTCAATATACTGAGTTACGTGGCCGATCCGTCAAACTCACTGTCTGTTGCAGAGATCCTCCTGCTTGTACAGGATGACCCAGCTATTTCTCCTGAAGCCCTCCTGGAGGAGAGGCTGGCGTTCATGGTACAAGCCAAGGACGATGCGGGCGATGACAATCCGTTGTATTATTCTGCTGTATCCCGATGGGGGAAAGACCATCCGTTTATAATCCGGCTGGATGCCTTTGCCAGGGTCTCAAACCATCTCTCGGTTCCTGAACTGATCGAGAAGCTGGTGCCGGAAATGGAGATGGAGCGGTACATATCGGCCTGGGGCAACGACCGACAGCGGAAAGCCAACCTCAGGCAGATGATCCGTTTCACCTATGAATACGACAATTACTGTCTCCGTATGAACCTGGCTTCCGGCCTCGCAGGCTTCGTGAACTGGATCTCCCTGCGCAGAGAAAAAGATACCCAGGCGGCATCGGCCAGCGAAACGGCTGTAAATGTGCTCACCTACCACAAGGCCAAAGGGCTTGAGTGGCCCATAGTGATCCTCGCTGGGCTAGACAGACAGGTTGACTGGAAATTCATGGAGAATGACTTTTTCAGCACCTCGGTCGGTACCGACGGTGCATTGGATATCGGTAGCCCACTTGCCGGAAGGTACATCAGGTTCAGTTTCTGGCCCTTCGGGAGCAAAGGCAACATCATGGGATGGGAAACCAGGGTGAGAGGTACAGAACGATACCTTGAGAGCGAACAATTGAAACTACGGGAATGGAAAAGGCTTCTTTACGTGGGAATGACCAGGGCCAGGGATTACCTGGTGCTTACAAGGTTCAAGAACAAAGAGCAGGCATGGTTCAACCTTGGAACAAACGATGCGGATATCATGACCACCGGCATCCCTGTACATACAGATACCATTGAAGACACCCGGGCTGAATTTTCCTTTGATTATGATGAACAGGAGTACACGCCAGGGCTCTTTTTTGAGAAGAGAGGGTCTGAACGGCAGGATAACCCAAAATACATCTCACCGAGCAGCCTGGAGGGAAAGGAAGGAGTCAGCGTGAAGGTGGTTCAAGACACCGGTCACCGGATCCGGCTGGCCGGCATTGAGGACGAAACCCTCCTGGGCACCTGTCTCCATGATATTCTTTACCTTGGCCCTGCGGTTACAGAAGAGAAGGTTCGTTCCATCCTTGACCGCCATGGGCTTACCGGCCGGGTGGATGTGCAGGATATCCTCACGGCTGTGGCAGACCTCGACCGCTTCATCACCTCCCTGGGCCCGGATAAGATCTACCGGGAGCTCCCGCTCCGGATGGGAAAAGAAGGTCATGTATGGACCGGCTCCGCCGACATGGTGCTGGAGTTCCCCGACCACCTGGTGCTGATCGACTTCAAATCCTTCCCCGGCCAGGTCTCGGAGATATTGGATCTGGGGAGCAGACATTTTGCAGGGATGTATGAGGGGCAGATGGAGAAGTATGCGGAGATGTTGGAGGCGGCGATAGGGAAAAAGGTTGCAAAAAAAATGATCTGTTACATCATGAATGGAAATTTAGTTGAAATTGACTTACATCCAGTCCAACCTAATTAACGATAAAATGAATATTCCTTCTATCATCAATAAAATCGACGAGTACCTCAACAAAAACGGAAAATCATCCACAAATCCTGTCGAAGCCAACGCCATGCTTGAAAAGGCTGGACTGTTGCGTGACAGTGATCTGAGACCAGGTTTGCCTTTGCGAAATCTTCTTCGAAGAGGACTTATTCCACATGCCTATCAGTCTGGTGGGAAAGGATCTTCTTGGGTTATTCCACATTCCGGAAAATATACGATTAAACCTGCACCAATATTATCTAAAGTAAACGAGGTTATACCTATAAAGAGTGATAGTTTAAACGATGGTATATTGACCACCAATCCATTCAACAATACTTTAAATTTGCAAAAAGCAGGTTTTGAAGGATTCCTACCTATTTCATTATTACTAAATAATATCTCGAAGATCCCTGCTCAGAAAGGGGTTTATATGGTTATCTATAATTCCGTAAAAGAACCAGTATTTCAGCTAATAGGAACAGGTGGGTATTTTAAAGGGAAAGATCCAAACGTTTCCTTATCAGAATTGAAGAATAATTGGGTAGATGGGTCAAATGTTATTTATATTGGTAAAGCAGGTGGAACTGCTTCTACAGCAACACTGAGATCAAGATTATCGCAATACCTTCGTTTTGGGAATGGGGAAAACCTGGGTCACTATGGAGGGCGTTATATATGGCAACTGACATTCCCAGATAAATTAATTTGCTGGAAGCAAATGATGACAAGAGAACCTAAAGAGGAAGAGAGCCGGTTAATCAATTTGTTTGTTGAAATATATGGGAAACGACCATTCGCAAATCTGCAGGATTAAGACATATTAACTCTTGAATCCATTAAAATGGAGCTAGCATCAGACCCAATTGCTCAATACCAACATGAACGGAATAAACTGTTTTGGATTGACTGTAGAAGTCAACCAATTTCAGCAGTATTATCAGATCTGGAATACCTAAAATTTCCATCTTTGAATGTAGGGAAAGAGATAGCAACATTTTTACAGGACCGCATTAAGGGCAAGTATTTACATCTTGACACTCAGGAGTTTGTTAAAAAGGTTTTTGTTCAAGTAGCAAAAAACAGAGATAACTTTTATCCACCGGCAGTGGCAATTTATAATTTGGGGATACTCTTTGAACCAGTATTAAAGATGGATCCTTCAATTATCATTAAAGACTTATCAAAGGAGATCGGTATCCTAATCTTATGGGACAGCTTTGTAGAGACTAATGGGACATTCCATTGGGGCGATCGCTCAAAAGAATACTGTCTTAATTTTTCTGAAACGAATATTCATAAAATAGACTTGAGTCATGAAGTACATTGATCTTATTCAATTCGAGCCAATCACGGAGGTGATAAAACTAGTAGAGTCAGAGGAAAAGCACATTGCTGAAATCCTTGTTAAAACTTTTGTTTTTTCAAAAAAGATAAAAGAAGATATCCAGGAAGTGATCATTAAAAACCTGATTTTAGATCCGAAATATGAAACGAAAGGAATTCAAATCGTGGGTAGTTATGGGACGGGTAAATCGCACTTGATGGCCTTGGTGGCTGGGATAGCTGAATTTTCCGAACTTGCCGATCATCTTCCCGATGACCAACTTAAGGTTGCATTCAAGAAGATTGCAGGAAAGTACAATGTGCTGCGTTTCGAGATCGGTACTGGAATCCCTCTAAAAGATATCGTGTTCGCTCAGATTGAACGGTTCCTCAATGATAAACTTGATATTCCATTTGAATTCGATGAGAAATCCAAATTCAGCTGGAAAGAGCAACTTCAGGGAATGATGGGAGCGTTTGAATCAAAAGTTCCTGATAAATATTTTCTTGTCGTAATAGATGAGATGCTTGAATATTTGAAGGGAAGGACCCCAACTGAGTTGAGTAATGATCTCATGTTAATGCGTCAACTGGGAGAATTGTGTGACAACAGCAGGTTTAGGTTGATTTTCGGGGTACAGGAGCTACTATACAGAACGCCAGAATTTCAATTTCAGGCAGAAATGCTCAACAAAGTCGAAGACCGATATTCTGACTTAATTATTACAAAAGAGGATGTTGCTTTTGTTGTTAAAGAGAGACTTCTGAAAAAAGACCTGCATCAAAAAGAAAAGATCAGGGAACACTTACTCAAATTTGCTCATCTGTTTGATGGAATAAATTCAAGCTTAAATGAATATGTCGACCTTTTCCCCGTGCATCCAAACTACGTTAGTTATTTTGAAAGGATAAAGCACGGTAAAAGCCAGCGTGAGATCCTTAAGATCTTGAGCACAAAATTTAAAGATATCCTAGAAAATGAAGTCCCTACTACAAATCCTGGATTAATCACATATGACTCCTATTGGGAAGACCTTTCCTCTCCATCAATGCTAACCTTCCCGGATATAAGGAAAGTAAAGGACATTGTTGAAACGATACATGATAAAATTAACGGACATTTTACAGGAGGAAGGGAAAATAGAAAGGAACTTGCTAAACGAATAGCAAACGCCTTGGCCATCAGAATTCTTTGTGATGACCTGGATAAAAGAAATGGGGCGTCCGGTTTGAATTTAAAAGAAGATCTTTGTGAAACACTTCCTGGAGTCGATGAACCGGAATTGCTCATTGCTGCTGTGGAAAGCACTGCCAAACAGTTGGTTAGTGCCACAGCTGGACAATACGTTGAACAAGATCCGCTAAGCAGTCAATTCTATATCCGGACGGAAGACACTGTGAACTTTGAGCAGCTCGTCAAAGACTACGCAGACGACCTTATTAAACGAGACCCAGACCAAGCTGATCAGAGCTACTTTACCTTTTTACAATTTATTTTAGGCTTTCAGCAGAATACATACAGAACCGGGTTCAAGATCTGGCAACATAGTCTTGATTGGATCGACAAAAAGAGTTTCCGCTTAGGGTATACTTTTTTTGGCAACCCAAACGAACGTAGTACCACTGAACCAATCCAGCAATATTATATCTTTTTCTGCCCAATCTTTAGTACTATTACCAGGAATGATGAAGCCGATGAGGTCTATTTTGATATGGGAGGATTAAGTGCTGAGTTCAGGGATCTGATATGTCTTTTTGGGGCAGCAAGAGCGAAAGAGCTTGCGGCAAGCAGTTCACATAGGATCCATTTTTCAAACCTAATTACAGAATACCGGAATAGGGCAATTGCTCTTTTCGAGAAAGAATATTCTGACAAGACAAAAGTCATCTACAAAGGAGAGGAGAAACCCTTGCGATCTTATCCATTACCTGGTACAGGTTCAACAAAGGATATGATCTTTAGCAGCGTGGCTTCCCGTGTATTAAGTAAACACTTTAACGATAAGTTTAAAGATTATCCTGCATTTCTGGACCTGCTTCATCCTTTGTCGCAGGATAATTTTGATGCAAGGATAGCCAGTGCTATTAAAAAAATCATAAACCCATTTACTCCAAATCGAGATGGAGAGGCCATTCTTTCGGGGCTTGGACTTTGGAATGGTACAAGCATCGATACCCAGCATAGTAAATATTCCAGGAGCATCCTTGACAAACTCAAGGAAAAAGGTGAGGGTAAAGTGTTAAACAGGGACGAGATAATAGATTGTCACTATGCCCAACAAAACCTATGGTACTCTGTAGATTATAAGATCGATCATCAGCTGGAATTCCTTGTATTAGCAGCATTAGTCTATAAAGGGGATATTGAGATCATCTGGTCACCAAGTAAAACCTTGACAGCCACTAACATTGAAAACCTTAACATTTATTCCGAGCAAGATTATTTTACATTCCAGAATATCAGGCAACCGAAAGGGATGCCAACTAAGAGTTTAAAGATGCTCTTTTCTATACTTGCATTGCCTGATCTCACCTCAGATCTGGAAAAACCAGAAACAATCACAAAAATACTCACGGAAGCAAATACCATGGTCGAAAAAGTTGTTCGATCAAAAGCGCTTATTTATTCTGGTCTACGTTGTCGGGGAGTTGCGTTGATTAGAGAAGACAAAGCAATACTGATGAAATCGGAACTTGAAGTGTTGGCTTCGATGTTGGACGGGATACAATCATACAATACACTTGGCAAACTCAAGGGATTTAAATACTCGGAAGAAGATCTGAAAGTAGCCTTCGAAGCCTATAAATATTGTGATGACATCGCAAAACTTGAAGAGCGTGCTCATAGGTTTGAAAAGCTGATAAGCTATTTGTATACAGCACAATCCTATGTTGTTGAGAGCGACCAGCCACTATTTGATGATATCAATGAAGCGATTGGTCGGATTGGAACCGTATTACTATCTGATAAAGAGTCGGATATTAAAAAATATGAAGCTCTTTTAATCTCTTTACAGGATCAGTATGTCGAATATTATACCAGGTATTATACAAAATGTCGGATCTCCTCCAAAGATGCTCGCACCAAGGAACGTATCATAAATTCGGACCAGAAGAAGATTTGTGACATCATAAAAGATGCTGATTTTATAACGCCTACAGAATACCAGAACTGGATTAATAACATCAGTTCACTTCGCGAAGTTGATCCCAATGTAACAAAACCCAGAATCAAAGAGGAACCATATCACGACTTCAATCCTAGGGAGTATTATGGTAAAACAAACTTTACAATACAAGATTTGGAAGAACAACTAAACACTATATTGAATAACTGGATTACCGCTATGCGTTCTGTTTTTAAGGATCCCAGCGTACAGGGGAATCTCGAAATATTAAAACCAGATGAAAAGAAATTGATTGAAGATTTTCGGGATGGGAAGATCGAGATCAGCCTCGAAAATGCGAATCAACTGCGAAACCTGATCACTCAATTGGCTCAAGGCATCGATAAGGTAATTGTAAACCTTGAAGATCTCAGGAAAAAGTTCAGCCGGCCTTTTACTCCTGATGAAGCAATTGAAGCTCTTTCTCAATACATCAACGAGCTTTGTATAGCAAAGGAGCGCAAAAAAGTCAGAATCATCCTTAAATAACTAAGATTTATGAATAATCAAGAAATGATTGTTTGTTTAGGCAAAAGATTCTCATCAGAGGCCGAACGTAGAGAACATTTCAGAAATGAATTGCGTCAAAAACTCCCAGAATTAAAGAAAATAGATGGCTTCCCAATTGGTGAGGATGAAGATATTATTGCCTTAAGTGATCCTCCATATTACTCTGCATGTCCAAATCCTTGGTTAAATGATTTTATGGAAGAATGGGAAAAGGAAAAAGAGGTTTTAGAGGGAAGAAAAATAGATTTTATTGTTGGCGCACCGTATGCAAGAGATATTAGCGAAGGAAAGAATAATCCAATTTACAATGCCCACAGTTATCATACAAAAGTACCACATCCTGCTATTATGAGGTACATTCTCCATTATACTCAGCCAGGAGATATTGTTTTGGACGGATTTGCTGGAACAGGAATGACTGGTGTTGCTGCATCTTTGTGTGAGAATCCAGATTTAGAATTGAAATATTTAATTGAAAAAGAGTTTCAAAATCAAAATACTCAAAAGATAGCATGGGGCAAAAGACATTGTATTTGTGGGGATTTAAGTCCTGTGGCTTCATTTATTGCAGCAAATTATAATATTAATACAGATGTCAATGAATTTGAAGAAGAAGCAATAAGGACTCTTCAGAAGGTTGATAATGAGTTTGATTGGATGATGAAAACCATACACCCTGGAACTTCAAGTGAATGTTTCATCAACTATACTGTATGGAGTGATGTTTTCATATGTAATAATTGTAATTCAGAGATTATTTTCTATGACGTTGCCGTCAACCAAAGCGATGGGACTGTAAATGAAGATTTCGTTTGTCCAAGTTGCAGATCTCAAATCACAAAAAGAAAGTTAGATAAAATGTGGTCAACAGTATTTGATTTTGAACTTAACAAGAATTTTAAAATCCAGAAAACGGTTCCAGTCCTTATTAACTACAAATTGGGTAAAAAGGATTATAATAAAAAGCCAGATAGTTATGATCTTGAATTAATAGATAAAATTAATTCACTTGATCTCACTTGTTGGTTCCCAATATATAAAATGATGGAGGGTAATGAGGCAAGACGTAACGAGCGAAGCGGCATTACACATGTTCATCAATTCTATACAAAACGAAACTTAGTTTATTTAAGTAAGGTTAGAGAATTATGCTCCAATATTAATCTTCTATTATTATTGAACTCCCAACTGATTAATCTTTCAAAATTGAACAGGTTTCGACCAGGTGTTTCGTTTCCATATAATCCACTAAGCGGAACATTATACATTGGCTCTCAGGTTTCTGAATCAAATGCATCCATTGCATTACGAAACAAACTGAAAAAAATAATAAAAGCTTTTAGTCTAATTAGATCAAAGCAAGTTATAACCACCCAAAGCGCAACAGATATTAGTCAAATATCATCAGATAGTGTTGATTATATCTTTACCGACCCACCATTTGGCGCCAATATTAGCTATTCAGAACTGAACTTTATTTGGGAATGTTGGCTTAAGGTTATTACAAATATCGATAAGGAAGCAATAGAAAACAGAAGTCATGGGAAAACACTATTCGACTATCAAAAATTAATGTCAGATTGTTTTGATGAATATTTTAGGGTTTTAAAACCAGGCAAATGGATGACAGTTGAATTTAGCAATACAAGCGCTGCAGTGTGGAATGGTATTCAAACAGCAATACAAAGATCCGGTTTCATTATTGCAAATGTATCCGCTTTAGACAAAAAACAAGGTAGTTTTAAGGCCGTTACGACCCCAACAGCTGTAAAACAAGATTTAGTTATTAGTTGCTACAAACCTTCAAAAGAATTTGAATATGAATTTCAAACAAATGCATACGAGTTTGGTATATGGGGATTTATTGGTGAGCATTTAAAACACCTTCCAATACACTTAAGGAATGAAAATACAACAACAGCCATAATTGAAAGGAGTCCAAAAATACTATACGACCGGCTAATTACTTTTTACTTGATGCGTGGATTACATATTCCAATTGATGCAAAAGAATTTCAAGTACAGCTGAGACAAAAGTTCATTGAAAAAGATGGCATGTTTTTCACTAATGATCAAATATTAGAGTATGAAGAAAAAAAGCTTGAAACCCCGAATATTCTTCAATTATCATTAATTATTTCAAACGAGGCGGATGCTATCGAGTGGCTTAAAATAAGATTGAATCAAAAAAAAGAGAAATATCAGGACATCATGCCGGATTTTCGCATTGAAACCCAATCACTAAGAAAGGGAGATACTTTACCAGAGTTACAAGACCTCCTTCATGAGAATTTCATTCAAGATTCCGAAGGAAGATGGCGGTTGCCCGATTTAAATGAGGCAAAAGATAGAGACATAATTAGAAACAAATCTCTAATGAAGGAATTCAATAACTATTTAAATGAGATGAACCAACCCAGAGCAAAGAAATTAAAAGAGGTTAGGGTTGAAGCGCTTCGGGCAGGTTTTAAAACCTGCTGGGAGAAGAAAGATTTCCTTACGATCGTAAAAATGGGAGACTATATTCCGCAGAACATTTTATTGGAGGATGAGCAGCTTCTCATGTATTATGACATTGCAAAAGACCACTTGTAGAAAATGAAATATCAGGATAAAGAGATCGAAATTATTTCCAGGAAGCTACTATTCGGAAAAAGGATTGCTCAGATACGGGTTTTGGCGACTGGACAAATCCATGACGTTCAGGAATTGGAGTTAGACGAAGGCAAGGATACTATTTCACCTCATGAAATAGTATTTAAAGCCATTGCTGCAAAGATCAGGAATGAGGTTAACAGTCAAAAGTTACTCGCTCCTTTTGAAAGCAGTATTCTTCCACTTCCGCACCAAATACTTGCATTGGAGAAAGTTATGCAGGGAAAATTCCTTCGTTTTTTACTGGCCGATGAAGTGGGCATGGGTAAAACCATAGAAGCAGGATTGGTTCTTAAGGAACTGAAGTTAAGGGGCATTGTTAAAAGAACGCTTGTTATTGTTCCAAAGTCGGCTATGCTGCAATGGAAACAAGAGATGAAAAGGCACTTCAATGAAAACTTTTATATCTACGACAGCGAATACATCAGTACACTTACACGCACTTTCACCCGTCTTGAAGCTGAAAATGAGATCAACATCTGGGCCCAGCACAATCAATTGATCGTCTCCATGGATGCATTAAAACCCATTGAAAGCAGGCAGGGCTGGAGTAGGGAAAAAGTTGATGAATATAACCGTTACCGGATAGAAAGTGTCCTCGAAGCCGATTTTGACTTATTGATTCTTGATGAATGCCATAAAGTTGGAGGTAGCAATTTCCAGGTGGGTAGGTACCAAATGGCAGATATCCTTTGTAATGCCATTCCAAATGTGTTGCTTCTATCTGCAACTCCTCATAGAGGGAAAAGTGATCACTTCCGACGGTTGCTGGGTTTACTTGATTCGGATGCCTTTGCTGGGGAAGGAATGCCGGCTCTGAAAGAATTGGAGCCCTACGTGGTCAGGACAGAGAAAAGACAGGCCATTGATTACAATGGGAAACCGCTCTTCAACAAGAGAAGGACAGAAACGATTAAGGTTCCTTATGATCATCTTCGACATTGCAAGCAACAAGCCCTATACGAGGCGGTGAGTGAATATGTGATCCATGGATTTAACTTGGCCCAGCAAACTAAAAATGTCTCATATGGGTTTGTGATGATCCTATTCCAACGCATGATGAGTAGTTCTACAATGGCCATCCTGGAAGCAATGCAAAGGCGCTCCAACAGATTGAGCAACGAGAAAAAAGAGATCACAAGAGAAAACATCATTGATAATTTTCAGGACTTTGGTTATGAGGGGCAGTTAGAACTTGACTTCGAGCAAAAGATTACCAACCTGATCGAAGAGACTCATGCCAGCTATGCAGAAGAGTTGAACACGCTAAATTCGCTGGTCCGTCAGGCTAAAGAATGCCTAAATGCGGAAACCGATGCCAAAGTAGAATACTTGCTTGAAAAATTGAATGAGGTTAAGAGGACAGAGCAGAATCCGGACCTTAAGTTTTTAATCTTTACTGAATTCATCGGAACTCAGAAAATGCTACAAAAGATTCTGGAGGAGGTTGGAGGATATGTTTGTGAGAGTATCAATGGGGGGATGGATTTTGAATCACGAATTAACGCTCTTAGAAACTTTAAAGAAAAGTCTCAGGTGTTAATCTCTACAGATGCAGCGGGAGAATCGTTGAATATGCAGTTCGCCCATATTGTGATAAACTACGACCTTCCCTGGAACCCAATGATTGTTGAACAACGCATTGGTAGGGTAGACAGGATCGGCCAGAACTATGAGGTGCATGCCATGAACCTGCTATTGGATAATTCAATAGATAGGCGTGTTTACGAAGTGATCGAGATCAAGCTGAACCAAATATTAAAACAGCTCGGCATTGACAAAACATCTGATGTGTTGGATAGTACCCTTGAGCGAGAAAGTGTTCAGAAGTTATACTTAACCTCGCTCTTGAATCCTGAGAGTTTCAATAGGCAAAGCGAGGACTGGCTTTCAATCATTAGGGAAAAACTACTAGCATATAAAAGCACCGAAGGCTCGTTACCAATAATGAAAACGTCAGAGATTAGGGCCGATAAGGCAGATGCCGTTAAATATAGTCCTTTACCAAAATGGCTCGAGATAGTGTGCAAGAATTATCTATTGGCAAAGAAAATCCCATTTATTTCACTCAAAGATGGGATTAAATTCAAATTCCCGGGAACTAAAGATCAGATATATACCTTCAACATCAATGAAAGTATCAACAATCCTATACCAGAACCTCTTACGTTGCAACATGAGATAATACAATCTATCCTCTCTGAAGCAGTACCCTATACTGAATCTAAACCTATTCCGGTAATTCGCATGTCTGAGTTCAATTCATCTACTGGTCTTTGGAGCCTGTGGCATCTTGAAGTAAAAAACAACTTTGAGTCGCAGCAAATCATCTATCCGATTTTTCTAAATGATGTTGAAGAATTCTACCCTGCTTATGCACAGGAAATTTGGAACAAACTATCTGCAGGAAACCTTGAATTAGAAATTCAGGATTGCCTTTCAGTTGAAGATTCTATATCAACTTATAAGAAAACTTTATCATTAGCCGAAAAAACCCTTGAAGGGAAATACAGGGAGATTGAAAGCAAGATCAGCGCCAATACCGAAAAAGTAAGGATGAATAAGGAGAATGCATTTGATTTTCAGAATCGGCAGTTACAGAAAGTCGGGATCGAAAATATCAGAAAAGCACGTTTAATCAAATATGAAAGAGAGAAGGAGTTGTGGTATTCACAATTCGACACCTCGAAACAAATCATTCCAGACCTTAAATGTCTGTTGGTAATAAAAATCATCCTTGAATAATTGGATCGATAAATATAAACAACTGGTCTATTCCAGTTATAAATCAAATCTGATAGCAACAGATATCGATAATTTATTTGTTTATGAGGAGTTGAAAGTGCTCATTGAGGAAGACGGATATCTTGTTTTAATTGCAAAATCAGATCTTGAGGTACGAATCATCTTTGAGCTACAGGTTAAAGGACATGATGGAAAATTCTTAATCGTTGCTCCATCTGAGTATAAGCCTTTACCGGATATTGTTAAAGATGCTTCATGCGTTACTATTGGATTCAAGGAATTATTCCCAAAACTTGATGACAAAGCACTGAAAGGGTTGGAATTTAACTCACTTTGTACTCTATCAAACATAAGACTTTACGATGACTTGGGATTCAACAGCACCGTGATCTTTCTTCTCGAGAACATCTATAATATTGACTATTCATCTTTGCATTCAGGCCGGTCAAAGGAAAAGATTTTAAACGCATTGATCACTGTTTTTTTTGATCATGAGGGGATCAACCCACCTGTGATTGATTTTCTAATTGACCAAGCCAGATTCTCCTTTCCTGATCTAATTTCAATGGGGTTAAACAAGGTGAATCTGCTCAAATTCCTTCAAATTCAATGGCAAAATTATGCAAAGGGCTCACAACTGGATATTGATTTTAAAGACACTTTTCTGGCTAAAAGTCTAGGATTTCTTTTCATACGTGGAATCTTGAAGCCTGTTATTGTTTCACGCGATCGATATGAAACTGAAACAGGAGCTCTTCGTATTGGACTTCAATATGATTCGACCGAATCGGAAAGAGTTAAACTTCAATCATATATAACCTATTTGGAGGAAAGAGCCAGAGACATTCAGGATAATCAGGATGAATGGTTTTCGATCATACAAGTATTAGCGCAAGCCATGAACATTGCAATTGATCTGGGGATTTATAATGATGGAAGTGGATTAACCGATATTACCAATAAATTGAATACCAGGTTTCAGCGTTATATTGATAATGTATATTGGAGTGTTTTTTCTCTTAGCGGAATTCGAAGACCTATTGTTGTTTCGAGGATTCTCGAATACTTGAAAGCCCAACCCGAAAAGAAGAAGGCCTTGATCGTTCTTGATGGGATGAATTACTGGCAATGGGAACTGATATCAAAAGAATTATCCTCAGGCGGGATTGATTACACACCTAAAGTTACAATGGCGTTCATTCCAACAATTACTGCCTGGTCGAGGCAATCCATATTTAAAGGGAATAAACCGAATCTAACTGAAGATAATTCGAAAGAAGAACGTCTTTTTATTGATTATTGGAGGAATGCCTCTTATCAGGATTACCAGATTGCTTATAAAAAATTCAACATAGATCATCCATTGGATATCAATGATATATCGGGGGATGTTGATGTGCTAGGAATCGTTTGTAATGACCTAGATGATATCATGCACGGATCAATATTAGGAAATCAACAGCTGGCTGCAGTAACAAAGCAATGGGTGGGTAAATCAAATTTGTTGAACCTTATATTATCCCTCAAAGAAAAAGGATTCAAATGTTTTATTACAACAGACCATGGAAATGTCGAAGCGAAAGGAATAAAGAATCTAACGATCTCCGAGAAAGTTGGTTCTCTTTCCCGAGGTCAGCGACATATCATGTTCAGCAATGATCTGATGTTAAATAGTTTCCTTGAGAAGAATCCTGGTTTACAATACGGAACACGTGATACCTCAATTTACCTCACGGACCAAAGTGCATTTACAAATGAACAAAAAACAATTATTACCCATGGTGGTAGTCACTTGTGGGAAGTATTAATTCCATTTATTGAGCTATGAATACAGCAACAAAATACATCGGCATCAATCAAAGGGTTCCATTCCAGGTGCTCGATCAAGGACTGATAAGATTCCTTCAAACTGGTATGGTAGATAAAGGAGAGATCAAACAAGACATGCGAGAATTTACAAAAGGTGAAAACCGGGTTTCAAAAGCTTCTTTGTACGCGAATCAGATTTTAACAAGACCGAAAGCACTGCTTGATTTGATCTCCAAAATGGATTTTGAAACGTATGTCAAACTACCAGAAAACGAAAGAAAAGCGTTTGTACTTGCTTTGTTTGCAATAACATACCCTATTGCACACGATTTACTGATTGCTATGGCCAAAGGATATAAAGCGCAACCGCAAATCAATAAAAAGTTTATCAGCCTAAAATTAAGTGCGTTATACGGGAGCAATCGTACACTTGATATAGCCATTGATGCCTTATTACCCATGTTGATCGAATTAAAAACTATTCAACGAGCGAAAAGGTCAATCTATGAACTAGCTCCAAGCTATTTCATAACCTCGCCCATTGTAACCGAGGCTTACATTTATACGGATATATTTCTTTCCGGATCAAAATCAGCATTAGTAGAGAATCTCCGTTCAGGTCCCTGGTACTCCTTTTATTCCGTTGACTATCATCCAGGAATACACAAAAACCTTCTTAAATTTTCTGAAGGCAAGATAGGAGGAGGGTATATTTCGATTTAAGCTATTACTATTAGGTAATCCAGACAGATAATGTTTCTAATATGATGATTTACTGCACGATAAACAAGACAAATTACAACAAAAGTAACCTAAGTACCCCTGTGAAAGAAAAGGGATATAATCAAACTACTAATAAATGGAAAGCCCGTTAATCTCGATAAAGCAATACCTCGGCAAAGACAAGCCTTTTGTAATCCCCTATTTCCAAAGAGGTTACATTTGGGGAAAATCGCGTGGATCAGAAAAGGACTCGGTCCGTTACTTAATGGAGAGTATTAGAAATTGCTATTCCAATCAAACCGAATTATTCCTCCAAGGGGTAACAGTGAGTGAATCCGAACTTGATATTTGGCTAATCGATGGTCAGCAAAGAACCCTTACGATTTACATGTTACTGCATTTTCTAGGATACAAGGGGCCGTTTTCGATTCAATACCCAGTGAGAGACCAAGCCGAGAGATTTCTAAGGTCGTTACAAGGGATCTCCCCAGAAGAGATGGTCGCCATGTGTAAGGAAGATGACAATGAACCATATCAGGATATCTATTATTTTAAAAAATGTATCCGGGTAATGGCTGAAGAATTAAAAGATATTGATAAACCTTCTTTGATTGAATTCTTGGTGGAGAATGAACGAATAAAATTCCTCTACATTGATATTCCCAAAGATAAAGCGGTTGCCGTTTTTACAATGATGAACGGCAACAAAGCATTGATGCGAACTGAGGAGATCATCAAGGCAGAAATGCTTCGCTTGGTCTCAGATAGGAAGATCATAGAAGATTGCTTAAATGAAAAGGGAAAAGAGGCACTGAGGTGGGATCAGAATCTCGTTCGCAGCAAATATGCTAGGGAATGGGATAAATGGCTCTACTGGTGGAATAAACCGGATGTCAAGCAGTTTTATCATACGTCTGAGGTAATGGGATTACTGGTAGAGACATTTTTTTATTCTAAGAATCCTAATTCCAAGTTTAATTTCGAGAATTTCAGGGATAACATGCTCAGGAGCGACGTTAGGAATTACACCCTTCTTGCCAAAGAGGTTTTTTATGAACTCCGACAACTCCAAAAGCTATTTGAGGATGTATTCAATAGCTATAACGAACCAAACTCGGCAAAGCGTCTTCATAATAAGATCGGTGTAATCTTGATCCTCCTTAATCCTGAAGACCGGAAGAAATTTATTAGGTCTTATTTTCCTAGGCAGAATGAAATGAATATCGATGAGTGGCTAAAAATTGTCTATCTGGGATTGACTTTCACCCAGGTGGAGAAAGCAGTTAAACGCCGGGAGACAGGTGACGATGGTTATGAAATATTCCAGGAAGTGTCCGGCGAACTACTGAATTCACTCCAGAACGATAATTTATATAATGAAGATTGTCATCATGCTTTCAACCAGCTTTTGAGGTTGAATGTTGAAGAGGATACCCGCCTGGAAAGGCGATTTGATTTTTCAATCTGGGAAGAACGTTCTCTCGAGCATATTTATCCCAAGTCAAAGGTGTTTCACAGGGAAGATGGGGTATTAAAAAACGGCAGCAACGAACCAATCACCAATCCTGATGAGTCCTATCTTGACCGGGCTAAATTCAATGGAGACGGAAGTGAGCACTGCATCGGGAATCTGGTGTTACTTTATAAAAATGAGAACTCCAGTTTTGGAGCCGGAGATTTTAATGAAAAAAAATCGAAATATTTTACCCTTGCTCGGGAAAAAACCTTCCGTAGTAGACACCTTCTGCATACAATCTCAGTATTTGCGAAGGAGAAATGGGATGTAACGGAAATCAGGGAAAACAAACATACATTCATTAAGGAAGTAAAGGAATATTATGGAATACAGTAAATTAACCACTGGAAAGGAATGTAGTTTATCGGAACTTTTCTCGAAGGACAACAAGGTCATCATACCCGATATGCAGCGGGATTATTGTTGGGGGACGAAGCAGGAGGACAAGGAACTAGTAAGTGATTTTACTCGTAACATAATCAATAACGGATTTCAGAAAGGGACCGGATTAAGTCTCGGGCTAATTTACGGGTACGAAACCCCGGTTGGACACATTCAATTGTGCGACGGGCAACAACGCATAACCACACTATTCCTACTTCTTGGTTTATTGAACAAAGAGAGTAAAAATGCATTCCAGCATCGGCTCATCTCTGGGTTTGAATACAACCAAGATGACAAGGAACCTTACTTGCAGTATTCGATCCGCGAGAGTTCACTCTACTTTCTAAGCGACCTCGTATGTCATTTTTTCACGGTTGAAGACAAACTTACAGTCGGGGATATCCCAGCCCAAAACTGGTATTTTTCAGATTATGATCTTGATCCAAGCATTCAGAGCATGATCCGTGCTATGACAATCTTGGAGCAGGAAATAAAAAACATTGATCCCCTCCTATTCGTAACCTACCTGGTGGAAAAATTGACCTTCATTTATTATGATATGGGAGATCGGTTTCATGGCGAGGAGACCTTTGTAATCATCAATACGACCGGAGAGCCCCTTTCTGCAACGGAAAACATGAAACCACTCTTTATTAGCGCACAGCGGGCGGAGGACCAGAAGGTGACCAGTGAAACATGGGAGAAATGGGAGACCTGGTTCTGGCGCCGTAGGAAAGGATTGGGAGCAAAGGAGAACGATACGGCAGAAAATGGATTCAGAGAATTTTTTCGCTGGATTACCCTTTTGAAAACAACGAACCGTGATCACTTCAAACAGATCCAGGAGACAGGAGACTATCGCCTTGAAACCAGGACCGAAGTAAACGAGATTGAAGCATATTTTGAGATTGTCCGTTTCCTTTTCGAAGATCCCGGATTATTCAGCAAGGAACTTGATCTTTTGGCCCCCGATCACGGGGACAAAAACATAAACACCCAAATCGTTTGGTTCAGGCTCTTGCCCGTAATTGAATATGTAAAGAGATTCGGAAAAGACAACCCGCGGAATATCATCAGGGCGAAAATATTTTATGACCACCTTTCAAGAATTGACAACGTAGCAAAAGGCGTGGGTGCAATATTGTTTGATGCCATACAGGTTATTAAAAACATGGACTCAGCAGATTTGGCTGAAACACGAGGTATGCCAGGCATTTCATCCCAGATTCTGTCGGAAGAGGAGAAAGAAAAGTTCAGCATTTATCTTAACGCCGGATCTGACCGCGTAATGGTTGAGGATTATCTTTGGAAAGCGGAGGAACACTGTATATGGAGCGGAGAGATTTTACCTTTAATAAAGTGGTCCTATGTCAATGAAAAATTTAACATATCAAGATTCAAGGAATTTTACCGGGTTTTTTGTGCCTTATTCCATGATGATCTTAAATACGATGAACTTGACTTAACCAGGAGAGCCCTGCTGACCCTTGGATTGAAGGAATATCCCAGAATTTTCAGGGGTTATACTAACACTTCATTCTGCCGGGAAAACAACGATTGGAAACTGTTGATCAAGGATAACGTGGTGGAGTTTGGCAAATTCCTGGAAAAACTCATTCCGCTATCACCAATTGAACCTGAGCTACAAAAGATGATTGATGCTTTCCCTCGGGGGAATAAATTTGATGATTTCATCCATATACCCGAAGTTCTTAAATTCTGCTCCCAAAAGAACGTTCAATATTCCTCAACAACTGGATGGGTATTGCTTAAGCAAGAAAAGATGAGTGCCCCTCATGCAAACCTAAAAACATATCTTTTATACCTTGATTTGGTCAAATCCTCATTTTGGGATTCAAAGAGATGGATAGTTGGTTTTTACGATAGAGAGAACTCCTGTGTCATATTTGATGAGGTGGGAACGAACCTGAGGATAGATATTTTTTATAGCGGCCCCAAAGAGTTTTGTTTACAAGTATTCTTTAGGGATTCTGAACATGAAAATTCCAGGCTAAGGTTAGCCTCATTGGCGAATCTCATGAAGTTTGTTTGGGATGGTGAGCGGTATAAATCTAATATTATCGACTATCCGGGCATTATTAAATTACTCACAGATATCCTGGTTTTTCCTGTTCAATGATAATGGGATCCCATGTAATCAGTTCACCATCCTTAAGTTTAGTAATCTGATGGTTTGAAAAGAATGTGTGGGAAAAATAAATGGAAATGCATCTAACTGAGGGCAACTTTCACCAACTATCAGTAGAGTAGAAAATCTCTATTATGAAAATCACCATCCACCGCGGCACCGATGAAATCGGCGGATCCTGCATTGAGATCTCCACTGAAACAACCAGGATTCTGGTCGATATAGGTGAACGGCTAGAACCGGTTGATAAAAGCAGCCAGGTCCCGGTAAACCCGGATGCCAAAGCCCTTCCGGATTCCCTGAAAGAAAGCTTGAAAGCGGAACCTCCCATTGCCGCCATCCTGATCTCCCATGCCCACCGCGACCACTTCGGACTGCTGTCCCTGCTTCCGGTATCACTACCCGTATACATGTCGGAGGGGAGTGAAATCATGCTAGAAATAGCCCAATACTTCGGGCAGGTAAACAAGGTGCCGCAGAAGATCATTCCATGTAAATTGAACACAGAATTCAGGGAAACGGAACATCATTTCAAGATCGGGGATATCACCATAATTCTATTCCTGGCCGATCACTCTGCCATGGATGCCTGCTCCTTCCTGTTCACTGACGGGACGAACCGGATTTTCTACTCAGGCGACATTCGGGCACACGGTAGGAAAAAGATCATGTTCGACAGGCTGGTCAAAGACCCGCCTCCAGCCATTGACGCACTCATACTGGAAGGAACCACCCTAGGGAGACCTTCAGGGAGTTACGGCAGCGAATTGAACCTGGAAAAAATGTTTATAGATTTGTTCAAGAACACCAATGATCTCATCCTGGTAAGTTGCTCCTCCCAAAACATTGACAGGATGGTCACTCTCTACCGTGCATGCCTGAAATCAGGCAAAACCCTGGTCATTGATCCCTATACGGCATGGATCCTTGAAAAGGTACATGCGCTGCATGTTACTGTCCCAAATTGGAATTTCCCTAATATGGCTGTTTTTTATACAGAAAATAACTACACCGAATTACTTGAAAAGGATGGACATCTTCCCATGTTTGATACCTCTGAAATAAAGATCAGGGACTTGTTGAATGACAGGGATAAGATTGTAATGAAAATGAATTTTAAAAACGGGTTGATACTTAGAAAATTAAAACTACTCCGAAATGCAACCCTGATCTGGTCTCAATGGAAAGAGTATTTCCGGAAAGATGAACCATTCTGGACAAAGGAGGGAATATCCCCGGTTTACCTGCATGCTTCAGGTCACGCCTACAAACAGGACCTTCAACGGCTGTCCCAAGCCATGAATCCTGGCTGCATCATCCCGATCCATACCCAGCATAAGGCGGATTACCCAGGAATATTTGCACCGGTTCCGGTGAAGATATTAGGGGATGGGGATAAACACAAGATTTAAGCGTAAATAAAAAGTTTTAATACATAATGATGCTGAATTCAATTTCTCGCTACATTTGAAATAGTGTTTTACAAATCACAATAAATGACGAAAAATTTTCAACAAATAGTGACAGAATTCGAAAAGGTTAATCTCAAGGAACCACCGGGAACGACCTTCCTTGAGATTGTTGCAAAGTCTCACATGGAAAATGTGTGGAGCAGAATTCTGGCTTTCTATCTGGATCCCAACGAGAAACATGGCTTTAAAGATTTATTGATCAGGTCATTGTTTTATGCGATTCCAGAGGAGAGAACAATTCATACATTAAGATCCTATAAAGTTCAAACAGAATTTCCAACCAAGCAGGGCCGAATCGATATTCTGGTTAAATCAAGTGATTTTGTTTTAGGAATAGAAAATAAAGTGAATGCTCCTTTGTACAACGATTTATCGGATTATTTGGACGCCTTAAAATCAAATGCTTTTCATAGAGATGTGCGTCTTGTAGTATTATCAAAGAATCCTGTGGATCTTTCAGATATCAAAAATTCTAAGGAGGGAAAAATTGAGTATGAAGGAAAAGTCAAGATACAGCATGTATCTTATGCGATTTTCGTAAAGTCAATCCGTAAGTTCATTGGCTTTTATAGTACTAATGCTGATATAAAATATTATGTATTTTTATTGGATTTCATTGATAACATTGAAAAAAATATAAATCTTATGTATATGCTGGAAGACCAAAATGCAATGAAATTCTTTATGGATAACTATAAAGAGATTGGTAAATTCAATCAGGCAAATGAACAGTTACACCAGGAGAAGATTCGAAGTTTAAATACCATTTTGAAAAAATTACTTGAAAATAAATCTTGGCTTGAGCGGATTCATGAATTATTAAAAGATAAATTCACGATTACGACCCCTGTCTTTCTCGAAAATGGAATTTGTATGACAGTCTTATATGGTGATCAAAAAATTGTTGAAAGTGTGCTTTATTTTGAAGATGACTATAAGTATTGTGGGTACATCGTGTCAATGAAAGAATTTCTAAATGTCTTTCCAGTTTATAAGGAAAATGTTTTCGAAGGTCCAGAATTTGAGCTCTCTCTTGATCCCTGGATAAGCCTGGATGAAGTGGCTAAGAATTATATGAATATTATCGGGGCAAGTGTAGAACTGGTAAAAAATCATGAAAAGGAGATTCTTGCAATTGTTCAGCAGAAATTGGGATCAACTAATGTTTAGGCTTAGTCAATAATATTGGGATTTCTTGTCATTTTTTCCGGATCTATCCGGATAGAAATGAATTTACTGACACCTTCTTTAATGTCTCCTTCTACAACATTTAAATCAAACCTGATGGCTTGTATCACTTCATCAATTTTAACAAATAGCTTTTCAAAGTTTTCCATGGTGACCGGAATGCGTTGCTTGTTAATTGACAATAACTCATTTTTACTGAAATAGTTTATAAAATGTTTTCGTTGTTCCAACGACATGCTTCTTGGGTAAATACAACCATAGATTTTCAACTGAAGCATAAACTGGACAAGGCAGGAAACAAGTCCTGCTCCTGCAACTAGGGAGATCTCCCCGACTTTGTTCTCAAGATTCTGAATCTCCTCTTTCTCTAATACATTGTCATCATCGGCTTCAAACATCAGTTCAAGAAAGCCTTTGTATATGTCGAGCTTTTTCTCAAACAATTTAGTCAAGTATTCCTTCTCCCTATCCTGTCTTGTTTGAAGCTTGATGACAACTGTCATGGCAGCAACTGTAAAAATTGAGCCGATAACAGCTGAGAAAATCGCTTTACTGAATTCACCAATATCTTTACTGAAAATTTTCTCCAGGAAGATAAAGCCGACAAAGCAAAAGATTATCGCCAGGATCACTGATATAATCTCAACGGTATCCCTCTTTTTCATGTTATGTTTATTGGTTATTAATTGTCATATAAATATATCAGTAGTAACATTCACAAATAAGTATTAATAAAACGGAAAATGATAAGGATACAGTGAAAACTTAGTTGATATTCCATGGGGGTTATTCTGCGCAAACATCTCAATAGATTTACAGCGCCGGAGCATGCTTCCCTTTACCTGACCCCATCGGGTGTCTCGAACATGTCCCCCCTGTCAAGCTTGAAATACTTGAATTCTTGGTGCCACAATATTTACAGACGTACTGGGGCTTTTCGCTCCCTTCATATAGTTTGTGCCTGCCTTTCCCGGAACCGCTGGGATGCCTTGAACATGTTCCGCTTGTTAAACTGGAGACGCTGGAATTCTTTGTTCCGCAATACTCACAATAGAAATTTGCCATAATCTGTGACATTAAAATATGTGCCTACTCTTTTAGGTTTTCGGCTTCCCCGGCATTAATTTTCGTTAGCAAACCTTTCCCTTTCATAGTCCATGCTCTCAATCGATTTTGGAGGGGGGTTTTTTAACAGTGTGTATAATCTGTTCAACTCAATAGGATCGAATAACAGTTTAAGTCTAGTTTTGATCCCTGCTTTCTCATTCTCATTTAATGAGTCATAGATTCCGAATTTCAGCATCTTCTGGCCGCTCCAGGGCTCCCCTTCCAGTCTACCGTGTTCTATGTCGACCTTCATGACGAGGCAATCTCCGATCATGCCCTGCAGTGGAATATCTTCTGCAAGGGCAATCAGGATTATGTTGTCAGATTTATAGATAGGCACAATCCGTTCGCTAACGTCTTCATAAGTTTTATACTTTGCAAGATATTTCATCAAGTCAAAGGGATGGAAGGTTTTATTTGTTCCCTGGTAAAGCGGGTGGCGGGGATGGCCCTCTTTGGTTAATGGACTGTACCTGTCTATAGAGCAGTCTTGGGTTTTGCTGATCAGATAGATCTCCTCCATCGTGTCAATCAGATAATCTCTACTCAAATGAAGGGTCCCCCAGGCAACCCAGATAGATGGGTTGTGTTTATATAATATATTCCTGATGACTTCAAGATTTTTCTCGTACAGGACCTCATCTCTCTTCTGAAACAGTGCATCCGGATTGGTTGATCTCTGGGGTGTCAGGTTCAACATGATCCATCCATCATACCCATTGGCCGCAGCAATTCGCTGAACACTTTGTATAGTAGGATCCAGCCTTTCAGGAGAAGCCGTGCTCGGATTGACACCAACACATACAATGGGATGCTCTCCTTTCACACCAAGGGCATACCTCGCCGTATTATCCCCGTTTGTAATATAAATCCACTCTTTTATGTCACGTTTCATTCCTCATTCCTCATTGTTTTAAGTATCCTCACCATCATCACATATCCAGTTTGCAATACACCAACAGATCCCTTTGGGTTCGGCCAAGGGTAATTGAATAATACATAGTTGTGTAACAATATTAAGATAATTTTAGGTTTGTACAACCGGCATTTTACAAGAAATATAGGATCCCGGAACAAAAATAGGCATGGAGAATGCAGCCTATCTGCAATGCAAAAGTATTTACCTTTCGCCATGGGCAATCTAATATAGGTCATTCATTCCTTCCACAATCCCCTTGACCCTCTTTCTCAACGATCCCGGCTTGATCACCTCCACCTCCGCCCCCCATCCCAGTATCAGTGATACCAATTCAAAGGTTGGAATAATGTGCAGGCTTATTATGACATGAGTATCGGTCTCCTCCACAATCTCCTGGCTCTCATGGATAGGCTGGGTGATGACGTATTGCCCCTGGTCTTTGGCAAACTTCAACAGTACTTCCTGCGGTTTGGTTTCGGGTGCAATGATCCCGATGGCCGATTTGAAGTATTCGGCTGGATCAAAACCGGCGTCGAAGAATTCAATCTCCCGGTTCACCGATATCTCCTGGATCCTGTCAAGCCCGTATGTTCTTATCTGCTCAATGTCGTCGTTCAACCCGATCAGATACCAGCGGTTTCGGTACTCTTTCAGCAAATAGGGATGAACTAAATGAAGATAGGCTTTGTCAGAATCAAATCGCTTGTGTTTGATCTCAATAACTTTTTTATCCCGGATCGCTTCTATGATTTCCATCAGGTATTCGCTCCCTTTCATCTCCGGAACGCTTTCAAACTGAATGAATGGGGAGGATGGCTCTGTTTTAAGCATGCGACGGATGTTCACTGCATCAACGATCTTCTGCACGGCCCCGGTGAAAGTGGTAAAAAGATCAATGTGCTTGTATTGCTCAAGCATGGTGGAGGCAAACGATAATGCCTCCAGCTCCTCTTCATTGAGCGGTATGTTATCAATGGAGTAATCGGGATCGTCGTAGTAATACCCGTTCTTCTCCCGGCTGTGTCTGATAGGAGCATGGAATCCAAGCCGTGTGTCCTCCCGCATGTCATGAATGTCTTGGTCAATCGTTCGCTCCCCGATTGGCGCAATATCCAGCGCCTCTTCACACGCCCTGATCAGCTTCGCCTTAGATACATACTTCGAATCCACCAGGCAACGGTTAATCACCCGATACCGGATAAGCGCTTCTTTGTTTAATGGCATAGTTTTTCAATTACGAATTACGAATGAAGAATGAGGAATTAAAAGTACAACAATATTTATCTATTCGCTTTTCGTATTTCCGTATTTCTGAATTTCTGAATTTCTGAATTTCTGAATTTTTTCTCACATTGCAGATTCACTGCATCCCTCTTTCCCACTTTTGCAGCAAAACAAAGTAATAGATGGAAACAACCAACCTGAACCCAACCACATCCAATGAGATCCTCAACAGCATCGAGAAGATTGCCACCCTGGCGAAAGATTCAAAACTTGGGATTACATTCATGAAGAAATGTGCCCCTGCTGCCCGGTCGCTTGCTGCCTACCTCGAATGCAACGAAATGCAGGCGATCCTCTTCTCCGTTGTCTGTAACCTCAACTTCAACCGGGGTTCGGTGGATGTGGACGATATGTCTCGTTACCTCGACTGCCCGCCCATCAAGGTGATGAAGTATATCGGCGATTTTGAGTCGTTGTGCAATTCCAGGATCCTTCGGCGCGATTACGAGGTACGAAGCGCACGTGGAAGGACCAGTATAAACCTCAACCAGATCCAGTATTTTATCAACAAAGACTTGCTGGATGCGATCCTTAAGAATGAGAAGTTTATCAATAAAAAGCCTGAGAAACTGGATAGGTATGGCTTCCTTGAAGTCGTGAAGGAGTTGATTGATGAACGGGGGAACGGTAAGTCTACATATGATGAGATGATCGGCGAAATCAACAGCCTTATGGGTCTAAATAGTCACCAGGATTGGATTGCAGAACTGATCCGGATGAACATGGAAGATTCCAATGTGGCTGTTTATCTCTATATGTGTCACGCTTTCATTACCGACAACACTTCAGTGGACCTCAGCGAAATGCTGAAGGCGGTTCTGCCCGACCTCCGTAACCAGATCAACATAAGAAGGGAGCTAGTGGATGGCGACAGTATCCTGATAAAAAAGGACCTGGTTGAGCTCGAGGATGGTATCTTCCGGAGCGATCGCAACGCGTGCCTTACCGAAACGGGGATCAACTTTTTCCTGAAGGAGGATCGTAAGGTATTCACGCAGGCGAAGGAGAAAAACAAGGTGGGACTGATCCCGGCTTCTCATATCATCCCGAAAAAACTTTACTTCAGCCGTGAGGAGGAGGAGAAGCTGAATTTCCTGAAGCGTACCCTGATGCCTTCCAACCACGTCCGACTGGCTTCTCGCATGCGGCAGGCAGGGATGAAGGAGGGAGTGGCAGTATTGCTGTATGGCCCCCCGGGCACAGGGAAGACAGAATCAGCGTACCAGCTGGCTCGCAGGACCGGCCGCGATGTGAAGCAGGTGATCATCAGCGAGACAAAAAGTATGTGGTTCGGGCAATCTGAAAAGCTGATCAAGGGAATCTTTGACAACTACCGTAAAATGGTGGAGAATTCAAAGGTCGCCCCGATCCTGCTCTTCAATGAAGCTGATGCCATTTTCAGCTCCCGCAAGCAGGTTGGCAGCTCGTCGGTGGATCAGACGGAGAATGCCATCCAGAATATCATCCTGCAGGAGATGGAGGACCTGAAAGGGATTCTTATCGCAACTACCAACCTTACGCAAAACCTCGACAAGGCATTCGAACGCCGGTTTCTTTACAAAATCCTGTTTGAGAAGCCTTCAGAAGAGGCCATGGTGCATATCTGGCGGGACAGGATCCCCGGCCTGAAACGAAAAGATGCAGCCGGACTGGCAAAGCAGTATCCGCTTTCGGGCGGTCAGATCGACAATGTGGCCCGTAAGTGCCTGATGAACCAGGTGCTCCATGGAAATATCCCCTCCATCGATGAAATAAGGATGTTTTGCGAAGGAGAGATCATGGAGAAGCAGCTGTTCAGCAGGATCGGCTTTCAGTATCAGAATCAATAAATCATACAATCATGGAAAACACAGAATCAATGGAACAGCTAATCGTGGAGAATTTTTACGAGTATATCCGCACAAAGGCTAAAACCTATATCCACATCGGGTATGAGAAATACCGAAAGCAGGACGCTTTCAGAAAACCCGGTTGTA
>Ga0268277_1000104_pt1 | contig 64076 bp, 68 predicted proteins | sample saktaG_5_FD_190132 | JGI IMG/M metagenome (GOLD analysis project Ga0268277, IMG submission 190132) | Saline water microbial communities from Sakinaw Lake, British Columbia, Canada - sak_2010_1_5_50m | ecosystem: Environmental > Aquatic > Non-marine Saline and Alkaline > Saline ... | reverse complement strand
TAAGATAAACCATCCTTAAACCAAATAATAAAGCTTTATAATTCTTCTTAGAATTCAAAATCCAAATATCCTGAAAGATAGCAGCGAGTGGATTTGAACCACTGACCTCGAGGTACCCCGTAAAAAGTTATTATGGGCCTCGCGAGCACTCCAGACTGCTCTACGCTGCTATAACCTAAAAAACTAAAACAAGCTTTTAAACCTTCTCATTACTTATACAATTCTTAAAGTCCTGTAGAGAAAAGCGTCAGCACCTTTTAAAAAATCACCCGAAATATAAACACAATTTTTATCTTGCCAAACCCTTGTCTCATTATCCGAATTCTCAAATATAATCAAGTTATCACTACAAGTCTTAATAGGTAAATCCCCTTCACACGAGCTGCTATCAAAACTATCATTTAAGTTACTATTCAAGCACGCACCCTGCGCCCTCAAAAAGTATTTATTAAAATCAATCAAAATGTCCTGAGAAGCAGGATTATTATTGACTAGATAAAGAACCTTTCCAGAGTATTGGGCTATTGAAAAATTTCCTGAAACAGAAACATTTTCAACCTCTCCAGGCAAATATTGGAAATAATAACTTTCGCCATCCAACATAACACCCCACATACCCTGATCTCTGAAAAAGGTATAATCTCCGTATTTTTCAGAACTTCCAGAACCGCCACTATCATTGCTATTATCCCGACTTATTAAAGAATACCCTGCAGTAGACACAACCATCAATAAGATCAAAATCCCTCCAATTAATAACTGATTAATTTTCTTCTTCTTTTCTATTTCTTCCTGTGTTTTTATTTTTCTCATATTCCAGAGAAGTTTTGCGGGTTTAAAAATATTTACTCTTATTAAATTGAACTAATTAAAGCTCGTTTAGTAATCTGCAGAAATAAGTGTTAGAGGTGTCTTTATGGGTTTAAATTATACTTTTATACTAAATAAAGGGTAATTAAGAAAAAGAAAAATCTTAGACGTTGCATCTTGTATCACTCCCCATTCAAATGAAGCAGTCACAGAACTACTAATAATCTTTGGGAGACGCCAGTCGACCTAGGATAAGCGAAGCCTATAACTCTGAAAGAGAGTTAAAACTAAACTTAAAAGATAACAAAGAAGAAGAAAGAAGAAAAAAAAGAAAAAAAAAGAAAAGGAAAAAAATTCCTTTTAAATTTATGCAGTAGTAGTAACTAAGCTTGCTTCAGTAGCAGAAGTACCAGTATATTTCTTACCAGCTTCTGTCATAACAGCATTATTAGTTAAGTAAGTAACAGCTTTTACAGTATCAGCAGCATTATAACCTGCAACTAATACAGCTACCTTTCCACCAGTTCTTTCGAATGATTGGATTAAGTAACCTCCAGCTGAAACACCTGTTAATGTTGTGAAAGCTTCACTACATACAGGAGTTGTACTTCCTAATAAGTCTGCAGCAACAGTGTTTATACAGCTACCTCCAACAACAACTAAGTTCTTGTTAGAAACAGATGCAACTTCACTATCTGAGACAATTACATTGCCTAATTCAGTAACAGCACCACCAGTTGATGTTCCTCCACTGATTGTAGCATCATTTTCACCAAGATATATTTGAGCATATATCTGTGAAGCAGGATACAACATAGTAAGTTTTGTTTGGTCATCGTTTGCATCTATAGACGAAACAGTTCCCCACAAATCAACTTCCTTAGTTATATCACTATCACTCGCTAAACTCGCAGAGTAACTTGTAGTAGCCGTATGAAGTAAGTCATTTACTTCAACACCATTAGTACTTGTACCAGCAGGATTATTCTTAAGTTGAACAACAAGAGCGTTATACACGTTCGCGTCATCTTTACCTTCAAAAATAATTAATGCCGGGTCTGTAATTGCAGCACCTGTTTCAGGATTGTTCAAATACAAATTTGTATCGTTAGCAGTAGTTGTAGTATTCATTCTATAAGTCAATTGACCTACAGTAAGTGAACTATCTATGTAGACAGCTCCCGTCGCACATCCACCTCCTGAACAAATTGCCGTAGAGTCTATTGTCCAAGTAGAATTGTCCGCTGTCGCATTAGCTGTACCAGTAGCAGTGAAAGCAGTATAGCCATCTCCATCTGGGAAATTCAAAGTTATAGTACTCGATTGAGTTCCTGCTTTGTCTGGGTCTGCCATATCAATCCTTAAAGGCTGATAAAGAGCAACTAATGCTCCATTCTTAGTCTTTATTGTAGGATAAACAGCGTAACCAGTAGCAGAAGAATCGGAAGTTGGATACTTAACTTGTGCCCAACCTTCATCATCTGAACCAGTGAAAGTTACAACATACTGCTTACCGTCTAAAGTAAGAGTACCTGAACCCTCAGTAGTTGTGAATGTTGTACTATAAGTGTCTCCACTTAATACATCCTTGAATTTAACTCTATCATTTGTAATAGAGCTTGAACCTGTTGTAGTATTGTAAATGTCAGTTACCTGAAGAATGTGTCCATACTCCTCGTTTCCAAGAACAATGTACTCATTTTCAGAAAGATTTGCCATTTCCATTACATTTACAGTATAATTAGTGTCATCTCCTAAAAAGAACTGACCACTTTGATTATGTGCAAATTCAACAGTTCCAGCATTTCCAGCATAATCAGTTAATGTAACTGTCATGGTGTCATCTCCAGAATTTTGAACAGCAATAGTTTCTCTAGTTGTTGAATCCTCACCAATACTCATACCAACAAAATCTACTTTAAAACCTCCAAAAACAGGGTCTGTAAAGACTTGTCCTGGGAAGATTGCATCAGAACTTGAATCAGGTCTGAATACACTTACAGTTATACCTGTAAGAGCATCAACAGTTCCAACAAGATCAACAGAAGTTCCATCAATAGGATCATCATCTGAACCAATTAAAACTTGGCTTCCATCAGTAAATGTTAGTTTATTAGAACCAATCAATAATGTAGCAACTACAGTATTAACCGCAGTAGATTCTGTTACTGATTTAATAGCAACATCAATTCCACCGATTTTCTTTGAAGAACCTTCATTTACTTCCTTGCTTTCACCATTAACAGCAATTGTAGCTGTAGTACTTGTACCAGTAACTAACTCAACAGTATATTGAGTTCCATCAATAGTTACAACTGTTGATGGGGTAGGACTACTTCCTCCAAGAGTCAATGTAGATTCTTGAGCAGAAGAGAATAATACCAAACTAGTAGCTGTAGTAGCAGTACTAACAACAAAATCTCTTCCAAACAAAGTTATTGTTTCTCCCTCAGAGTCAGTGTTATTAAACGCAACAGCAGTACCGAATGTAACTGAAGCATTGTATAACGCACTCGCCTGAGTAGTTCCCAAACTTATTCCAAAAACAGGGTCATCGTTAGATGAAGGCTGTTTTGCGAAGATTACTTTTCCAGAATTGTCACCACCAGCTGCTGCACCCGCAACAAACTTGATAGTTTGAGTCATTGCTGAATCAACATTTCCAGAGAAAGTTTCATCTCCTAAAATATTTGGAAGGTCTGATTTTGTAAATATAGACTTTGCAGTATTTAACGAAGTATTTAACCAGATCCTAGTAGCACTCGTATCTAAAGATACAGCATCACCACCAGAAACTGTAGCGTCTGTCGATGAACCACCAGTAGCAGTTGCAGCAGCAAGAGCAGTAGCTAGATTTCCTTGAAGGATACCAGCTTGTGCAGCATCACTTACGGCAGCATTACTACCATAAACAATAGCAACATCAGCAGATCCACTTTGTACAAATGGAGCTGGATAACTTGCAGCAGCAGCCATACCAATAGTAGCACCAACCATTAACGCGCTTCCTAATACTGTCATAGCTTTTCTAAATAATTTTTTCATAATTTTAAAACCTCCTTTCAGCACTATTAGATTAACCGCCTTTGTCAAGGCCCTGCAATGCAAGTTCAGCATTTCTAATAGCCTGGCCGGAAACCTTATGACTAGGGAATGTCACAAGCCATGTGTCACTTGATCACTATCTGAAATCACTTGCTAGTCATGCATATTATTAGTAGTAATATGCAGATATACCAAAAAATCCGACTTTATAAAGATTACCCTTTAGAGGACCAAAATGCCCTCTAAATATCTTGTTTTTAGGCGGTTTACTTATAAACCTTCTGTTATCACACAAAAGGGTAACACATTTAAGAGTTTAGTTATTTACCTTCATTTAAGGAAAAAGATATGGGAGGCATATAATACCCCCTATACAAAATATTTATAAACCTCTTAGTTTTAAAGCACAAGTGGCAGAAAAGATAAGGACAAAAACAAGATATGTAGACATAAATGTGAATAAAGGAAATTTTGTTTCAAAATTCATTGGAAGTCAAAAGTCTCACGATTTCTCTGATATGAAACTATTAAGAACGCTTTTAAGTAACGAAAAAGCACGCATACTTTACACATTAAAAATCCAAAAACCTAAGTCAATTTATGAACTCGCCAAACTCTTAAAACGAGACCTGAAATCAGTAAGACAAGACATAAAACTCTTAAAAAGATTCGGTTTTATAGAGTTTCATTCCTATAAAAAAGGCAATCGTCATTCACTAAGCCCCGTACTTATAGTGGATAGACTAGAGTTAATCATAAACATCTAATTATAACAAAATTTCACAAGAGCGATAATCCTTCCAGACTCTACAGAGATAAGCTGTTGCCCGCCATAAACACTTCCAGAGCAGTTACCCTTTAAAATTTGAGGGATAACATAGCTTCTTTCTTCATTATTCTCATAAGCAATATCAACCTCATAGGCAGAAACACTGGCATCCGTTTCCATAACTTTCTCCATAATCTGGTTTAAACTCTCATTTAGGTAATCACAAGCCATTTTATTGAGATTTGTACATTTCCGATTATTATAACAGCTTTTTATTAAGTCATTTACATTGTCATAGTCCGGCTCATAGACAATAGCACATTCAGTTGTATGCATCATCAGGACATTAACAAAGTTCTCAACATCATCACTTTGCTTAAATTCAGTCTTATTTCTTATGGAAATAACCAAAAATACCATAAGAGCAATAAGCACAATGGCAACAATCAGTACAAACCCAACCATCTCTTGTTGTCCTTTATTCTTTTTAACCATCGACCACCCCCACAGACAGCTTACCAATATCACACTTTTCATAATTGCCAGTTATTTTCTTACAGATTAAAACATAGGTTGAAAACTCTTTTCTGTTCTTTTGTTTAGAATCATAGACTAAATAGCTCTTTTTCTCAAGTATTTTATAAGCCCTAATTGAAGCAACATTCCAAAAGCCAGAATAAGATGAATTAGCCATAACGATTAACTTATCTTCATCAACACATAAACTTCTTCTAGAATCACAATTAAACTCAGGCATATCCGAAATTGTCCTAATAGAAGCAATCGCCTGCTCTTTTTGGAGGTTATTGAAGTTATCCTTTATCCCTATAAATTGCCAACCAATAAAAGCCAAACCTACAAGAACAAAGAAAATCAAAACAGCCACAATCATAAAGGCCATCTGCTGTATCTTCATCTGAGCCCCATTTTTCAAAGAATTTACCATGCTCTACACAACTCCTGCTGGTTTTTATTTTCAATTAACTTAGCTATCTGATTAAGTTGCATCAAATTGTCCATACTAGCATTTAGTGCCATCCCTCCAAAAACAACCAAATCCCCCTTAAGATTAGTATTACAACTTCTTGAATTCATTAAATCTGTTTTTTTAGAAAAAACATCAGCTATTCTTCCAGACCTATACATTAATCGTTTTACATTGCACTCATAGATCCCAGTATCCGAAAAAATAGCCCCGTACATTAGAGAGCCAGTATAATCCAGCTTTTTCCCATTTTTCAAGACATACCCCTCATCATATGCAGTATTACAGCTCCCAGTACAAGTTCCTCTAACATTGATATTGCAATTCGAAGACCCAAAACAAACCCTAACCGAATCAGAAGAGCAATTACCCATTTCAATATTTTGAATATTCATTCCAGAAATCTCGCTTTCAATTTCTTTAGGAGTATCAACGAAACAATACTTCCCTGAAATAAGAAATATTAAATCAGAAACCTTGTAAGGAAAGTAAAACTGCTTTGAGAATATTGTAAATTTCTTACCAGTTTCCCGCATTCCGGAGAAAATATACTTGCTTCTAATAGTCGTCGCAGCACCAGAATCTTTCCACTCGTCTCCAATTTCAGCTCTAGTTGAAACAGAAATCTCATTTGCACCAAATTGACCATCCAAACAATAATTGTTAATCCTAGTATCTGCCGTAAAAGTAATCTCTCCCTTTTTACCCTCTGCAAATCCTGCCTGCAACGGATCAGTTAAAATAGCTATTTTCTTTGCAATTTCAGAATCAGTCTGATATCTTTGTGTATCTGATACTTTCATAGCACCATAAATAGCCAGCACTAAAATAGCAGCACCTGCAACTAATGCAAATATCAATGAAAAATTAAATTCCCCCCTCTTATTCATGCTATATTATAAAAAAATGACTTTATATTTTTATTGTATCATAAAAATATAAATGGTAAAAATTACCCACAACAAATAGATTATGATTCATAAAACAAATAAAGTTTAGTAATCAATATACACTCTACTTAGCCTATACCAAAAATCATTAAAAATAATATGCAAGCTACTAATAAGAGTTATATCACCTAAAATTTTACTCAATCAAAACCTGCTTATCATAAAAACCCTTTTTTATTTTCAATTCTCTTGAAACATCAACACAATAAGGATTCTTACCCTCAGTAATCTTACTGATATTAATGTGATTAATCTTCTTAGATTCCATATTACAAGCATCTGTAACTGGAAACAAAACAACATTCACATCTTCAACACTATACCTCCCCAATTCCCAGGATAAATTTCCTTCATCCCGTAGCGGCCTGGAAAAATCAATAAAGCAAATAGTATTAATTCCCGAAGGCAAATCAATTCTAAAACTAAAATCAGAACTCTGAGATGTCCATGCTTCATCAATCTTATCTTGAAATTTTTCATAAAATTGTCCAACCCCTGCACAATCACCAACACTTAAAAAATTCTTTATAGCAATAAATGCAATTACAATAAAAACCATAATTAAAAATAATGAAAAGATCATTCCAAAAGGAATATCCATCGTTTGTTGCGCGCGTTTAGGTCTTACACTAACTTGTCGCAAAACCGGATCCATAAGACCTGGGCGCAAGTTAGCACGTTTAGGTCTTGACAAATTTAATTTTCTTATCACAAGACTTGGACGAGCATTGCCTCTTTTTTTCATAATATATTTAGAAATTCTATATTTATAAAATCTCTTAAATTTAATGTCTTTTATACTCTTTTTTATCTAACTGGAGTATAATAATATTTTTAAAGAATAAGATACTACTAAAAACATGGGTTCATCAAAAGCAAATTCTCTCAGAGGAATTGCAAGGGTATCGGCTATAGGAATAGCCGGATTATCTTTATTAGCTGGTTGCGATATTCAGGGTTCTAGAAGTATAGGTTGGACTACTTTAGGGCAATCACCAGATCGCACCCCCCAACCTCAACCAATAAGCATCCCTGCATTTAATATTTGTAGCAGGTATCACCCAGATCCACAAAATCCAAGGGTCTTGAATTTAGTCGGGCTTGAAGATAGCGGAAAAAGATATTTTACGCCAGGGGATGATATGACTCTTGTAACTCTTTGGCCTTATCAAGGCGTTGGAAGAACAATTATTTTTGGATACGATTCTGGAAAAAGTGTCGGTGGTATAAATCATAATATCCGCCCAGGAGACTTGCATATAGAAAGTATTAATACAATGGCTCTAAAACAAAACATAAAAAGTTCAAGATGTAAGGTAACTTGGACATTAAATGGTCTTCCTGTAGAAAGTCAGGACATTTACCTTAGAAATCAAGATCCATAATCTCTTAAAACAACTTACTACTCGGTCTCACAATCATTGAACAATCCGCATCTTCATTCTTAAATTCGTCTCTACATTTTATGTAATAAGTTTTATCCTTATTCCATTCGGCAACATGAGTAGTTGAATTTGCATAAGGCATTTCAGTTCCCTCCTGGAATGTAAAATCACAATTATTAAAGCTATAACTGCACTCACTCTTTCGAACAGTCACAATTTTTAACATATTTTCTTCTTCATAAGCCCTCGCAATTACAGGAGCATTTGTATCAATTTCCAATGTGAACCTAGTTGTATTAATAGCAACATTTCCACCAGAATCAACACATTTAATGTAATAAGTATAACTTCCAGCACCCAAATCTTGTCTCTGAGTATGAATTCCATCCGCTTTTCCCGTATCATAAAACATTACATAATCATTATCATTTCCAGTAGTTGAATAATAACAAATTGCGTTTCCATTATTACATCCGAATAATGTCTGTGCCCCCAAAGTAATCGGAGCAGGATTTACGGCTCCAAATACAGTTCCATTAGGGGCAAGATTAGTCATCTTCAAATCAGTGCTTCCTCTTAACTTGAACACATAACTTTGTTCATTCTTATTTCTCTCATTGTCTGGAGCACTAGGCTGATCCTTACATCTTATATAATAAGTAGTCAGATCTCTTGAAACACCAGTTAAATTAGCTCTGCATGTGAATAAATCTAAAGCATTAATTTGGTACAACTGGTCTGAACACTGCATTTGATTTTGCATAACTTCATAACTCTGGTCTTCAAAACTCCATCTACACTGTGCAGGTTCACTTACATAAAATTCTGCATTTGCAGAGTCGGTATTAGCAGCAACACATCCTTCATTTTGGATTGAGGTCATTTTAATTTCAGGAGCAGTATTGTCTGGAGTCGGATCAACACAGAATCTAACAGCATATTCAGCTTCATTTGTATTTCCATTCTTATCCTTACACCTTATATACAATGTCATTTCCTTCCCATTTGCTAATACTATTGACGAATTTGCAAATGCTTTTGTATTTGGCAATATTAATTTTTCAGTATGATTGTACAAGTAAAGATTTGAATTTCCAAGCCATGTTGCCATATCATCAAACTTAGTAGTATGCTGGAAGTCAATCTTACACTGAGCAGGTTCATCAGTATCAACTCCAAACTGCAGTCTTTCAAATGCCTTTACACAAGTTCCCTGATCTTTTGTAATGGTGAATCCAGGTCCTGGTGGAGACGATTTAACATTAGCATAAGAATAACCATTTGTTAACTTATCTTTATTAGGAGTAATAAAAGGAGCATCAACATCATAAGGATTTACATTTACACACTTCTCTTGTTCTGTCCCAGAATTTACAAGCTCACAATTCTGCCCTAGCGATTTACATCTATACTCAGAACATGGAAGATCTTTATCATTGCATATTTCACAATCATTTCCGCCTGAAGGTGCTTGCCAAGGAGAACACTGGAATGTTACAACCTGAGTATCTTCCGTTTTATACATTGCTATAAAGATTAGGGCAGCTACTCCGAGGCCGATTGGTAATGCGTAGGGTTGTAAGGACGCGCCTAATCCTCCTGGAGTAAACTGATATGTTGACAATGCCTGCCAAACAAAAGTTCCGCCTCCAAGTGCAGCTGTTAAAGCCATGGTATTGCCAGAACTCATTCCAAATAAACTTCCAATCATATATCCAACTCCAGCCGCAACCGCAGCCCATTGAACACCAGTCAATAAGGCATCACCGATACCACCAGCAGTAGCTCCAAAAGCTCCTGCTAAAAAGTTTTGACTTACAGGTTCTTTAAAACTCAATGTGCTAGGGTTTATTCCATTTTGAGTTAGTTCTTCTGCAGTCAAAGAATTTAATTTACCACCTGTTGAAAAAGTTCCGTCTTGATTTTTTATTAGCTTAGTAGCTGTTTCAGTAACACCACCTTTTGTAAAGACTTTTGCTTGTGGGAGTGTAGCAGTTAAAGTCTGTGCTGTCTTAGATGCAGCATCAGTTATTTTTAAAGGAGCATCTGTAAGAGGAGTTTTAGCACCAGCAGGAACAGATGTTTTTGATAGAGCCGCAAGAGGATTATTTTGAATTAATCCAGGGATAGCAATGGCATAAGGAGCGTAGTCCATGTAATTCACAGAACCTTCTTTATCAGCACCGCTAACCAAAGCAAACATAGCATAACCAACAATAACAACCTTCCCGGTAAAACCAGATGAAAGCTTATTAACAACATTAGGAGCAAACTTCTTTTCTTTCTTGTCAACAGTCCAAGTATAACCATCTTCTGTATATTTTCCTTGATAATTAATATAACCGCCACAATCACCTAAAGCAGTACAAACTTTATTAGCATCATTTGCCCAGCCGTCTTCTAAACACTCACAATTTTCAACACATTTTTCACTTCCAAGCAATCCCTTTTCAAATCCAACAACACATTTTGCAGAAGCTTGTGCACAAACAGAACTAGCATCACCATCTGCCCAAAACTTTAACCCTGGAGAAAAGCTAGGAACACAAATCCCATTAGGTCTATTGGTGGTTGTTTCTTCAGTAGTAGTATCCTCTGAAGTAGCATATCCAGTTATAGCCGCCCCAGTACCAGTCGGATTAGAAAATGTATTTCCTGAACTTCCAGAACTTGGATTAGAAAATGTCTGTGTATCTCCCTTAGTCGGATTAGAGAACACCTGTCCTGATTTTTCAGCTCCGCCACCAATAACCATTCCAACTACTGAAGGAACCCAGAAGCATTCCCTCTTATCAATATTAGTACAATCGGCTTTTTTTGTCTGTGCAAGACAATCCTGCCATCTATTAACTCTACAAGCAGCAAATCCATACTGACCATCTTCTGTTTCAACACTATCTTGTATACAGATTTGATTTCTAAAATCAGCACAAGGCTCAACATGAACCTCGCCATCAACACAAAGCTCCCGATAATATCTTGAACCAACTAAATCAGTTCCATTTCCAACTTTAGAATCATAAACACACCAAGACTCCCCATTCTTCCTTTGATTTCCCGTTCTATCAATACACTCAGTTCTCTGGCAAAAATAATCGCTTCCATCTGGTTTTCCAATACCTAAGATGCTTTGCCAAGCTTCACATCTTGTTCCAAGCAAATAATCACAATTCCCACAATTTTTATTTGAACCATCATTCTTATTACACACTAAATCAGAATTCAAAACCTTACCATTATTCCACGACTTTACTTTATCTGAAGAATATACATTTTCTCTGTTTCCACATGAATCAGTCCAATAAACATCTCCTTGATAACAAGTAGTTCCTGCCTGTCTTGCACAAGCCGTATTTAATTCTTCAGCCGAGCACAAATAATCCTTATAAAATTTCTTATCACTGCTTAAAGTAATATTTGTTCCGTTTATAGCTTCAACAGTTTGAACAGCCCCGCAATCTTTTCTTGTTGTAAATTTACAAGTTCTCTCAAAATCCTGCTCATAAACACACGCCCCAGTATCCTGGCTTTGCGCAGTTGCAATACAATTCAATTCACTTGTAATATCCTTTCTATAATCAATTTCAACACCAAATAAAGTACTCAATCTCTTACATCTTACCAATGGAACGAAAGCAGCCTGGTCAGCAATAACACAACATCCCAACTGACATTGAGGAACATCTGTAACTGCTCTTGAATCCCATGTCCCGCCATTTTCCTGACAAACTCTTTGAGGAGTATTTTCCATACAGATTCCTTCTTCAGAATCATAACAAGTTCCCAATCTACAATAAGAGGTTGTTTCACAAGAAGTTGGAGAATTTTTAAAATTAGCATCACAATTTCCAGCACCCGTATTAATACAATAAGCCCCTGAAGTTGTCTTTTCACAACATGCTGAAGGAGTTGATAAAGTAGATTGCGCTTTAACAACCGGAATCAAAGGTTTATCCCCTTCATAAATTAAATAAGAAATTGCAAAAGTCATAGATATTATTAAGAGTAGTTCAATTCCAGAAATTGCTTTTTTGTTAAATTTACTTCTCATCTTTTTCTCCTTTTTCTATTAACTTTTTTATTTCTTTCATTTTTCTCCATTTTTCCAAAGGACTCCTTTAATTCTTTTCTCCACTCCCCCTTAACAAAGTAAATTACCAAAGATAAAACAGTATATAAAATTACCAACATACCAAAGTTCAACACACTATTAGCTATTACAACAAGCCTAGCTCCAGTTTCATTAGTGCAATAAGAATCATAAAAGACAATCTTAGCACATTTTTCATCACAATAAGAACACCCTATTTGTGGAATAATTAAACCCCCAACAATATAAACAAAAACAATTAAAATTACAGCTAGAATCAATTTCTTTTTTGAAAACCTTAAAAACCTAAAATAATTTCTCATCCAGTATATCCTGCAGGAAATGCATAACTTCTGCTTGCAAATTGAAATTTAGTTTGAGTTGTCTTATCAGTAATCAAGTAAATCGTTGTTCCATCATCCCTTCTTATAGTATCAATTATAAAATCTGGATAAAGGAACATCATACTAGAGATGTCAGCATCACCATACTTAGCTTCATACTGCAATAAAGATGTCGCAATCATTAACATATTATAAACAGGAGAATTAAAATCAATATTAAACTTTTGATATCTCTGGCTTGACTCTCTTGAAACTGAAGTAGGCGCATTGATGCTTACCTTCATCTTTCCAGGCTCCAAACTTACGTTATAATCAACAACCCCTGAAATTACTTCATAACCCTCGCTGTTTAGCTGAGCTATAGAATCAGAATAACACTGATCAACTCTCCCTCTTATTTTTGTTTTCAGTTCATTTTGAAAGTGAGGAATTAAAAAAGGTTTTTGCATAACACAAGGTTGATAATACAAATTTGTATAACACAAATATCCGACCTTATTATCTTGGTATAAAGAATAAAATTCCGGGCCTCCAAAACCTGCTTGTAAACCTAGCCCATTAACTTCTTGCTCAATTGCATCTCGAACACAATTTTCAAATCCAAAACCTTGCCCTGAAGGAGTAATATACTTTGGTTTTACTACTAAAAAGAATGCAAGAATTCCAATAACAATAATAATACCTATTATAATGAAGATTGTCACCTGCGAGCGTTTAGGTCTTGACAAATCTAAATCATTAAACACAAGACCTGAGCGCGAGTCCCCTTTGTTTTCCTTAAACATGTTTTTCACACTCATCTTATCTTTATAAACTTTAATAAACACTGGAAACTATACCTCCAAATGAACAGCTTTGCCTATAAGGTTTTGTCCCATATGCATCAGCACATTTAATATAATATCTCTTGCCAGCCTCTGTTTCAAAAGAATGTTCTGTTCCTATTCCATACATCTCACTAGCATTATCAAAGTCATAATTGCATGACTTAGTGGAATAAACACAGTTAGAATACTCATCAGTTATGATACTCATTGAACTGCCCTGCCTATACACTCTTGTAATCAAAGGTGAAGCGTCATCAAGGAATATGGAGAATACAGTAGAATTTCTCGCTATATCTCCTGTTTCATCATAACATTCAATATAAATTCTGTAATCTCCAGGCAATAAACCTCCATTAAATTCCTGATTATGATTCTTATTTCCGTCGAAATCATTAAAATCAATCATATTATCATACCCTGAAAAAGAATATTTACATAAATGAATATTACCTCCTCCAGATGTCTGAACATTCAGACTAACATTTGTCAATTCAGTGTTTGTCTCAATTTCATTATCAGGAGTAATTTCATCAATTGCTATTTTAGAAGAAACTTTTCTGAAATTCAAATTCAAACTTTCCTGATTTGCATTTCTATCGTTACTTTCATTTAACCAAGGCTGATCCTTACATCTTATATAGATATTATTAGTTGTATTTAATGGAATTGTAGAACTACATCCAAATCCTAAAACAGTCTGATCTTCACACCCATTTTCACACTGCATTTGATTTTCCATCAATTCATAATCCTTATTTTGAGAACTATACCTACATTCTGAAGGCTCATTTGTAAAAACAATTAAATCCTGTGAAGTTTTATTAAACGAAATCAAACTTGCATTTCCAGGATAGGCGCCATTAATCATCGCAGGTTTCGTATCTCTTCCATTGCTCACACACATATCAACAGTATAATATCCTGATTCATGTCCAAATCTGTCTCGGCACTTTGCATATAATGTCAAATCACCTGTCCAGTTTAAACCACACCCTTCCAGATTTGGCAACATAAAAGGCATTGAATGATTATTTGAATAATAATTTGAACCAAAATTAAAGTCCATCTCATCAAATGTTTTTTCAGATAAGTCAAATTTACACTGAGATAATTCATTTGTATTAATTCCAAATGCAAACATATCAAAAGCATTTAAACATCCTCCATTCTGATTTGTAACTTTGAATCCAGTGCTTGTATTTTCATAAGTATTATTTCCCGCCATAATCAGGTTCCCATCTACTTTAATTTCAGGAGCTTTTCCATCATCAACAGCAGCATCACATTTTTCATTCCCTGTTCCTTTATTTACTATTTCACACCCAGCACCCAAACTCTGGCACCTATATTCTGAGCACGGTTTTTCAGGATCATTATTGCACATACTACATTTTCCAGCTCCAGCAGGAGGCTGCCAAGGTTCACATGTGAAGGTAACTTTCTTCGGCGGGCATTCTCCTCCTCCGAAGAATAGGGATGCGATAACCATAATTGCTCCTACAATCAATATCATTGTGGGATTAATTCCAAGAATTATATTCATACTCATAGCTTGAGCAAAACTTGATGCACCCCCTGTCACCATTGCACCCGCTGCAGTTCCTAATGCACTTCCAACTAAGCCCATTCCAGTTGACATTAAAAAACTGCCAGTTGAGCTTAATCCCAGGGATTTTGCAAGTGCACTTCCAATCATGTTTCCTAAAACCCCGCCAATTACTCCACCAATAAATCCGCCCATTCCAGGTGTTGGTGCTATGGGTTTAGTTGCAGCTGCAGGTGTAGAACCACTAATTGTTCCAAGATTTATAGACGGAGTTCCAGCCCCAGTACCACTAATTGTTCCAAGATCAATTGCTCCAGTTACAGTAGACGTTGCAGGCATCCCACTCAGAGCGGTACTCGCCACGGAAGAAGCGGGAGTTCCAGATAATGCACTTGCGACAGAAACTGTACTTCCTGCACTAACAGCACCACTTCCAGCAGAAAAAGGCAGGGATTCGCCTGCAGAAACAAACCTCATAAAAGTTCCCGTTTCACTATTAAACAAAGAACCAATTACTTGTTGTTCAACTCCCCCAGTAGACAATGCTTGTTTATATGGAACAAATGTTGTTCCTGGATCAGAAGTTACTAACATCCCAGTAACCCCCCCACCAACAACCTCTCCAGAAATAACATTTCCAGTTCCAGTACCACTTCCAGAATTATCAGCATTAACATCAGAAGAATAAATCAGTGAAGAGACTTCACCAAGTAAAGCCCCACCAGAACCAGGCAAATCAGCACCATTAACACCCGCAGCTTCTATATACTTTTCAACCTTTCCAATATCAGCATATTTTCCTTTTGTAGGAACAGCCAATGCAACCACCTTCGCAATATAATCCTTAGCAAAACCCTTTGCTTTTGAAAGCTTAACATTTTTTGTATAATCTCCAATATAATTTGCTTCTAAACCACAATCACCTAAGCTTCTGCATAAATCATTCATCTCAGTTGTAAATCTTGCTTCTAAACAATCACCATTTTCAACAATCTCACAACCCCCCATTGGTTTCGCCTTATATAAGACCACACAAGTCCTAGTTGCCAAACCACAAATACTTGTGGCAGACTCTTGCCCATTAGCATTAAATGCAAAACCTTCAGGATACCTCGGAGTACAAACATCAAACTTAAAACTTTTTCCAAGATTAATTTTAGTTATTTCACAATCAAGTTCAGCAGTACATTTAGCAGTTAGATTTTCCTTCCCACCATTTAAGTCAATACACTTTCTCCAATTATTTGTTCTACAAACAGCAGTATTATAGCTCGTGCTTGTATCATTCAATCTATCCTGCTGAACACAAATTTGATTTCTAAAATCAGCACAAGGCTCAACCTGAATTTCCCCTTCAGAGCAAATATATCTAAAATGTCTACTTCCAACAACATCATCGCCACTATCAATCACACCATCATAACCACACCAAGATTCTCCATTTTTGTAAGTCGTACCATCATAAGTGCAAGAAGTCTTCTTACAATAAAAATCACCTCCATCAACATTAAAGTTATTTTCATCCGCACTAGAACATAACCCCCCATTCGTCGCCGTCCGAACGCAATTACCACAAGAAGAAGAATTCCCATTCCCATTCCCATAACCACAACTTTCTGATTTTGAATATACACTTTCCCAATAAGAATTGTTATTCAGTTTAGAAGAATCATAAATATTAGCAGAATTACCACAAGAATCTTTAAAATAAACTTCATCCTTTCCATTCGCACAAGTAGTTTCAGAAGTCTTCTCGCAAGTTGTATTGAGCGCTTCTGCAGTGCATAAAGCTCCAGCATAAAAATTTGCACCTCCAGATAAACCGACACATTCTTCTCTAGTCACAACCTTACACTCTTTTCTCCCATCTTCTGCAATTCCAGTAATACAAGCACCCCTTATATCTGAATATAAAGAAGAAGCAACACATAAAACCTCGCTCACATCCCCTCTCCAAGCCATACTTTCATTTACTCTTCCATTTCTTTTTTCAAAATCACACTGCCCTGAAGTTATAAATCCAGTATCACCATTTGCAAAAAAGCAACATCCTAATTTTGCACCAGGAACGTTACACGCTGCATTCGGATAAGATTTTTGAGCAGCATTATCCTCACATAAATATTTTGGAACATTTTTATCAAAAGTTCCAACATTTAAATCTTCACAACATACTTTTGAGCAGGACGAAGAACCAGAGCATAAAACCCCTCCCGAAAATCCGGAAGCACATTGATCTTGGCTAGTATCTGAACAAACAGCACCATTAATCAACTGCTGACAACATCCTACCTGTCCAGTCGATTGTGCCTTAACCAAAGGAATTAATGGCTTGTCATTTTCATAAATAATATAAGCAAATGCAAAGCTAGCTAAGACTAATAAGAAAATCTCAATTCCAGATTCTATTACCCTTTTATCCATTTTCAAAATCCTCCAGGGAATGCACAGCTTCTAACAGCAAAGTCCATTTCCTCCCCACTTTTTCTATAAATTATTTTGTAAATCTTGTTATTATCATAATCAATCCTGTAAATCTTGAATTCAGGATATAATATCATAAACCCATTATACTCAAAATTGCAATACTGGCTTTCCTGGTTTGCAACTTCTCTGGCAATCATTACAAGCTCATATAAATGGCTGACTAAATAGCTATTAAACTCATTAAAACTTTCTGAATTTCCTTCTTTTGAAATTTCCATTGCTTTATTAACATTAATCCTAATTTTCCCGGGTAAAACCTCAACATTCCAATCAATACCTTCATCGGAAACAGAATAACCCTTGGCATCAAGATCTAGCTTAAGCTCATCAAAACAATTTTTAACCCTTTCGTCTGCATCCTGTTTAATTTCTTCCTCAACAATACCCTTTAATCTGGGATAAGTATTAGTGCAAGTCTTATACAATTCAGGAGTATAACATAAATAATTATATTCTTTATCCTTGTATACTAGGTAATTTGCTGGAGTGATTCTCCCACCATTTTCAAGCACCATACCAACACTAGGCATTATAGCATCTCCAATACACTTGTCTATAAATTGTCTTGGATTTTTTTGTTCAGGTTTTAGTATATCAAATTTCCCATAAAAGAAGAATGCGATTATAACCCCGGTAATAATTAGCAAAGCAATTATTATAAAGATTGTGACTTGCCCTTTGCCCCCTACTTCTCCACCCATAGATTAACCCCCAGCTTTTTAATTTTTTCAATTTTACCTTCGATAACTAATTCAAGAAGATATTTTTCAGCAGTATTCCAACTTATCTCAAAATGTTTAGCAATTTCAGAACTAGTAACTATTTTCTCTTTTTTGATTAGCTCTAATATGTTTTTATGAGTATTCATAGCAATATTAGAACGTGTTTTGCAACGTAATAACCTCTCATTATTACTATGTAGATGCTTATGAAGATATATAAATGTTTTTATTTTAAAAAAGTAGGATAAACAATTGTAAGTATCTAAGCTAAGTGACTGTTTACACCAGGAGAGCTATTAAATTTCGCAGAAAGATCATTAAATGAGATTTTTTGAACGCATTTCCCTTTCCTTTGTTTTATTTCGACATCTCTTTCAAGAAATTGATAGTCCCTAAGACTTAAAAAACCATGATAAGCATCTTCTAAAGAAAGGGGTCCACTCATCATCCAATGATCTCCAATTCCTGGAATTCTAACGTTCAAGTAATATTGGATATCCATTTTCAATCATTCTCAACTCTAGGAGCTAAAATAAACCCAATACCCATCTTATCCCCTGCAAAATCTAACCTTAAAGGGTAATCATCAGAAAATCTTATCCTTACATTATTAGCTAGTTTTCCAGCTTTGATAAACTTCATCAAATACTCTAAAGAATACTTCGATTTCCCAATTCCTTCAATCTTAGATTCATCCCCCGTAAATTCAGCTCTCGCTGAATTTAGCGCTCCAGAGCCTTCAACCATAAAAAACCCATCTCCTGCAACAAAGGAACACGAATCAGCAACAACACTGCAATCTTCAATGGCTTGCGCAAACTGCTCACAAGGCATTTCAACTTTACATGAAAAGTTCAATTCTGGCTCATCCTTATCATCCGATTCGATTTCAATTAGAGACATATGAAACACTCTTTTAACCTTATCAAAAATAGAAATCTTAAGCTTATTTTCTTCCTGCTCAAAAATAATACTAGAAGAAGTTGAAGCCCGTTTCAATATTCTTTTCAAATCGTCAAGGTTTACGCCCCAGATATCATTTCCAGTTTCATACTGTGAAAAGCTTTCTTTAGGAAGCTTGAAAACAACCATTGCAACATTTGCAGGGTCAACCGCAACAATGGACATCCCGTCTTCCATCAGCTTTATTCTAACTTCTGAAACAACCTCAGAAATAATTCCAAAAGCATCACCCAATATCTTAGGCTTGTCAAGTTTTACTATCATGTTTAAAGAAATAAGAGTGACTTTTTAAGGATTATTGTGTTTGAGTTGATAAATTAAAACCTAAATCCTAACACTCTAAAGATAAACTCTTCAATCTCTTTCATTTTATTTTTATTAAGAGAAACTTGTAAACCATAAGAAGTCGGCTTACTAACAATCCATCCATGATTAATTAAATCTTTTGCAATCTTCTTAATATCTTTTCCTAAATGAGATGGGAAACCTTTACTAAGTGTATCAAAATGTGTATGTTTTCCCCCAATAGTCTTTCTTCTTCTAAGATTATACAAGATAGTTGCAACGATCTCTTCCTCTTCCATCTAAACAAGTGTAAAAACTAATATTTAAATGTTTCTAATATTGAAATATAAAAACAAAGATAGAAACATTTATAAAGAAGCCTGTTTAACAATATTTATTAGTAATGAACAATACTAAACAATATTAAATGGAACAAACACAATCAACATTCATCGAAATATTTGGGAACAATCCAATAATGAAAGTCTTAGACTTCCTAATTACCTTCCAGCTCTTTGACTACCCCTTAACAGAAATAGCCAGAAACTCAGAAGTTAGCTATTCAACATTACAAACATTTTGGGAGAAACTAGAAAGAAACAATATTGTAATAAAAACTAGAAGGGTGGGAAAATCAGACCTATACAAGTTAAACACAAAAAACCCGGCGGTTCAACAGTTAATAAAGCTTGATTGGAATCTAACTTCTGGCGCAATTCAAAAACAACAAGAAGTTTCGACCTAAATATATTTTCTAACATTAAAACTTCTTATAAAGTTTCGTCCTAAAAACATAGTAAAAATATAAAAACCGTCCTTAAACTATACCTTTCACAACATAAATCATTTTAAATCACTCAAATCTTTAAGAAATATGAAATTCGCGCATTTAGCAGACTGCCATTTAGGAGGTTGGAGACAGGAAGAGCTACAGCAGTTAAATCTTCAAAGTTTCCAAAAAGCACTAGACATATGCATAAATGAAAATGTAGACTTTATCTTAATTTCTGGCGATTTATTTGATTCAGCCTACCCCCCCATTGAAATCTTAAAAGAAACATTTGCAGAATTCAAAAAAGTTCATGATTCAGGAATTCCAGTATTCATAATTGCCGGAAGCCATGATTTCTCAGCTTCAGGAAAAACATTTCTAGACGTCTTAGAAAAAGCAGGCTTCTGTAAAAACATTGAAAACTATTCAATAGACGAAGATAACAAAATAAAACTAAAACCTCATATCTATAATGGAATTGCGTTTTTCGGATATTCTGGAAAAAAATCTGGAATGGAGATTGAAGACTTAAGAAGAGTATATTTTGACTCTATACACCCCTTCACAATATTTATGGTTCATACAACAATTTCAGATGTTGTAGGTACAATACCCATGGACTCAATAGACAAATTGAAGCTACCATTAGCAGACTATTATGCCCTAGGTCACATTCACCAGGTCTTTGAAACAAGGTCTTCAAATTCTATCTTCGTTTATCCAGGTCCAATATTCCCAAATAACTTCCAAGAATTAGCGGACTTAAAATACGGAAGTTTTCAGTTGATAGAAAAAATAAATTCAGGACTAAAAACAAAAAATATCAAACTTCCAATAAAAGAAGTAGTCTATCTAGAGATAACATTAGATAACGGCTTAACAGCAACAGAAAAGATAATTAATGAACTAGACAAAAATAATCTTCACGACAAAATTCTCCTCCTAAAATTAAAAGGCACACTAATGCAAGGCAAATCAGGCGATATAAATTTTAACGAAATAGAGGAATTTGCAAAAAAGAAGGGCGTTTATTCTTTCTTAAGAAATATATCCTCCTTGAAAACAAATGAATCTGAGATAGATTTAGACCAATCAGATGACAATATGGATAACATTGAGGACACCATAATAAAAGAATATTCTGAAAAAAATCCAGCTGATTTAAACAAATTCCTGCAAAGCTTGATGAATTCACTTTCAATCGAAAAAAATGAAGATGAAAAATCGATCAATTTTGAATCAAGACTACTAGATGATATCAAAAAAATACTAAATTTAGAGTTTATATAATATGATAATAAAAAAATTAAAACTAAAGAACATAAGAAGCTACAAGGAGTTAGAACTGGAATTCCCCAAAGGTTCAATCCTCCTGTCAGGAGACATCGGTTCAGGAAAAACATCCATCCTTTTGGCACTTCAATTCGCACTGTTCGGACTACAACCCGGCCAAAAAGGAAATTCAATCCTAAGGCAAGGAGAAGAAGAAGCAAGTGTAATTTTAGAGGTAGAAATAGACAGTGATAATATAATCATAGAGCGCTCCTTAAAAAAAGCAAAGAATAACTCGATAACCCAAGAAACAAACATAATCACAATAAACAACCAAAGATTTGAACTTTCTACATCCGAGATGAAAAATAGAGTAATTACCCTTTTAAACTACCCAAAAGAATTCGCAAAAAAATCAAACCTATTATACAAGTTCACAGTCTACACCCCTCAAGAAGAAATGAAGGCAATCATCAATGAAAGACCTGAAATAAGGTTAGATACTTTGAGGCATATATTTGGGATTGATAGATACAAAAGAATAAAAGAAAATTCACAGATATTCATGCAAAAAGTAAAAGAAACAATAAGAATCAAGGAAGCAGAAACTTCTGAATTAAATCTTTTAAAACAAAGATTTCTTCAAGAACAAGAGAAAAAAATCCAGATTTCAAGAGAAGTTAATAATCTCTCAATAGAATGCAACAATTTTTCTAAAGAAAAGCAACAATCTATGAAAAACTTAGAATTACTCCAAAAAACAATTGATGAAAAAAGAGGCTTCGATACAGAATTAGGAAAAGCAAAAGTAGCTTTACTAGGAAAAAATGATCTTGAATCCAGATTTCAAAAAGAAATCTTTATCATGCAGAAACAAACATCCGAGAAAATTGATTTTTCACCAAACCAACTCCAAAATATAATGGATATAACTGAAAAACACAAGCAAAACCTTGAAGAACTAAATTCTAAATTCATCGCATTAAACTCAAGAATTTCAATACTTAACTCAAGAAAGGACGAAGCATTTTCAATGAAAGACCAGATACAAAGTCTGGATAACTGTCCCACCTGTTTTCAGACTGTTTCATTAGAACATAAACAAAAAATTGAAAAAAATGCTCAATTCAGCATAAATGAAATTGATATAGAACTTGAAAACAAGGTTGCAGGAAGAACCCAGCTTACTAAAGACATAGAGCAGATAAAACACCTCATCAAAGGTTATGAGAAAGACAAAGAGCAGCTATTGCAAGACAAAATCAAGTCAGAACATCAAAGGCAAATTGAAACAAAGATAAAGTCAGACGTCTTCATATTAGAAAGAGCATCAAATGAGATAAGAGAACTCCAAACAAAGATATCTGAGCTAGAATCAAGACTTATTAGCTATAAACAAGCAGAAGCAAACTTCGAAAGTTATAAGAAAGAATATGACACCATTGCACAAAAAGAAAAACAAAAAGAGATTATGTTAGCAGAGAAGAATAAAGAAATAGAGATTCTAAAAAAATACCTTCTTGAACTTCAGGAAGAAATTTTAAAGAAAGAGAAAGCAAAGTCCGAAGCAGACTATCTTCGTTCGCTTTTAGACTGGATGCAGGAAAAATTCCTCTTCATTATAACATTGACAGAAACAAAAGTCCTTTCAAAATTAAGAAGTGAATTCTCCAAAATCTTTTCAGAATGGTTCTCATCTCTTGTTTCAGAAGACCTTTCCGTAAGACTAGATGAAGACTTTACACCTATAATAAAAAATCAAGATTATGAAATTGACTATGAGTTCCTTTCAGGCGGAGAAAGAACCGCAGTTGCCCTAGCTTATAGACTAGCACTAAACCAAGTCCTTAACTCCCTTCTTTCACATATAAAGACAAAAGACTTAGTAATCTTAGACGAACCTACTGATGGTTTCTCAGAAGAGCAAATAACCAAAATGAGAGATATTTTTAGCCAACTACACGCAGAACAAACAATTCTAGTAAGCCACGAACAGAAGATTGAAGGCTTTGTTGACCATATTATAAGAATAAAGAAAGATGGAACTTCTGGGTTGGAGAGTGTAAGCTCATAAACGATATTTCTAAATTCGCCATAAAAACATTTATATACTTACACAGCTTACACATAATATACATAAGATGGTAAACCTGACACTTTCAATTCCAGAAGATCTAAAATCTGAAATGGAAAAATTCCCCGAAATAAACTGGAGCGAAGTAGCTAGAGCTGCAATAAGAAGAAAAGCACTTCTATTAAAAGAATTTGATAAACTGCTAAAAGAAAGCGAGTTTACCGAAGAAGACGCAGTTGAATTAGGAAGAAAAATAAATAAAAAAGCCTCAAAAAAGATACTCAATAAACTCAATTCAAAAAATGAAGCTAGTGGTTGATGCAAACATACTAATTGCAACATTAATAAGAGAAGGATTTACAAGAGAATTGATACTTAACGAAAGACTATCTCTTTATGTTCCTGAAACAATAATTACTGAATTTTTAGAGCATATTCAAGAGATCGAATCAAAAACCCGAGTAAGTTATAAAATATTAAAAGAGAAAGCAAAAGAAATATTGCACCTTGCGAATATAAAAATAATCAATGAAGAAGATATAATAAAAGAGATGTCCGAAGCATGTAAAATCTCTCCTGACCCTGACGATGCTATTTATTTCGCTCTGGCTATCAAACTTAATTGTCCAATATGGAGTAATGATAAAAAATTAAAACAACAAGACATAGTCAAGATTTATTCTACCCATGAACTTTTTGAATTGTTAGAGTCAATTCAATAAGTGCCCTACTTGCCTTAAGATAAACCAAAACTCCCTAATCTCAAACAAGTACAGTTATAGGATAACAACGCTTAAGGCTTTTGAAACAAAAAGCCTTAAAAACCCTATTTTTGTCATTTAAGTATGGAAGTAAAAATAATCAAGGAAGATAAGAATACCTTAGATGTAGAAATAAACAGCCTAACAATGGTAGAACTCTTAAGAGGTTATCTTAATCAAGAAGGGGCTAAAATGGCAGCTTGGAAAAGAGAACATCCATTCAAGAATCCAGTTCTTCATATAGAAGGCGACAATCCAAAAAAACTTCTTCAAAAAGCAATCGCTTCAGCAGAAAAAGATATAGATAAAATCGTTGACGATTTTAAGAAGTTGAAGTAATTCTAGTATAATAATCCTTAAAAACTTTAAATAACAAATCAGCCCATGGAGTATACAAAAGATATTAGTGAAACTGATTTTCCAGATATTTATGAACTTCCCTGGCCACCAAGACAAGTAACATTAATGAGGAGTTCAATAATGTATAGGGCATGGCATCCCCTTACTCGCCAAGAAATAGCAGATAGAACACGTAGAGCAAGGAGACTGCAATTTAATCACAATAATCCTTAAATTCTCTGAATATTTAAAACAATTATGAAAGAACTAATAAGACTGCTAAGACAAGAAGACATTATATACAGAGAACCAGTTAAACTTACATCAGGCCAACCTGCAGAATTTTATATTGATGTAAAAAAAGCATATGGAAACCCAGGAATAAAAAAGCTAATGGCTAAATTAATATCTATGCAAGTTTCTCCCCAAGCAACATGTCTTGCTTCTTCAGGATACGGAGGAATTCCTCTTGCATCTTCTGTTTCAGAGATTACAAGTCTTCCATTGATATTAGTAAGAGATACTCCAAAAAAACACGGAAAAGGCGGATTTATAGATGGCTATAATCCAAATCAAGAAGATAGAGTCTGTCTTATTGATGATGTTCTTACAACAGGTGGAAGCTTAATCAAATTAGAACAAAGGATATCTCAGCTTCATGCTAAAATCTTAGAAGCTTTGGTAGTTGTAAAAAGAGGAGAACCAAAACTTCCTTTTCCATTTAATTATTTAATAACTGCAGAGGATTTATTATGACAGAACAAAAAATATCAGCAGGAAGCTACGACCTAAACAAATTTCTCTATGGAGGTTATGAAACAGACATAATTACCACTCTCTACGGTCCAGGAGGAAGTGGAAAAACAAATTTTGCAGTATTAGTAGCCGTAAGTCAAGCTAAAAAAGGAAATAAAGTAATTTACATGGATACAGAAGGTGGTTTTTCAATTGAAAGAGTTAAACAGATTTTAGGGAATAAAGAAGAATTAGATAAAGTTCTACAAAATATAATTCTGCTAAAACCAACAACCTTTGAAGAGCAAGAATTAGATTTTGGAAAATTATTGAAAAATGTAAAGCAAGGAAACATCTCTTTAATAATAGTAGACTCAATTGCAATGCTATACCGTTTAGAGTTAGGAGATGCAATAAAATCAGGAGAAGATGAACAAATTAAACAAGTTAATAGAAATCTTGCAAACCAGCTTCGTCATTTAAATGAAATTGCAAGAAAACAAAATATTCCAGTAATTGTAACTAATCAAGTTTATGCTGAATTTATCTCACAAGAAGAATTAAAATTACTTAACAGAGAAAAGCAAGTTTCAATGGTTGGAGGTGACTTGCTAAAGTATTGGAGCAAATGTTTAATTGAAGTTCAAAATAATCACGGAAAAAGACGCCTCATCTTAAAAAAACATCGCTCTCTTCCTGAAAAATCTTTAGATTTTGAAATTATTAATGAGGGGATTAGGAAAAAGGGCTGGATTTAATCACATAGGAAGAAATTCTCCCAAAGCAGGATCATAATAATTATTCGCTCTCATTGCATAAATTCTTCTAGCTGCCTCTCTTGCTCTAGCATCAGATTCACGAATCAATACTGCTGCTTTTGCTCTCAATTGCCCATTTAATCTTCTTATCTCACTAGGACTCACAGCATCATGTAAGACAACAACATCTCCAAGATTATCTTCAGTCATATTAGGTAAACAGTAACAGACTATAAAAACATTATTATCCTAAACTATATATCCCAGAACATATTTGTTTTTAAGTACTATTTTTCTTTAATTTTCATGTATTTTGATGGACATGTTCATGACAGGGGAGGAAAAGAGGCCTATAAAGGCGAGGATGAAGTTCATATTCTAAGAGTTGCAGAAATAGCAGGTGTTGATGGAATTTTACCAATGCCAAATACAAATCCCCCAATCACAACAAGAGAACTTGTAGAAGAAAAATTAGAAAGGGCTGCAAAAGCTAATTCAAAAGTGTTTTATGGGCTCCATTTCGGTCTGACATCTGACCCAGCCCAATTAAAAGAATTTGTCAAAGTTTACAACGAAATTCCAGAAGTCGTTGGTGGAAAATTATATATGGGCCATTCTGTTGGAGACTTGGCAGTAACTCAAATTGATAAACAAAGGGTAGTTCTCAGAGTTCTTGCAGGTCAGTCATATAAAGGTGTAGTGACTATTCATGGAGGAAAAGAGTCTTTGTTAAGGCCAGAGCTATGGATTTCGAATAGTCCTATTTCTCACTGCCGGGCAAGACCACCCGAAGCAGAACTTGCATCTTATCATGATGCAATCCAACTAGCGATAGAAGAACATTTTGCAGGCTGGATACATTTTACACATGTTTCAATTCCAGAAGCAGTTGCTTATATTGATTCAATTAAAAGAAATCTTATTGGAACAGAGCATTGCTCCCTTAAGGGTGTTTCATGTGATGTAACTCCTCATCATCTCTGGGCAAATAGTGAAATGATGAATAGGTCAGGAGGAATTGAATTAAAAGTAAATCCACCATTAAGAGAGGAAGAACTGCAAAAACAAATGCCAGTAAGATTAAAAGAAGGGAAAATAGATTTCATCGCAACAGATAACGCACTCCATCATTATAAAGAAAAAACAGGGCAAATGTTAGATGCAAAAGGAAAACCTATTTTTATGTCTGGTCTTCCAGGGATTCATTTATGGCCAAGAATAGCTAAAAGACTGAGAACAGAAGGATTTTCAGAAGAGCAAATAAGCAGACTTACTTTTGACAATGCTGTTAGGATATTTGGACTAGAAAAGCTTGTAAAAAAATCAGACAATAAAGGAGACGTTAACCTTCACCCATATTCTTATGGTGAGGGCTTTTATTTATAATGAAACACATTAGACAAGCATTCGACGGCTTCTATGACTTAATCAAACCAGCAGTATTCTGGGCAACACAAAAAGACCCAGAAATAGCCCACGTTTTATTCATAGACTTCTGCCGATTCCTTCATGCAACAAAATTAGATAAATCAGTTTTAGACAATCCTTCAAATTCAAAAAAATCTTCAATGATACTATCTCCTGCTGCAGGTTTCAATAAAAATGGAGAAATCCCTCCAGAAGTTATAAAATATCTTGGATTTGATGAGAATAAAGTTGGGACAGTAACTGCGGATCAATGGAATGGAAATCCTAGACCAAGATGTAAACGATTTCCAAAGACTGAGACACTAGTAAACTGGTATGGTCTTCCGGGACTGGGGGTTGACCGAGTAGCAGATAGGATCTACCAGCAGGGTTCTCAAGATATCCCCTTAACAGTAAGCGTAATGGCAACTCCTGGAAAAACAGGACAAGAAGCGATTTGGGATATAGAAAAAACAATGCGTACTATCGCCGGTCTTCCAGTTATTAAAGGAGTAGAACTGAATATATCCTGCCCTAATACCTACACTAAAGGGCAGATTGATTCAAGGAAACATTACGAACAACAAGCAAAATCTATGATAGAAGTTGTTCATAGATTCTTATCACCCTATCAATCACTTGATTTGAAAGTTTCACCAGATTTAACGCCAGAAGGAGTATGCCAGACTATAGAAATAGCTCTTCCTTATGTAAAAAGAATTGTAACAGCAAACACAACAACGAAACACGACCCAAGATATATTCCAATATCTCCCGGAAAAGGAGGAGGATCAGGGGATGTAGTATACGACCCATCACTAAAAACCCAAAAAGCATTTTACCGAGAGATATCGGCAAGAAATCTTCCTCTTGAACTTGTATCATGCGGAGGAATAAACACCACAGCAAGGATAGAAGAAAGAAGAGCAGCAGGCGCAAAAGAAATTCAAGTCTATACTCCTTTCATCTTCAAAGGCCCCAGATTACTAAGAGGGTTCAGAGAGTATTTGAGCAGTTAATCTTAAGCTCTTAAAGCATCTCTTCTTCTATCTGCCTCATCTTGTCCAACAAATCTTCCACGAACACCTGAAAACATTCCAGGATGTTGTTTAATAAAAGTTCTCGTTTGTTCCGTAACGACTGGGTCTCTTCCATGTTCATCACATCCAATAATTTCATCCATCCCTTCTGTTACCCTGGGAGTTGCAGAATGTTCACCCTCTCTTAATCCATCACGATACCCCAAATCACTTTGTAAAGCATCTTGATAATTTTGGTCTGCCATATTATTCACCAACCTCCCCTCTTTTTATATTTTTCTTAACTTTCTTAACACTCTTCTTCCTAACTTTCTTCACTTTTACCTTAATATCTCCAACACCAACAATTCCACCAACCCCGCTACCAACCTCATCAGCACCACTCACACCGTTCAAAGCATCCAACTTCTTCTTCTCAAATTTCTCCTTAATCTTCTCCTTATTAGCTTCATACTCTTTTCTACTTGGGCATTCCGGATTAAAACAAAACTTCCAAGGCATTTTCCCTTTCCTCAAGGCCATTACCATTGGAAAACCGCACTCCTTACAAATTTCATTCGCCTCATTCCCTTCCTCATCTTTCTTTAAAGCCGGTTTCATCATCCCATTAGGAGGCAAAGAAAAAGTAGTTTTACATGTTGGATAAGCATCACATGAAACAAAATACCTCTTAAACTTTTTACCATACATTATTCTTAATTTTCCCTTTCCACAAACAGGACATAATGTCATTGTTGACTTCTCCCTATCTTTCTCATACGCACTTTCATGTCCTTCTGCTAATCCTTCTCCAATCTTATCCATATTTTTTTCAATATCTTTCGCAATTATTGTAATTGATTTTTTTGCTTTTTCCAGAATCACTTTTTCTTTTTTGTCTAAATCTTTTTTAGAATCCTGGATACCTTCCATCTCTTTTTCAATCTCTCTTGTTAATTCTTCATCTAAAATAATTGGAGAATATTTTTCCAAAGTATCAACAATCTTAATTCCTAAAGGAGACGCCTCAAGAGACTTTTCATTAATATACCCTCTTGAATAAAGAGTTTCAACAATATTTGTTCTTGTAGAATTATGAACCAAAATATTTCCTTCAATTGTAAAATTAGGAGATTCTTTACTGACCGATAAATCATAAACATAGCCATCATAAGGGATCTTTTCTATTTTCTTTATTGGAACTGCATAGATCTCCTTGTCTATTTTGCCATAGATTAACTTAGTGCAATAATCAAAATATGCCTTATCAAATTCTTTTAATGAATAAATATATCTGTTTGCTTGGCTAAATCTTTTTTTATTAATCTTTTTATCTCTAAATAATCTAGTTAAAGCATAAAGAACCTCATATCTAGATAGTCCTAGTTGAGATATTATTTCTTCTATTTTTGAGTTATTTTTACTTAATAATAGATAAATACTTGCGCAGTTTCTTAATATCTTATAATTCTTAGAATCACATTCTAATCCTTTAAATAATATATCTTCTTTATAGGTGTCAAATCCAACATTAATTGCAAATTTTTCTATCTTATCTCTCCCACTTATTAATATTGTCCAGCAATCAAACTTCTTTCCATTACAAGAAGATATATTTTTATGGAAATTATTATTTATATCTATTCTGTTTAATAATTCTGAAATCCATTCAATTAGGTCCTTTCTTGCAAGAGTAATCTTAACCCTTGGAGTATTAAATGAATTACAAGTTATGCCTTTTATTTTTGTTCTTCCAAGAGGTCTAAGATGCGCATTTCCATCAGCATCAAAAAACCCTCTTAAGAAATCTCCAATAAACTGATTAGGTATGTTAAATGGTTTTTTCCCCTCTATTTCAGGAAAGACCCTTATCAAACCTGATGCAATGGCACAATTACAATTAACTTTATATTTTCCATTAAGATTGTAGCAATAGGGCTCATTTCCAAAAACCTCCTTAATATTCCTTTTAAGTAAATCTAATGCTTTCTTCTCAGTTGTTGTAAAATAGAACTGATGAGAGCCATTATACTTTGGATTAGAATAACTTCCATCTCCATAATAATATCCAAGAATCCATGCCAAGGAATTAGACCATTTTATTGGAAATGAATTGATATTTATCCCGCCTTTACTTCCACCAAATTTATGTACAAGATTGTTTTTTTTAATAATATAATCTTTTGGAAAATCCTGTTTAGTTAGAATAATCCCTTCCTCCCGTTTTTCTTTTAAAACACTAACCAAAACATCATCAATACCAAGTTCTCCTGCTTTAATCATCTCCATCTTATTATCCCTTAAAGCATAGGTTAGATGATCAGAAGTTAATTTAAAGTTTGAATTTCCAGTTTCTATAGACAACATTTGTTCGTTCTTACTGATTTTTCTTCTTGATATCAAAGTTGAATAAGTAATTACTGGGATATTTTCTTTAGTCAAAGAAACAACATTTCCATTTATCTGACCAATCTCAACGTCGTTTTCTTTAGTTTTTTTAACTGCCTGTTTAAATAACTCCTCTATTTGTAAAAAACTTCCATTGAAAAATACTTTTGTATCTCCAGAAAGACATTTAGTTCCAAGATTTCTCTTCTCCAATTCTCTTACTAAAGAAGCAGCAGTATACCTTTTGGGTGGCTTAGTCATTTTCTCTTCAATCCTTATTTCTTTAACATCAACATCCCCATTTATTGTTGGAATTTTAACTTCCTTCAATTTAGTAGGATAAACATCCATCCAGTTTTTCTCTTTTACAACCATTCCTTTTGTATTGAAAATCAGCCCTTCAACATCAACATCTAGCCTCTTATTTTCAACTAAAGCATCATTACAAAAACAAGAAATAAACCTTTTAACAATTAAATTATATAACTTACCTTCCTGATCTGTCATTTTCTTGAACTCGCCAGTAGGATAAATAGCCGGATGAGCCGGATCTTTCTTAGCACCTTTAGTTGGTGTTTTATTTGTAACATATTTAACTAATTGAGTATGCTTCACTAACCTCTTTAAGATTTTATCATAACCGATAGCTTCAGGATATTCTTGACTAGAAGTTCTAGGATAAGATATAACTCCATCCAAATATAATTTTTGAGCAAGCCTCATTGACTGAGCTGGAGTTAGTCCTAAAAACTTATACGCTTCCGTTTGTAATGTTGTCAAATCAAACGGGATAGGCGCCTTGACCTTTTCGTCCTTAATCTCCGTTTTTGCAAAACCTTTTTTACCCTTTAAATGTTTAAATCTTGATAACTCACTTTCCTTGGTCAAATCTTTGGGATACTGGACCTCTACTTTTTGATTTTTGATATCCTGAACCTGCAAAAAAACCTGCCAATACGGTTCAGGCTTAAATTTCATAATCTCTTTTTCTTTATTAACAACAATCTTTAATGCAGGGCCTTGAACTCGCCCGATAGATAAAATCCTAAACTTCCCAGTTTTAGATAAAGCCTTCATTAAACCTCGAGATAAATTAATACCATAAAACCAGTCCAAATAATGTCTAGTCTCCCCAGCAAACGCACTCCCCCATTCGATTTCAGGCAAAAGATTTTCATAACTACTCTCCAGTTCATCTTTCGTCAAAGAAGAAAACTTCATTCTCTTTGCATCTTTATCTTTTCCTTTTCCGGCAATAAATCTTACAACATTCCATCCAATTACCTCCCCCTCAACATCAAAATCAGTCGCAATTACAAATTCATCCGCTTCTTTCGCCAGTTTCTTTAAAACATTAAAATAATTCTTAGTAAATGCGCTTCCTTTTCTATTATAAGCTGGTTGCCATTCCACATCAAAGTTAGGAAAACCCCCGCGAGCCTCTTTTTGCTGTATACCGAATAAATGTCCAACAGCACATCCGACTAATATTCTCTTTCCATTTTTCTCAAATTCATAATAACTTACTTTATTATTATCAGTATGTTTATCGTCAGTTCCATTAGATAATGCAGCAGCTATCTTAGCAGCAGCCTGTGGTTTTTCCGTTATAATCAAAGTCGTTTTCATTGAATTTTCAGTTTTAGCCATGATTATCCAAGCAAGAAGGGGTTTTTATAATTTAGCTAATTAAGATTTTATATTTTTCATTTTTCCAGATAAGTTTAGATACAAAACAGCAAGGATTGCCCCAAAAGTATTAAAGACCATATCCCACATAGTGTTTTCATATCCTCCAACTCCTGTTTGTGGGACTGTCAAGACTGCTATGAACTCTATTATCTCGTTTAGTGCGCCTATTCCCATCCCAATAAAAATTATAAATATTGAAAGTGCAAGTTTGCTTTTGATTTTTAGATTTTGCTTCAAGATCTCAAATGATAAAAGTGTTGCAATTCCAAATCCAAAAAAATGAACTAACTGATCAAATCTCAAAAATCTAGGAATTATTTGGTATGAATAAAGAACAGCATTGTTTATAATAAAAAACCCTCCAGACATATGAAGGATTGCCCATATAGTCATACCCACTAAGACCATCTTAGAAAAATTATATTTTAAATGAAGGAGAGATATTAAAATTAAAAAGAAGATTATCACAACTATATAAATCACAAATTCATAATTCTGTTTTCTGAGATAAAAAAAACTAAATAATAACAAGTTTAGAATATTTATTGCTAAGATTATCCAATGGAATTTTGTTGGCTTCATCACAAATCCCTAGCAAAGATAGTTCTCCTTCCATTTTCCTTTGCTCTTGCTTCTGCTTTCTTAATCATCTCTTCAACCTTCTTCTCTAATTCTGTAGAAACCTCATCTGAAACATTTAATTCAGTGAACTTTTTTACGTTGTTTTTTACAACTAGCGCCATTAGTCCTCCTTAAATCTCTTATTAAATAGATTAAATAAAGTACAAGAATTATCAAAATAATCCCATAGAAAATATATCTCTCAAATTCTTCCGCAACCGAGTAACTCTGTCCAAATAGATAACCCGCGCCCACAAAAACAAACGTCCACAAAAAGGAGCTTAAAAAAGAAGCAAAAACAAATTTGATTGTTCTTATCTTATGTGCCCCAAATATAAAAGGAGCTGCGGACCTTGTCAACGGATTAAATTTGGAAAATAGAAGAGATTTATGAGTATGATTACAAAATAACTCCCCACTTTTATCAATATATTCCCTTTTTATTAGGAAATATCGCCCATACTTATGCAAGAAATCCTTACCACAATACTTACCAAAATAAAAGCCCGTTATATCTCCCAAAAACGATGCAAAAAAAACAATTAGAAAAACAATATAAATATCTAATTTTGTAATCTTAGCAACAAATCCTGCAAAAAAAACAAGCCACGAACCCGGGATTAAAACGCCAATAAACAAAGCCCCTTCTACAAAAAGCAATAAAAAAAGAAGAGGATACCCAAATGCAAGTATAAACCCTAATCTCAATGAAAGAAGCTGTTCTAATATCATTATTTATCTGTTGTCACCTACATTATCCTATGATAACATGTTTTTTAAGGGTTGTGAATTTGAGTTTTTTGATTTTTACTCCGGCCTCATCAATGGAAAGAACACACATTCACGAATCGGCTTATCCATTAAATAGCTGAAAAATCTAACCGAAACACCAAAACCGCAAGCAGGAGGCATCGCATATTTTAATGCTTCAATAAAACTATTATCATGTTCCATACTCTCTGAATCTCCCGCATCTTTCTTTTTTTGCTGTTCCTTAAATCTCTGTTCCTGATCGAGAGGATCGTTTAGTTCTGAATATCCGTTTCCCAACTCTGTTCCAGCAATAATAACTTGAAATTGCTCAACTTTTCTTGGATCCTCTCTACTTCTCTTTGCTAGGGGAGACACGTCAACAGGCTGATTTACTAAAAAACCAGGCCCAGTTAGCTTCTTTCTGCAATATTTCCACAAAACATCCACCAATCTCCATTTATCAACAGAATCTTCATAATCCACTTTTAATTTTTCAAGCGTTTTCTTAATCTTTTCAACAGAATCTTCATAAATCTCAATTCCAGTTTCTTTTTTAATTAAAGCTTCATAGTCATACAACTCCCATTTCTTTCCCAAATCAACCTCATATCCATGAGTTTTAAACTTTAAAGTTCCCAAGACTTCCTTTGTAACTTGTTTATACATCTCCTCTACCAATTTCATCCCGTCCTTGTAATCCGCATAACCCCAATAAAATTCCATTTGAGTATAATCCTGCAAATGCTCCATGTCCATCCCCTCATTTCTAAATTGTCTTCCAATTTCAAATGTTTTTTCATAGCCAGCAACCAATAATTTCTTTTGCCACAATTCCCCCATTGAAATTCTTAAATAAACATCTAAATTCAAAGCATTATGGTGTGTTGAAAAAGGAGTCGCACTTGCACCTCCAGCAGAGGTCTCTAAAACAGGGGTTTCCACTTCTAAAAATCCCCGATCAAGCAAAAAAGTCCTCATTGTTTGCCAAAATTTTGACTGTTTGATAAACATGTTTTTCACATCTTCATTCATTATGATATCCAAATATCTTTTTCTTAATCTCTCTTCATCATCTTGAATTCCGTGGAATTTTTCAGGTAAAGGCAATATAGATTTCGTAAGCAATTCGATTTTATCAACCATGATTGACAATTCTCCTCTTTTAGTCTTGAAGATATTTCCAGAAACGCCAACTATATCTCCCGAATCAAGATATTTTGAAAAGAACTCCATTTCTTTTGTGGGCGTTTTTCCATCCTGTAAAACAATCTGGATAAAACCACTTAAATCCTGCAACTTAGCAAACGCAAGCTTCCCCATGTTTCTTATTGTCATCAATCTCCCAGCAACGACAACCTTTGCATTTTTACCCTTTCCAAATTTTTCCTCTTTTAACCCCTTAAATTCTTCCTGCAATTCTGCAGCATTATTTTTCTTATCAAATTTGTAAGTATAGGGATTGATTCCTGCCTTTCTTAACTCCTCTATCTTTCTCATCCTTTCTCTTGTTATTTCATCTCCCCTAGCCATTTTTAACTCCTTGAAAAATGGCTAATGAAAATCTTTGATTTACTTTTGCCATTATTCATTAAGAAGATGATGGTATAAAAATGTTTTGAGTTAGAATTAATTGATTTTATCAAGGCATAAATTAATCTCTTCTCTTTTGATAAATAGCTTGCCAGAGCATATAATAATATTAGTAATTCTTTTATCGTTTTTAATATCCTCGGGTAAGTAGTTCCTAGAATATACTGGAAGACGGATATCTCTACGACATTTATTCAAACAATCCTCAGAGATACGATACACATTCTCAACACCTCCATACTCTTTGAATAATGCTTCTCCATCTAAAGCACCAAGACCATTTACATAATCCAGCTTTACTTCCTCAATCTCACATTGTTTTAGACATTTAGTAAGATTAACTATAAACAAATCATATGCTTTTAGATATCTATTTTCACTATAATAGTTATATGAAAAATAACCAAGAATTAGGAGAAAAACAACACCAAAGAAGATTAAAACAATAACTAACCACTTACTTGTTTTTTTTACTTCAACCTCCTCCATAACCCATCAAACAAAAAAAGAGTATAAAAATGTTTTGAGAAGATTTTCAAAACCTCAGAATCTTAAAACTATCAGAATCCCCAGTCCACTTTTTCTCTTCAACTACAACATTCTTAATCTGTGAGTGCTCAGGCCCCTTCTTGAGTATCTGAATCATCCTTTCAATCGCAGTGTGATCACCTTCCAAAAAAACTTCAACATTACCATTAGTCATATTTCTTACATGACCCTTTAATTTCAGAAAATCCGCATTTTGCTTGCAAAAACTTCTAAAAAACACCCCTTGGATGGTTCCCTGAACAATTGCTCTTACCGCTTTCTTTACCATAATTTTGTCAGGTTTGGTGGCTTTTTATATCTTTGTCTGATATTTCCCAACTTTTAAGGAGTTATATGCCAAAAGTTTTCTCAAATTCCCTCACCTGGCTATATTTTAGGCAAAAATCTATCCCTTTCTTAGTGATTTTTATCATCATTTTCTTCTCTTGTGTCTTTTCAATTAACCCATTTTCAATTAATTCATTAAGATATAATTGCATTTGCTTGTGAGAGAGATTAGCCTTATACATCAAATGAGTAGGCTTAATCTTACCATTCTTGTTTTTGATAATATCAAGCATATCAAAAATAATTTCGGTTCTATTTCTTTTTCTTTCCATTTTGTATCTTCTCTTCTGGATAGTACAATATCCTTATTATAAGGAAAAGCATCAATGCATAACTTATTAATTGAATGCCTTGGGCAATAACATAAGTTGAAGAGATCTCAGATAAAATAAAAATTCCCTGACTTATTGCGAGAAGGATAAAAGAAGCCAGAAGTATGACTGTATTCTTGGCTTTATTCTTCTTGTAAATTTGATGATAATTGAGGATTATTAATATAAGAAGAACAAGGGCGGTTATATGGAAGACATAATATGTAATCTGGCTAAAAAGGGCTGAGATTAAAATTAAGTAAACGGCTAGGAAAACATCCGGTTTTTTCTGGTTATTCATGCTTAACAAATATAACATATATAACCCTGCAAGAGTGAGAAATTTATTTAAGAATAATCCGATATAGTAAAACCAGTTTACAGACCTCAAAAGAGTATAGGTAATCAACACTCCGGCTATATTTTTGGTAAATACAATGTTATAATAAAGAACTATTTTAGTAAGTATTGTTGAAATTTCCCCAAATGCAATCAGCAAAAAACCCAGCCCTAAGTAGAGCGAACTCTTGTTCTTACTTGTTTTATAGCTTCTAAATGCGAGCACAAAAAACAAAAAGAGGATTAAGAAACTAAAAACTTCAATTAGGACATCTGCACTAAAGAACCAGTCAGGAGTAAAGAGGATTTTCATACCATTATAATGTTGCCTCTTTATTTAAAAGTTTTGTGAATGTCTGCTCTGGGCTCCTTTTCTTGTACTCTCTTTCACAATCGACTTATAAGACAAATACTTCCAATAAATATCTAAATCCAGGAGGCAAAATGATTCAAAAAATTCCAAGAGAAATTAGAAAAGAGTTTTCAATTTTAAGGAACATGGGCTTAAGAGAAGATGAGATAGACTACCTTATGCACCTTAAGATTAAGAACAACGCAAGGCATAAGTGGAGGCATTAGGTCCGATCAATCTCATTATTAATGAGCACTAAAACCTGGGACGCAAACAGTACCTTCGGTCCTACTGAAACCTTTTCAATATTTTTAACAAACTTTTCCTTACCCGGAAATCCGTCCTGGTCTCCCAAAACAAAGACCTCGTCTCCTTTTAATTTTAAATCTCTTATATCTTTCCCTCTTTCATGCAAAACAAAGACATTTTTCCCATCTTTATCTAATTCCTTAACGAGTGCCTCAAATGATTTTTTTTCAACAGAACAACCTGGAAAAACTTCGACAATCCTTCCTGATTCCTTAGGACACTTGTAAAGCATTCTTTTGATTAAGCCAGCAACATCCTTCTTAGATATCGGCATTTCTTTATTTGATTCAAGGATCAGATGCATAGGCGGATTCGGAGGCCCATCAAAGATCAAGTGAATTTTCACATCATCCCTCATGTTATTTGAAACAAAAAGACCAGCAATCAAAACATTACACACAATATCCATTCTTCCAGCCTTCATTAAATCATCTTTAATGAAGTTTCCTGCTGTCACAGCATTTCTCGAATAATAAATAAATTCTCTTACCATCAATTAACATTAATCAAGAGAAGTTTATAAGTTTAAGCAGAAGCACCAGTATGAGCCACATAAGGCTTGCCCCTGGTCCCAAATCTGGCAACAAATTTTTCATGACCAGAAGGTAATCTTCCAATCCCCGTATAATCTGCTCTTTGTTTTATGAATGCCTCATGTTGTGCTTCGCAGGTAGAACCACAATAAATATCACTTAAAATAGGAATACCACAGCAAAGACATCTGCCTTCATCATCAGCGTCTCTATCCTGATGAGGCAATCCGTCTGGAACATTACTAGCTATTGACATGTTAATTCAAACGATTTACCCTTTAAAAGTATTTCGATTATTAATTAGAATCTAATTTTGCCCCAGAAATCCATCGCTTCGTCAAGCTCAGTAGTTCTTCCTTTAACTCCAAGGACCTTATCAACTGCCTGCCTCATAGCCATTGCTCCGGCCAAGGTTCCCTTTGGATGCCCATGAATTCCACCACCAGCCTGAATCACAATATCATTTCCAAAATGTTTCATTAAATAAGAAACATGTCCCGGGTAAATTCCTCCGGAACAAACAGCCATTACTGGTTTTTTATTAAACCAATTTTCTTTTAATCTATTATGCGTCTTCTTAACAACCTGTAATTCAATCTTTTCCTTAATCTCTTCAACTTCTTTCCATCCTCCGAGCATTTTTCCAATTCCAGTTCCAATGTGCAAAGTATCTACACCACATAATCTTGCAAACTCAGCAATAACAGCCATACTAATTCCATGCTTTGGATTTTCAGTAAATGCTCCATGCATAGCCCTATGTGCATGAATTGCTAGTTTTGTATTTTTCCTTAATGTTTGTAATGATGCAAAACCCGCTGTAATAATATCATGCATAACAAACTTTCCTCCGAGTTCTTTAACTAAGTCAGCTCTCTTTAACATATCTTCTGTTTCTGCAGTAACATTAATTAAATACGCTTTTTTCTCACCTGTTTCTTCTTCAGCCTTGTCGCACATTTCTAAGGTTAATGCAGCTCTCTTGTCAAACTCATTAAATTTCTGACTAGAAAGATTTTCATCATCTTTAACAACATCACAACCCCCAAGCCAAGCTTCATAAGCAACTCGCGCATGATCTTTTGTTTTCAATCCTAATTTAGGTTTAACAATTGTTCCAACCAAGGGTCTATTTTTAATCTTTAACATTTCCCGTATACCTTTTATTCCAAATCGAGGTCCTGGAAAGCTTTTAATTAAATCCTTAGGAAAATCAATATCCTCTAACCTTAATCCTTTAACGGCTTTCATTCCAAAGACATTTCCAGCAATACTCGAGAGAATATTCGGAGCATTATCTCCTTCAAATAATCCTTGGGGGTAAGCAATCTTCACTTTATCTTTAGAAATAGAAAAGACCTTTGCAGCTAATTTATTTACATATGCTTTATTCGAAGATACCTTTGTCCAAGTACCTACACTGCTCTCCAGAGCAACAGTATTTGCAGCTTCCTTGACAGAAGTCTTGTTTGGAGTTACTCTGAATAAACATATTAAATCATTTCTAGTAGGTTTGTAACCCAAATGAACAAAATCTAATTTTTTCACCATGCTATTTTATTTTATCAAAATGATTTAATTTACAATTCATTTCAATATTATTAATTTTGTGGATTGTTGCCTCTTTAAACTTTTTTAAATCTTTAACATCTTCAGAAATTGTGGATAATTTATGCATCTGCCACCCGAAAGCATAACTTGCTGCAAATATTGGATAGTATTCGATTAGTAAAGGACTATTGATTATTCCAGCTATCTTTAAAATTGCCCATAGAACAATGCTTGCCAGTGCAATCCATGCTAAAACATCCCAAAAATTATATTTCACCATCTTTATCGTAAGTAGCTCTCTGGGTTTTTATAGTTTTGCTCAAAATCCGCTAGTTTGATGGTAATGTCTTACTACTACCTCCCCCCGAACATGGAGAGCTAATCGTAACGCGCCAGTACTTGCAATACGGACATTTGCAGCATCAGCACCCCTCACTTCGAATGAAGGAGTTGGAAAGTAGGGATCACTAAAACCAAGATAATGATAGTCCAAATTCAATGGTTCAGCAGAAGATTCTCTAATCGCTCTCAATTGCAGTCTAGAACCCTTATCCATACCAGCATGTCTCTGCGTTGCCATGAAAACTATAAAAAATTAGATTTTTTAAACTTTACCTTTTAACTGTTTTGAGTTCATCCAAGTTCTTTGATTTCATCAATCTCAACAACAATAGCCCCTTTCGTAGGAAACCCTTTATTCTCAGGAAGGGTTTTTACAAAATCAAACCATTTTCCATAATTATAATAATCCGCCTTGCCGTCAATCCTCCAGCCATTTTCACCTTCCCAAAAGATCAAAGATATAAACGGATTTTTTACAATATTCTCAACAGTACTATGCATAAAATTATCTGTAATTATAATCCTACCTTCGGCAACCTTAGTAAACATGACAGCAATATTATGGGGTTTGTTATAATTATTAATAGTCGCAACTGCAACAGTAGCTTTCTCTAATTTAGCTTTAATATCATCAATTTTCATATCTTCTCCAAAACCCAACCATCTTTAGTATCCTTAACATTCCAGCCCATCTCTTTCAATTTATCCCTCAACTCATCTGACTTCTTCCAATCTTTACCTTGCCTTGCCTTTTCTCTTTCATCCGCAATCTTCTTAATTTCGCTTGGAATTTTAGTTTCATCTTTCTTCAACAAATCCAATGCGAAAACTTTATCCATTTCTTTTATTGTTGCAAATTTTCCTTTGGCATTTTCATCTCTTAACAGCTTCCATAAAACTGCTAGAGCTTGAGGCATGTTTATATCATCATTTATCGCCTTTTCAAATTCTTTCAAATATTCTTTATTTGTTTTCCCATTATCTTCCAGTCCGGATGTGATGTTTTTTATTCTTTCATAGGCATTACCCGCAGATTTTAATGTATCCAAAGAAAACTCCAAAGGTTTTCTATAATGGGTATTCAAGACCAAGTACCTATAATGCATCGGCTTAAATCCCAATTCTTCTAACTCTGAGATAGTATATAGCCCTCCTTTGGACTTAGAAACTTTCTCTCCATGAAGTGTTAAAAAGTCTCCATGCAGCCAGTAGTTTACAAATTTCTTCCCAGTTGCAGCCTCGGATTGAGCAATCTCATTTGTATGATGAACTGGGATATGATCAATTCCCCCTGTGTGAATATCAAAAGTTTCTCCAAGATACTTCATAGACATTGCAGAACATTCAATATGCCAACCGGGAAAACCAACTCCCCAAGGCGAATTCCATTCTTGTTGTCTTTTATCTTCAGGCGAAGAAAATTTCCACAATGCAAAATCAGTTTTACTTTTCTTATCTCCAAAGTCAATCCTCTTTCCTGATTCTAATCCTTCAACGTTTAATTTAGCTAACTGCCCATAATCTTTTAATTTGGAAGTATCAAAATAAATCCCATCACTTGTTTTATAAGTAAATCCTTTTTTCTCTAATCTTTCAATTAGTACAATTTGTTCTTTAATATGCTCTGTTGCCTTACACCATAAAGAAGGCTCTTGAATATTTAATTTCTTAAAATCTTCTCTGAAAATCTTCAAATAATAATTAGCAATGTCCTCTGCTTTTTTCCCTTCTTTAGCAGCAGCTTTTTCCATTTTATCCTCCCCTTCATCCGCATCACTAGTCAAATGCCCTACATCTGTTACATTCATAACTTGCTTAACTTCAAGCCCATTAAACTCAAGAACTCTTCTTAAGATATCAGAAAAGATGTAAGTCCTTAAATTCCCAATATGCTGATACCAATAAACGGTAGGACCACAAGAATACATTCCAACTTTTCCAGCTATAATTGGCTTGAATGTTTCTTTCTTTCTTGTTAGTGTGTTGTATAGTTTTATCATTTTTACTTTAAGAATTTCACACTTTTAACCTTTTTCATAACCTCATCAAAATCAATAATCGCGGCTTTTCCGTCTTTTGCGGAACCCGTTGCAACTATTACTGTTTTTCCAAAATTTTTTACACCTTGATATTCATGCATATGTCCGCAAACAAACAATGCCGGTTGTTTCTTTCTAATAAATTCAGTATAGCCTTCAAACCCTACTAGCTTGCCATTCATGGGATTCTTTCCCTTATATTTGACTTTATCAAAATATCCGGCAGGAGGATAATGAGCAAACAATATGTCTACTTCATTTTTATTGTACCTATTTAACTGCTCCTTTTGCTTTTTATTTTTCTTTATATATTTAGCTCGCTCTTCATCACTCAAAACCCCTTTTTGAGTGTAAGCTTTAGCTGTAACACTCCCCCCAAAAAAGAGGATATTCAGCCCATTAATTTTTTTAAAACTACGATTTATTGGCTGGACATTTTTTGTCCTTTTCATTAAGGTAGGATATCGATCCAATTCCAAACCAGCCGTTCTTTCCCATTTAGAACCAGTCACAAAATCCCAGTTCCCATTAATAACAAAAACTTTCTTATTCAATTTCCTTCCCAACTTGTTTAACTCACCTATTGTTCTCTTACCGCTATTATAATCTTCAAGAACTAGCTTATTCGCCTTCTTTTCACCAACAATATTCCACCACTTCTGATGAAAATACTTAAAGATATATTTTAGAAGTTCGTCACTTCCTCCAAGATCTCCAGTACATAAAATAAGATCAGGATCTTCCTTTAATATCCTTTTCTTCAATTTCCCAGGAAACTTCCCATGAAAATCCCCCATAGCTAAAATCTTCATAAATCACTAAATAAAACACGCTTAATAAATTTTCTTAATATGGTCTAGCCGATAGCCCCAGAGGAGTTTACCTAGCTACTGGTCTTTTTTTAGAAAGATATTTCTTTGTTATTTCCGAAAGCTCTCCTTTATCAGTTATCGGCTTTGCTCCTACTTGAGTTATTGGAAAATTTCTATGGGGCACTTCAATTACATATTCAAATGAGGGCATCCTCCCTTCCTCTACAGGTCTTATCTCATCTCTAGGAAAGGCATACCATTGTCCTTCAATCTTTTTCTTCCTCCAAAAGTCTTCTTCATCGCTCATCTTAGAATAAATAAAGAGACATATTTAAGGCTTTCTCATTAATCCTTCCTAAACCTTAGTAAATATTATAATTATTCTAATTTATCGCAATCTTCTTCAAAATTGCAGGACTGGCATTTTGCAAAAGTTGAAGGAAACTTTGCCTTTCCATTCTCAAGAACTTCATTAACTTCTTTTATTAATTCAATAACTTTATTTTTTTCTTTTTCTGTAATCTCCATCTCATGCTTTATATTTCCTGATTCCAATATCCCTTTTTTAATAGGTTTACTATACTCTTCTTCCAACAACATCGCATAAGCAGTCAACTGAACCTCATCCGAAGGCCATATCTTATCACTCGCCCTTGTCTTCAATTCAAAAGGGATTACCTCATCATTTTCCTTATTAATCATTAATCTGTCAATTCTCCCTTTCAATCCAAGCTTCTCTGACAGAACCTTGTATTCAGACAGGTATTTAGGGGATAAATTCTCCCATAATTCTTTACCAACAAACCCTTTTTGTATCGTATTCATGATAGAATCAACTCTCAAGTTAATCTCATTATTCATTTGTGCTCCAATTTTATCCTTTAATTCATCCATATTTATTTTAAATGCATAAATCATCCTTTCGTTTTTAGCCAGAACATGTCTAATCAACTCCTTAAGATATTCCTCATAAAATTCAGTCACAGAACTCTTAGTAAATAAATGGTTTATTTTTTCCAGATTTTCAATTAATCTTTTCTCATTATTTCCAAATTCTTCTAGCACTTTATGTCTTATTGAACCCTCAACCATTGCCTTATTCAATGGCTCTCTCAATCCCTTAACTTTTACAAGATAAAATTTCCTCGGGCAATAAAGATATGACGAGAGGTCTGTTACGTTTAGTAGATTATTCATTACAACAATAAAGACCGCTTGTTTAAGTAGTTTTTGGGATATTGCTCCAGACCCATTATTAGTGCAGTTGATAAAGAGAAAAATATTAATACTCAAGCGAGTAAATACTACTATGAAATCCAAAATAAGATCTTTAAGTAGGAATGAGCAACGAACAATTATTTTTTTTGAAATAGATAATCAAATTATAAAAATCCTTGAAAAAACATTTAATCAATTAAAGCCCAATTTCGAATTGTCAAATTATAAGAAAAGATATGGGGGGAAGATTATTAGCAATTCTTGGGAATTAACTAAAAAAGAGGAGGACTTTAATTTTACACTTGCTGCGAAAAAGGATTTTGTTAAATTAAAACTAAAAGGAAATTCGGATTTCATAAACAATTTTTTGAAAATTCTAGAGGGAGATACAGAGTTTTCTGAACTCTTGCCTAAAGTAAAAGCAAAACTTCAAAGAAGGAAATTTAAATTTAGCTGAAGCAACAAATTTCCCCTAAATCTCAAACCCCTTCTTCTCAGGACTTCTTTTCTTCCCCTGACTTTTCCCCTTAGCCCTAAATGCTTCTTTAATAGTATAATTAATTGGATTCTTAACACCCTGAGCATCAACGGGAAAACCGAGGTCTTTGTAAATCGGCTTGTCATAATTCTGAGGCATTCTCTTGTTTTTCAATGCCCAAATAATCTGTGATTGAACATAGCCGGTCTTTAAGGGATTGTAATTCTTTTTATTCCATTCATAAACTTTCTCTTCAATATAATCCTGCGGAAACTCCAAAGATGTTAAGAACGGAAGCAGAATTCCCAATGCCCTTTTCCTTCCATCCGACTTCATTCCTTTCAGAATCTTTTTAATTACATCCGGAAACATTGACTCTTCAATAGTCAACCCTTTCAAATCAACACTCTTTCCTTCATATTTTTTCTCTCTTTCTTTCGGAGCATTTTCTTTCCCCCAGTCCAGCGCTCTGAGAAGTAAATTCTCTGCCTCTCCAGGAATAGGATTAGGCATATAAGGGATAGGAGTTATCTTTAAAGGATCCGCATCTGTCGGTTTAAAATCTTCTATTTGGTTTTTATCCAAAACAACCGAAGCAAGAGCCGTCTTTTCATGAAGCGAATAAGGTGCCCTGAACAAATGTCTGGGAGCAACAAGAATAAGATCTACAGAATCTTGAGTAGACTTTATCGTATCTTCCACTTTAAACCTAGTTTCATCCTTTCTAATTTCTCCACCAAAAGAAGAAGAACTCGCCTCTATTCTCGCAGTGCTGATTTTACAATTCTCGCAAAAACTAACTTCCCTTTCATCTAAAAGTTCCATTTTGGTATTGCAGTTAGGACATAGCATTGCCGTCCTCTTTTTAATGAAACTTTCCATTTCAGACTTACATTTAATGTTAGGACATTTGTATTTCCAGGTCTTCTTTTTTATAGTTGGCTTCCCGCATCTTGGACATAGACTTTCTGAAACAAGCTCCCCCTTTTGTTTTAAAGTCTCTCTCCCGGTTAATTTCAAAATTTCTTCATTCATCGGCCCTCTAATCAAACTAAAAAGATAGCCTGCAATAAGTCTCGGCCATTCCGGAAATTTGTCTTTTGTAAGCTCTTCTCCAATCGTCTCAGGAAATGCCTTAAACGGAACCAGAATATGAAATCCTTTGGAACCAGAATATTTTATCCCATAATTTATTACCCCATGCCTTTCAAGCTCGCCTATCAGAAGCCTTGCTGCTATTTTTCCATAATCTAAGAAAGGAGAGTCAATATCAATTAAAAAATCCCAGCCAATCTTTATTTTATTATACTGTTCGGGGGTCATATCAGTATTAATATCTAGGGGATTGCCCCACAATTCTTCCGAGCAATGAAAAGAAGTAGCCCCCTTTTTAGCATAATTAAAGAGGTCATTTGGATAATCTAGCATATCTGGCCTTTTCCCAAAAAATTCCTTATTAAAGTTTGGAACCGTCTCTCTATGTTTGCAAAACTCAAAGATAGCTTCCTGCACATCTTTTCTCGCGTAATAAGATTTAGCAACTATCTGGACCTTTCTAAGCTCTTTTTCCTGCTTTTCTTCATCCCCCCTATCATCCCTATTTTCAAATGCCATATTTTTTAATAGAACTCTTCATTAATAAATTATATTGTTGTGGAGAAGCTAAATCCCGTGACAAGCCCTTAAATCCTGTTCAAAAATCATCAAATCTTCCGGAATACTTACTCCAGACAATGGCTCCCTTAAGCTGATGCCTTTATCCTTTTTCATTTTCCAAACCTCAGAATTGAACAACATCAACTTCTTAATTAAATCTTCATTTTTGCTTAAATCCTTCTCTTTAGTTTCAGGCCACCTACTATCAAGCAAATTCAATCCAAGGCTATTTCCAATTATAGTAGTAATTTGAGGTATAACCGGATAAATCAAATGCAAAAACCTCTCTAATAAGTAATAAAGTGTATACTTCGCAGAATTAGATTCCTTCTCCGAAAACTTTTTATCTTGATTATAGGCTCGATTCTTAACAAGTTCAATATAATTGGAAGCAAAGACATCCCATAAAAATTGTCTTAAATCCTGCGAAGGATGATTAAAATCATAAACATTATATTGTTCCTGAGTTTTACTAGTCAGCCCATTAATATAATCCACAAATATTTTATCAGTTTTTTGTAAATCTTTCTCATTAAATTTAGGCTTTTCAAATAACATTACAAATTTTGAAACATTCAACAGTTTATTCAAGGTTTTCTTTTCACCTGCAATCCGTTCTTTTGAACATATAAAATCTGTTTTAGACAAATCTCCTTCAGTAGCAGACCACAGCCTTAACGCCTCAGCACCAAAATCACGAAGTATTTCTTGAGGATCAATTACATTACCGAGGGACTTTGACATCTTTCTTCCGTTTCCATCTAGAATATGCTGATGAATCCAAACATCCTCAAAACAAGGTTTTTTTGTCTCTAAAAATCCACGCAATATTGTATAATAAAGCCATGTTCTTACTATCTCCTTTCCCTGAGGTCTTAGACTTGCAGGATACGCTCGTTTGAAAAATTCATCATCCTGTTTATACTTTAACATTACTAATTCAGAAATAGAAGAATCCATCCAAGTATCAAAAACTCTCGTTTCTCCAGCCCATTTTAAATCTTTAAATTCTTTATCCGAAAGCTTTCCAATTTTCTTCCTATTAGAATAAATTTCACAATCATTTCCCGGATGCTCTTTCCATGGCTGATAATACTTTCCAGGAGCCGCAAGTGCAGTCAGTTTCTTTCCATCTTTCTCTGTGTTCCATAATGGGATTGGAGTTGCATAATATCTTCTTCTTGAGATAGGCCAGTCAATTGCAACAGAATCAATCCAGTCATCGAGTATTTTTTTAGATTGTTCCGGATAAAAATTAATCTTTTTGATTATCTTTCTTAGATCATCTTTAAATTCCAACTGTTTCAAATAAAACTCAGGCATCTCAATAAACTCAACTTCCGCCTTACTTCTTTCTGAAATAGGAGTTCTATGCGTAATTTGCTCCTGTTTTACAAGCAACTTATTTTCTCTTAATTTTTCAATGATAGCTTCCCTTGCTTTTTTAACTTTTAATCCCTGTAAAAATCCGGCATTTTCATTCATTGTCCCATCCTTATTTATCGCGATTAAAGGATTTAATCCCTGTTCTCTAAAAAATTGAATATCGGACAAATCTCCAGCAGAGCACATCATTACCAATCCTGTTCCCTTATCAATCTGTGCAAGAGGATGAGCTTTAATTGGAATTTCTTTATTAAATAAAGGAGAAATAGCCGTCTTTCCTTCCAAATGCTTATATCTCTTATCTTCAGGATTAAAAATAACCATTCCGCATGTACAGATTAATTCAGGTCTAGTTGTTCCAATTATAACCTCTTCCCCAGTTTCTTTAATCTTCCATTTAATATCATTAAAAGTAGAAGAAATATCCTCATAATCAATCTCAGAATCAGAAATTGTAGTCTGCAATTTTGGATCCCAGTTATTTATTCTTGTATCCTCATAAACCAAACCTTTCTTATACAGTTCAATAAATGTTGATTGCGTCAATGCCCTGTATTCTGGAGAGTCAGTAAGATAAATTGCCCCAACATCACTGCCCTGTTTATATGATGAAAACGAAATTCCAAGTTTCGCAAAAGAATCTATGGATTCAACAGAAGTCTCTTTTAACAACTGCTCGCATAACTCAATAAATTTTTCCCTTCCAACTTCAAAAGGAGACGTCTTAAACTTCTTCTCAGCACCCATTTCAATTGGAAGCCCGTTTCTGTCAAGTCCTAATGGAAAAAGAACTTCAAAACCTTTCATTCTCTTATAACGAGCAAACATATCCATAAAACAGTAGGTTACAGCATGCCCCATATGAATTGGAGAATTAATGTATGGCGGAGGAGTATCTATTGAATAAATCTTCTTTTTAGTCCCAGCATCAAATTTAAACATCTCCGAATTTTTCCATATTTCTGTAATTTGCTTCTCAATTTCAGGACCCCAGTTCTTAATGTCCTTAAGTTTAGGCATATCCGACATTTCTTTAGTTTCCTTTTTTGTCATGATTGGATTAATAATAAGATGTTTAAAAGGTTTATGTGGGTCAAAATAGAAAGAATTTTATATAATCGGACTCTTAAAAATCAATGAATATAAAAGAGTATGAAGATTTTTATCATGTAGACATCTCCACTCAAATAGACAACAAATGGAAGAATGATACCGTCCTAGGTATCGTAAAAGGTGCAAGAAGATACTCAATTAAGATAAAAGGAAATGATAAAGAGATAATAAAAAGAAGGTTTATCTCCACAGAAAATTTAAATTCAGCAAGAATACACAACCGAAAGGTTATTGCTATTATTTATTCTTATCTTCTTTATACAGCCATTAATAACTTTAAAGAAGCAAAACCCCTTCTTTTATGCAGGGATGTAAGACCAGAAAAATTTGTTATAACCTACTTGCAAAGAATCAGCAATTTACTTGGAAACAAAGAAGCCTTAAATAGGACAATAAACTTTAGAAAAAGAAAAGACAGGCGGGATAAAAAGTTACCAAAATCTTTAGCAGGAAAATATGTAAGGAAGGTTTATCAAGGAAAAATCCCGGTAACTAATGTCTTAGATAACCAAGAAGTCAACGACCTAATAGACTTAATTAACAAATTATTATAACAAGTTTAAGTTAAGGATTGGGACAATAGATGTGTCCCCTCAGCTTAAGCAAGGTCTTATCGTATCAAAGTTTCCAGACCAGATCTTAAGTATCCTTAGAATATACAAGTTTATGACCTATTTATAATTTTCGGTTTAGTTTTTTAAACAAAATTCAACTTTCCGGGATGTATACTACAAAGGAAAGAAAACATACTTATGTTTAGGATAGAAAGATATTTAAAAAATTAAAGAGGTACAAATAAAAAACCCAACCCCTAAAAATCTTCTTTTAATAAAGCATAAAAACCCGGCTTACCTTTCCATATTATGAAAACACAAAAATCCAAACCCTCTAAGGAGAGTAAGCTAAAAATCCTCGCAGCAGGCGACATTCACGGAGATTTTGACATCGCTAAACTACTGGCAGCAAAAGCCAAATCAAACAAAGTAGACTTAGTAGTGCTGGCAGGAGATTTGCACGGAATGATCGAGGGAACAAGTGATATGATAATAGAACCATTTAAAAAAAATCATCAAAAAGTGGTCTTCGTTCCAGGAAACTGGGATTCAAGCCTAGAAGTAGATATGTTAAAAGAAATGCACAAAATAAAAAACATTGATGGATATTATGTTACCTACAATGGCGTTGACATTGTAGGGATTGGAAACCCGGATTTTAAGATGTCTTTTAATCAAAAAGAAGCAAGAAAAAAATTAAGTGAAAACTTTGACAGAATAAGAGCAAAAGGCGGGAAAAAAATTCTTGTTTCCCATCTTCATGCATCCGGAACTAATGCAGAATTTTCAGGATTCAAAGGCGAAAAAGTTTTAAGAGACGCAATTGAATATTTTCAGCCAGATGTTTTCATTTCAGCCCATATACACGAAGCCGAAGGAATAGAGGAAAAGATTGGGAAAACAAGAGTCATCAATGTCGGAAGAAGAGGAAAGATTATTGAAGTTTGAAAATAAGGGCATACCTATTTAAGATAACCTTCTTTCAATTAATCATCAAAAGAGGCAAAATGCAACTTGAATCAAAGAATACAGATAAAATACTTGGGAAAAAGAAGAAAAAAGAACTTCTTGAAAAAATAAAAAATGCAAGTGACGAAAGATACGTGACCGTCTGGAATCCTGAAGGACAGATAATCCAGCAAAAAAAACAGTCTAAAATCAAGTCAGGAAAAAAAGCAAAGCAGTCAGGAGCAAAGTTTGAATTAAAAACAAGAGAAGACCTGCAAAAAAAAGGATGGATAGTAGACAAATGGTCAAATAATTTTGACCTTGAAAAAGATAAGATAACTCCTGCAAAAAGAAAATTTAATCCCTTCTCAAAAGTTATGACTATTGGAACAGGATTTCCAGACTTCCTCTGTTTCCAAAAGATGAACGAATACTATAAGGTCATAGGTGTGGAATGCAAGGTAAACGGAACTCTAAGCAAAGAAGAAAAAGAAAAATGCGTAAGGTTATTAAACCAAGAGATATTTAGTCAGATATTAATTGCAAAAAAAAGCAATGAAAAAAAAGAGGTTGAGTATGACGACTTTAAAGAAAAATACTCAAAATTATTCAAATGAATGGCTCAGGACTACACCATATACACAAAAGAAAAAGAATGAATCAGAAGCTAAAGCCTTACCCAAATAAAAACCCTTGGATAAATTTTCTTGATAAGCTTCTTTTAATTGTTGCAATTGCCGGCCCGATAATGTCCACCCCCCAGATATTAAAAATATGGCTTGATAAAACCTCTTCAGGGATATCCGTGATAAGTTTCTCTCTTTTTGCAATCTTTGATATTCCTTGGATTATTTATGGGTTTATCCATAAGGAAAAGCCAATCTTAATAGCATACTTTCTTTGGTTTATTGCAAATCTTCTAATTGTGATTGGGGCATTCTTGTATCCCTAAACCAATAAAAATATAAATCTAAAACCCTCCAATTATTTATGAAAAAAGAGGCAATTTTATTGCTTTTATCATTTTTAATCGTTTTAATTAGTCTTGTATTTGTATCTTCATGTATTGATATCAATTCAGCTTCTTTAGAAGATTTGGACAAATTAACCGGGATTGGACCCGCCTACGCTCAAAGAATCATGGATTCAAGACCTTTTTCCTCCTTAGACGATTTGATAAGAGTAATTGGTATAGGGAATGTTACCTTGAGTAAGATAAAAGACCAAGGGCTAGCCTGTGTAGATCCAGAAGAGAGTTCAAACGATAACCAGGAAGACAACCAAGACAGTAGTAATACAAACCAGGAAGAAGAAAATAACGAAGACCTGCCAAGCAAGGCGGATGGAGAAAAAGAAACATCAGAAACAGACGCCCCAGTTAATAATAAAACCATTAATATTAACAGCAAGGAAACAGAGCATGAGATACCTAAAGTCCAGAAAGAGATCGTCAACCCAAATTCAGAACCAATCAGCCTAAACACTCCAATTTCTCTTTCTGGAAATTCAATCAACAACCAAGAACAAGTAGTTTATGAGTCAAAAAATGAATTAATTAGCCAGTATCTCCCCTATGCTTTTTGTATCTTCTTAATATTCATCATTATTGCGTTATTGTTGAGGAAATAAACACCCAACCTAAATAAATATCTTTATAAAACCCAGTAACTTCTTGTTAAAATGCCAGAAAAAATTCAAGCAATAATGATTGTCGAGATAGCAGGAAGGCCACCTGAACATATTAGAGACGCCCTTCAAAAACATCTTGCTGTTTTAAAAGGATATAAGGGAGTAAAATTAATCTCTGAAATTTATTCAGACCCAAAATATATAGAATCAAGCGACGATATGTATACTTGTTTTGCAGAACTTGAAATTCAGTGTGAGAGTCTTTTGAAACTTTTAGAAGTCGTCTTTGACTTTATGCCTTCATCAATTGAGGTAGTAGAACCAGCAGAACTTACATTAGATGTTTCAGAATCAACTTCTTTTATTAACACATTAGCAGGAAGACTTCATCAGTATGATGAAGTTGCAAAGATAGCCCAAATAAGAACACAACAGCTTGCACAACAGCTCCAATTAGTTCAACAGCAAATGCAAAAAGCAAGGGTAAGCCCTATAACCTCAGTGGACCAGCCAAAACAAGCGGAAACACATAAAAAGCCTGTAAAAAAGAAAGCTAAGAAAAAATAAATTTAACTCCTGCTTATCCCACCAGAAATTCTCTTTTGATATTCGTCTGTCTTAAGCTTAACCATTTCATTTGGCTTCTTAGGTACAGTCTTTTTGTACTTTCTATAGGCAAAATAACCTCCCACACCAAGCACAACAAGGATAAGCAACCCAATAATCCAGCTATAACTTCCTCCGCCGCTGCCTGGAGCTTCATAAACCTTACAAACCCCCAAACAACAGTACCCATCGGAAGCAAACATTGTGTCTCCGTCACAATATTCATTACTTAAGCATAAGAACCCTGAAGATTCTGAACAAGTATTATCATCAACACTAAAGGTTTCGACACTTTGATTTTCAGCCAGCACATAAATCTCAACAGGAATAGAGATACTCTTGCTTTCCTTATCGATTAAGTAGCTTATCAAAACCATATCCTTAAAATAACCCTCCCTTTCAGACGAAAAAATCAAACTTATATTACTTTCCTCTTTCGCCCCAAGAAAATCAAGATTAACAGTATCAAACAGAGAAAGATTTGAAACAGCACTAATACTTGTAATATTTTTCTCTGCAAAATTCATCAACCTCACGGTTTCCTCTTTATTCCCATTAACATTAAAATAAACATTTAGATATATTGGATCAGTTTTTAAATCATCATCTTCAACAGAAACATTTTGTGTAAAATTAGAAACATAAGAAGAAATAATTGGAATAGAAAATTGCGAATAAGAAGATATATTCAAATGGCTCAATCCGGGCAGTACATTAATCTCTACCTTTCTTACTTCTCCAGCATTTAAGATAAACTTATCCGCTGCATCATTATACTTATACTCGATGTTAATTTCAGAATTTCCTTTATTTTCTAAATTAATTTGCTTTATTCCAGAGCCGTATACAAAACCAGGTTTAATGCTTAATATTTTAGTCGTCATGTTTCCATCAAGAAATTTGTCCGCAACAGAAATATTTTCTTCAACACTCATCTCTTTTATCCCCCCATCATTATAAAGAATCTTATTTATCTTTAAAGTATAATTGCCCGCATTGTTCATATAAGCATAAAGATAATAACTTCCATTAGAATAAATCAAATTGTCCTCGACAAATATTTTTTTCCTTGCTTGATAAAATTCAACATCATCCAAAGAAATTGCAGTAGAAAAATCCCCCCTCATAATTGCAAATAAAGTTTCCCCAGGCTGAAACTCTTTATTCATCACAATTTCAGGTTTAGCGAATACAAACGAAACACAAAACAATAAAACTAATAGTATCACTTCTTTTTTCATAAAAAGATATAATGTCTATGATTAATAAATCTAATTATTTTAAAACAATCAGAGAATACCGCTTCTTGAATAAAAAATTCTTCTTACTTAGACATCTCTTTTAGCTTTTTAAACGTCTCATCCATCGCTCGGTCCTCTGGTCTTGGCATCTGCCTTCTTTGAGGAGGCATTATAGGCATCCTTCTCATTGGCATCGGTCTCCGCATCATAGGCATTCCCGCAGGAGGAAAACCCGGTCTAGGCCTATTATTGCTAGAGACTTCTCCTTTACTTTTATCTTTTTTGAACTTATTTTTTACCTTATGCCAGAATAGCTTTAATCTTTCCCTGTAGATATAAGCAAGAACAATTAATATAATTAAGATTAATATAATAAAAAACCACAGCCAGAAACTACTTCCACCCGTAGGTGTTGTCTTAGTCCTGCAACAAACATCTCCGGAGTTACAAGAATATCCAACTTCTTCCTGGGAATCAGTACATTGAGCCTTACACAAATAGCCAATACTCTCACATTCAGTTTCAGTCGGCTTATCTTCACAAGTTCCTAAACAACAAGCATCTTCATCACTTGCCCTTCTTTCATTTCCAGTGCAAACCTGGTCACTAGTACATACAACACCAGAATACTCTGAGCAAGTCTGTAAATTTTCATTTTGGCAGCATACACTACTTAAACCAGAACAGAAATAATTATTTAGCACCTCTCCTGAAGGGCATTCAGCAGTAGGAATACAAAAATAATTACCTTCTGAGCAAGTAGTAACTGATGTTCCTGTTGTTGCTCTTCCAGTTCTCCCTTCCAAGGCCCATAACATTATTGCAGTATCTCTTATTGAATTTCCCCAACACCCATTATTTCCCTGGCTAAACAAGGCCCAATCTCTAGCCTTTATGACATTATCAGAACTAGAATCACCCAGAGATAATAACGCAAGAGCAGTGTCATAATATTTATTGTAAGCACTAGAACTAGCTTCCCAGTAATTTCCAAGCTTTTGCTCCGCTATTAACTTGTTTCCATAGTCCTCATAACTTGTCACCATAAAAATAAATGCATCTGGAAGATATCTTGCATTTGTATCCGCAAGTGCAACCACATAAGGGATAAACTCTTCAACATTGTGCCTTGTCTTTAATAAGGCTAACGTTGCCCACGCAGTTGCTTCATAATCGCAACTAGAAGAAGTTGAAAAGCATTTAGACTTAACCTGCAACGAGATTGTTCCAAATGCAGGACTTGATTCAGTATCTTCTAAAACATAAATAGTAGGAGAATTTTGATTTTTGTATAACAAAGTTGAAATAAAGTTTTTATCACATTCAATTCTAAACTCCTTATTTAAACAAGAAGGAGAAACTTTTAACCAGAAATTTGCCTGTGCTCTTGTTAAACAAGTACCAGCGTTTGCACTTATTTTTTTATTTTCATTGACATTAACAGTATAATCATTTGAATCATAAGAAATATGACACTCAGAAGCTTCATTAGAATCTTGTTCCAAGTACCATACTAAATCAACAGGAGTTTTGTTTTGTGCTAAAAGCCAATTCTCAGCAGCATCCGTATTTTCGCCCATATGATTCAATGCTAAAATAGCAAGAGCAGTTTCTTTTATATTACATCCATTAGTTCCCCAGCAGTTTTCAGACCTTTTTTTATCTTTCAAAGCATTAACACACTCATCTAAAACAGAATTCTTTGGAGTTGCTAATATTGTCAAAGAAATTTCTTGCAAAGACAATGTGGAGCATTTTCCTGCGACCTTGTCTTCAAGACAAGTAAACGCTGTTTGTATCTTTGATTGATTCTGCTGTGTTGTAGTCGTTGAAGACGTTGTTATAGTATCGTTCCCGGTATCATTTGTCTGTGCAAATACAAAAGCCATACAAAATAAAACCAACAACACTACCACCAGTTTTTTCATATGTTTTTTATGTTTAAAAGGTATTTAAATATTTAGTCTAAATATTTAACAGATTAAAAAACAAGATTTAACACGCAAATATGTTTTGCTAGACTATCAAACCGAACATAGATATATTAAACTTACATAAAAGAATCATTAATCCTTTTCATTAAATGATTATTAATTTAAAATTTATTTAGATGATTATTAATTAAAAAGAATTATTTAGACTTAATTGTAACATCCATTACATCGCTTGCATAATTCTGATTATTGGCTTTTACTTCTACCTTGTATCTTAAAGTACATAAAGCACTTCCCAGGGGAACATTAAACTTAACAGGTCTTGAAACAAAGTCGCCCGAAGCAATCCCCATATCCTCCTCAGTCTTTCCAGTTACAATCCAACTTAAAGCTTCTTTCTCATTTACATCGCAATTACCTTTATCAGCTAAATAAACATCATACTCAAATTTAACAGTATTCGAAGAACCTTCCAACAAATTTTTAATTCCAATTCCAAAACCATCTACCTTTCCTTGCGTCAATTCAATCTGTCTTGAATCAGGATATAAAACTACTTTTTTATCTTCACCAAACATTGTAGCCATTTTATTCTTTAACTGATCATTAGTCATGTCCGCAATAGCAGTTGCCCCCGAAAAAATACTTTTAACCAAAACTAACCCAAGAATTAACATACTCATAGCAAGAACAACAATAACAATAGTTCCAATTGAAAGCTCAATAGCTCCAGATTTATTCATCTTCATCTTCTTTTCCTTTTTGGTTTAACTTGTGAAGGTTCAACATATTTTTTCCCAAACCAAAACTTCCATGTAGGCTTTATTCCCACAATAATCATTAAGGAGAAGAAACCCCATCTCCACTCAATAAGAAAAGCCATTATGTTTGTTGGCGAAACCCAATATGCAAGCAACCCCACCAACCATAATGAAAAAAAGAACACAGCCAATTTTATCAAGGGAATATCAGTCACACTTAACTCTTTTATTCTATTACACCACTTTTTCATATTTATACAATCAATCTGATATTTATAAATGTTTTGCGAAAGTGAAATATACTTTTTATAGGATTAAAAACAGCAAACCTTAAAAGGACATTTAACACATATTTTTTAGGGGTTCTCTTAGGAACTCTGAGCTCTATGGGGATCTTTTTAGCTCAATGGCGAAAAAAGAACATAACAGTAGCTCAGTGGGAGAGCGTCCGGCTGAAGACCGGTAGGTCGAGGGTTCGATTCCCTCTTGCCCCATTTCAAACTCTCAACAGTCGAGGGCGAATAATTTGCATTTTTAACTAATTTTATGATTTATGAAAATGTGAATTGTGAGTAGATTCCCTCTTGCCCCATACTTTGCTTATAATTATCAAAAAAATCCATTTAAGAATTAATATAAAAAACAATTAAAGAGATGATTAAGGATATTAGCCCTTACTTATTGCCTCGCTGACGAAACTTCATGACAAGGTCTGAAGTTGAGTTTTTTCTTTAATTTTAAATCTAAAAATAAGAAGAAAATAAGCAGGAAATAGGCCGCGTTCTGTCAAACTCTGCTCCCTCCCGGATTCCCTAACAGACAGTTTGTGCTAATATCAGACTAAGCCCGTGCAAAATTCGAAGCTTGGGTCTTGACAAATTCTTGCGAATTCACAAGAGACCAGTTCGAAAAACGGTTGCATCAGTCAGGTTGCTCGTTCCACCCGCACCTATAAATAAATGCGATTCGTCTCTATACCAGCCGTAGTGTTTATTGCTAAACACTTCAGTTGTCTCGGTTTTTACCCCGAGACAAAGCCACGCCTCACAACGCCCAATTTGCATTGGTAACTCCCTTTCGGGTCCTGTTAAAATTAATTAACAAGCGATGTGCGGACCTTCCTCAGCAATCAGAAATCATTTTACATTTCTTTGGCTTTTAACCAGATCGCCGAAATTAGCTATCCTGCTTATTTTTCTATAAACAAACAAGTTTGTTTACATATATACAGGTTTTAGTAGGTTTTTAAGGGTTTTTGTTCTACAAAATATGAAGAATGAATTAGTCTAAACAAAAATACTTGAGAATCTATGAACGCTAGTCATCCTTTAAAATATGCTCTGCAATCATATTATCTATATCTTCTTCATCAACAAGTCTAATGAACTCGACTAATCCTTCAGAAAGTTTATCTTTAACATATCTTATTCTATATTTTTCATATGCTTCATTTAGATTTTTTGCTTCAATCTCTGCGATAGGAAGGTGCTCAATTTCTCTGATTATTGAACCTACAAGTTTGAATCTTACCATATTGTATTGTTAATTTAATACTATAAAAATTCTACTATTCTTTATAATAAATAATTCTCGAAGCAATTATTGAGATGACGATGAGAGCCCAATAAACAAAATTATAATCTGCAAAGATAGGATTTCCATGATACTTATGGCCCATCAAGAGTATTCTTACAGGAACAAAAATCGCAAAAGCTATTGGAATTAAAAATTTCCATTTCATGTTATTTCTCCCCTCCTAAACAAGATAGTTTTTCTATCATAATATAACAAATTAAAATGGTTTTATAAATATCGATCATGATTCACAGTCCCAACTAAGTTTCATAAAATGAAAATTTTATAAAAAAATAATAGGAACAGCATAGAAAATCCCCATGAAGGAAAATAAAAAATGAAGCTATTAGTAGTTGCGGACTGAACATCTCGCGTGAGCTTGATGCTTACATCCCAACTCTATCAACGCAGTCTTCTTCTGCGGCCTTAATTGTCTCGTTTTGCGGATGACTTCGTGCTTAGATGCTTTCAGCACTTATCCATCGGAGCGTAGCTGCTCGGCCTGCTCATAACAACCGATACACCAGAGGCTCCAGACCTCCGTTCCTCTCGTACTAGAAGATCTTTCCACTCAGACAATAACACACCTAGTAGATATCATACAAACTGTCTCACGTACATAACCAAATATTTTCATAATTGTGTGGACTATACCTCCATCCTTTTATTCGTAATTTGCAATTGAAAATTATATTTAATTTGTTTTCAATAGCGAATCACTCACTTGCAAAAAGGAGATCGACGTCTTAGCTCTGACGCTTTTAATTATCAGAACTCCAGCAAGTTAATGCTAAGTCTCTACAGGGTTAAAGATTTACTTACAGTGTCAGATGTTATTGTTCTTTTCTTAGAGTAATTAATCTCTTTGAATTTATCAACAAGTTTACATGTTTCTAAAAAATCAGAATTATTTTGTAAATTATCCAAAATTCCTAATCCAAGTTCGACATGTTTCTTTTTTAATTTAACATATGGCTGTAAAAGCTTTAAAATTTTTAAAACTTCTTTTGAATCAACAATAGTATAATCACTCATTCCTGTCTTTCGATGACGAATATATCCTGCTCCAAATTGGTTTTTAAGCCATTCCAAAATTTCAGAATTATTAGATTTTTGATAAAAAGCTATTGAGCTTCTTATTCTAAATTTTCCTTTTTCTCGGATTATTTGAAAAAATATACTTCCATCTCCATCTAGAAATCCTGCGATATATGCAAGTATTGTTGGCTCCATAAATCTCAACTTCCCTCGGTATTGCCATGACTTGATTGTTTTTATTCCTTTGTTTTAATCAAAAAAGGACAACCAAATGTTAGGTTTCACCGATATGAGTCGATTATATTTTTCAAGGGATTACTCCCAAGCAACGCCGTGTACTTAAAAAATTTTACAATTTTTTTACTAAACTCTATATTTCTATGTTCACGAGAATCATAATGTTAGCTGTCATTTTTTGACGTTCTTAACCCAGCTAACGATCCCTTTTAATACGTGAACTCCGGCACCCTTGGATGCTTGTGCACATCCAGGATAGGAAGAGCCGACAGCGATGTACCAAACCGCCCCGTCAATGTGAACTATCAGGGGCGACAAGCCTGTTATCCTTGAGGTACCTTTTCTGTCATCAACAAGCCCCATTAAAAAGCTTTGTTGGTTCGTTAGGCCCGGCTTTCACCTCTGCATTTCTTGCTTTTCGAAATACAGTCAGACAAACTTTTGCCCTTACACTCTACTCCAGATTTCCGACCTGGATGAGTTTGTCTTTGGGCCCCACAGATATCTTTTCTGCGGGGTGCCGCCCCAGCCAAACTGCCCGCCTGCTGCTGTCCTAAAAAAGTTAGTGGTCCTATTAAAAATGGGTAGTGTTACACTTTTGCTCCGCATCAGCCGAAACTAATGCATCGACGCTCCTACCTACTCTAGGCACTCATAGTAAGATCACAACAACAGGTTGCAGTAAAGGTCTACAAGGTCTTCGCTTCCCACTAGGTGATACCGGCCCGTTCACCGGTCAGCGAGTTCGGAAGGTCTTGGTTAGGGACAGTGACAACCTCGTTAAGCCTTTCATGCACGTCGCCATTCAGACGACAAGGCATTACGCTCATCATGTTACTCTGAGATTTTTTCAATGATTATATCTCAATTCTTTATGTCGCCATAAAGTTCGGACTTTATCTTCTTACAACACTTTTTAGAAAAAAGTTTTCTAAGAGTTTCAAAAACTATTGTAAGTCTGACATTAAGTCTCTGAGGATTCTAGAATTATATTTTCTTCTGGATTAAACTCCAGATAAAATAAATCAAACCAATTATAACAATAGAGGAAACACCAAATACTATTGGATAAAACATCCATCCAGTAAAAGATTGTTGCCATCCAAGTCTATAACCTACAGTTATACCTAAAATTATAGATAATATAACTTTAAGCACATTGGGTTTAAAATTCATATCAAAGTTAACAAAATGAACTTTTTAAATTCTTTTATAACTTCAAACTAATTCTAGTCTTTCCTGCTGATTGTCCGCAATTTTAGATTTTCACTTACATAATTATAGTTCGCTTCGCTCAAAATTTATCTAATTTTTTTATCTAGTAATGCTAAATAAAACTGTTCAACATTTTACTAAATCCTTATTAGATTAAATTCCACGAAGTGCTAAATCATCTTAGATGTAAGTACTAAGATATTCTCGGATGTTCCAGCATATGGTCAGATTTTTTCTATCCGCGTGAGTGAATTGTAAAATTCACTTTTGCGCTTTTATGCTTAACTGAATTCGTTTCAACTATTTACGTACCTATCTATAAAACTTAGAGCATTTTAATTTAATAAATTGTAAGGCAGCGATTCCACCTTAAGAGCCTCATAGTTAGGCCCGCCGTTTGATGGGCTTTGTCTCTCTTGAAAGAAAGTTTCGGACACCACCACTGGGCAGACTTCACCAAGTATACACGTCCTTTCGGAATAGCACTTAGCTACGTTTTTGGTAAACAGTCGGGCCGTCCTTGTTACTGTGATCTACTTCCCCATACAATGAATCATACAAAGAAATAGACATCCCTTCTACCGAAGATACGGGACTATTTATGCCGAATTCCCTTAACCAATTTAACCTTTCATGTCTTAGCCTTCTCAGCTAGGGCACCAGTGCTAGTTCTGGGTACAGCTTAATGTTTTCTATTTTTCAAACTTTTCACTGGCTCCTGGAATCAGCAGATTCATGAAGATTCACAAACTTCTCATCATTACAATCCATTTGTTTCTCTTTCATTGTACCTCTCGGCACTCCACCTATCCGAAAGCGATTTAAAAACGTAACAAAAACAGTAAGTACAGGAATATTAACCTGTTGTCCGTCGTCATACGCAGTTAAGATATGACTTAGGTGCTGACTAACCCTTGGCTAATTGATAGTGCCAAGGAAACCTTACCCTTACGACATCTTCCGGTTCTCAGGAAGATCAGATCCTACTTGCGCTAGGATTATCATTACTATTCGCTCCATTCTTTCTTACGAAAAAACTTCTGCGCAAATAGTACGCCTATTTACTACAACATCCAACTGGATGTGTCCGAAGTATCGGTAATTTGCTTAGCCCCGTCCATTTTCCGGGCTCCTATCCTCAATGGGTGAGCTGTTACGCTTTCTTTAAATGATGGCGGCTTCTAGACCTACATCCCCAGTGTCTCAGGATAAGAACTCCGTTTTATTACACTTAGCAAATATTTTGGGACCTTAACTTCGGGCTCCTTTGTTCAGGTTTCGCGACAGTATCTTACACACTGCAGCTGCTTCTTGTACTACGTAGTCCACAGGTTCTGAGTTGGAAAAAATCCCGTAGTCTTTTGACTCTGCAGATTTTATCCGTACTTTACCCCGTAGACAAACTATACAAAACTATACCACGGCATATTTCAATAGGAACCAGCCATCGCCAGATTAGAGTGGCTTTTCACCCCTAATCCCAAATCATCCAAGTGCATGCACACAACAGCGGTTCGGGCTTCCATTTCTCTTTCGAAAAACTTCACCCTGTTCAGGATTAGATCATCTGGCTTCAGGTCTTAAATCAGTGACTAACGCATTTTCATACTCGCTTTCGCTACGGCTTCCTTTTTTAACCTCGCCACTAAAATAAACTCCCTAGCCCGTTCTTCAAAACGTACGCTACAACTCCTTAGAGCAGTAGCCGACTTGTAACTGTTAGATTTCAAGTCTTTTAACCCTCTTGTGAGAGTACTTTTCAGCTTTCCCTCGCGGTACTCGTACGCTATCGGACTTGAATTATATTTAGGGTTAGCTCTTAATTGAGCCATATTCAGACAACCAATCCAGGTTGCCCTACTCTTTAAAAAACAGACATATTGATTTAGTTTACAGGACTATCACCTTCTAAGGTATCTCTTTCCAGAGAACTTCAACTCATCAACTTAGCCCTTGTCTTTCACCACATCTTGCTTATTTTTCAATAAGAAATTCAGTTTGCCCTTCTCCCTTTTCGCTCGCTGCTATTCAGGGAATCATTATTTATTTTCTTTTCCTGCCGGTACTAAGATGTTTCAATTCCCGGCGTAGTCTTCCTTCTCAGGATAAACACGTTTCGCATTCGGAGATCCTGGGTTCAACAGTCGCATGCACCTCGCCCAGGCTTATCGCAGCTTGCCACGTCCTTCATCGATATTCAAGCCAAGCTATTCATCTAACAGTTTTGTAGGGAATCTTATCATTAATAAATTAATAATAAAATTCTTATCTTATCTTCCTTCTCACTTAATTATCACCATTATAGTAATACCTAAGTGGGAATTTTCTATGCTGTTCTCATTAAGCATGAAGCTTTCCAACATCCCTACACGAATTACTCATGCAGTTCATCTGCGTTTCAACATAGGTTGAATATGAAGAGGTTTCCCTCGGTGATTTGTGATTAATCCATAAGAAACTTATGGACCTGCCGGGAGTCGAACCCGGGTCTCCTCGGTGCAAACGAGGTATTATACCACTAGATTACAGGCCCAATATTTTATTGAGTCCGCATCAGTTTTTAAATGTTATGCTGTTCTCGCTGCCGTCGGAGATTCTCTATCTGCATTTTCTGATTCAACTGTTATTGTCTCTAAACCATAATGCCTTTGCAATGTACTTGCTACTTCTGCTCCCACATATCTTGCCGTAGGCCTCTTTGAAGCATCTGTTCCATCATGAGCTACAGCTACAGGTACTCCTCCTGATCGGGAGTAGATTGCATGTACTGGTTGCTTTTTTGTAGCCATTTTTCGTATTTTATATTTTTGATTATAATTGAAGCTAGAGGCCAGTAACAAATGCGTAACAAAATTTAGTAAATCTTTTTTGTAATATTTATAATTATAAAATAAAATTTATAGGAGGTGATCCATCTGCAGGTTCCCCTACAGATACCTTGTGACGACTTAACCTACCTTGTCATACAAAATTTCTTCCCATTCGAGCTTCAACTCTGCATAACTCGGTTGGTTTGACGGGCGGTGTGTGCAAGAAGCAGGGACTTTTTCACCGTTCTCTGCTAAAGAACGATTACTTCGAATTCCGGCGTCATGAGGGTGGGTTGCAACCCTCAATCTGGACTGAGATAGACGTTAGGGGATTAGCTTCTCTTTTCAGAGTTGCATCTCGCTGAATCTACCATTGCCGCGCGCGTGTAGCCCAGGGGGTTAGGGATGTACTCACCTAACATAGCTCGCACCTTCCTCCTTGTTACCAAGGCAGTCTGCATAATGTCCTCCTTTCAGTAGTAATTATGCACACGGGTCTCGCCTGTTACCTGATTTAACAGGTCATTTCACAACACAGGCTGATGTTGGCCATGCATCTCCGCTCAGCGTGTCAGGTAAGCCCTTTAGACTGACCTTCATTCTGCTGTCGCTCCTGGTGAGGTTCACGGTGTAGAATCTAATTGAACCGCACGCGTCACTCGTTGTGTGCCTCCCCGCCAATTCCTTTAAGTTTCGATCTTGCGACTATACTTCCCAGGTAGCTCACTCTTCGCCTTCGCTTCAGCACCGAATCCTCCCGAAGAGGGCCCGATGTTTAGTGAGCAGTGTTTACTGCCAGGACTACACGGGTATCTAATCCGTTT